>OLRG01001126.1_pt1 | contig 22577 bp, 29 predicted proteins | sample 1672331 | NCBI WGS metagenome assembly OLRG01 (sample SAMEA3136672, study PRJEB25190) | human gut metagenome
CATCTTTCGTGCCGGGGCGGATGACGGAATTTTTCGCTTTCCAGATGGGGCGGATGCGCTCCACCAGCACGTCCACGCCGTTGCGGCCGTCAATGACCACACAGCTGGCGCGGTCGTAGCGGACATTCAGCCAGTCGGCCAGCCAGCCGTACCCCTGCCCCGAGGGCCGCATCTCGATCAGCGAGACGCGGGCAGGTCCCTCTTTCGGGATGACCGCACCACACAGGCAGACGGCAGAACCATCGGCGGCAAACTTTACCCCGTAGGCGGTCTTGCCCTCGGGTTTCAGCTCATCGCTGGCGCACTGCTCCCAGGCGGCTTTGTTCAGGGCGTAGTCCAGCTGTTCAGCTGTTACCGGGCTCCACCAGCCCAAACGTTCCCGGGCAAAGGTGTCGGGGTCCATCTGCTCCACCTCGCCCTCGATGGTGGTCAGCTGGATGCGCCGCCCCAGCGCCGGGTTGGTTGCCGCCCAGCGGCGCTTGTCGGTCACATCACCGATTTCGGGCACGGAAAACTCAAACCAGGCGGTCTTGCGGCTCTCGCCTTCCAGTGCCTTGCTGCGGATGCCCCGGAACACCGTACCCACGGCGGTCTCATCGGGCGGGGTGCCCAGGTACAGCGTCTGCGGGTTCAGGCTGGCCGAGATGGCCGGCAGAAAGGATGCCTGCTGGTTCGCGTCCAGTTCCTGGGCCTCGTCAAAGATCAGCAGGTCACCATGCTGGCCGCGGCCGCCGTTGCGGGTGCGGGCCAGAAACTTGATGCGCGCGCCGGACTTCAGGATGATCTGCTCGCGCCCGATGGCCGTCTTGATCTCGGCCACATAGCGCCGCAGTTTCGGCCCCTCGAAAAAGTCCCGCATTTCCTCAAAAGTCTCGGTGGCGGTTTTCTGCAGATGGGCGGTGTAGATGACCTGCTCGTTGTACATCAGCATCCCGGCCTCGCTCCGGGCCTGGATCAGCAGGCTTTTGCCGTTCTGGCGCGGTACGCTGCCGCCCGCCGTGGGCGCGGCCCACTTGCCCGCCGGGGTAAACCCCATCCAGTCGTCCAGTACGTCACCCTGCCAGGGGTCCAGCACAGTGCCGCCTACCCGCACCAGCTTGGCAGCGTCCAGCCCGTCCGACCGCTGGTACTCAGGCGCGATCCTTTCGGACGGCTCCTGGCTTCCCATCAGCGGCGCGCTCGCCAAGGATGTCGCTGACTTCGTCGCCATGGTTGTTTGCTCCCTCGATTTCTTCAATTTCCCGGATGGTCTCCCGGTACTGTTTGGCCAAAGGCGGCAGCGCCTTGGAGTCAAGGCAGCTGTCAATGCTTTCTGCCAATACCCTGGCCAGTTCTTTCAGCTGCTTCAGCCGGTCGCCCCTGGCCGTCACGCTCTTCATCTTCATTCAAAAACTCCCTGTGTGTAAATCGGCGCTGGGACGGGGCGAGGTCGCCGCCGCGGGGGCCGGGGGACCCTCCCCACCTACCAATTTCCGTCGCTGATTTTGGGTGATTTCGTGATTCTTTGCCCCGAATCTGCCCCGAAAACGCCTGTTTTGTTGCCTTTTTGCGCGTTGCAAAAGTAATGTGCAGGCTGCAAGTTGTCCCAATCCTCGGCCGCAGCGCGGGGCGAAGCATACCCGAACTGCCGCCACTTCGACACAGGTTTGATCTCATCAATGACAAAGGACAGCGGGTGCGCGGAATCAGACGGTTCCTCGTAATGGATCGGCCCCAGCCTGCCATGGCAGATGCCGCACTCTCCGCCCATGGCCCGCAGCCTGGCGCGGTACTTGCGGCGAAGGGCCCCGTTGGCATACCGGGGATTGCCGGTCGGTCGTTTCTCCATAGGCACCCCCGGTGGTTGAAATACTCCGCGTGTCCAATGTGGACACATTGCCCCGCCGGGGCGGAATAAAATACAATAGATGCCCAGCGGCGCGAGACGGAGTTTCTTTGTCTCAATGCAGGTGAGCCTCTCCCGCCCGCTGGGCATGATGGTCTATTGCCATCCGTCAGCTGCTTATTTATTACAGCGCCAGCAGCGGCGCAATGGAGCCGTACACAGGCCTTGCACCTGTACCGCGCATTGCTTGGGACGCAGCGCTCATCCCGTTGGGGAATTGCCTAAAGACCAGCGGGAAGCTATACGGCAAAGTGCCGGTCTTTCCCGGCTGTCAATAAGGAGACATAACATGCCCAGTCTGGCGGAATCGAACCGCCGGGCGTGAGGGCGCCCGCAACCCTGCAACCTGGATAAAAAATAGCCGCCCCGATATGGGGCGACTATCGTTCAGGAGGATATCTGAACAAGCAAGCCGTCGAGTATCAAGCCCCAACCTACCCGACACCATCAGCCTACCACACTGGGGCGGAACTAAGCGGAACTAATTTTGAAAAACTCTTGACAATTTCAAAACGGCGCGGCGGTGCAGCTTGCGCACATACCGTTCGGTCACACGCATCCTGTCCGCAATCTGGCGGTTGGTCTTGCCGCCCAAGTAGCGCAGCTGTAGCACTTCGCGCTCTAAAGCATCATCAAGATCGCTAATTGCTCCCTCAATCTCAACTTTTACGGCCTCGCCATTCATCAACTGCGCGGCCAGGTTTTGCCGACGCGTGTTGATGCTGACCAATACGGCATCAAGGTCATCGGCCCCGCCGGGGCTGGCCTTGCGCAAGATATCAACATAGGCGGCACGGCGTTCATCTTCCCGCAATTGTTCTCTCAAGCGTGGCTCTATCTGCCGGGCGTTGCGGTAGCGGTTCAGCCATGCGGTCATTTCATCATAGGTCAAGGATCCTCGCCTCCATGTCTGTGCTCCATTGACGTGTCATCGTCTTGCGACTTGTTCTGTGATGCCTCTCTGCCCACCGAAACACCCAGGGCATAAAACACCACAAACAGCCCGGCCAGCACTGCACCGCCGATGACCTCAAGGATGAAATTTGCAATTGTAGCCATCATTTACCCCGCGCGGCCCGCTTGATGTCGTCGGCAATGTAGCCCTCAATGCCCGCGCCGGTGCTGTACCAACGCTTATTCCAGTCAAGGGCGATCCGTTCACCGTCACGGCCGACACGCTCACCATCCGGGCCGAGGCGGACAGAAAAGCACTCACGATACGGGAACCCATTCACCGGGCCGTCATAGCGTCCCGTATCATCCACCGCGATAATGAGCCGCCCGCCGTCGAACATTTTGCGCTCACGGATCGTCAGCCCTAGATCCTTGTGGCGGGCCGTCAGCTTCCAGTTGTCGAAGTCGGCCAGCTCTTGCCGGGCAAGTGCAAGCCATTTCTCGGCGGCGTCATGCCGGACCTTTTCGGCGTTCTTTTTCTCTTTCTCCTCGGCTTTATATTTTTCAAGTGCTTTTTTATCAATATAGCGGCTGCGCGCAGTGCGGTACAGTTGGGACGAATAGATGCAGCTCTTGGCGATGACTTCATTCTTATCCGCCGGGTCCAACTGTTCAACGGTGAACGATGTCCGCCCCGCCGGGCCAATGCGCAAAATCGCATTGGCGACATTATCAGTCATGTCCAGCGTCACGGGCTGCATTTTCTGGGCATCAAGTTCGCCCCCGTCTGCATAATTCCACTCACAGCACTGGACGTAATCCAGCCCCCTCAGCTGATCGGCCACACCCTCATCCACAATGTACAGAATCGCGGCTTTCTTGGCGTCATCGCTCACCTCCGGCATAGGGCCGTAGCCGTTCTTTGCGTAGGTTGTCTGCTGCACCTTGTACAGCTTGCTGCACTCATACGCCCGCGTCATAGTGATCTCGCCGCGCTCCACCATGGCAATGACCTCCGGCACACACTTGCTGGCAATCGCATTCAAGCGCCCCAGCGTCCCGGTGCCGTCGCCGGTGATCCGGCTCATCTCATCACGGACGCGCCCATCCAAGCCGCCCGCCGCCTTTTTGCGCTCCAGCGCCTGCTTGAGGGCAATATACTGCCGGAGGCGTTCGCCATCGCTCAGCTCGCGCGCCGTGGCGTTGGAGGTGATCAGCGCGATCAAGTCGTCGTCCGCACCCTGGCTTTGGTGGATAACACAGGGCAAAACCTCAAACCCGGTCACGCCCTCAGCTGTCAAGGCACGGCAGGCAGTCCAGCGCCGGTGCCCGGCCAGCAGCATGTACTTGCCGCCCTGGGCGGGCAGGACTTCCAGCGGGCTGCGCAGGCCACGCTCGGCAATATCAGCTTCCAGCATGGCAACGTCACCGATCTCGTAGATGCTATTTTCCGGGTTCGGTTCAATGTCTGCCGCTGGCAGCATGACGACCTGCATTTTCTGCCCCGCCGGGGCGGCAGGTTTTGCACCGTTTCCGAGGATGTCGTTGATAGAAAATCCCTTGCTCATGGCTTAGCCCTCCTTTGTGTCCATTCTGGACACGATTTCTTCGACCTCATCGGCCAGGAACCCGTAATCCGTTGCTGCCGAACAATCCGGGCGATACGCGCGCAGCGGCTTGTGGGCACTCTTGGCCTCGCTGACCTTGATCGTGTAGCGGATGACGGTGTCCAGCATTTCAACGCCCGCGTCGTTCAGCTGGTGGACGACCTCTGCCGCGTACCGGGTGCGGCGGTATTTCGTCATCAGCGCGCCCATGATTTTGAGATGCGGGTTGTAGTACATCTGCACCCGCTCGATTTGGTCAACGATCTCGCGCATGCCGTCACAGGCCCACTCATCACAGTCGACCGGAATAATGACCCAGTCCGCAGCACACAGTGCGTTGATGCTGCCCATGTCCAGGTCAGGCGGGCAGTCCATGATGCAATAGTCATACGGCACATCATTTGCATCGATTTCATCCAGCGCATCCCGCAGCCGGAACTGCTGCGGCTCGGTGGTGTCCATCAGAATGCCACGGTTTGCTTTCAGCATCCGCATATCACATGGCAGCAGATGCACCCCGATCACGCCGGTATCTTCGACAACGGCATCCCAAACACGGCACTCGCCCAGCATGACCTCTGCCACGCTGGGCCGGTCATAATCCAGCACGCCGAAAAACTTGCTTGTGTTGCCCTGCTTGTCCAGGTCAACTACCAGCACGGACTTGCTCAGCACGGCCAGCTCAGCGGCCAGGTTGCAGGCGGTGACGCTTTTGCCGACGCCGCCCTTTAAGTTAATAATTGCAATGCTTATCATAGTGATCCTCCTATCCCGCCGGGGCGGGTCAATACGTTATTGGGGCCAGGGCATCTGCTCGCCCATCTCTTCAAAATCTTCTTTCGGAGCGGGCTGCCATTGATGGTATTGGGGCTGCCATCTCATAGATACAACGCCGGTCGGACCCTCGCGGTTTTTCGCGTACATGATAGCGGTGTCTTTGTACATATTTTCGCCGCGCAGTTCCTGGCTGTCCTCTGGACGTTTGTTCTCCACAAAAATGGCGCTGTTGGCGTCCTGTTCGATCGTGCCGGATCCGCGCAGATCCTCCAGGTTGCAGAACCGGCCCTCGTTGCCTTTCACACCGGAGCGGTTGATCTGGCATAGCTCCACGATGACAATACCCATCTTCATGGCAGCCACTTTCAGCCGCCGGGTGATCTCGCTGATGCGCTGATACTCGGTATGCCGGGGGTCAGTAGGGCTTAGCAGGCCGATGTGGTCAATAAAGGCAACATCCGGCTTGTATTGCATCAGTTTGGCTTCCAGGCCGTCGATCGTCAGGTTGCTGTCAGAATCAATCATCATGTTGTGGTGCTGCCGCAGCCGGGCCGCGGCATTGTCGATGATCTCCCATTCGTGCGGGTCAAGGGTCTTGTTGGTTAGCTTCCCTGAATCGATCCGCGCCACCTTGGACAGGATGCGGTCCATCAGGGCTTCGGCGGTTTCTTCCAGTGTCAGGTAGTAGACCCTGTATTTTTTGGACAGCCGCGATGCAAGGTTGAGCGAAAAATCCGTTTTACCGCAGCCGGGCCGCCCGGCTACAACGCACACGCGCTGGCGTCCAAAAACGCCGAAGCGGTCCAGCTCGGGCCAGCCCAGCTTTAGGCTGTCGTCTGGTTCTTTCAGCCGGGCCAGTGTAGCATCAAGCACCGCGTCGAAGTCCCGGGCCGTGCTGTCCGCCTGGGTGCTGCGGATGGCGTCCTGCATCGCCAGAGTGCGGCGCAGCTGGCGGCAGATGCTGTCGCTGTCCATTGCATCCTTGGCCAGGCACTTCATCAGGTCGCCGGTCAACAGCCGGTAGCGGTGATCTTCAAGAATCTGCGCCGCATAGCTGCCGATGTTGGAGACGCTGGGGCAGGTCTCGGCCATCTGCATTACGGCAGCTTTCACATCATCCGCCGGGCGTCCGTTGGCCGCTGTGTTGATGACCGTGATGACATCCACGGGGCTGCCGCTGTAGATCAACTGCTGGATTGCGGTGAAAATGTCGTGACAAACGCCGTCTTCAAACATGGCCGGGACCATCCTGGTGACGTAATCCCGCGCGCCGTCCGGATCCATCAGTGCCGCGCCCAAAAACGCGCGTTGAGTTGTCTGCTGGCGGGTCAGATTTTCTTGTTGCATCGTTCAGCCTCACAAAAATTCGGTGATGTCGGTATCCGGCCCGATTTCCCGCGGCCGGTCTGCCGTGTTGGCGGGGCGCTGGACCGGAGCCTTATCCACAAAATCATCTTTCAGGGGGAAAAGCCCCTCCCATCCGCGCAGGATGCTCTGCTCCAGAACAGCTACCATGTAGCCGCTGCGGTCTCGGACATGGGCCTCATCGGCCAGCTGCTTCAGCTTGCTGCAGGCCAGCTTGGCGGCGTTCGCGGTCAGGGGATGTTTACCGGCTGCCCGGGATTCGGCAAATGCAATCAGGGCCTTGGTCAGCTGTTCATTGCCGGGAAAAGCATCCGCAAAAATGTCCGCAGCACTCTCGCGCGCCCGTATATTGTTATTACTTGTATTGTTATTCTTGTATTGTTTTCCCCGACATTTTTGTCGGGGAGTAGGCGACATTTTTGTCGGGGTGGGTGCGACATTTTTGTCGCCTGCCGACACGGTGTGTCGCTCGCCGACATTTTTGTCGGGGCGGTTTTCTGCACATGCATCCGGCACACTGCCAGACAGGGGAGAAATGCGGCGCTGGTTTGTGGTGCCCTCTCTGGTGTAGGTCACGGCCACATAGCCAAGTTCTTGCAGGTGTTTGACCCAGCGCTGCACTGTGCGGTCGGTCGTATCGTACAGCTGGCAAAAGTAACTGTTCCCGGCATAACAGTAGCCGCTTTGGTCGGACAAAGCCGTAATTTCGGCATAAAAAATCTTTTCAGCCGCTTTCAGCCGGTTATCGTACCGCACAGATGCGGGCAGAATAGCATAAAATCCGGGGTTTTCCATTAGCACGCTCCTAAAAATGGACGACCTTAATACAGGGGTGCGCCGCGCTCTTTTTTAGCGCATCCCTGCAAGGTCTTTTTTCAACTTTTAATGGTTAAAACGGCAGGTCGCCCTCATCCTCGATCAGCGCAAAGTCGTCGCCGGGTCCCTGGTTATAGGCCGGTGCCGGTGCGCCGACGTTAGGCTGACCCGCCGGGGCAGGGGAAGTCTGGCCGGGGTTGTCGGCCTTGCTGCCGCAGAAATTGATATTGTTGGCAACCACCTCCAGCACCGTGCGGTTTGTGCCGTCTTTGGCCTGGTAGGTGCGGCTCTGGATCCGCCCGTCTACCGTAACCATCTGGCCCTTAGTGAGCCACTTATAGGCAAAATCGGCGCGCTGCTCCCATGCGATGACGGGCACCCAGTCTGTCAGGCTCCTGCCGCTGGCATCCTTGCGCCCGCGGTCCACAGCCAGCGTAAAGGTGGCCACGCTCTTGCCGCTGGTGGTCTGCCGCAGCTCCGGGTCACGGGCTAGGCGGCCCTGCAATGCAACAACGTTCAGCATTAGATCATCACCACCACTTTACCGCTCTCTACCAGATCGGCCAGCTGCTCACCCAGATAGGCGGCAATGTTGCGCTTGGCTTCCAGCTTCCAGGCACCGCCGTCCGCCTCGTACAGTGCCGGGCGGCCCTCTTTGTCGAGGCGCAGCAGGAAGTCGCTGGCAGGCTGCTCCACCTCCAGGAACGTGCGATAGGGCTGCAGGCGGACGATCGGCTGCACGGTCTGCTGCTCTTTCAGCACCGCGCCGGTGCGGACACTGACCTCTTGGCTGATGCCGTTGTCCACACTGGACACGCCCTGGTTGACATCAATGCGGCTCAACAGGGCCAGCAGGTAGTCACGGTCATCGGTGACAGCGTACAGGCTCTGCAATTCGATGACGGCGCGGTCCTGATTCATGTTCTGGTTGACCGTGATGCTCGGCACATCGGTTACAGCTTCATATAAAGGCGCGCGGGTAAATGCTGCCCATTCTGCGCCGGTGTATGTGGTATCCACCACCACCCGCCGGGCGCTGTCCACGCGCACATACAGCAGGGGAGAATAATGGGCACCCTCCGTGCGGATCAGCTTAACAAGGGCGTCCAACGTGTCCACCGAGTACCGCGCCGGGAAATCAACTTCCGGCCTGATTTCGTGCAGCTCAGCCGAACAGAACTGACGCCCGGCGAACTCAAAGGTAAACGGTTTGGCCATTTCTGCAACGCGGTCAATGGCATCCTTTAAAAAACTAACTTCCATGTCGTTCATCCTTTCTATCAGTACCCGGCGCGGCCCACGCGGGCCATGGCGGGCATTGGTGTCTCATCGCCGTCCATGTCCACCTGTCCGGGGACCTGGGGCGTCATTTCAGCCAGCAGCAGGGAGCCATCACGGCCCTTAGTGATGCACAGGGACGTCCGAACCGGCTGGATCGGGGCCAGTGATGTCTTGGCCTGCGCGTCCATGCCGATCTGCTGCCGGTAGTCGTCCGGGGCAAACGTCAGCGTGATGGTGATCTTGCGCTTGGCCGTGGCGCTGGTGTTGGGGTCCATAATGTTCGCAACGACCCGCTCCACCTCGTAGTCGGTGATCTCGGCAATCGCGCCCATCGCCATGTCCAGCACGCTCTTTTTGTTCACAATCTGGGGCATTGTTTGCATCCTCCTAAATTTCTTCTCCGAAAACCTTGGCAAAGCTGCCGGGGCCGTGGAGATTATCAAAAGCAAATTGTGCCGCCCGTTCCAACTCCCGCCGGAAACAAGGATTATAATGCACACCCAGGGGAGGCTCATTGTGGTGGTGATGGCACAGCCAGACCTTGAGGCCGTACTGCTCGGACAGCTCGCGCCGCCCGCGCCCAAACATAATGTGATGCTCTTCCAGGCCGCGTGTGGTGCGTAGGTTGTACATCCGGCGGCACAGGTAGCACTCCTTATCGTTTTGCAGTATGCTTTTCGCCATGGCGCTCCTCCAGCCCGTTCAAGGCATCCACCGCCCGGCGCAGATCACCGGCGGGCAGCTCTACGGTCGTCCAGCGGTAGCCGCAGGCCAGGCAGTCACGGCGGCGGTAGATCCGCCGGGGCCCCTTGGCGCGGGTGTCGATAACATGTACCTGGCTGCTGCCGCATTTAATACAGTTCATCGGCGCGCCTCCAGTCCCGGTACTGCTCGGTGGTTTCGGCATCATCCACGCCAGCTTCGGCCAGCCGGTCAAAGATGCGGTCAATGAAGTCGTGCATCTGCTGGCGGTCGAAGCTGCTGCTGCCCAGCCCGATGCGGACCATGCAGTAGCCGTTATCCAGCTGTTCCACCTTTTGCACAACGCGGTAGGCATTGCGTAGGGCGGGCAGGGACTTGACCGGCACGCGCCAGGTCTCAACCTCTGCGCCGAACTCAACCAGCAGGTCAAGGTAGCACTGTTCGGCAGTCACCCCGCCGGGCGTGTCGCCGCTCAATGCCAGCGCCAGCCGGTTCAACAGCGCCCACATCAGGCGGTTCTGGTCCAGCGTGCGCTTGTTTTTCACCGGGCGGATATCCACCTCAACGCACAAAGGCTGGCCCCGCGCACGGCGTTCCAGCTCGGTGTGCAGCCGCTGCGCTTCCAGCAGATAGGCGCTGTCAACCGTCAGGTTTTCCAGCCCACCACCGCCGGGCGACTTGTCCGGCATGTACCACGCAACAAGGTGGGCAATCAGCTTGCCTGCCATGTGATCACGCTCCCATCGCGCTTGCGAACCCGCAGGCTGGCGACGCTGCCGTCATTGTTGTAGGTGATGTCGTCCAGCGTGAGGGTGTCGTCCATGACGTACCGCTCAATGATGTTGGTGCCGGGCTTGCCCTGGGGGACGATGTGCACCTTGCTGGACGGGATGCGCAGCGGCGGCAGATCGAACACCCCAGCGCCGATGCCCCAGGCAGCTGCAGCGGCCAGGAAGCTGCCGTCCGATTCGTTCGTGGCGCTGTCACTATGTACGCGGTAGGCGGCAGGGCAGGGGGCATCGCGTGTGGCATCATCCAGCGCGATGGCGCAGTACATAAACCGTCCGCAAGTGTAATGCCGGACGCTGTAGGTATCACAGGGCACCAGGCTGACAAGGTCGTTCATGTGGTTGCGCACCGCGCTGACATCCGGCCACAACTTGATCGTCACGCCGTTTTCATCGGTCTTCTGGACATTGACCACGATCTCACCGGCGGCCATGTCGCGAGGATTGGGGTCGGGCTTTTTGATCTCAACATTCTGTTCCATTGGGTTCCTCCGTTTCCGGGCCGACATAACTGCCGGTCTCACTATAGTTGGTGGGGTCAGAGTAGGGCGTGCCCCAGCCGCACATTGCACCGTTGTACATAGCGGCGGCCTGGGCGCGGGTAACGCCGGCAGCGGCATTCAACTCATCTGCACAGGTCTGGTTGTTTACGCCAAACAGGGCGCGCTCCCCGCGCACGATGCGCACGATGCCGCCGGTATAGGGGCTGCGGGCATAGGCGTAGGCAGGCAAGCCTGTTGCATCAATGTTCAGTTCCATGTTTTTCTCCTTTATGGGTGTTTTTAGCCGCTTGGGCGGCATACCGGCGGCAAGCGCCGGGTGTTTCTTTCTCCAGGTGCAAACCCTGTGCCGGATGGCCTCGCGCGTTACCGGCTGGGTGTAGCCCATCAGGCTGCACACGCTGCTAAGGCGCTCCCCGCCGTAGTAGCGCAGGACGCTCTCCAGCATCACGTCTGGCGGCACAGGGTGATAGATGCGTTCGACCTGTGGGCCAACGGGGTGCTTGCTTTGGGGATGGGCGGCGCGGAAAGCGGCCATGCTTGTATAGCCCAGGTGCGTCAGCAGTTCATCATCGGTCAGGCATAGGCACTCAGCGCAGATGCGCAGCTGGCGGCGGGCGTTGGCGCAGCCGCGCAGCTGCCCCTGCACCCAGGCTAGATCTTCATGCGTCATCAGCAGCAAACCACGCTTTAACGATTTTGATGGATTGGAGAACGGCATCCCGCTGACCTAAACGATATAACCGCTCGCGCTCTGTGCCGCTGGCTCTTGCTTCCTTAAGGGCTGCTTCGCTCGCAGCATAAAACGCTTCGAGCGCCTCCAGGACGCTGGTTGCATTTTGCTTGTTCTTGTCCATGGTATACTTCCTCAACAAATCTGGCGGGCCAGCGCGGTGGCCGGGATGCGCTTGTCACGGCCCTGGCCGGTCCAGCCGTACATATTGCGGCAAACCTTGCGGGCTGCCTGGGGGTCGGTGCCGTAGACGATGTGCGCGGCCTCGGCCACGGTCACCATCTCGCCGGCCGCCTCACGCCGCACCCGCTCCAGCGCGTCGCGGTAGCCTTCTTTTTCTTTTGCCATGATGAAACCTCCTGCCTTAGTGATGCTGCCCAAGGTGCAGCTCAATTTTTTCACAGATGGCACAAACTTTGCGATAAAATTTGACTTTTTGTTCGGTAATGAGTATTTTTAAAATAAGGATAAGATTTTCCATACAGTTAGTGGAGAACATGTACCAGTTTTTCGATGACTTGCGTGACGATTTCGCTGAATTTGGCGAAACGTTCTAGCAGGCTGAAGATCTGGTCAATCCGGCAGCTGATGATGTGGATGTTGATGGCCTGGATGATAACACAGATCCATAAAAGGGCAATGCTGCGCTTTAGCTTTTTGATCTCCGCCCCCATCTGATCTTGCCCATCCGGTGGGATGTGTTTGTTCTCATCCATCTTTCTCACCTCCCTGGATTGTTTCCTGTGGATAAGTTTTTTCAATGTTGTGCTCCATGGAAAGGATGACAAATAAAATGTTTGATAAAAAATATCGTTGCCCTCATTGTGGTGTTAGTTTTTACGAAACAGCAGATAACACTATCGAACGTAAAATATCTTATAACTACTCTCAAGAAGAAGCAGAAAATAATATTCAGCGTGGTTACGAATGCTGGCTCCGTCAGACAATTTCTGCAGTCTATCATTACTGCCCTGCCTGCCATGAGTATTCCGTACAAATTACGGGACCTAACAACATTTTTTCTTTCACGTATCCGCCGTTTAGGGGGCTTAACTTGCCAGAATACATTCCTGCAGCACTTCGAAATGATTACAATGAGGCGTGTGCGATTTTGGATGCCAGTCCAAAGGCGGCGGCTACGTTGGCGCGCCGCTGTTTGCAGGGAATGATTCATGATTTTTGGGGAGTAAACGAGGGAAATCTTGCCAAGGAAATATCAAAGATTAAAGAAAAAGTTCCAGCCGAACAGTATAAGGTGCTTGATGGTATTCGTCGCTTGGGAAATATCGGAGCTCACATGGAAAAAGATGTAAATCTGATTATTGATATTGACCCTGGCGAAGCACAAAAAATGATAAAATTACTTGAACTGTTGATGAAAGATTGGTATATAGCCAGGCATGACCGAGAGGAACTATATGAGGACATCCTTACGATTGACCAGGACAAGCAGCAGCAACGCCATCAGGAGTAACAGGGGCAGACTTTGCAAGCAACTTCCCGGTCAAACTCCAGTACTGGTGAATCTCGTATAAAGGATCTTCATCGGTTCCACTTCCTGCCAAAGTTATCGTCTCGATAACAGAGACAACGCGGGCAGATTTTGTTTCTTGCGGCAGAGAAAGTTTCGTAGTGCTCACCTCCTTGGGGTGTGTCCAGTGTGGACACATTGCAGAGCTCGCAATAATGCGAGAACTAGCTTAAAAAAATATCTTTTGCCTCTTTGCCAGACAGCTTTAAGGCGTCAACAAGGCTGTGCATCTCGCCAACAGTGAACGCGTCTAAACCGTTTTTTGTTTTGCGGTAAAAGGTGCTAGGGTTCATACCAATCTGGATTGCGAGTTCATCCACGGTCAGGTTGGCGGCGCTTATTTTTTGCTTCAGCAGTTGCATCTTATCAGGCATCTGTGTCTCACCTCCAAACTCGCATTATTGCGGGCTTGCTATTATAATAGCACTCGCATTTATGCAAGTCAAGAGGAATCTTGCAAAATCGCAAGAAAGTTTCTGAAATGCACTTGCAAATTTGCAAGTATTAGTGTATTCTTAAATCATAGGAGGCGCATCATGACAACAGGTGAACGTATTAAATGTCGGCGCAAAGAGTTGAGCATGTCAGCTGAACAACTTGCCGAAAAAGTTAGTCTTTCCCCGGCGACAATTTATAGATATGAAAAAGGCGACATTGAAAAAGTCCCTGCCGATGTACTAAAGAAAATTGCAGCGGCGCTCAATTCTTCACCCGCATACCTTATGGGGTGGGAAGTAGAAAATAAGCAGCCTATTCCGCCGGGCTTCCAGCCCTTGCCAAAGCGGGACCGCGTCCCCCGCGTGGGCCGCATTGCTTGTGGTGAGCCTATCCTGGCCGAGGAAAACATCGAGGGTTACGACCGTGTACCACATAAATGGAATGCAGACTTTACGCTGATCTGCAAAGGGGACAGCATGGCCCCAAAAATAAAGGATGGCGACATTGTAGCCATCCACAGCCAGCCCAGCGTAGAGAACGGCGAGATCGCCGCCGTCCTGATCGAGACCGATGCAACGCTCAAGCGGGTATTCCTTTTTAAAGACCACATCGAACTGCGCGCCGAAAATCCCTCTTTCCCCTCCATCGTCCTCATTGGAGAGGACATGAACCAGGTCATCATCGAGGGCAAAGCCGTCGGCCTCTGCCGCGACCTGTAAACGATTCCCTTTCCGTGAACACATTCTTAAAATTTAGGGTAAAGGGTTTACAAAACTGAATAAGGGGCATATAATAATGTTAGAGAAAAGGCCCACCCGGTCGATTCTCGGCAACTTCCGCGTACCGTCAGCGGCTTTATAAAAGTGCGGCTTGCCACAACTTCCGCGTACCGCCAGCGGGGTATAAAAGTGCGGCCTGTAACGCCCCTTGAGAAATCAAGGGGCTTATTTTTTTGGAGGATTCATGGAAATAAAAGAACACGGTCTGTATGTGATAAGTGATTCCTATTTTATAGAGTTCCCCAGTGAACACTGGATGTGGAACAAAGGCCAGAATCGACCGCACTATTATGCTTTGCGTGGTAAGGATGGCCTGATGTGGATGATTCCGCTAAGTTCAAAGGTTGAAAACTACAGGGCGAAAATAGAACGCGAAGAGGCCCGCCGCGGTGCCGGAAAATGCCTGCTCTACTACATAGGACACGCCGCAGGCCGTGAACAGGCATTTATTATAAGCGATATGTTCCCCGTGACCGAGGAATACGTCGTAAAACCATATACGGTAAAGAATATCGAGGTCGTTGTGCCGTCCTCGAAGCTGAACCGGGAACTGTATGATAAGGCAAGAAACTATTTACGCTTGCTGGAACTGCACAAAATGCGGGATTTAAACAATGTCTTGCAAATTCGTGAGACATTGCAAGGCCACAAATGATTTGGAAATTTGTGTGACCAGTAGGAAACCGATGGTTGAATTTTTGCAAATGATTTGATAAAATACTAATATAACTTTGCGGCTACGGCCGTAGCGCGTAAGCGTAATTAGTGTTTTGCAGGTTCAACCATAGAGATATGATTGAACCTGCTTTTTATTATGTAGAACTTGCACAAATAGTGAAAAGTACATTATAATAGGGGTGCAGTCCAACGGCTGCCAAAAATGGAACACTGCGTTTCGTTTATGCTTAATAGGCCCCTGGTGGTAGGCTCCCCGCGATAAGGGGATTGGCTGAATCCTGGGGCCTTAATTTTTAGAAGTAACCAACAATAATAAATAAAAACGTCCCCGGTGCTGGAACACCGAGAACGTTTATATAGATCAGCTTGCCCAAGAGATGGAACAAACGACCAGCAACCGTATTGTACCACCTTTTGGGCAGGCTTACAAGTCATACCCAGGAGGTTTTTTATTATGGCAAAAACAAAAACACGTGCGGATGGCCTTGTGGAGCGCTGCCGGGTCATCAACGGCAAAAAGCGCCACTTTTACGGTAAGACACTCAAAGAAGTGCAGGCCAAGATCGATGCGGCCATCGTGGAAGCAGCCGTCTGCAAAGAAAAAGGGGAACCGTTCATCGACGTGGCCGATGCGTTCTGGACGAAAAAAGAACCGACTATCCGTTACGGATCCCGCCGGGGCTACTACCACAAAGTGGAGGTTGCCAAGGAATGGTTTGGCGGATACGGCATGCGCGAGGTCACGACCACCGACATCAACCGCCAGCTGATGCAGATGGCCGCCCAGGGCTATGCCTATAAAAGCATTGCGGGGCAAAAGTCGGTGCTGTCCCTGATCTGGCAGTATTGGTGCGCCGAGATGCGCGGTGACTGTAACCCCTGCACGCTGCTGAAGCTACCCCAGGCGCCGCGCCCCTACCGACGCCGAAGTGGCCGACGTAAAAGCGCACACCGAGGGCTTCGGCCTATGCCCCGCCTTTATGATGTACGCTGGCCTGCGCCTGGGGGAAGTCATGGGCCTACAGAAAAAGGACCTTGCAGGCGGTGAGATCAACGTCTGCAAGCAAGTCGTCTGGCATAATAATCACCCGGAAATTGAAGAATTAAAGACCGACAACGCGTACCGCCGGGTGCCTATCCTCAAACCCTTGCAGGCCGCGCTGGCGGGCCGCCTGGACGGCCTGCCGGATGAGGCGTTTATCTTTGGCGGCGAACGGCCTTACACAAAAAGCAGCTATCAAAATGCCTGGCTGCAATACTGCCAGTACATTGGCCGCGCCCACGACAGCGGCAAGCGCTACAAGACCGGCAAGAAATCGAAAGACGGAGAGGTGCTGTATAAGACCATCATGGAGCCGGACTTTACCGCCCACCAGCTGCGGCATGAGTTCGCCAGCACCCTGGTGCAGTGCCAGATCCCGCCCCAGGTTGCCAAAGAGCTGATGGGACATGCCGACATCCTCACAACGCAACGCTGGTACGCCGAAGCCAAGGCCAGCGCAGTGGATGAAGCAACCGCCATCCTAAACGCGCATTTTGGTTCGTGATAAAGTCGTAGGCAAACAGTTTTCAACATTTCAACGATGATTCGTTGCAGTTCAAATCTCTCTTACTCCGCCAACAAAAGCCATGGTAAATCGTAAGATTTCCCATGGCTTTTGGTTTTATCGGGAAAAATACGCAAAACAAAAGCCCGCAGGCACCGGGATTGGGCTTGCGGGATCTGTCGAAATATAGCATGCTGAAATTGCCGCTTCGGCGGCAAGGCGCTGCACACAACGGCAGGCGGTTGGCCCCACTACCCGAAAAGGGGAAAAGACCATGCGTTTTACATTGACTTCCCATATCGGTCACAAGACTGTTACGCTGAGTTTAGTGGTAAAAAGCAATACCCGCCACCCTGGCCGGTGACGGGTATTAGAGCTTTTCTAATTCCTTGGCCCAAAGGGTCAACCGCTTGTCGCAGTGCCTTTTGTTGTCTTTATTATACCCACCCCGGCACCGCTGTCAGCCTGCTGGGGCTTTTTCACTTTCTTGCGCGGCTTATTTCAGCCAATCAATCGCTGCTTCTCCGTGCTGCTGCAAAAAGGCGTTGATCTTACCAAAGGGTGCCGACCCAAAGAACCCACGGTACGCTGAAAGCGGGCTGGGGTGGGCCGATTCCAGCACCAGCACGGGGCGGCGGTCCTGCACAGCGGCAAACACCGGCGCGTACTTTTGGGCGGGCTTGCCCCACAGCACAGCGGCCAGGGGGGCAACGCTCTGCTGCACGGCGTATTCCAGCGCGGCCCTGGTGAAAGTCTCCCAGCCCTGCTTGGCGTGGGCAAAGGCGCGGCCCTGCTCCACCGTCAGCACGGTGTTCAGCAGCAGCACGCCCTGCTGCGCCCAGGAGGTCAGGTCGTTGTGAGTGCGCTGGGTGCCGGTCTCGCTTTCCAGTTCCTTAAAAATATTGCGCAGGCTGGGCGGTGCCTTGCAGGCATCGGGCACCGAGAAAGACAGCCCCATGGCCTGCCCCGGCTCGTGGTAGGGGTCCTGCCCCAGGATCACCGCGCGGATGCCCGCGGCGGGGCAGGCGGCAAAGGCAGCAAAGATATTCTCGGCAGCCGGGTAGACGGTGGTGTGGGCGGCGGCCTCAGTCACAAAGGCGTCCAGAGCAGCAAAGTAGGGCTTGGCGCACTCAGCTGCAAAAAACGGCGCCCAATCGCCGCCCTGCAGCCGGGCAGCCTGTTCGGTCAGAAGCATGGCGTACTCCTTATTATAATATGTGAAACTCTCGTGAAGCCAGTATACCATACCGGGGCCAGGGCTTGCAATACGCGATTAAACGCGGTATAATACTAATTCAGGGTGTTATACGCCCTGCCAAGTATTATAAAGGGGAGAACCGATCATGCGTTCCATCAAAACCAAACTGTTCAGCCTGGGCATGGCTGCTTCCATGCTGCTGGCTTTGGGCGGCTGTGCTATGTCTACGCCTGCCAATGTGGGCTCCATCGGCGGGGTCGAGATCCCGGCCGGTGTCTACCTGCTGGCCCAGTACAACTCTTACAACACCGCCTCCGGCCTGGCCGACCTGGCGACCGGCGAAACCGCCAACGATGTCAAGACCGTGCTGAAGGCCCAGTGCACCGGCACCATCAACGGCGAGGAAGTCACCACCGACGGTGCCGACTACATCAGCCAGCTGACCACCCACGCCATCGAGTACTACGCTGCTGTCGAAAAGGAGTTCGACGAGCTGGGCGGTGTGCTGGATGATGCTGCCACCGCCGAGGCTGCCAACTCTGCCGACAGCCTGTGGAATTCCAACGGCGACCTGTACACCGCCAACGGCATTTCCAAGTCCACGGTGGAGACCTACCTGCTGAACGCCCAGAAGGCCAAGGCCATCCTGAACCTGACCTACGGCGCCGACGGCACCAGCCCCGTGACCGAGGCCGAGTACACCGACTACGTCAACAACGATTGCTACTACGTCGAGACCGTGCAGTTCCCGCTGGTGAACTACTCCAGCTACTCGCTGGCCACCGATGACCAGAAGTCCCAGATCGAGGACATCGCGGCCCAGTGCCTGGCTGAACTGAACGAACAGGCTACCGCCGAGACCGCCAGCAACAGCGCCCTGTACACCGCTGCCATGAATTACGTGCCCCAGGCCATGAGCGCCATGGGCAGCACGATCGAGTCTGCCCAGGCGGTCTACTACGCCGGTTCCAAGCTGTACACCCCGGACGATCTCTCCAGCTTTGGCGGCGACGGCTACAACAACCTGACCGACCCGCTGGATGAGATCCCCCTGGGCACCTGGACGACCATCGACCTGGGCACCACCCTGCTGGTGGCCCGCCGCATCGACCCGCTCAAGACCTATACCGTTGACCAGCTGAACAGCATGTATGATATGCTGACCAGCATGAAGAGCGACGAGATCCAGGATAAGCTCTACGCCGACGGCGCCGCACTGGAACATAACCTGGACAGCTCGGCCATCAATACTTACAGCGCATCCAAAATCAAAAAGACTATCTCTAAGTAAAAGAACGTCTGTGCAACACACAGGGCGGGAGCATCACAGTATGCCCCCGCCCTTTTCTTCAGCTTTCCCCATTTTGTAAGGAGGTACATCATGACCCAAAACAAACACGTAAACCTGCTGCTGGAGGTGTTGGGCTGCTTTGTCGCGGCTGCCGGCATCTACAGCTTTGCCGTGGCATCGGGTGTGCCTGTTACCGGTGTTGCGGGCGTCTGCGCCATCCTGTACCGTCTGTTCGGTATCCCCATGGGCCTGTCCAACGTGCTCATCAATATCCCCATCATCCTGTTCAGCTACAAGGTGCTGGGCAAGTCGTTTTTGCTGCGCAGCATGCGCTGCATGGTGCTGTTCGCCGTGTTTACCGACTATCTGCTGCCCATGATGCCGGTCTACACCGGCGACCGCCTGCTGGCCACCCTGTGCGGCGGCGTCATCTGCGGCATCGGCGATGCGCTGATCTACATGCAGAACTCCAGCACCGGCGGTATCGACTTTATCACGATGGCCGTCAAGGTCAAGCACCCGCACCTGCCCTTTGGCAACATCACCTTTGCGGCGGCGCTGGCTGTCATTGTGGCCAACGGTCTGGTGTTCCACGACGTGGACTCCATCATCTACGGCCTTATCTTCAACTTTGTCTCCTCGGCGGTCATCAATAAGATGATGTTCGGCTTCTCGTCCTCGATGCTGGCCATGATCGTGACCGACGACGGCGAGGCCGCCTGCAAGGAGATCGACCGCGTGGCGGACCGCGGCGCCACCATTTTACAGGGGCGCGGCGGCTATGGCGGCGCACCCAAGGATGTAGTGCTCTGCGCCTGTTCCAACAAGCAGCTGTATGAGATCGAGCACGCCATCCAGAAGATGGACCCGGCCAGCTTTATCATTATGCTGCAATCCAACGAGGTCCATGGTGAAGGCTTCCGCCAGCTGGAACTGGGCAAGAGCGAAGAAAATACGTAATTACCCATCTGTAAGGGCGGATGCTCGCATCTGCCCGCTTTTTGTAACCTATTTATATACAGAGGAACGACCATGCCAACCAAAGAAGCAATCAAGATCCGCGGCGCGCGGGTCCATAACCTGAAAAATATCGACGTCGACGTCCCCCTGGGCAAGATCGTCGGCATCGCGGGTGTGTCCGGCTCCGGCAAATCCTCGCTGGCACTGGGGGTGCTGTATGCCGAGGGCTCGCGCCGCTACCTGGACGCCTTGTCCACCTACACCCGCCGCCGCATGACCCAGGCCGCCAAGGCCAGCGTGGATGAGGTGCTTTACGTCCCGGCGGCGCTGGCGCTGCACCAGCGGCCCGGCGTGCCGGGCATTCGCAGCACCTTCGGCACTGGCACCGAGCTGCTGAACAGCCTGCGGCTGATGTTCTCCCGCCTGGCGTCCCACCGCTGCCCCAACGGTCACTACCTGCCGCCCAGCCTGGCTGTGGCGGCTGAAAAGCCGCTGATTTGCCCCACCTGCGGGGCCACGGTGCGCGCACCCTCCGCCGAGGAACTGGCATTCAACAGCCAGGGGGCCTGCCGCACCTGCGATGGCACCGGCACCGTGCGCACGGTGGACCTGGCCACGCTGGTACCCGACCCGACGCTGAGCATCGACGATGGCGCAGTCGCCCCCTGGAATTCCCTGATGTGGAGCCTGATGACCGATGTCTGCCGTGCCATGGGCGTGCGCACCGATGTACCCTTCAACCAGTTGACCGACGCCGAGAAAGAAATCGTCTATCACGGCCCGGCGGAGAAAAAACATATTTTTTATAAGGCCAAAAACACCCCCGAAGCCGGTGAACTGGACTTTACCTATTATAATGCGGTCTACACGGTGGAAAACGCGCTGGCCAAGGTCAAGGACGAAAAGGGCATGAAGCGTGTGGAAAAGTTCCTCAAGCAGGAGACCTGCCCGGCCTGCCACGGTACCCGTCTGTCCGAGGCCGCCCGCGCACCCCGTCTGCGGGGTATCTCGCTGGCCGATGCCTGCACGATGCCGCTGGCCGAGCTGACCCAGTGGGTGGACCGCGTGCCCGCCAGCCTGCCCGCGGAAATGCGCCCCATGGCCGAGAGCATCTGCGAGTCCTTCCGCACCGCAGCCCGCCGCCTGATGGACCTGGGGCTGGATTACCTCTCCCTGGACCGCGCCGCGTCCACCCTCTCCACCGGTGAGCGCCAGCGCATGCAGCTGGCCCGCGCGGTCCGCAACCGCACCACCGGCGTGCTCTACGTGCTGGACGAGCCGTCCATCGGCCTGCACCCGGCCAACATCGTGGGACTGACCGGCGTCATGCACGATCTGGTCGAGGACGGTAACTCGGTGGTACTGGTGGATCACGACACCCAGGTGCTGGCCGAGTCCGATTGGATCATCGAGATGGGCCCCGAAGCCGGTGCGGGCGGTGGTTACGTCATCGCTCAGGGCACTGTGCCCGAAATTGAGCAGGACCCCAAGTCGATGATCGGCCCCTTTCTGCGCCCGGCGGCCGCCGCGCTGCCTGCCGGGGCGGGAAAGAGCGACCTCTTTGCCGAGGGCCGCATCCACCTTTCCACCGATGCCATTCACACGGTGCACCCGCTGGAGATAGACATCCCCAAGGGCAGGCTGACCGTCGTCACTGGTGTGTCCGGCTCCGGCAAGACCACGCTGATTCTGGAAAGCCTGGTGCCTGCCCTTGCGGCCAGTACCGCGGGCCGTCCACTGCCGTCCCATGTCAAGGTGGTAACAGCCGAGGGCATCGAGCAGGTCAAGCTCATCGATGCCACGCCCATCGGCATCAACGTGCGGTCCACTGTGGCTACCTATGCCAACGTCCACGACGAACTGCGCAAGATTTTTTCCCACACTCAGGACGCCAAGGCCCACGGCTACAAGGCAGGCGATTTCTCCTACAACACGGGCAAACTGCGTTGTCCGGTGTGCGATGGCACCGGCGTCATCAGCCTGGACGTGCAGTTCTTGCCGGATGTGGAGATCCCTTGCCCCGCTTGCCACGGTTCCCGCTATGCCCGCGAGGCCGACGACGTGAAGCTGATCGACAAGCACGGCCGCACTACCACACTGCCCCGGCTGATGGATTGCGACGTGCATACGGCGCTGGATCTGTGCAAGGATAGGAAGCTGGTGCGCCAGCGCCTGCAAGTGCTGCAGGATCTAGGGCTGGGCTACCTGACCCTGGGCGAGGAAACACCCAGCCTTTCCGGTGGAGAAGCCCAGCGCCTGAAGCTGGCCAGTGAGATGGAGCGCACCCAGTCCCACGCGGTGTTTGTGTTTGACGAGCCGACCATCGGCCTGCACCCGCTGGATGTGCAGACCTTGCTGGGCGTTTTCCGCACACTGATCGACAACGGCGCCACGGTCATCGTCATCGAGCACGACCTCGACGTGATCCGCAGTGCGGATTATATCGTGGATATGGGCCCGGGCGGCGGCGAAAAAGGCGGCCGTGTGGTGGCCGCAGGCACCCCAGTGCAGATCAAAGCCACACCCGAAAGTGTGACAGGACGCTTTTTGTAAAGGTAAAACCGAACCATTCGCCAGGCGTGACCCAACAGGTTGTGCCTGGCTTTTGTTTTGCAACAATATACAGAGTGCCTAAAAGCGGCACCGGAAATTCAGCAAAAAAATCAAAAAAACTTGGGAAAAAGTGTTGACAAAGCAAACCGTGATTGCTATAATAATGGAGTCGTCAGCGAGAGCGTCTGACATGACAAGTTAAATATTGCCCCATAGCTCAGTTGGTTAGAGCACCTGACTGTTAATCAGGGTGT
>OLRG01001129.1_pt1 | contig 22540 bp, 24 predicted proteins | sample 1672331 | NCBI WGS metagenome assembly OLRG01 (sample SAMEA3136672, study PRJEB25190) | human gut metagenome
GAACAGGAAAACGTATCTCCATCAAAGATACTCGTGGTATCATCGATGCAATCCTGAACGGAGATATCAAGAACGTTCCAACAAAGAAAATTCCTTACTTCAACTTTGAGGTTCCTACAGAGCTTACAGGGGTTGACACAGGAATCCTTGATCCTCGTGATACTTACGCTGACGCTTCCGAGTGGGAAGAGAAAGCAAAAGATCTTGCCGGAAGATTCATCAAGAACTTCGCAAAATACGAAGGAAACGAAGCTGGAAAAGCACTCGTATCCGCTGGACCACAGTTATAAAAATTATAAAGACAATACAAAGCTCCCGGGTTTTTACATCAACCCGGGAGCTTTTTCATTGTAAAATCTATTACTTAGTCTGTTTCAGTTTTGCAATTGACTTCTTCACGCACCACAGGCAGGTCGGAACACTGTAACAGCATGCTGCGATCCATGCTGCCTGATCCGCAAAACAGATTGCTGTGTAGCCAAATGTTCCTACAAATCCAAGGCTGACAACTGCTCTTGCGACCATCTCCGCAGCACCTGAAAAAACAGTTCTTCCAGAATATCCAAGACCTTGTGTCACCATTCTTGTAACCGTCAGAATTCCAAGGCTCCAATAGAAAAGTCTCATACAGCTCAAATATTTTGCAGAAGCATCAAGCGCTCCAACAGCTTCAGCGGACTTCCCTTTACCATAGATGTCGTCATGACACTTTACCTCTGTCTGATATTTATTAGAGTATTATAGCACCATTTTTACACGTTTTCTATGTTCCATGTTTTATTCTCAATCATTATTCTCTTTCTTCTTTTCCTCTAACATATATTCGACCATCACTTCTCGAATATCGGAAGAACATCATGTCCCTTTTGGGCTTAATTCTTTGCATCTGTGTAAAGTACAAGCTCCAGTCATTTTCCTAATATCATTTAACGTCCTTGCCCCTTGCTCCATTGCCTTTATAATCTGAGCTTTTGTAACATTTGAGCAGTAACAGATAATCTCTTCATTCTTCATATTCTCTTCCTCTGTGTCAAAATATTAATTTTTATTAATATTTTACCATAGAGAATTTTTAGTCTCAACTTATATCTGATGTTTTCCAATGCAGTTTCTGAGATTTCAGACTCCTACCCTGGCTTAGAAACTTAGTTCAGACAACTCTTATGCAAGAATCCTTGCAACATCTTCCACAATCTGCTCTTTTGTAAGATGGTTGTCTTTTAATACTTCTGTCACATCGTATCGATCCAGGAACTCTTTTTTCAGTCCGAAATTTAAAACTTTCATATGACTGTCACCGTAGAATCTGGCAATCTTCTCACCAAAACCACCGTCCAGAATTCCGTCTTCCAATGTAATTACAACACTATGGTCTTTCTTAAGATCTTCAAGCATTTCTTCATCCAGACCTGTAATGTAATACGGATTGATAACGGTTGTGTCTATTCCTGCTTTCTCTTTCATCAGATCCGCCACATCATTTCCTAATCCGTAAAATGTTCCAAGTCCGACAATTGCAACCTTACTTCCTTTTCTCGTCATCTCATACTTGTTTAGAATACTGAAATCTTTTGTGACTTCTTTTCCGTCTGAAATCACCTCTCCGCCGGGAAGCTTGATCGCAACCGGATGTTCTTTCTGCTCTATGCTCCAGTCCAGCATTGCCAGATATTCTTCTTTCGTTGTCGGCGCAAGATAAACAAGATTCGGAATATTTGCCATCATCGGGATATCCTGCAGTCCAAGATGTGTCACATCGCTCATTCCATAGACAGAACCACTGAACGTAACAATCGTTGCCGGGCTATTATTGATACATACATCCTGTGCAATCTGATCAAATGTTCGCTGTACAAATGTACTGTACACACCATAGACCGGCTTTCCGCCATTTGCTGCGATTCCTGCTGCCAGTGCAACCGCTGTCTCCTCTGCAATTCCAACATCAACGAACTGCTGTCCTGCTTCTTTTCGCTTATCCTCTGTAAATCCCAGAACGGTCGGAGTTCCGGAAGTAATGGCAACAACTGCCGGATCTTCTTTCATCTTCTTCATGAGATAATTGCACGTCACATCTGAGTAGTCTTCTTCTTCCATCTCATACAGAGGCTTTCCAGTCTCGATATGAAATGGTCCGTTGAAATGCCACTGCTCTTTGTGTTGTTCTGCCGGCGCATAACCTTTTCCTTTTAATGTATTGATATGCACAACGACTGCTTTTTTACTGTCCTTCACACTCTCAAATGCCTGAATCAGCTCAGCCACATCATTTCCATGGTCCACATAAATATAATCTAAGCCCATGGCACAGAACAGGTTACACTCGGCCTGTCCATTCGTCTCACGAAGCAGCTTCAGATTCTTATAGATACCTCCGTGGTTCTCAGCAATCGACATATCATTGTCATTGACTACAATAATCAGATTGCCGCCAAGCTCTGCCGCGTAATCCATTCCTTCTAACGCCTCACCGCCGCTTAAAGAACCATCTCCGATCACCGCGATTACATTGCCATCTTCCCCATTGAGATCACGGGCTTTTGCAAGACCGCACGCCAGGCTCACAGATGTAGATGTATGTCCGACAGTAAAGAAATCATGCTCACTTTCATGCGGATTTGTATAACCGGACACATCGTCGTAATGCTCTTCATAGAGATATGCGTCTTTTCTTCCTGTCAGCATCTTATGTGGATAGCTCTGGTGTGACACATCAAATACAATTTTATCTTTCGGCGAATCAAACACATAATGAAGCGCGATTGTTGCCTCCACCATACCGAAATTCGGCCCGAAATGTCCGCCATGTTTACTTGCACGAATCAAAAGTGCATGGCGCATTTCCTCTGCAAGCTTTGGAAGTTCTGATACATCTATCTTCTTCACATCCTCTGGTCCATTTATCTTTTCAATATACATCTTTACTTACACTCCTTTTCTTCCCAGGTTAAAACCCCTGTCTTCACAGCCTCTTCATACCTGGACACTTTATATTTCAAGCGTTCCATTGTTGCCTCAATCTGCTGTTTCTGTTCCTCTAAAATGTCATACTGTTCCTTTAGAAGCTGTCTTCTCGCCTCAAATGTAGAGTCTCCTATCTGGAATAATTTTACATATTCAATCAATGCTTCAATTGGAACTCCTGCACTTCGCATACAAACAGCATGCTCTACCCAGCCAAGATCCGATTCCTGATAGTTACGAATCCCACTTGCCGTTCTCGAAACTGGCGGGATTAAACCAATACGCTCATAATATCTGAGCGTATCTTGAGAAATCTTAAATTTCTCACTGACTTCTTTAATTGTCATACACAAAACACCTGCCTTCTACATGACATACTATAGCATCTGGAGTGAACTCCAAGTCAAGAAAAATATGCAAATTCAAGAATGCCTCGGTATTCTAGATTTCCCTTAGAAAAAAGAATGTGCCAGGGCACATTCTTACGCTAAGTGCATTGCATAACGCCAATGACGCTGCGCAACGACTAAATTAAATAATATTCCAAAAACTCTTTTTCTTCTCTTCTATTGGCACAGGTTTCTTCTTACTGCGTACAATCTGCGCCCGCATACCTATGTTGGTAAACTCCTGGCAAAGTTTTACCGCCTGCTCTTTGTTAAGACCATCTTTTGCCGCAAATGGTGTCTGGGATAATTGGATTTTTCTGCTAAAATCGTATTTTTTTGCAAGCTGTACAAAGTCACTGCGCTGTCCAAAATATTCCATCACTCGTCCCAGTACGATTATCTGTCTTGATGGGAACTTTGGAATGTCGCATTCTTCCGGCATCGGCTGGATTTCATATTCAGCCTGATAATAATCCAGTGCTTCTTCAAAATATCCCACACATTCCTCGTCCAGATTATCATACAATACAACCGGGACATTCGATACTATCCTGTCTGCATCCTCTTTTTCAATTCTTGTAAGAATCTGCAGATATCTTGATATTTCAATATTATGGTTATTGCAATTTATCAGTTGAAGCTGATATGTTTTCATATGTGTCTCCTTAAAAAGCATAACTCATCTCATGCCACTCTTCATCACCCCATACAGAAGCAGAGATACCTTCGTCTTTGTAGCCCATTTTTTTATACATTTCCACTTTCTGTTCAAGGCATGTCAATTTCAGCATCTTACGTCCGTTTGCCTGCTCACGCTTTACGTACTGGTTCATGATTTCTCTTGCAAGACCCTGCCTGCGGTATTCTGGCCGGACATCCAGCCCAAGAAGGAAAATATTCTTTCCTTCCGGATTATGTACGGTAATATCTGTGAAAAACTCATCACGAAATGCTTCTTCATCTGTTGCCAGTCCATTTAAAAAGCCTGCGATCGTCCCAGTCTCTTTGTCCACTGCAACAAGAAAAAGTTCCGGTGCATGTTCCACCCTTTCAAACATATCTTTTTTAGAACATACCTCATGTGGTGGAAAACAGATCTTCTCAATCTCCGCTACTTCCTCTGCTTCATTTGCCCTGACAGATCGAAATTCGAATCTGTCTAATACATTTGCCGCCATCTTTCTTTCCTCCCTATACTTTAATTACTGACACTATATGATGTTGGAGGGAAAAGCCCCCCATTCAAGAATGTCGCTTTATCTTTCTTAAAAATGCAAACCTTGTATCGTACCTGCTACGATCATCATTCCTCCGGTTACAGCCAGGGCAAGGGCAAGTGCCAGCCAGATGAACTGTTGTTTGCGTTTTTCTTTTGGAAATAATTCTTTTGGATAACCTTCCCGCCCAAGATGTAACACGTGATTGCCCAGATACAAAATTGCCAGTCCCACGCTGCCATATATCATATAAATTCCCATAAATGCCGGTGAAAGCTGAGAAACCTGGCTGGTTGCTGTATCCATTACAAAGTTCCACATTCCACTTCCATTCATTCCAAGTGCTCTTGCCATCAGCTGCATCAAAAACTGCATCCCATAAAGCACCAGTACCGGAATGATATTATTGATTGCATGAAACATCACATTATAAAACATGTTGTTCGTCTCATAGACAAGATATCCGAGTACAATTCCAAGGAGAAATGTTGGGAAAAATCGTATGATACTTCCATGAAACAGACCAAACACTGCCGCTGTAACTATAATTGGAATCCATTTTCCGTGTGTCTGATTCCAAATAGAATTAAAAAATACACCACGAAACACTGCTTCTTCACAGATTGCCGGTGCAATTCCAACAACTATAATTGCTACTATCATGGAGGAACTTGTGAACATACTGCTTAATCCGATTGATGTTTCAGTAACCATCTCCGGGGCAATATACATTTCAATCATGGTCACAACAGAAATTGCCTGACTCGCACCAAGGTAAATCAGTATCGTCCCCATGACCTCTGTAAGCTTTGGCTTATGAATCGGAAACACCGACCGGAATTTTCCGCCAAACACTGCCACTGCTCCAACTGCTGTGCCCAGTAAAATCAATTCTCCGATCAAAGACCGTCCCATTCCTAACCATTGTGGCAGAAAGTCACTGAACACAAATACTTCCAGACCTGCCAGGATGATTACCAGTAATCCCTGCCAAAGTCTTAACTGCTTTTTCTCATTTTCCATATATTTCACCTTACCATCCAAGTCTGCTGTATTCTAGTCCTTCAACATGTCCGCATCAAATTTCTTTGGAAACGTTTGAATTTCTTCATGGATTCCAATGATCTTCTCCATCCATATCATATTGTACCAGCGATGGAACTTGTATCCACATTTTTCAAATTCTCCTATCATACGATAGCCAAGATGTTCATGAAACTGTGCACTGTTCTTTGTCAGATACTCATCGTCTTCCTCGGGATATCCAATACATGCTTCCATATTTAAAATTCCCATTTCTTTCAGACAATGTTCCAATGCACTATGAAGTTTTTTTCCTATTCCCATGCGTTTACAATTCTGATCTACATATATGGAGGTTTCCACCGCCCAGGCATAAGCTGCGCGCTCCTTAAATGGACTGACATATGCATACCCCACGATTTTTCCATCATGTTCTGCCACCAGATATGGATATTTTTCAAGTGTATGTGCAATTCTTTCACGAAATTCCTCTGGGGAGGGAACTTCATATTCAAATGTAATTGCAGTTTCCCTGACATATGGTGCATAAATCTCCAACAATTCTTCTGCATCATCTAATGCTGCAACACGAATCACGATCTCTTTCTTTAACGTACTCATACTGTAATCTGACTCAATACCTCCCCGATCGGTGCGGCAATCGTAAGTTCTGCACGAACTGATTTTGCCGTATCGCTCTTATTGATCACGACAAGATGTTTTCCTCTAAAATAATCTACAAATCCAGCTGCCGGATAAACGACCAGAGATGTTCCCCCTATGATCAGTGTGTCTGCCTGGCTGATCGCACGGATACTCTTGTCAATCATATTTTCATCCAGACTTTCCTCATAAAGTACGACATCCGGCTTGATCACTCCTCCACACTCACAATGTGGAACTCCTTTGCTGTTCTTTACATATGCTACATCGTAGAATTTTCCGCATTTTTGACAGTAATTGCGATGAATGCTTCCATGGATCTCATATACATTCTTACTTCCTGCTGCCTGATGAAGTCCGTCAATATTCTGTGTAATGATTGCTTTAAGTTTTCCTGCCTGCTCAAGTTCTGCCAGCTTTTTGTGCGCGGCATTCGGCTTCGCATCTAAAAACATCATCTTTTCTTTGTAAAATTCATAAAATCCTTCTGTATTGCGCATAAAGAAGGTATGACTGACGATCTGTTCCGGTGAATACTTATATTTCTGCTGATACAGGCCGTCCGCACTTCGAAAATCCGGAATATTGCTCTCTGTAGATACTCCTGCTCCTCCGAAAAAGACAATATTTTCACTGTCATCAATGATTTCCTGCAACTTTTCGATTTCTTTATTCACAAAATCATCTCCCTATTTTACATTTCCATCCACTCAATGATCTGACCCAGATTCTCCAGACTGGCTGATGCATGTTCCAGTACCTCTTCCGGCACATCTACCATATCATAAATATAAATCGTTTCTCCACCGGCTGCGATCCCTGCCATGACTCCCGGTGTACTGTCTTCAACTACCAGACACTCCTTCGGATCACGTCCGATCGCCTTTGCTGCATTCCAGAAAATATCCGGTTTGGGTTTACTTGCTTTTTGCGTGTCTCCATAGATAAATGCTGCAAAATATTCCGCTATTCCTGACATTTGAAGAACTTTTTCTCCACGCGATTGTCTTGTAGAAGTTGCAACTGCTGCCGGAATCTTCTTTTCTTCCAAATAGGAAAGGAGCTCCATAAGCCCCTTCTTTTTAGGAACTCCGTCCCGCGCAAGCATCTCCATAAAAATCTCATCTTTTCGCTGTCTTGCTTCTTCATAACGAAATTCTTTGCCAAATGTATCTTCAAATATTCCCCTGATAATCGCTGCCGTCTTTCCCCGGCACTGATTCAGAAGTTCTGTCGTAATGGAATACCCCATTTCTTCTCCGACTTGCTTCCACGCAATCGTATACAGCCTCTCTGTATCAAACAAAGTGCCATCCATGTCAAATATCACGCCTCGGATCATATTGTACGCCTCACTCTTCTATACGTTCTCTCATCATCAGTCATTTTTTGTCTATTCTTTATCCATGCTGTCTGACGATTTTTCTTTGCTTTCTCTTGTATAATCGGTAAAGAATCCAGTCAGTGCGTCCAGCGTCTTTAACAGTACCGGGATCTCGCTCTTATCTAACTTGTCCACAATGGCCTGTGTCATCTGCTTATGATAATCTTCGTGATGATGATATGCATTTTCCCCTTTTTCCAGAAGACGCACATATACGACCCGTCGATCCTCTTTGCTGCGGAACCGGTCAACATACCCCTTTTTCACAAGACTATTCACAGCAGTTGTAAGTGATCCTACTGTAATATTCAGCTTCTTTGCAATGGTAGACATATTATTGCCCTCTCCAAGTCCGATTGCCTCTATGACGTGCATATCATTGTTGGTAATATCTTTAAATTCATCCGTAATAATTGCCTTACCTTCTACCTCCCAGATCTCATTGATCAGATTCACCAGGACATAGTTAATTGTTGCATATACATCACTCATTCGCGCTGCTCCTTCATCCTTTACTTGCTTTTCATTATAGACGTTTTTTGTCAAAGAAGTCAACCTGCTCCTGCATTCCTTCTGAATTCTCTGACACTTGCATTTTACAGACAACTTTGCACTTATATATTTCAGATCCTGCTTACATCCGACGGAAGCGTTCATATCGGGAATCCACTAATTCTTGGATGTCTTTGTTTGTATATTCTTCCAGATACCCTTCGATATTTTTCTCCAGTTCATCTGCAATATTGCTCATCGTTTCTGCTGTAAAATGTTCTGGTTCTGCAAACACCTTCTCTACAATCCCCATTTCTTTTAAATCTGCTGCTGTCAGACGCATAACTTTTGCAGCCTGCGCAGCTTTCGTACTGTCCTTCCATAAAATGCTTGCAAAGCCTTCTGGTGAAAGAATGGAATAAATGGAATTCTCCAGCATCCATACCTGGTCTGAAACCGCCATTGCAAGTGCACCGCCGCTTCCACCTTCTCCGATAACAATACTAAGTATCGGGGTCCTAAGCGCTGACATCTCATACAGATTTCTTGCAATCGCCTCTCCCTGGCCGCGCTCTTCTGCGGAAATTCCGCAAAATGCTCCCGGCGTATCTACGAAGCAAATGACCGGGCGGTGGAATTTTTCTGCCTGCTTCATAAGACGCAATGCCTTCCGGTAGCCTTCCGGTGACGGCATACCAAAATTGTGTCCGATATTCTCTTTTGTATTCTGTCCCTTCGCCTGGGCAATGACTGTCACTGCTCTTCCGTGAAAGGTTGCGATTCCTCCGACAATTGCCGGATCATCGGCAAAATACCGATCTCCATGCAGTTCTATAAAATCCTGGAACAAAGCTTCTATATAGTGACCTGCAACCGGGCGGTCATTTCTTCTGGAAATCTGTACACGATCCCAGGCTTCCAGAGTTTTTGATCTGGTTTTTCTATTTTGAAATTCTTTTGTTGCTTTTTCGACTTTTTCATTTCCAGTCTGATGCATTTTCAGGATTTTCCCCAATGTCTGCCGCATCTGCTGGCGTTCTACAATCTGGTCTACAAATCCATGTTCTTTTAAGAACTCGGATCTTTGGAATCCTTTCGGAAGTTTCTGACCGATCGTCTGCTCAATGACACGAGGACCTGCAAATCCAATCAGTGCTCCCGGCTCTGCCAGTATGATATCTCCAAGCATAGCAAAACTTGCCGTCACGCCACCGGTTGTTGGATCTGTCAGCACCGTAATATAAAGAAGTCCAGCGTCGCTGTGACGTTTCAGTGCAGCAGATGTCTTTGCCATCTGCATCAAAGACACGATTCCTTCCTGCATTCTTGCTCCGCCAGAGCATGTAAAGATGATAACCGGAAGCTTTTCTTCTGTCGCACGTTCTACCATTCTTGTAATTTTCTCACCTACGACTTCTCCCATGCTCGCCATTAAAAAACGTCCGTCACAGACTCCAAGCGCTGTCTCAATTCCATTAATTGCAACTTTTCCAGTCACCACTGCCTCATCTAATCCAGTTGTTTGTTTTAATGCTTCCACCTTTTCCGGATACCCTTTATATCCAATCGGGTTCGTATTTTCAATTCCTCTGTCCCATTCTTCGAACGTATCCTCATCTGCAATTGACCGAATCCGCTCCGGTGCCGGCATGCGAAAATACCCATGACATTTCGGGCAAATATATCCGCCTGTTATAACGTCCTCTGTAATAATTGCTTTCTGACATTTGTTACATTTACACAGAAGTCCCTCCGGAACTTCCGGGCTTTGGTGTTTCCCACCGATATGCCCTTTTTTTCCGGAAGGACGTCTTGTTTTCTTAAACATATTATCTAACTTCATATGTCCACTCCTTATACTCTTTCACTCCACGGTTGTTGTATACCTTAATGCTTTATAGTATCTATGAAGTTCACATTAAACTCTCCGGATTGATATACCGGGTTATTTAATAATTCATAGAGATAATCCACATTCGTGTCGATGCCCTCAATAATAACCTCTCCAAGTGCGCTCTGCATTTTCTGGATTGCTTCATCCCGGTTCTTTGCCCAGACGATGAGCTTTGCAACCATGGAATCATAATATGGAGAAATGCTGCATCCACTGTAAATTGCGGAATCTACGCGGATTCCTTTTCCTCCCGGCAAATGAAGATCTGTAATGGTTCCAGGTGACGGCCGGAATCCTTTTTCCGGATTTTCCGCATTGATCCGGCACTCAATGGCATGCCCATTGATTTCAATATCCTGCTGAGTAAATGACAGCTTCTGTCCATCTGCAATACGGATCTGTTCTTTGATCAAGTCAATTCCAGTCACCCACTCAGTCACCGGATGCTCCACCTGAATTCGGGTATTCATCTCCATAAAGTAAAAGGCATCATTGTTCTCTAAAAGAAATTCAATGGTTCCTGCATTGACATAGCCTGCGGCTTTCGCAGCTTTTACTGCTGCCTCTCCCATCTTCTTTCGAAGCTTTGAAGACAACGCCGCTGACGGAGCCTCCTCGATCATTTTCTGATGATTTCTCTGAATAGAGCAGTCACGTTCTCCGAGATGCACTACATTTCCATAGGAATCTGCCAGAATCTGAAATTCGATATGTCTCGGCTCCTCCATAAAATGTTCAATATACATGGTATCATCGCCAAATGCCATCTGGCTTTCCTTCTGTGCGGTCTGAAAGCTTTGCGTGAATTCTTCTTCAGAATATGCCACACGCATGCCTTTTCCACCTCCGCCGAGGGCAGCTTTTATAATAACCGGGTAACCGATTTCCCGTGCAAGCAAAAGTCCGGTATGCACCTCACAGACTGGCTCCTTACTTCCTGGGATGACCGGAACACCTGCTGCTTCCATCGTATTTCTTGCTTCCTGCTTATTGCCAAGCTTTGCAATGACATTTGCCGGCGGTCCGATAAAGGTAATTCCGCACTGCTCACACAGTTCTGCAAATTTACTGTTCTCTGACAAAAAGCCAAAACCCGGGTGAATGGCGTCTGCCCCACTCACCACCGTTGCACTGATAATATTCTCCATACTTAAATAACTCTGAGATGACGGTGCCGGTCCGATACAGACCGCTTCATCTGCAAGCTTTGTATGAAGGGCTTCTGCGTCTGCCTCTGAATATACTGCAACCGTCTCAATTCCCATTTCCCGGCACGCACGGATAATCCGAACTGCAATCTCACCACGGTTCGCAATCAAAATCTTCTTAATCACACAGATCACCTACCCTACTGCAAATGTCAGTACCGCGCTGACTACTTTTTTACCGTCCACTGTAGCGACAGCCTCTCCGACACCAATCGGTCCTTTTTTCCGGATAATTCTTGTTTCCAGACGAAGCTTGTCCCCCGGCACGACCTTTCCTTTGAATTTGCATTTATCAATTCCGCCAAAATATGCGACTTTTCCCTGATTCTCCGGCTCACTTAAAATCGCTACCGCACCTGCCTGTGCCAGCGCTTCCACGATCAGCACACCCGGCATGACCGGCTCCTGTGGAAAATGTCCGGCAAAGAACTCTTCCCGGTAGGAAACACATTTGTACGCCACTGCATACTCACCCGGCTCGTAATCTTCTACATAATCCAATAACAGAAACGGATGTCTGTGAGGTATGATTTCCTGAATCTGTTTAATATCCAAATGTTTCATGATAACCTCCTACGCAATTCTGAATAATGGCTGGCCGTACTCTACTGCCTGGCCATTCTTTACAAGAATCTCCGTGACTGTTCCATCAAAATCACTCTCGATTTCATTCATCAGCTTCATAGCCTCAATAATTGCAACCGACTGACCTTTTTTCACGGAATCGCCAACCTGAATAAATGGCTCTGCATCCTCTGCCGGAGCCGCGTAAAATGTTCCCACAAGCGGAGCTTTGACTACATTTCCAACAGGAGCCGCCTCAGATGTCCCGGTCTGTTTCTGTACGCCTTCTTCTAAATCTGTGGCTGCTTTAGAAGAAGCACCTGTAACTTTCACAGCTTCCGGTGTAACAGCCTGCATTGGCGCAGTCGTTCCCATCACCAGGTTCTCTTTCTTATTCAGCTGCAATTTTATACCATTTTCTTCATATTTAAATCCAGTCAGGTCTGACTCAGAGACTTTATCAATCAGTTTCATCAACTGTTCTACGTCCATTTCCAGGTTCCCCCTTACGCTTCATACTTCTGAATTAAAATTGTTGCATTGTGTCCGCCAAATCCAAGTGAATTGCTCATGGCTGCCTTGATTTCTTTCTCTACCGGACTTCCAATTGCATAATTTAAGTCACATTCTTCATCGGCCTCTTTTGTTCCGACCGTCTGATGGATAAATCCATCTTCCATGCTTTTGACACAAGTAATAAATTCTACTCCGCCTGCTGCTCCAAGCAAGTGACCGATCATGGATTTCGTAGAGTTGATCACCACGTCTTTCGCTGCCTCGCCAAATGCTTTCTTAATGGCGCGTGTCTCGAACAGGTCATTGTGATGGGTACTTGTTCCATGGGCATTGATGTAATCTACCTGTGCCGGTGTAATCTGGGCCTCTTCCATGGCAAGCTCCATTGCCTTCGCTGCACCGCTTCCGTCTTCTGCCGGAGAAGTAATATGATAAGCATCCCCTGTACATCCGTAACCGGTCACTTCTGCGTAAATTTTTGCCCCACGCGCTTTTGCATGCTCCAGCTCTTCCAGCATTACAACTCCCGCACCTTCACCAAGTACGAATCCATCCCGGTCTTTATCAAATGGAATGGAGGCACGAAGTGGATCGGTAGAAGCAGAAAGTGCTGTCAGTGCTGTAAATCCGGCAATACCAAGTGGGCATACACAGCCTTCGGTTCCTCCTGCAAGCATCATATCTGCGTCACCATACTGGATTGTACGGAATGCATCACCAATACAGTTCGTTCCTGTGGCGCAGGCAGTTACGACATTGCTGCATTTTCCACGGAATCCTAACTGAATTGATACATTTCCCGCTGCCATATTGGAAATCATCAAAGGCACCATAAGCGGATTCACTCTTGCCGGTCCCTTGGTCAGAATTTTTTCATAGCTCTGCTCTGCTACCTGAAGACTTCCAATTCCGGAACCAATCATCACACCAGCGCGAAATGGGTCTTCTTTTTCAATCTCCAGTCCAGAATCTTCATAAGCTTCTCTGGCTGCTGCAACCGCATATTGAGAAAATGCTTCCATACGTCTGGCTGCTTTTTTATCCATATGATCTCCCGGCACAAAGTCTTTGACTTCTGCTGCCAGTTTTACTTTATAATCTGTAGTGTCGAACTTTGTGATCTCACCGATTCCAACCTTACCTTTGCGGATTCCGTCCCAAAATTCAGCTACACTATTTCCAATTGGAGTAATTGCACCAAGTCCGGTCACGACCACTCTTCTTTTTAAGACTTTATTATTTGCCATCTTTTTTGTACTCCTTCCCCTGCATCACTTTCTACATTACCATGCCGCCGTCTACGTGCAGCACTTGTCCGGTAATATAAGAAGCATCTTCCGATGCGAGAAATGCAACTGCTTTTGCCACCTGCTCAGGCTCTCCAAATTTTCCAAGAGGAATCTGGGCAAGCGTAGCCTCTACAACCTTTTCCGGCAGGCTCTGCGTCATATCTGTATCAATAAATCCAGGAGCTACTGCATTCACAGTAATTCCTCTGGAGCCAAGCTCTTTTGCCACAGCTTTTGTAATTCCGATGATTCCGGCCTTAGAAGCTGCATAATTGGCCTGTCCTGCATTTCCAGACACACCAACTACAGATGAAATATTCACGATGCGCCCGCTTCTTTGCTTTAACATCTGTCTGGATACTGCCTGGATCGTATGAAATGCACCTTTTAAATTCGTATCTAACACAACGTCAAAATCTTCTTCTGACATCCGCATCAACAAACCATCTCTTGTAATACCTGCATTATTCACCAGCACATCCAGATGTCCGTATTCTGCGATCACATTTCTAATAAATTCTTTACATGCCACGTTGTCAGAAACATCACATTTATATATAGAAGCTTCACCTCCATTTTGCTCAATTTCTGTCTTTAATTCCTGTGCTTTTTCCTCGCTGCCACAGTAATTGATCACAACATACATGCCCGCTGCTGCCAGCTCTCTTGCGATTGCCGCACCAATTCCACGGGAAGCTCCTGTCACAACTGCTACCTTTTTTTCCATTTTATTTATAACTCCTGTCATTTTCGCCTTGTTTCTATATGATCTTTTCCAGATCTTCCCATGTTGCTACATTACAGACCTTGACACTTCGGTCAATCTTTTTCATAAATCCTGCCAAAGTCTTGCCCGGCCCGATTTCGATAAATGTATCAACTCCGTCTGCGATCATTTTCTCCATGCTCTGTTGCCAGCGAACGGACGATGTAAGCTGTGTCACAAGTAATCCCGGACTCTTACGAACATCCGTAACTGCTTCTGCCGTCACATTTGTAATATAAGGGATCATAAGCTCATGAAATTCTGTCTTATCTAGCTCCATTTCCAGTTCCTTTGCCGCCGGGAGTAAGAGCGTAGAATGAAACGGACCACTAACATTTAACATTACGGTACGTTTTGCACCCGCCTCTTTCAAATGTTCTGCCGCTTTTTCAACTGCTTTTGTTTTTCCTGTAATAACAATCTGACCCGGACAGTTATAGTTCGCTACAGACACACCTGCAATCTCTGCTGTCACTGCTTCGATTTTCTCTGCATCTAATCCAAGAATCGCGCACATAGCGCCTTCTCCTGCCGGAACTGTATGCTGCATCAAAATTCCACGTTTTCTCACAAGGCGGATCGCATCGATCGGCTCCAGCCCGCCGGCCACAGAGATGGCTGCATATTCGCCAAGGCTCAGTCCCGCTGTAATATCTGGTTTTACTCCACGTTCCATCAGAACTTCTGTCATAGCAAGGCATGTTGTTACCATAGCCGCCTGTGTATATTCTGTCTGGTCTAAGAGATTATTTTCCTCAAAACACAATGCTTTCATATCCAGCCCCAGCTGTTCGCCTGCTTCATCAAAGAGCTTTCTGACACTGGCGCTGTTTTCGTAAAAATCTGCACCCATGCCACATTTCTGCGCCCCTTGTCCCGGATAGATAAATGCAATCTTACTCATATATTTCTTATCCTCCAATTACTATGCTTCGGTTTCATACAGATTCAGAGTGCCTATCAAAGCGTCTGTTTCTCTGACCAGTTTTTGGATCAATGCCTGACAGCTCATCTGCTCATTTACCAATCCCGCGATCTGACCTGACATGACACTTCCAGTCTTCACATCACCGTCTACGACAGCTTTTCTAAGACCTCCAAGAGTCATAAGTTCCAACTCTTCAAATGGAGCACCTTCCTGTTCCATCTTCAAGTATTTTTTTGTCATCTCATTGCGAAGTGCCCGTACCGGGTGTCCTGTTGTACGTCCTGTAACTCTTGTATCAATGTCACTTGCCTTTAAAATCTTATCCTTGTAATTCTGGTGCACCTGTGCCTCTTCTGTGACAACAAATGCAGTTCCCATCTGTACAGCCTTTGCTCCCAGCATAAATGCTGCTGCAATTCCTCTTCCGTCTCCGATTCCACCTGCGGCAATAACCGGAATATCGACTGCATCAACGACCTGTGGTACAAGTGTCATAGTCGTGCTCTCTCCGACATGTCCGCCAGACTCGCAGCCTTCTGCAACAATTGCATCTGCTCCTGCCCGCTCCATACGTTTCGCAAGAGCCACAGAAGCAACAACAGGAATTACTTTCACTCCTGCTTCCTTCCACATTTCCATATATTTTCCCGGACTTCCGGCTCCAGTCGTCACGACCTGGACACCTTCTTCCACAATTACTTTCGCAACATCAGCCGCATAAGGGCTCATAAGCATAATATTCACACCAAATGGTTTGTCCGTCAGCTTGCGTGCTGCCCGTATCTGCTCGCGCACCCACTCTGCCGGAGCACTGGCGGCACCAATAAGTCCAAGACCACCTGCTTCTGAAACAGCCGCTGCCAGATGATGCTCAGCTACCCATGCCATACCACCTTGGATGATCGGGTATTTTATTCCGAGAAGTCTTGTTATTTCTGTCTGCATAATTTGTTTCCTTTCTTGCATTCACACTTCTAAAAGAGTCTGCAATTTGTCGAAGGCTATATCTTTATTCTTTATGTGCTTCCACGTATTTCACTACGTCGCCGACTGTTTTGAGTGTTGGAAGGTCTTCTTCCGGAATTTCGATCTCATATTCATCTTCTAATGCTGTTACCATCTCGAAGAGGTCTAAGGAATCTGCGTCTAAATCCTCTTTGAAATCTGCACTCTCTGTAACCTTCTCCACATCAATTGCTAAATTCTCTGCGATAATCTCTCTAATCTGCTCTAACATAATTTTTTTCTCCTTTTACCATTCAATAATTGTTGCGCCCCAGGTCAGGCCTGCCCCGAATCCTGCCAGCACGATTTTCTGTCCTCGTTTTAATCTTCCGTCTCTATTCATTTCATCTAACAGAATCGGAATACTTGCGGAAGATGTATTTCCATACTCTTCCATGTTCATTGGGAATTTTTCGACCGGTTCGCCCATTCGTTTTGCTACGGCTTCCAGAATTCTCCGGTTCGCCTGATGTAAAATGTACCAATCGATTTCTTCTGGTTTTACTTCATTTTTTTCCAGCACTTCCTGAATGACTTCCGGTACCTGCTTAATTGCAAACCGGAATACTCCCTGACCGTCCATCTGCATGAGATAGTCTTCACTGTTCAAATGTTTCCCGCCAATCTCATCATTTTTCTGAAAAGGAAGTCCATTCTCCTCTCGCTTACTGTAACACAAAAGCGCCTCTCCTCGAGTCCCGTCAGAATGTGCCGCCGGAATATAACTGGCTCTTTCATCTTTTTTTATTACTGCTGCACCGGCGCCGTCTCCGAAAAGAATACACGTCCCACGGTCCTTCCAGTTCGTCAGCCTGGACAGCGATTCACTTCCTACGATCAGAACTGTCTGATAAATTCCACTTTCTATGTATGCCAATGCTGTATTGTATGCCAGTACAAACCCGGTACACGCTCCATTCAAATCAAAACAGACTGCTTTGTCTGCACCAATGGCCTTTTGCACTTCGCATGCGCCACATGGAATAATGACATCCGAAGAAATCGTGGACATCAGAATCAGATCCAGTTCTTCTGGTAAAACTCCTGCATTATCAAGAGCTCGTTTTGCAGCTTCATTCGCCATGGACACGGTCGTCTCTTTCACTGCAATATGGCGTCTCGCAATTCCGGTCCGTTCTCTGATCCATGAATCACTTGTCTCTACAAGCTCTGCAACCCCATCATTATCCATAACATAATCCGGGACACAGGAGCCTGTTCCACAAAATCTTGCACTCATATCTTTCCTTTCTGAAGTTTTTCTTTGAACTTCAATTTATTTGAGTTTCAATTATTTTGACTTTCAAAGTATACATAACAAAAAAAGCTTTGTCAAGAACATTTTTCTTAAATCCGACTTTTCTCCTCTTCCAAAACCCATTGATTTTCCCCCGAAAACTCTCTATACTATCTTTTATGTAACATTATCGTAAGGGAGTGTATCTGATTTATGAATAAAAAAGAAGTTTTGGAGATCCGCAAGCAGTTTACCCCGGAAAACTGCACAATTACCCGTATCTGCGGCTGTTATGTGGATCATGAAAAAGAGAAAAAAATGGAGATGAAAAAAGCTTTTCTTTCCATGCCGGAGGAAGAAGCTTTCAAGTATTTTGACATTTTCAGGCATACATTATCCGGAACTGTTGGCAAGAACCTGATGACTATGGAATTCCCGCTGGACCAGGAACTGGAAGGCGGCGCGCAGGAGCTCCTTTTAAGGCTGCGCGATACGAAACTTACTGATGATCTGCTTTTGGAAGAATTCTACGACAAGGTTATTGAGAACTACGAATTCGCGGAAAACTACTATATTATATTGATTCATGCTGCATACGATGTGCCAGGGAAATCTTCCGATAATATGGAAATGTTTGACGCTTCCGATACCGTATATGAACATATCATGTGCAGTATCTGCCCGGTAAAATTGACGAAAGCCGGACTTACATATAACGCCGAAAAGAACAATATTGAAGACCGTATCCGTGACTGGTTCGTGGAGATGCCTGCGACCGGTTTTCTCTTCCCGGCTTTCCAGGATCGTGCAAGTGACGTTCATCACGTCCTGTACTACTCCAAGAAACCAGAAGATCTCCAGCCTGACTTTATTGCAAATGTACTTGGCAATATTACACCGCTTACTGCAAAGGATCAAAAGACAACGTTCCAGTCTCTTGTCAGTGATACACTCGGTGAGGATTGTGACTATGACACCGTCCGCAATATCCACGACAATCTGAATGAACTTATGGAAGAAGCCAAGGAATCTCCTGACCCACTGGAGCTGTCCCGTCCAGACGTGAAACACCTGTTAGAGCGAAGTGGAGTCCCGGAAGAAAAAATGGAACATTTCGATAAGAATTTTGAGGAAGCTGTCGGTGAGAAAAATACTCTCCTTGCTTCCAACATTGCCAGTGTCAAAACTTTCCAGATTGAGACACCTGATATTGTAGTAAAAGTTAATCCGGAAAGATCCGACCTCGTAGAGACCCGTGAAATCGATGGAAGACGTTGTCTTGTCATCGCGATTGACGACCATCTTGAGGTAAATGGCATCGAAGTCCGTTAAAATGTAGTTAGAAACAGAAAGTTTTTCTAAACTTTCTGTTTTTTATTTGCGTATTCCCCCGAGTTTCTGTATAATTGTATACTATATAGATACCAGTGTCATAAATCTATTTTCATTTTGTGCTTGCACAAAAATGAAAGTTAGATTTCATGACATGCCCAGATATGAGCCTAGAAGCGTGGCGTAAGCTGCGCGATATGCGAATATCTAATAGAATTGCGAGAGTGTACAGCACGCAGCAATTCGTATGGTATCAAAAAATTAGAATTTATCGAAAGGAAGAGTAGTTATGGAGAAAAACACAAACAAAAAAAGTGCCAGTGCTCTCATTGGTGCAGCATTTCTTATGGCGACCTCTGCAATTGGTCCTGGATTCCTTACACAGACCGGACAGTTCACAGGAAACCTCAAAGGAAGCTTTGGCTTCGTAATCTTAGTATCAGTTATTTTAGCAGCAATCGTTCAGCTTAACGTATGGAGAGTCTTATGCGTATCCGGTATGCGTGGCCAGGATGTTGCTAACAAAGTCCTGCCAGGTCTTGGATATGTGATCGCATTCCTCGTTGTAGCCGGCGGACTTGTATTCAACATTGGTAACGTTGGCGGCGGTGCCCTCGGATTCAACAGCTTGCTTGGCATCCCGACTACATATGGCTGCTTCCTCGCAGGAGCAATCGCGATCTGTGTATTCCTTTACAAAAATGCATTAGATGCAATGGACACACTGACAAAAATTCTTGGTGGTATCATGATTGTCGTTATTTTTGTTGTCATCCTGATTGTAAAACCACCAGTAGGAATGGCTGTAAAGGAAACATTTGTACCAACTGCTCCTATGGACAGTATCTTCCCTGCAATTCTGACACTTCTTGGCGGAACTGTTGGCGGATACATCACATTTGCCGGTGCACATCGTCTGATCGATGCCGGTATTACAAAAGAAGAGAATTTAAAAGAGATCAACAAGAGTTCTGTTATGGGAATCGGAATTGCAACGATCGTCCGTATCTTGCTGTTCCTTGCAATCTTAGGCGTTGTTGTTGAGACTTCAACTTCCCCGGCTACAACTCTTGATGCAAGCAACCCGGCTGCCGACGCATTTTTACAGGGTGCAGGTCAGATTGGATACCGTTTCTTCGGACTGGTACTTTTGTGTGCGGCTGTTACATCTATCATCGGATGCGCCTACACATCTGTATCTTTCCTGAAAACTTTCAGCAAGACAATTGCCAACAATGAAAAATGGTTCATCGTTGGATTTATCGCTCTTAGCACCGTTGTTATGGCTCTCATCGGACAGCCTGCAACTCTGCTCGTATTAGCAGGTGCCCTCAACGGACTGATCCTTCCTATTACATTGGGAGTATGTCTGATTGCATCTCAGAAGAAGTCTATCATGGGCGAGAACTACAAACACCCGATCGTGCTTCTGATCCTTGGAATTATTGTAGTTGTAATCTCTGCATACCTTGGAATCACTTCCCTTGGAAAGCTGAGCGCACTGTTCGGATAAGGAGATGTTTTTTATGGAAGAAATTAAAATCCACACAGCCGGTGACTCTTCTGTCCTGATTGAATTCGGACAGGAGATCTCCCCGGAGATCAATGCAAAAATTACGGCCTTCGTCCATCTGATGAAGGCCCAGCATGTTGAAGGAGTCAAAGATATGATTCCTGCATTTACAAGTCTTCTGATCAACTACGATCCAAGAGTTGTAAATTACGGCGCATTAAAAGAGCGTCTGGAAAAGCTGTTAAAACTTGAGGTCAGCCAGGAAACTGCTCCGTCACGGATCTTTGATATTCCGGTCTGCTACGGTGGCGAATATGGACCTGACCTGGAAAATATCGCAATGCATGCCAATCTTTCTACTCAGGAAGTAATTGATATCCACAGCAGTGAAGACTATCTGATCTACATGCTCGGATTCCTTCCTGGATTTTCTTATCTTGGGGGACTGGACGAACGGATCCACACACCAAGACTTGCAAATCCGCGTATTAAGATTCCGGCAGGAAGCGTCGGCATCGGCGGTTCCCAGACGGGAATCTATCCGCTCGACTCCCCTGGAGGCTGGCAGCTTTTGGGGCTGACTCCGGTAAAGACTTATGATCCGAACCGCGAGATTCCAATCCTTTTCGAAGCCGGCGATTATATTCATTTTGTACCGGTCACAGAAAAAGATTTTCTTGAGATTAAAGAACAGGTGAATCAGGGAACTTACGAGTGTGTGATTCGCCAGAAAGGAGTGTAATATGGGAATTCGCATTTTAAAAGGCGGAATGCTTACAACTGTACAGGACAGTGGGCGCCCGGGCTATCAGAGCCAGGGGTTCGGCGTATCTGGTGTTATGGACCGCCGCTCCTTCAAAATTGCCAATCTTCTTCTGGACAATCCGGAAAATGAAGCAGTTCTCGAATTCACTCTTCTTGGACCAACACTGGAATTTACTTCCGAGACGATCATCGCTATCACGGGAGGTGATTTTCAGCCACAGGTCAACGGAAAGCCTGTGAAAATGTATACGGCGCTCTATATGCACCGTGGAGATATTCTCTCATTTCGTGGCTGCCGTACCGGAAGCCGCGGCTACATCGCATTTTCCAGTTATCTGGAAATCCCGGTCGTTATGGGAAGCCGCTCTACCAACATCAAATGTGGACTTGGAGGATTTAAGGGACGCCGCCTCTTAGACGGTGACTATATCAGCTTCCGTGCCAAAAGAAGATACTTGCCTTATTTCCTGTCTAGAAGCCTGGATCTCAACGAGTTTGATCAGGACAACATTACACTGCGCGTGATTATGGGACCACAGGACGATGCATTTACCGCGGCAGGAAAAGAGACATTTCTATCTTCCGAATATGTTGTAACGAGTGAGTTCGACCGCATGGGCTGCCGTCTGGAAGGACCATTTATTGCATCAAAGTCAACAACAGACATTATCTCTGATGGAATCGCATTCGGTTCTGTTCAGGTACCTAGCCATGGAAAACCAATCATTCTGCTGGCGGACAGACAGACTACCGGCGGATATGCGAAGATTGCTACAGTCATCTCTGTAGATATTCCAAAACTGGTTCAGAGAAAGACAGATCATAAAGTGAAGTTCCAGGCAGTTACTGTAGAAGAAGCCCAGGAACTCCTTGCACTTGAAGCAAAAGAAATGAACGAATTCAGACATCAGATCTACCAGCCTTGTAAAGAGGTTCTGGACTGCCGTCTGGTGGCAAAGAGACTGCGTAAGCTGTTTGAAGAATAACCATAAAAATAATATAGAATAGACAGAAAGGATAATGTTCGATGGATTTAGAGAAGATTGAGGGATTGGTAAAGATTATTGAGGATTCATCACTTAACGAATTCACATATAAGGACAAGGATGTAAAGATTACAATGAGCAAGTTGGATCATCCTCCTGTAGTTGCAGCGGGAGTACCTGTGGCTGCATCTGCACCTGTGAATACAACTGTGGAAAAGGCTGAGGAAGAAGAGGAGGAAAGTCTGTTTATCACTTCTCCTATCGTGGGAACCTTCTATTCAGCAGCTGCTCCGGATGTACCTGCCTTTGTAAAGGTGGGAGATCAGGTAAAGGCAGGACAGACAGTCTGCATTCTGGAAGCTATGAAGCTTATGAATGAGATCCAGAGTGACTATGACTGTGAGA
>OLRG01001140.1_pt1 | contig 22473 bp, 19 predicted proteins | sample 1672331 | NCBI WGS metagenome assembly OLRG01 (sample SAMEA3136672, study PRJEB25190) | human gut metagenome
CGTAGTTATCAGAGAAGAAAGTTATACTTCCAGAGCAAGCCTGCTGGATATGGACAATATCCCGACATATAAACAGGGAGACGATACTAAATATCAATTTTCTGGTAAAAGAATCCACCGTGGACTGTACAAGTCCAGGAACGGGACCGTTATGAATGCTGATATCAATGGAGCGTCAAATATCTTACGCAAAGAATACACACATGCCTTTGACAATGTGAAAGATTTTACATATTTGTATGAGACAACATTTGCGATTGGATATAAAGATTTGTATAACAACGCCAAAGCTATGGATGAAAGACCTGATGGATATCGTTACCATAAAGCAGGATTTGGAAGTAAGGTCCGCCGTAAATATAGAAAACAGAGCCGTATGGAATACTGTAAACTTTTTGGCAAAAGTAAGTTTGTATGGATGACAGATAAGAGAGATAAAACGCAGGCTGAACATGCTGCGTAGATAAAAAGGTAATCCCCGTAACAGGGGATAGAGGGATAGTGTTAGTCCTGCGAGGCGCTTTTCGGCCTCGCAAAGAAGCCGCGGTCAACCTATGGTTGCCCGTCGGTCAATCACATACTGTATTGAGGTCCAGGACCCGGAAGAACTTCATGGTCTGCGGCATATGCTCGCCACAGAAGAACTGTTTCTGAATTTTACGGGGGAAATCAAGGGCAATACATTGTACGACCTGGTGTATAAACACATCTTGGGGCGCGTTTCTACTATTAAGGTAACGCCGCAGAACAAATATCTTAAATCCGTGGACGGTATCTTATATTCCAAAGACGGGAAAAACCTTATCGCTTGCCAAGCTATGCTGAGAACAGAAGTTCTCCATATCCCTGACGGGACGGAACTTATCTCCCCATATGCTTTTTCCGGCAACTGTAACATCCGGGAATTGCATTTTCCGGATTCCTTAAGACATATCGGAACAAAGGCCTGCTCCGACATGGCCGGCTTAAAGTGCATTGAATTTGGCCTCGGGATTAAACACATCGGCAGCCTTACGGAAACATCCATATTCGCTCATTGCGACAACCTTGAATCTGTAGAGATTCCCGAGCAGGTCCAGGCAATCGGGGCTTCTGCTTTTGCCCGCTGCCACAACTTAAGACATGTAGTTTTGCATGGCAGTCTGACGCATATATGCGAAAAGGCATTTTGGGAGACAGATTTCCGAAATGTTGTCCTGCCGCCTTATGTTTCTGACATTGGTCAGGATGCCTTCTCTCACATCCAGAGCATTACAGTAGACCGCAGTTGGACCATACCATCCGGATTAATTAAGGCCTGCTTAGGTTACAGAGATGAATGGAGTCTCTTCAATTTTTCCGACCCATGGATTTTACGGATTAACGACGAAATGACCGGAAAGACATTCTGCCTTCCAAGAATCATGAATCCGGATTGTCACGACTACAATATTGAGATGCTGTCATTCTTATGGGATTCCGGCAATTTTTGTGATAAGCATCCGGCCTTCTTTGCATTGGACGGCCACCTGGACGCTGACAAATTTGCAAGATACGATGTCCTGATTTCTTCTTGCAAGGCCAATCCCAGCGACGAAGTGTATAAAATCCTGAAGAGCTCAGTCCGAGAAATCGCTTTGGATTACAAAACAGCCCTCGCTGAAAATACGGTATCAGGAGAAAGATGTATTGCCAGACTGACAGATTTAAGAAGTCTCGGCTTCCTGTCATTTATGTAAAAAACAACCCTCCATGCAGCATTCCACTGCATGGAGGGCTATTTCTTGCAAAAATACATTCCTGCTTCCGCATATGCTTTTGCCTGTTTTAACTGATTTTTCCGTATTCTTTTGTTCGCTTCTTCTGCCAGCCGGTCATATTTCGGAGATGTTATTTTCTCTACTCTTTTCACGTTCTGGAGTCCTTCGTAAGAAGCCTGCCTCAGGTTTAATTTTTCTCCCATTTTTCCACCTTCTTTTTTTTCACCGCCGGAGCCGGTTCTCGCAAAGTCTGTGGAACAGGTAACGATATATTCTTTCCGTATCGTACGGGTTGCTGTTTTTTTTCTCAGCAGCCAAGCCGCAGGTCTGTTCTCCTGCCCCGCGCGCAGGCCAGCAGTGTGTATCTACAATATGCAGGATTTTTTAGGATTTGTTTTTTTTGCGAAAACAAAAGCACCACATCTAGTGATGTAGTGCCTGGTGCTACTTCAGTTTTTCGTCCAAAAATTTCAGCATATTCCGCAATGCTTTCCCGCGATGGCTGACTTTGCATTTTTCTTCCATGGACATTTCGGAAATCGTTTTTCGATATACAGGAAGATATACAATGGAGTCATATGCAAAGCCGCTTTTACCATCAGAAATCCTGTCTGCAATCTTGCCGTACAACTTTCCAAACGTAGTTTTTGTGCTTCCATCAGGAAACGCGGCTGCAATACAGCACACATACTTGATATTTCTTTCGTCGTATGGGACATCCTCCAGTTTATCTAAAATGTAAGCATTTTTAACTTCTTGTGGCGTCTGCTCTCCAAGGAATCTGGCTGAAAAAATGCCAGGCATTCCATGCAGGGCTTCTATCTCCACCCCTGAATCATCTGCCAATGCAAGCATACCAGTTTTTTCGCATACATACTTTGCTTTCAGTAGAGCATTCTCTTCGTATGTTTTTCCATCTTCCACAATGTCTTCGCTGATTCCTGCTTCAGCCATGGAGATGAAGTTAATATTTTCCAAACTCGGAAAATTTTTAACGATTTTTTTAATCTCCTTTATTTTGTTTTCGTTATGTGTTGCGAAAACGATTGTCTGCGGGTCTTTTTTGTATACGGCTGTTTCACTGTTTTGCTTTTCTTGGATATTAGCCATTACTATCCTTCCTCTCTTTTTTTTATTTTGCAGATTTAATATGCCAAATTTCCTATTTACAAAAATATCCTTCCGCTTCCGCATATGCCCGCGCCTGCTCCAGTCTGTGCTTGCGTATGCGTTTCGTCGCTCCTTCAGCCAGATTATCGTATTCCGGCGCAGTCATTCTTTCGCACCTTGTTGCATTTGGAATTTCTTTGTATGCTGATTCGTTCAGTGTTAGTCTTTCCATCTTTTTCACCTCATTTTTTTAACGCTTTTTCATATGCAATATGCCGGATTTTTACAAAACAAAACCGGCAGCCATTACAGCCACCGGTCCTGCCAAACAAAGAAAGGTACAAATTTAAGTCAGGATGCCAGGCACCCAAGAAGGCGACGGCAGGAATTGAACCTGCCATTTGGGTAGAACCTGTTCGAAAAATAACCCAAATTCGCCAGAATCGCCGGCACATATCGTGCAAAAACTTAATACAAGATATACATGTCAAAATACCACACATCCAAGGGTATGTGGCTTGTAATACCAACCGGAGTTAATATCTCGAACCAACACAGCCCTCAAGGCTGGGCTTACCGCTGGCATTGTGGTTCGTCCGCATTCAGACCAGATGCCATCTCTGCTCCCACAACAGTACCTGGAAATCCTTCAGGGTTGCCGCGGCTTCGGGACACTTGACAGGCACAGCTTACGGTCAGGCTGCTAAGCCTTAAGGTACACCATACCATGCCCCCATTGTAAAATTTAAATGAAAAAATTATTATGCGGTCCGGAAGGTCTGTGGAGTTCCTCCCTGACAAGTACAGTATGCCATACTCTTTCTTTTTCTGCAAATTTTGCGAGTCTTTTTTGTTTTTGTAGTTTAAACCAGAAGTGTTAGTTTAAAACTTTCGTGTAGGTGTCGGCGACGTTAGAGGGAAACGTTCCGGAGGTGAAGGTTTCACCGGCGGTGTTCTGCCAGGTACCGGGGAGGGTATAGTTTGTTCCGACGAATTTGAAGGTGGTGCCGGTGGTGAGACTGGTCAGGCCAGAGCAGTCGTAGAACATGGAATCCATATACCTCACCTTTGATGTATCCAGCAGAGTTAAATCTAAACTTGTCAGACCGGAGCAATGAGAGAACATGCAAGTCATATTCGTCACCTTCTGTGTATTCAGTGGTGTCAAATCCAGGCTTGTTAGACCGCGGCAGCCGGAGAACATGAACCCCATATTTGTCACCTTCTGTGTATCTAATGGCGTTAAATCTAGGCTTGTCAGACCGGAACAGCCGGAGAACATGGCGTTCATATTAGTTACCTTCTGTGTATCCAGCGGAGATAAATCCAGGCTAGTCAGGCCAGAGCAGTCGGAGAACATTTCTCTCATATCCGTCACGTTCTGTGTATTCAGCGGCGTTAAATCCAGGCTCGTCAGGCCAGAGCAGCCAGAGAACATGTCACTCATATCTGTCATGTTCTGCGTACTAAAATTGGATATGTCGATATTAGTCAATTTATTGCAATTATAAAACAGTCCACGCATGGTTTTTACTTTAGAAGTATCAAGATTTGATAAATTTAAATTCGTTAAACTACTACAGTCATAGAACATTCCCTCCATTGCTGTAGCCGTAGATGTATTTAAGTGTCTTAAGTCTAAATCAGCTAAATTTGAACAACCCGCAAATAATGCTCTAAAATCTGTTACATTTCTTGTGTCAAACGAAGACAAATCGATTTTTTTTAAGTTTTTACAGTTCATAAACATGCCATTCATTGTTGTCACATTTTGTGTATTTATATTTGATAAGTCTATATTTATCAAATTCACGCAGGAAGCAAACATACAGTTCATATTAGTTGCCGAAGATGTATCGAAACTGGAGACATCTAAAACCGTTAGTTTTCTGCATCCGTCAAACATACCGCAAAAATCTCTGACATGTGATGTATCAAATGGGATAATCAAAGCCGTTAAAGAAGAACAATATTCAAACATCCCTGCGTGTGCTTTGTCACCATAATATGTCTCTTGAAAATCACCATTCTGTGTTAACCAATATTCAAAGTTCCCGCCCATTGTAGTAACATTGCTTGTATCAAAATTAGACAAATCCAATTTTGTAAGATTACTGCAGCCATAGAACATACCACTCATATCTGTCACATTCTGCGTATCCAGCGGTGTCAAATCTAGGCTTGTCAGGTCAGAACAGTCGGCGAACATGAAGTCCATTTTTGTCACCTTCTGTGTATTCAGCGATGTTAAATCCAGACTTGTCAGGCCCGAACAACCGTAAAACATACTGCTCATATTCGTCACGTTCTGTGTATCCAGCATCTTAAAATTGATTTTTTGAATCTCGTTTCTGCCATAAAACATATAGCCACTGCCTTTTGCCGCCTGCACTTTCATGCCCGGAATCTGCGTAGACACTTTCATGACTGTCCCTGCGTCGCCATCCAGCCATGCGACAACGCCGCCATCTCCGTCTGCGTCTACATCAATAATCTCTTTGTCTTTTGGTTTTACTTCATCAGTAAAGATGATTTCGGCCACAGCATCCGGAATCGCAGCGTTGAATCCGTTGCTGTTTTTTACTCCTGAATCGTATCCTTTAAGCGTAAAGGTCATCTTTTTCGCCCACAAATCCAAATCACCGGACAACTCAACCTGAGGCACGCCGTCATCAGAAATCTCTACTTTCTGCGTAAGTGCCTTATCACTGTACCATCCAACCCCGGTCCCGACCGCTTCCTTATAACTCCCCTCCACAATCTGCCCGGAAGAGCTGTAAACCACCATATTCTCGTCGGTCCCGTCCGCAAACTTCAGCCCGTTCCCATGAAAGGTAATAGTATATCCTTTCGTGCTTTTGCTTGGCTTTTCGGTGCTTAGATACATATCCGGGATTTCGCGCTCTGCATTGGTCAGCCCGTCATCCCATTTTTTGGTGATAGTCACGGTCCCGGTCGTCTTGTTATCCTTGAAGTCGTAGATACCATCGCCATTCTCTGTGTTATTTTCAGCATCACCCTCTTTGCTGCTCACTTCGTCTGTCTTATCTACGCCATCCTTACTCCTGGTACCCCCCCCCGAAATATTCTGACTATTCTGATTACTTGTGTCTGCGGCATAAACTCTGGCCACCAGCCCATGCCCGCTTCCAGGCATCACCATCACGCCAGCCATCATCGCCGCCGCCAGTGCCATCCCGGCAGCCATCTTCTCAAACATACATCTGTTTCTCATTTTTTTTCTTCGGCTCTTTCGCCGTCCTCCTTTTCCCTTTTTTTGTAGTTATTTTTTTGTAGTTCGTTCCTGCCTCCAGTATGCCAAATCTTCCTGAAAAACTGCGGGCGTTACTGATTTTTTTACACAAAAAAAACCGTCTGTCATTACAACAACAAACGGTTTCTGTTCCTATGCGGCTTCTTCTGGTTTCTTTCCTGTCTTTTCGCCAAAAAGCCTTCTCTCATTCTCTGTCTGAAGGTGTTTTGCAAATACTTTTCTGTCTTCGCTTTTCATCTTCTTAAAAGACTTAACCTCATATTTTTTAAGCAGCATGTCAAAAGCCTCATTGCAGGTATTCATAAAAGATATCGCATCAATATATCGCACTTCTCTTATGTTCCCGGCGAGAATACAGTCATCAATCCCTTTCCCGTATCCGATTTTCCAGATTGCAAATTTAATCTTTAAATCCGGGACTTTCTCCATCAGCATCCTTGCCATTTCTGAGATGGTATTGAATACCTGTCTATTGCCAAGGATGTCAGAGTCAAACATCAGATAAATACTTTTTATCTCGTGCTGTTCTCTAAGTTTATTGATGATTTCGTCAATCCCCTTCCATGAGGAAACGCCCTGGATTGAAATAGTGATATTCCTGTTTGCTGCCAGGATTTCGGATTTAAACCGGCCTTCTGTTATACACAGGCAGCCACGCGGGTTTTCCGGAATGATAATATCCTTTGCTGCCCCAGGTGTGCTGCCGCCGTCATAATCAATGCTGTCAACGGCAAAAATGGAAGTGAACCAGCAATATCTATTTCCTTTACTTGCCGTATCCCGTCTGATTTGAACTGCAACTGCATACCCGTCAGCATCGTGGATTAAGATTCCGATACCCGCGTTATTGCACCACCTTGTGCCGTGAGACACCGAAGGAGTGTCATCTCCGGAATAGTCAAGCATACCTGTTCTTTTGTCGATAAAAAATCCGGGGACATACTTCAATACATCTTTCGTGTACCCAGTCAGTTTTGAAATCTTACGAACGACTTTTGCACGTTCTTCCGGTGCGACAACCATCCTCATGTAATCTTTTTCAATCCGTTCTTTGGACAGTCCCCTCTTTTCTTTCAGATATTTTTTATCGGCCTCAGTCAAAGGTGATAACATCTTTAAAGTCCTGTATACTTTATCGCAGACTTCAGGCTCCGCCCGTTTAATCTCGGAAGACCTCGTCCTTCCCTGTTTGGCCGGTTTTATTTTTGGCCTTTCTTTTGGTTTTTCCTTTCGGTCATCTACATCGATTCCGAAGATGTCACAGGCAAGGTTGAATGTTTCCGGGAATGATGTGGTATTATAATCCCATTGAATCAGGTCAAAAATGTTAACATCACATCCGCATGCGAAACAATGGCATTTGTTTCGTCTCCTGTCATAATGCATACTTGGGGAATGGTCCTGATGGTCTGGGTTCAAGCAGGTGAATTTTCTTCCACCGGAAAAGTTAACCCCTTTCTGAGCCAGGTAATTTGGAAGGCTCGCCAATATAATCTCTTTAGCCGTATCTCTATCCATAGTTCCAGCTCCTCTCTTTCTTTGTTATTTTTGTCTCTTCTTTAATATGCAAAATCCAAAACGAAAAAGAAAAAACAGAGCACAGTTTCCTGTGCTCTGCATAAATTTCTCTTTATAGATTTATTCCTGGTCTTCATCCCAGAATACAGACATAGCCCATGACGGAACATCGTCACGGTTGTTGTAATCCTGCAGGAAAGCAAATGCCGTTTTGTATGGTGTTGGCTTTGTCGGATATGTTCCATATCCATCAGTAAAGTAGATGAGTCCACAAAGGTTGTCAAACTCTTTGTTTTTGATAAGGGTATCAACGTACTCAAATACAGGTCTGAAGTCTGTTCCGCCGAAGCCATACAGTTTCATGTTCTGCATGAATTGTTCCATTTCTTTCATGTTCGTGATTTTGGTATCATTCTGGATAGCCGCATCACACTGGATGATGTGAATGTTTACACGGGAAGCAAAGCTCTCAGTCTCTTTTAAAATGCTGTAAGTCTTGTTAAGGAATTTCTTAACAAGTTCTCCTGCACATGAACCAGATGTATCAATGGCGATAACAAAGTCTTTAATGACTTTGTCTTCCTTGTACTCCAAAGGCTCAATCAGCAGCACTTTTTTGTCTACCACCTTTTTTCCATCAACGCTTGGTAATCCATTCAGTCCGTACATATAGTACATATTGTCAAACTCATCCTGATTGACCATCATTTTCTCCTCCATAACAGAGAATGTACGGAGAAATTCTTCATAGTCCATCTTATCCTGGGTCAGGAAGTCAATTTCTGCTGCGATATCTCCGGCATCTTTTCCCTGGTGGTGGAAATTCTGCATGTCTGAAGCAACCTGTCTTGCAGCATCCTGCCATTCCTGCTGTTTCTGCTGAATCTCACGGTCCGTGTGCTGGGAACTGTCGCCGCCTTCTGGTCCATCATTATCCCCATTGCCGTTACCGTTGCCACCACCGTTACCGTTTCCATCGCCGTCGCCGTCGCCGTCGCCATCGCCGTCACCGTCGCCGTCACCGTCGCCATTATCATTGCCATTACCGTTGCCATTACCATTACCATCGCCATCGCCGTCACCGTCACCGTTTTGATTATTCGGGTTTTGGTCTTCCAGCCAGTAATGGTCATCCATATGGAACAGAGAGATTAACTCTTCAAAATCATAATTCATAGAATTATCCATCAGCTCTTTGTATACCAAAGCCGGAATAAACATCTTAATCCGGCTCTTGATGTCGTTAATGATACGGCTTCGGTCGTTGTCCCCAGCAATCTGTTTCGGGTTCAGTCTCTGGACAGCGGCCTCACTGCAGATATCCATAGCGATATTCCAAACACCGGTGTCAATGTTTTTTACCGGCTGGAATGGATGAAGATAGATACAATGGAACAGCATATGCAGATACGCCCTGCTCAGTTCATCCTGTGACTTTTTATATCTCAGGATGACATCCATTGGGTCCGCATATATCCTTATAGCATCAGTGCCAAAGGCCCCCGCTCCAGGTTCTGTAAACTGGATTGGCATACGGTAAATTACCGGGCTTAACGCTTTGTACTGAAAGTACAGTTTGTTTTTAATCTGTTTCAGGCACTTGTTCGCAATTGCCTCAAAATTTGTAAGATTCTGTCCTGGTGCTACAGTTGTTTTTGCTTTGTTGATTTTTAAATCCATAATTTTTTTACTTCCTTTCTTTTTGTTTGATTTTGCTTCTCTTTTAATATGCTTGATTTTTAACAGCACAAAAAAAAGAACCCAGGGAATAATCCCCGGGGTTCTTTGTGTGTTTTGAGAGAACATTAGACTGCTTCTTCAAGCACAGTTTCAATCTCATTGTTGAGTTTGTCATCCTCGTTGTAGATGAGCAGACTCTTGTTATGCTTAAAGTAGGACTCACTGCCGTGTTTCGTAATGAAGTTTGCGATGTTTTTATTGATTGTTAACTCCGCAACAAACAATGTCATCTCCTGTTCGTCACCAAACGCTCCTTCCATATATTTGAAAGCGTTCTCCATCGCTGCAGTCGTCTTCGCTGCAGAAGCCTTGTATTTCTTGATATCTTTGTCGAAAGTCGCCTTCAGCATAGCGAACTGCTCTTTGTTTCCAGCAGAAACCAGTTTCTCTTCTTCAATCTTATTTTTATAAGACTCATAGAGATTGATTTTTCTGCGCATGATGGATTTCTTTTCAGAGGACAGTGCATTTGCCTGTTTGTCCTTCTCCATCTCATCCTTTACATCTGCGATGTCGTTTGCAAGCATCTCATAGACGCTATCGCTACCTGCAAGTTTTTTCTTTACTACACGCAGGTTCTTGACAACCTGTTCGAATGCTTCACCATCAATAACAACGGATTTCGCTAATCCACCGATTGCTTCCATTAACATGGAGATGATAGACAGTCGTTCATCAAATGGTGCATTCTGTGCTTTCTGGATGGCACCGGAAGAAATGTTACCCTTCAGGATATCGGAGATTGCATAATCTACACGGTACTTTTTAAATAAGTCGTAATAAACTGCAAATTTACGGGCACATTCTTTGTCCGTAATATACTCCATGATGAGGTCCTGGCTTACAGGGAATCCCATTCTTTCATATGCCTGAATCTGGGATGATAAATCTTCCCAGCCACGTGCTGTAATGTACTGCTGTCCATCAACAGTCGTTTTGATGCTGTAGAACCACTTTTCATTGTTAGCCAGGAATGCCATGATAGCCGGGTGGATACCTGCGTTATACGCATACTCTTTCCAGCATCCGAAGTCCGCGTCAATCGGAACCATCTTCAGACGGTCCTGGGTAGCCACATCAAATTCTTTAACGGATTTGTTGAACTGTGGCGGGTTACCAGCGGTAACGACAACCCATCCTTCCGGAACCTGCTGATTGCCAAATACTTTATACTGCAGGAACTGCAGCATAGCCGGAGCCAGTGTTTCGGATACACAGTTAATCTCATCCAGGAATAGGATGCCTTCTTTTCTGCCAGTCTTCTCCATCACATCATATACAGATGCGATGATTTCAGACATTGTATATTCGGACTTGGTGAATTTCTTTCCACCATATTCAACTTCCTTCAGATATGGAAGGCCGATAGCAGACTGTCTTGTATGATGAGTCATAGAGTAGCTGACCAGAGCAAGGTCAAGGTCTTCTGCCACCTGTTCCATGATGGCTGTTTTACCGATTCCAGGTGCACCGACTAGGAACAAAGGTCTCTGGCGAACAAGTGGTACACGGTACTCACCATTCTCATCTTTCTCAAGATAAACCTTAACTGTTTTCTCGACTTCCATTTTTGCTTCTTTAATGTTCATTTTTAAATCTCCTTTTCTTTGTCTTTTCTATTTTCTAGATACACAATTAATATGCTTAAAAAATACGTGCATAAAAAACAAAGAAAAAAATATTTTTTTGCTGCCTTTTTTTCGCCAAAACGGTCTTGCCGTTTCTTTTTTATTTCGTCTCCCTTTCGGCATATTGAATCTGTCACAAAGTAACGAAAAGGAACGGAAAGAAAAGGAGAAAAGAATTATGAGAAAAAACGAAATCGTAAGAGCAAAAAGAAATCAGGTTGCCATCGTAAGACGCGGACGCCGCATTATGCATGCGATTGTATCTGAGATTGCTTGGCAGGTCAACGAACTTGACCGCCGGACAGATTTAACACACCAGCTTCTGGCTCATACCATCATTGACGATGATGATGCAGATGACTTCTGTGACTATGAAAGTGATTTTCACTTCGGACTTGTCAAAGCTGGCGCTGTACTGTTTCTCCTTTGGGGAATCAGTGTTGTAGCCACCGGGCTGCTGTAAGATTTCCCGCAAATTTGCCGACCACGAAAGTGGCCGGCTCTTTTTTTGTGTTTTTGCAAATTCTTTTTTTATTCTTATATTTTTTCGGCATATTATTATTGTCTTAAAAATAAAAAAGAAAGGAGTTTGTTGTAGCGATGAGATTAAATACCGTAGACTTTCCTTCTGTGTTCATCTAGCCAGAAATAAAACATAATAATAATTCTAATAATTTAATTTAAGGAACTGTTGTTTTGTATACAAGGGAGGAGGGCTTTTATGGATTACCGCGACCGTTGCGGGCAGATATTCAACTCTGGATTCATCTAGTTAGAACCTGTATTGAATGTAATTATTTTAATTTTATAGCAGCTATCGAAAAAGAGATTAAACAAAAGCCCCGGAACTTTACCGAGGCTTTTATTTTTTGTTTTTTTGTATCCTATTGCTTTTTACTTTCTATTTTCAGGATTTTCCTGCATCGTCACCTTCCCAAACACCAATCCTTTCAGGCTTTCCAGGACAACAGCCCTATCTTCTATCACGGCTTCTCTGTATCCTTTAGCATCCCGAATCATTATCTTCACAGCATGTCGCTTTTCCGCCAGGTCTTTTACATGGCTTAACGCCAGAACATACACTTCTACAGTCCTGAATTCCTGCGTTTTGCTGTTCCGCTTCGGCTTTGTCATCTCCTTTACTTGCAAGTTCATGGCTCGTTGGTTTAGGAGTATTTGTCACTGTATTATTTTTGCTGCTGCCTGTGTCAGTCTTTTCTTTATGCCCGCAGAATCAATATGTTTGCTGGAAAAATGAGGCGAAAATGCAGCAAAAAAGCGAGACCTTCGGTCTCGCTGCTAAGCTTTATTGCTGTATTACGCGTTATCTTTTACGAATTCTTCTGCCCGCTTTGTCATTCCCATATCCAAAAAGTATCCATATAAGAAGTCTTTCTGCTTTTTCGTCAGGTCTTTCTTATGTGTTACGAAATATCTTCCTGAATCATACGGGTCATCGATAAGGCACCAGCCACGCTCTACGAGGATATCTCTGCACATTCTGTATCCGCTATCTATGCCAAGCTCCCGGCAAAGCCACTGCGCCGCCATCTCATGGCATCCCCATTCGGCCGTATGAAAATCACCTCCCGGAGATAGCCAGCCGTACTCTTTCTGTTCAGACTCTTTTGCCTCAGTTTCGGGCTCGTTCTTCTCTTCATATTTCGGAAGGCCGGTTGTATTAAACTCTTCAGTACATTTTTTTAATGCATCCTCGTCCAAATCAGTCTCCATCAGAGCCAGCAGGTCATTTGCGTTGAGAATCTCTTTTGTTTCTTTTTGACATATAACCAGCATCCCTCTGATATTGTCCATTGTGTATACAACCGGAAGGCATCGCATCATGTAATATATGCTGTATTTGTATTCCGGGTGCAGTTTTACATCAATAGAAGTCAGGAAATTTGTCTGCATGTGTTCCGCACAGTAGAAAAAATAATACGAGAACCCGACCTTGTACGAAGTGCAGGCTCCGCTGTCGCTTATTTTTACGTTCTTTTTTATGCATTTTTTGAGTTTGTTGTATTGGCAGTGTATGTTGTTGCATGTAATTCTTGGCATATTGCACCATTCCTTTCTTATTTTATATGTTATATGTGTACCAGGCAGTCTGCCGTTTCCGGCTCGCCGCCAAATGTTGTCATTTACAATATGCCGAATTTTTTATCCAAGAAAACACAAATGCCGCTGCATATAACAGCGGCATTTAAACAAAGAAAGGAATTTTTTCGGCGGCGAATCCGTCTTATGTACCAGGAAGATTTCTCTTCCTCATCTCTTATATACAGTATACCAGACTTTCCGGTGTACGCAAATTTTTGTCGGATTTTTTACTGGCAACAAAAAAGCGCCGCAAGGCGCTTTTTCAAATACGGAAACTTTTTTCTTTTGTGCTCTTTCTTATGTACTCCAGGGCATATGCCTTGGCGTTAATCATTTCAGCAGCATCCATCTGTGGTATTAATTTGTCAATAGTATTGGCTGTTATGATATCTTTTTTCAGGAACCGAATTAAAGCCTCTTCATCTTTATCAAGAATCATCCATTCAGCAATACTTTTTCCCGCCCGGCGAAGATAGGCTTTGATTTCATTACTCTCTACGGCGTCATACATTTTCAATGCAAGCCGCTGCTTTATCCTCGGGTCAGATGTAATACTGAGGAATGTCGTCTGGTTTACATCATTAGAATCGGCATCCCTAAACAGTGCTTTATCAAGTAGGCTGTTTAATCCTCTCAATCCGGCGCTTGTAAGCTTTGCTGGAACAAAAACCGGATAAGCCATACAGTCAATATTGATTTTCAAGTCAGCCATATTGCTTCTGCAGTTCCATTTCTTGCAGTTTGACTTGACAATGCTTGTGATAGCCGGCATATTGTGTGTTTTAATATTAGCCTCATCAAGCATAGGGAAATTCCACAGGTCTATATTTTTAACAGATTTCGGGATTTCCACATTTTGAATCTGGCAGTTAAACGCACCGCTGTCAATCGTTTCAAGGCCTTCATGCAAAGTCACGGAAGTAAGGCCTGAGTTACTGAAACAGTTTGAAGAGATATATTTAATATTTTCCGGGATGTCTATATACTGTAAGCTTCGGCATCCGCTAAACATAGCTCCTGAACTAAATGGCTCGCCAAGGTTAGTAAGCCCTTTTCCAATATCAACATGCATTAAGCATTTGCAGCCATTAAAGGCATGCTGCTCTATTCGTTTTAATGAGTCAGGCATGGATACAGATTCAATCATTGAGTCCGCAAACGCAAATGCTGAAATTACTTCTGTCCCTTCCGGTATGTTTACAGGCTTCGTTCTTCTTCCCGGACATACAAGAAGAGTCTTTCTGTCAGCTGAATATACAATGCCATCAACATCAATATAGCCAAGAGACCGTGTCTTCTCTGTCAGTTCTGTTGTCTTAGCATAAGTTAGTCCATATTTCGCCAGGGATTCCATGTCGCGTTCATTGTCGTCATCAATGACGATAGTGTCAGCGTTAAGCTGAAGGCCAGAGAGCATTTTCATATCTTTTATTACCGCTTTTTTCAAATGCCGTTTTTCTATAGCATGGCTTACTACGCAATTACGCGGCAAAACGATTTCGTCTGCATCTTCGTTGACATCGATGATTATATTATCGCCAACCATAACGACACCATCTTCGAAATCAGCCATGCTGACAGCCGAGCCATCAAAAGCCATGCTGTCAACAAGACTTACATTGTCTGTGTTAATGATATTTGTTGACATACAGCCGGCGAACGCTTTATCTTCAATAAACATAACTCTATTCATGTCAATCACATCTTCCGGTTTCCTGCAGAACACATTGTACAGAGAGCCGCCTCTTGATACCAGCATTTGTCCTGAAAGAAACGATTTACTGTCTGATTCTACATATTTTACATTCGGGAACATAAAATTTGAGAAATGAAGCGATTTTACGCCAGAACCAATATAGATTTTCTCTATATCCGGAAACTGCTTCATACATTTTTCCAGAAAAAACACCACTGCGGTTTCGCCATCCGGACAGATAAACCGAGCTTCCTTAACACCTGGTTCAATATCGATATCACTGATTGAAAGATACCCGCTGTTGCTAAATACATACAGAGATAAGTATGACATACCGTTACCTGTATACCGCCAGCAGCCTTTATCGTCATAAGACCTAACCATTTTTTCCATTATTTTTCTTCCTTTCTTTGTGTTGTTTTATTACATTTTTAATATGCTGTATTTTATGGAAAAGAAAAACCGGCTGCCGCAGGCAGCCGGGGTATGTCCTCTATTTTTGTCCCATCTTTTTGGATTTTTGTGAATAGAATTGTTGTTTCTCTGCCTTGCTCATGTTTGGTTTCGTTTTGTAAATTCGTCTCCGAATCGGTGGAGCAGGAACTTCGTTTCCATGTCCAATAGAATTTGTCATAAGATTATGTCTCCTCTCTTTTTGTATTTTCTTCAGTATGCCGATTTTTGCAACAAAAAAAAGAGCCATCTTTTGGCTCCTTTTTTCGCATTACCGAATGGCTGCCACCATCGCAAAAGCAAGTATGGCCATTAAGACAATAACACCACCGGCAACTATCGCAAACGTGTCTTTTTTCATTTTCTTTTCCTTCTTCCGTTTTTTGTATATCTTACACAAGATTCCAGGAAAAAGCAACAAAAAGGAGCCAGGTTGACTCCCGGCTCCAAGTTCTTGCGGCATGTCAGTTAACTTCTACCACCATCGCCCCGCTCTTTTCATAAACCACTTTTCCCATTTTTCTTACTCTGTCTTTCACATCCTTTCCGTATTTCTCAACTTCACGCAATCCGCAGAACACGTATTTGATGTTATATTTTTTTATTATCTTTTCCGCATCTTTTGTTCCATCAAAAAATCCATCTATATCTTTTGTCCTCTTCTCAATCCCATTCAGGCTGTCTCTCCACAGCCATTCATGAACTTTCCAACCGGCAGGTGTTGAGATTCCAGTGATAACAGAAACCCTTTCATATGCAGTATAGCTGTCCCCCGGAGCCTCTGCTATTGCTTCTTTTATTTCTTCTTTTTCTGCCTTATCTTTTAACCACAGCAGGGCATCTTTTTCGTCCGCAAATTCTTCGTTATCCAGATAATTTAGGGCATTCAGCCCGTTCCTTTCCATCGGATTCATCCACGCCCCAAACCATGAACTGGCAGCATTGAAAAAGTACCCGAACAGTAAAATCTGCAAAGCGAGCAGGATGAATGCGGCAATATGTAAAGGCTTTTTTCGGGTTTGCAACAGTGAATACAGAACATATCCACTACACATATTCAGCAAAATAAACGCCTGATAAGTCAGTTTGAACATCGTATTTGCCCGCGAATAAGACCCCTCATAGATATCCCGGACATATACCAGTTCCGGAATGGCGATAAGTCCGATTGCGCAGCAGCACATGATAAACGCAAACACATCTGGAGTCCGGAGTGCTTGCAGGCGTTTTATCAGCCCGCCTTTTGCTTTCAGCCAGCGGTATACCATCATGGCAACAAACAGAGCCGCTATCGCAACCGGAATTCCCCAGAGGATTATCAACTGATAGATTGCCGAGTGATGTTCTGCAATGCCAACGCCCTTAAAGATACTTTTAAAATTCATTGTAAATGGCAGCGCTGTCAGATATCCTGTAATCAGAATGATTCCAAATTGTGAAACCATACGCTTCAGCATTTTAGATTTTCCTGAATGCAGATTTCCAAAGATGATTGTAATTATAATCACAACTGCATAAATGATGTAGTCCCAATAATTCGTAAAATTACATAAACCCCAGGCTAAGCCGAGCATACACAACTGCGGCAGGCAGAACTTCTTTTTGCTATTACGGTTTTCCTTCAAAAAAGCATACAGTAAAGCCACAATCAGTATGACAACCATGATATTTACCATATGCGCATGCAGGTCACCGAGCACGAATGAATAGCATGGAAACTCATGAATGGTCTTATCGTCAACATCCGGGTTATAACCGATATAGCGTGTTGCATCCGGGAACCAATAAGACGTGCTGTCCACGTCAATATCTTTATGCCACGTATAAGAAGTTGCATTTGTGCCGATAGAGATAAAAGGCTTCAGCAGTCCATACACGATATAATGCCCGTTTCCTCCAAACACTACTGCTGCCGCTGACAGCGCAGAAAAAATAACACTCTCTTTTCTGCTTATTTTTTCAAACCTGTCTTTCAGCATTTGTTCTGCGATTCCGAAAATACCCGTGAACATCAGTGCCGGAATCAAAGCCCGCATCATATTATAAGCATATTCTGCCTTCGTTGTTTTCCATAGCATCGTTTTTGCAATAAACGCTGCGTAATACTGCCCGCCGTAGTAATAATTGATACTCTTCCCGGCATACCAGATGTCGTCCGGTGGAAGTTTTGATGTCGTCAGCATCTTTTGCAGGAATCCATAGTCCATAAACTTTTCAGTGCCGTATCCGGAAGGGTTGAACCCGATAAGGTAAGCCCAGAGCAGAAATACGACAAAGAAAATCACTTCATATTTTAAGCATCCGGAAAAGCACTGCTTCCAATCTTCCAGACATCTCTTCTGCTTCTTCCCGACAGCCATACACAGCATGAAATACAGGCAGATTGCAATGATTCCAGTTGTTCTGGTGAACGGCATGTGTAAACAGACCCCTGCAGCCCACATCATAAATCCGGGAATCAGAACCCCGAAAGTCTTGCCAAACGGCAGCAGGCATTTATTCTCTCCAAACACCGCCACCGCCAACGGCATAGAGGCCAGCATCATCAGCAACATATAAAATTCCCACTGCAGGAATATAACTGCATCAGTCCTTCCTAGCAGCAGGAATGTCACCGCAGCCGCCGCTACTATCCCGATGCTTGTTTTAAGTATTTTTTTCTTTTTCTTTTGTGGATTTGCAGATACAGACCTTGTCTGCGCGTTTAGATTGTTCCGCATATTGTCTATCCTTTCTTGAGTATTTTTTTTAGTTATTTTTTCGGATACAATATGCTGAAATATTGATAAGGTTTTAAATTTTTGAGGAAGTATTAATGGATTGATTTGAGCTTGTAGAGCGGACTGGTGAAATATATTAAAAACATCTAAAAACACATTGTTTTTTGATGTTTTCTTGCATTTATTTTCTTCTTTTGTTATACTGAATCTCATAGAGAGCCGCAAAAAAACGGTAGACGGTTTATCTCCTCGTAGCTGTTAACGTAGTTTACTGGGGAGGTCGCTTCCCAGATTTTTGTATAGGGAGGTGATATTATGTATAGTTTGGCTGTGCAATTAAGTTATTTGGCTTTTTTACTTCAATGCGTCAGAACGCTCTGGAAGATAGAGCTGGACCGCAGCAAAATACATAGTAAAAAACCGTCGACTACTCGCAATAGACGACGGAATAAATAATATTGCTTAAAAGTATATTGGAGATAAGCCGTTTGCAACGGCTCTCTATACCTTTATTATATCACTTCAGAATATGCAATACAAGTATTTCTAACAGAAATTTAGCATTTTGACTCTTCTTCCATATTTCCATTTCCGCCGCACTCGTCTTATGTCTTGTCCTGCCAAATGGCCTTGAAAAATATCCTTCGTCCTGCATCCTTACTTTGCCTCCTGTTCTACTGTCTTTTTTCGTCTGATTTCATCCAGCGCATATGCCTTTAAAGCGGTATCATCTACTTCATCCAGCATATCTTTCAGGATTTCAGATGTGGCAATGTCTGATTTCATAAGTTTCAGTGCTTCTTCTGTATGTCCAGTCTCCATCATCGCCGGTATAATCTTTTTCCAATTTTCTTTTATCCTTTCCTCCAAATACTGGTTTATGCTTTTCCTGGATTCGCAAAGATATAGATACCGAAGCGCTGCCGCCACCTCGCCGACTATTCGCTTACTGCAATACATACGCAGTTTCCAAGGGCATTTATTTTGTAATGCCTTTTTTGCCATAAGCATGTTATATTGCGAAATGTAATACTTCGGCATATACAGAATGTCATGGGGCAGGTGGATTTCCACGATGTCCGATGGGTTCAATTTGCTTGAAATATCAAAATTAGCATCGACAAAAATCCCGCTTAAAAACAACTGCCCAGTAAGCTCAGGTACTGCAATTTTTGTCACATGGTCTATTCCTATGTTGTAAAAACTACTGGTTCTTATCAATGACTCGGGCAATGATATTTCTTTCAGATTGCTACAATGTCCGAAAGCCATTGAACCTATCCGTTCCAGTCCTTCCGGAAGCGTGATTTTTTTAAGTCCGCTACCATAAAATGTTAATTTTCCAATTTCTTTGACCTGGTCCGGAATTACCACTTCATGCAGTCTATCGCAGCCCGTAAAAATCTCTCCTAAAATGGTACCTCCGCCAATATCCTTGATTCCTTTTCCAAAATCTACATGGTTTAATTTTCTACAGTCCCGAAACGCTCTATCTGCAATTGCGACTATAGAATCCGGAAATTCTACAGATTCAATCTCACAAAACTGAAAAGCGCCATAAGCGATTGCCAATGTCTCTTCTGCAATCTTGACATGTCCGGTCTTTCCAATCGGACATCGGATAACTTCCTGTGGCGACCTGGAATATAAGATGCCGTTTATTGTAAAATAATCTTCATCTTCATACTCAATGTGCTCGATAAACGGATTCTCCAGTATTTGTTCCAGCTCCGTCCTTGATAACTCGCCAGCAAAGCTGGACTCGTTACCTGACTTCGAACGGGGATTCAGGCCCGCGTGCGAAGTTAGAATCGGAATATTTGACCCGCGGACGATATTATCGGCCTGGGACTCCCCGTTCTTCGTTGAATTCTTCTCATTTTGGACCACCATACAGGTACTCGACGCCTTCAGTTCTTCTTTTTTGTCTGTTGTAGCCATTTTTCTCTCCCTTCTTTGTATCTTGCTTTTTGTTTCCAATATACAGTATGCAGGAAAACGTCGCCGGTTTGTCTTTTTCCAGACAGTAGAATTCCATTGCTGTTAAGAAACAACATTTTTCACCATTCATGAAATATCTTATTTTTTGCGGCTCATTTTTCCTGCATATTACATTTGTCTTAAATATTTGCAAACCATATATATATGTTGTAAAATATATATATAAACAAAAAAAATATACAAGGAGGGAAAATATTTATGATAGAGAAACCAAACAAAACTCGGCTGCGGAACGGCCTGCTTGTCGTCCTGCTGGCCATCACACTGATTGTCCCGGCAGTCTTTCAGTCCACCACCCCGGCGGCCTCCAAGCGAACGCCCGCAAGACCGGCGATTACGAAAGTGACCGCGACCAAGAATTCCGCAACGGTCACCTGGAAGAAGTCCAAGTATGCCACTTCTTACCGGATTTATTACAAACAGGCCGGTACGAAGAAGTGGACCACGCTGGCAACTATCAGCAGTAAAAATCTGAAGTACACTCACAAATCTTCCAGGAAGCATCTGCTCAAGGGTGGTAAAAAATATACCTATACTGTCAGGGCATATAATAAATACGGTAAGAAATGGAGTTCTTACGATAAAAAAGGCAAGACCGTCACTATTCCGGCCGTACCGTCTATTGTAAAAACCCGCGTGAAAGCGAACAACTATAAGCAGACTACTGTTACTTGGACAAAATCCATCAATGCTACGAACTACCTGGTTTATTACCGCTCCGCTGACACCACAAAGTGGACCAGGATTGCGAACGTCAGTTCAAAGACCCTGAAATACGTTCACAAGTCCAGCCGCAAGTACCCGGTTGAAGCCGGAAGAACTTACTACTATATGGTAAGAGGTTATAACAAGACATATAAGACTTACGGCAGTTATAACAAAGCAGGAATGCAGGTTGTCATCCCGGAGAGACCGGTTGCAACGCCAACCGCAGCCCCGACAGTTGCGCCGACAGCAACACCGAAGCCGACACAGAAACCGAAGCCTACGGCAACACCAAAACCGACAGCAACACCAAAACCAACGGCTACTCCGAAACCCACACAGAAGCCAAAACCTACCGCGACACCAACCCCAGACCCGGACAGCCCGTCTGAGATTAACAAAAAAATCAAAGAGGTAGTCAAGCTGACAAATCAGGTCAGGGTTAAACATGGTTCAGCCGCTGTTGTTGAAGATGCCGCTCTTGATGCCGGTGCAGCGGTCAGGGCGAAAGAGATTTATACCAAATTCGACCATGAAAGACCAGATGGAAGTGATTGTAATACAGCTTATTTTGCTGCAGGTGCCGGTAATATCCTCAGAGAGAACATCACGACTGGCGATACGCCTGAGCGTGCAGTCTATTTATGGGAGAACAGCCGTGGTCATCTTGTTTCAATGCTTGACAGGGAAGCGACCCATATTGGTGTTGGCGTTTACAAGAACTTCTGGGTACAGATTTTCGCGAAGAACCCAAGTCAGAAGTATACTTTAACAGTATATGCAAACGGAGGTACGTTCCCGAGCAAGGGCGGCGTAGAGAAGTTTGAGATGAGTGTTCCGGCCAGGGCAGACGTCAAACTGTCAGCCATTGATATTCCGAAAAAGGAAGGCTGCAGTTTCATAGGCTGGACGGAGATTGATGAACGTATACCAGGCTATGAAAGTGGTTTAATGGATTTGGATTATATTAAAAACAATGACCTTCACATGCCTGAGAATACAACATTAAAGGCCAATTGGTCAGACACCTCCGATTCTTCAAATTAAACGATACAATTTAAGCTCTCCCCAACCTTTCCGGTTGGGAGAGCTTTTTTTTGAAATCTTTTTTATGTTTTTTTTTGTTCTTTTTAATTATTAACGGACAGGGAAAACTGCGGCCAGGCTTGTTGCCAGGGAAGGAATGCTGCAAGCAACCCGACCCGAACGGTCATGTTGTTCGTTGTTCGGAGGTTGCTGGGTATGTACGGGGAATCGGAAATCCTATCCACGTTCTGCCCTCCGGCTCCGACTTCGTCGTCGTTTGTCAGCCCTTACGGGCCTGAGCTCTCACCGAATCATTTTTTAATATAGTTTATTTATCACAACCTCTATTTTAGGCAAACACATTGTGTAAAAACATATTATATGCTATATTGTATGTGAGAAAGTCAGAATAGTAGGCGGCTGCCTTCTCCTGAAGATTTTATCTAAGGAACAAGGGAGGCGATTAAAATGAAAGCTACAGTATTGCTCTTGTATTTACTGTATGACTGCGTGAAGTTTCTTTACAAAGTCGGAGTTGAGACAGACAAAAAAAAAGCCGCCAACTACTCCCAATAGTTGACGGCATCTTTAGTATTGCATAATTTGAAAATATAAACTAAGAAGGTAGCCCCTATTTCTGGCTTTCCTGTCTCGCTTCATATTATGATTATAGCATTTTGTTTAGCATAATACAATATGTATATGTTTTATCATAATAAGCAAAGAAGACTCCATCTGAATCTTTGATTCAGGTGGAGAT
>OLRG01001142.1_pt1 | contig 22464 bp, 19 predicted proteins | sample 1672331 | NCBI WGS metagenome assembly OLRG01 (sample SAMEA3136672, study PRJEB25190) | human gut metagenome
TCAGAACGTCGTGAGACAGTTCGGTCCCTATCTGTCGTGGGCGCAGGATATTTGAGAGGCGCTGTCCCTAGTACGAGAGGACCGGGATGGACGAACCTCTGGTGCACCAGTTGTCACGCCAGTGGCACAGCTGGGCAGCTATGTTCGGATCGGATAAACGCTGAAAGCATCTAAGCGTGAAGCCGGCCTTAAGATAAGATATCCCACTGAGTCAATCAGGTAAGACCCCTTGAAGACTACAAGGTTGATAGGCACAGAGTGTAAGCGGAGTGATCCGTTCAGCTAGTGTGTACTAATAGGTCGAGGGCTTGACCCCATCTTTATGAGATACTCTATTTGCTAAAGCAGTTCGATATTCAGTTTTGAGGGTACATCCTCAGAAAAAAGAGACGGTCGGTGTCGATGACGGTGAGGTTCCACCTGTTCCCATTCCGAACACAGAAGTTAAGCTCACTCGTGCCGAAGATAGTTGGCTGGAGACGGCCTGTGAAAATAGGTAGATGCCGACTTCTCTTTTAATATGGCCCGTTGGTCAAGCGGTTAAGACAGCGGCCTCTCACGCCGTTAACGTGGGTTCGATTCCCGCACGGGTCACTTGCTGAAAGCACCAAAATCTGACGATTATTCGTTTGGTTTTGGCGCTTTTTTTGTCTGCATTGCGCATACCACACTTTTACCAAACTCGCGTAACTCTGTCGAGAGAGAAGCTCCAATTGAAAAAAGAAATCTCCCCCTGCCCAGATGATGGGCAAGGGGAGATTGCGCGTTATAGGATTGTGTGGAGTAGGAGAAAGTCACGCACCAGACGCATTTGCCGCCGTACTTAATCCAACAACCGACACCCATTTGGGCGCGAGAAAGATTCATAAGGATTTCACTATAAATACAATATCATTATTGAAAGTGTAAGACTTGCTTATTTCGACAAAATTCGTTACAATAAAATAAACTGTTTTTGTGGATCAGAGGTGACGTTTTGAAAAAGGCCGGTAAGAAAAATGCCTATATTCCGCGGGTGCTGATGATGGTGCTGACCACCGTTTTAATCGGCGTGATCGTGGCGATCATGCAGGTGGTGGGGCAGATCCAGGGCACGGCTCGGGTGGTCAACTATGCGGGCCTGGTTTGCGGCGAGACACAGCGCATCATCAAGCTGGAAAACGCCAGCCTGCCGCAGGACGGCATGATCGATGATGTGACCTCGTTTATCGCAGGTCTGCGCTTTGGCAGTAAGGAGCTGCAGTTGGTGCGGCTGAACGACGTTAACTTCCAAAACAAAATGGCCGAGCTTTCCGATGAGTTTGAAACGCTGAAAAAGGAGATCCAGCTCGTGCGCACGGTCGGCTGCTACCAAACCGATATTATCCAGCAGAGTGAGGACTTCTTTGCCATCTGCGATGAGGCAACCGGCCTGGCGGCGGCCTACTCCCAGCGCCGTGCCACAATTTTGAGTTACCTGGAAAATGTAGCCGCAGCGGACATTGTTGCCCTGGTGGTGCTGATTGCCCTGGAGCTGTTCCACGCGCTGCAGTTTGCAGCCCAGAACCGTGTGCTGCAAACCAAGGTTTACAAAGATGAAGCTACCGGCCTGCCGAACAAAAACAAATGCGAGGAACTGCTGAACCGGAAGGAATCGATCCCAGCAGAGGAGCAGGTCGCCGTTTGCGTGTTTGACCTAAATAACCTGCGCACTATCAACAATACAATGGGCCACGAAAAGGGTGACGAGTATATCCGCAATTTTGCCCAGAAATTGCGCACCGCTGCGCCTGAGGACCAGTTTGTGGGCCGCGATGGCGGCGATGAATTCCTGATGATTCTGCGCGGGATGGACCATGCCGCCGTGCGCCATTGCCTGCAGCAAATTCGTCATCATATTCTGGACTACTCAGCCCACCACCCCGAAATGCCGATGAGCTACGCGGTCGGCTACGGTCTTTCCACCGACCTGGAAGGGCCCACCATGCGGGAACTGTTCCGCGAGGCCGACAAAAACATGTACATCGACAAAAACCGCGCCAAGATGGAGGAGGCCGATGTACAGCACCGCACCAATCTGGCCATGCTCAACTTTGTCAAAAAGCAGGGCTACCATTTCTCGTCGTGCATGTACTGCGACGCCCAGCAGGACCGCTACCGTGCCCTGCGCGCCGGGGCAGAGACTTTTCTGGCGGCGGATGGCAACTACACCGGCGCTGCCGAGCAGATCGCCTGGCAGCTGTGCGAGGCAGGCCAGCGGCATGCCCTGCGCGACGCGCTGCAGCTGGCCAACTTGCAGCAGGTGTTAAAACCGGACGCGCCGCTGGTACTGGAGTTCCAGCGCAAAGACGAAGATACCATCCACCGCGGCCGTCTGACCGCGCTGTATGGCGATGCGGTCGACGGCAAGCTGCATCACTTTGTCTTGGGCGTAGAATATTTCCGTGACAGCGACGAAAAAATCGTCAACGAGCGCAAGCCCCTGACCCAATACTACGAGCAGGTCAAGCAATCCATCCTGGAAAGCGGCGACTACGTGGACGCCTTGATGCAGATGGCCGAGGCCGTCTACACCGTGGACCTGACCCACGACAGCGTGGAGAACATCTTCTGCCGTGAGGGCGCGCGGGAGCGCATCAACGCCAAGGTGGAGGTGCCATGCTCCTACGACGAATACTGCCGCATCCGCAGCAATCTGGTCAGCCCGGACACACGGGAGAACTTCCGCATTATGGACTCCTCAGCCAAGATGCTGGAACGCTACCGCAACGGCGAACGACAGGTGACCGTCGAATACCAGGAGACTACCGCTGACGGTGGGCATATTTGGCTGCAGAAAACGATGCTGATGTCCGAGGACACCGTCTACGACCGCCAACTGGGCCACGAACGGACGATCCTCTACGGCATCACACTACTGAAAGACACCTCGGCCTTCCACGAAAAAGATGAGCAGGAGAACCGCCGCCTGGAGGCCGCCTATCAGGCGGCTGACTTCGAGAGCAAGGCCAAGACCGAATTCCTGAACCGCATGAGCCATGATGTGCGCACGCCCATCAACGGCATTATGGGCATGCTGGACATCATCCGCAGTCACCGGGACGATGAAGCCCGTGTGGACGATTGCCTGCAAAAAATCCAGCTTTCCGCCAGCCACTTACAAGCGCTGGTCAACGACGTGCTGGACATGAGCAAGCTGAAATCCAAGGAGACTACGCTGGAAAAGGTGCCCTTTGAGCTGACCGCGCTGCTGAAAGAAGCTGCGGACCTTGTGGACGCCCAGCTGATCGAGACCGGCATCACCCACACCCGCCATAAACCGGAGTGCAGTCACACCCATCTGATCGGCTGCCCCGTGCAGCTGCGGCAGATCATGGTGAACCTGCTCAGCAATGCCATCAAGTACAACCGCCCCAACGGCCGCATAGACACCTATACCAAAGAACTTTCCTATGAGAACGGCACCGTCTGGTACGAGTTTACCATCACCGATACCGGCGTGGGCATGAGCGAGGCGTTTGTAAAGAACGAATTGTTCCGCCCCTTTACGCAAGAAAAATCCGATGCCCGCACCCAGTACAAGGGCACCGGCCTGGGGATGTCTATCGTCAAGGAGCTGCTGAACAAACTGGGCGGTTCCATCCAGGTAAGCAGCACCCTGGGGCAGGGCACGACCTTTGCGTTCCGCCTGCCCTTTGCGGTGGACACACAGGATGAAGAAACGCAGGCGCTTATCAGCACGGACAAATCCTGCAAGCTGGCCGGTGTGCAGGTGCTTCTGGTCGAGGACAATGAGATCAATATGGAGATCGCTGAATTCTATCTGACCGAGCGCGGTGCGGCCGTGGCCAAGGCCTGGAACGGCCGGGAAGCTGTAGAAAAAGTCAAAGCCGAACCCCGGCGCTTTGACGTTGTGCTGATGGATGTGATGATGCCGGTGCTGGACGGCCTGGCAGCTACGCGGGAGATCCGCGCCCTGCCGTACCCGGCAGCTGGGGTGCCCATCCTGGCCATGACGGCCCAGGATACCAGGGAGTCTGCGCAGGAGTGCAAAGACGCTGGTATGAACGACTACCTGGCCAAGCCCGTGGACCCGGACCGCATGGCGGAGAAGATACTGCACTGGACCCGTCAGCAGGCAGAAAATTCCAGCCCGGCACAACCTGCCGCTACTTGACAAAAACGCATGGTTATGTTACACTAACCATATTTCACAGCTAACCAGATTCCCTACACCTTGCGTGCGGGGAAATTTTATGTGCTAAAGGTTAGCTAGTACTAACTTTTATAGAGAGGGTACTTATGCAATCCAACAACAAACTTACCATCCCGGATCTGATCTCCATCGGCGTGTTTACGGCTATCTACTTTGTGCTGGTCGCCATCGCCACCTTTGCCAGCGCGTTGCTGCTGCCTGGTGTGTCCAGCATCTTTTTGCCTGCCATCGCGGCGCTGATCTCTGGCAGCGTCTACATGCTGCTGGCGGCCAAACTGCAAAAGTTCGGCGGCATCACCATCATGGGTCTGGTCATGGGGCTGTTTTTCTTCGTCTCCGGCCATTTTGTGTTGTCCTTTGCTGCCAACATCCTGTTCGGCGTCCTGGCCGATTGGGTGGCCTCGCTGGGCAAGTATTATGACCGCAAGCTGCTGTTCGTCAGCTACATCCTGTTCTCCTTCGGCCTTACCGGTCCCATTCTGCCGCTGTGGTTCATGAAGGATGCCTACGTGGTCGCCCTGCAGGCCCGCGGCAAGGACGCCGCCTATATCGACGCCCTGTTTGCGCCAATCAACACGGGAACTTTCATCGTCTGCCTTGTGTCTATTCTGGTGTGCGCGGTCATTGGCGGGCTGTTTGGTCAAAAGATGATCAAAAAGCACTTCGCCAAAGCAGGTATCGTCTGATGCGGTTCCGCATGGACCCGCGTGCCAAGCTGTATTTGCTGCTGCTGGCGAACCTGATGCTCTTTTTCCACGTCAGCCTGGCGGCAGAGGCTATCATGGCGGCGCTGTTTCTGCTGTTGTTTTTCCTCTCCGGGCGCTATGCGGCTGGGCTGCGGCTGACAGCCATCTACGGTGTGCTGCTGGCGCTGGACCTATGGGCCGTGCCCCGGGCCGAGAACAGCCCGTTTCTCAATGTGGTGGCCCTCTTCTCGGTAGGCATCCGCATGATGCTGCCCTGCATCATCACCGGTGCGTATGCGTTTTCCACTACCACGGCGGGGGAACTGGTCTGCGCGCTGCGCAGCATACACGTGCCGGAAAGCGTCATCATCCCCTGCGCGGTGGTCATCCGCTTTTTCCCCACGGTGGGCGAGGACTACCGCCAGATCCGCGCGGCCATGGCGTTGCGCGGAATCGCTGAGGGTAAAGCGGCGCTGCTGCTCCACCCGGCACAATCGCTGGAGTACATCCTGATGCCGCTGCTGATGAACGGTAACAACGTGGCGCAGGACCTCTCGGTCGCGGCGCTGACGAAGGGAATCGGCCTGCCGGGGCGGCACACCAGCATGATCGAACTGTGCCCCAAGGCGGCGGACATTCTCTACCCGCTGCTCTGCACGCTGCCGATGCTGCTCTTCTGGGGAGGTGTGCTGTGATGGCAGAAAATAATACCAACACCCCGCTGATTGAGACCAGTGCCGTCGGCTTTACCTACCAGGGAAGCGAGATCCCGGCTCTGCAGGACGTGACCCTGTCCATCGGGGCAGGGGAGTGCGTGCTGCTGTGCGGCAAAAGCGGCTGCGGAAAAACCACCTTCACCCGTCTGCTCAACGGCTTGGCTCCAGCGTTTTTCCCCGGCCGGATGCTGGGCAGCTGCCGCGTAGGCGACCTGCTGGCAGGCACCGCCGCCATCGAGGAATACGTGCCGCTGGTGGGCAGCGTGTTCCAAAACCCCAAGACCCAATATTTTAATGTGGACACCACCGCCGAGCTGGCCTTCCCCTGCGAGAATGTGGGGATGCCCTCGGCCGAGATCCGCAGCCGCGTGCAGGATTGCGCCCGGCGGTTCGGCCTGACTGGGCTGATGGACCGCAGTATCTTCCGCCTGTCTGGCGGCGAGAAGCAGCGCATCGCCTTTGCCGCCGCCAGCATGCTGGGCCCGCGCCTGTTGGTGCTGGACGAACCTACCAGCAACCTGGACGCCGGAGCCATCGTACAGCTGCACGATATGATCGCCGCAATGAAAGAGGCGGGCGTCACCATCGTACTGGCAGAGCACCGCCTGGCCTGGATCACCGACCTGGCGGACCGCTATTTCTTCTTTGAGGAGGGCCGCCTGGCTGTCCAGTGGACGGCTGCCGCGTTTGCCGCCCTCACGGCGAAGGCCCTTACCGCCCGCGGTCTGCGTGCCCGGGAACTGGCAACCTGCCGCGCCCGATTGAGGGAAAAGTCGGCGGCCTCCAATGGGCCAGCCCCGGCGCAGGCGGCCATTCAAAGCAAAGGGTTGACCTTGGGCTACAGCAAGCGCAGCCCCATCTGCACACTGCCTGACTTCTCGCTGGCCTATGGTGAGATCGTGGGCCTGATGGGCCACAACGGCATTGGCAAAAGTACGCTGGCACGCACCCTTTGCGGGCTGCTCAAACCTCTGGGCGGGCAGATCCTCTGGGACGGCGCACCGGCCAAGCCCCGCAGCTGCACCCGCCGCAGCTTTTTGGTTATGCAGGATGTCAACTATCAGCTGTTCAGCGACAGCGTGCGGGAGGAAGTGCTGCTGGGCGCTGCCCAACCGGAACGCTGTGACGAGATATTGGCCGCCCTGGGCCTGACCACGCTGGCCGACCGCCACCCCATGAGCCTGAGCGGCGGGCAGAAGCAGCGCGTTGTGGTGGCCGCGGCCATGCTCTCCGGCAAGGATCTGATCGTGCTGGATGAGCCCACCAGCGGCCTGGACCATGCCCACATGCAGCAGGTCGGCCAGCTGTTGCAGCAGTTAAAACAGGCAGGCAAAATCGTGCTGGTCATCACCCACGATGAAGAACTGGCCGCCGATTGGTGCGACCGCGTGATCCAGTGGAACGACAAGGAGGAAAGAGGACGATGAACTACCAACAAAAAGATTGGCTGGGCAGCTGGCAGAATTTTGAGAGCTATCTGGTCAGCACCGCCCCCGCCATGCAGGCATGTTGGACGCAGGCCGAAGAAGCCGCCAAAGCCCTGCCGATGTTTCAGGCGGGCGTAAAAACGTTCTGGCAGCGGGCGTGCGGCACGGCACTGGCAGGCCCCGTACTGGGTGGCTGGCAGATTGAAGCTGCCAACGCCCAGGACCTGCGCATCACCTGGCTGGATGCTGCCGGTCAGCCGCTGGACAGCGCCGTTTACCACTTTACCGGCGCACTGGAAAAAGGGCTGGAGGGAAAAGTCTGTGCCAAGTTTGAGACCGCCGGTGCCCTGCAGCACCCGCAGTTCCGCTGCCTGCTGGCCATGCCGCCGATGCCGGAGCGCACCGCCCGTGCCCATGGCGGCTTGCTGAGCCACCTGCATTTCCAGTATGCAGCCGGCTGGACCGCCCTTATTGGTACAGACGGCAAGCTCAGCCATCCCATGTGGTACCCCACCATGTGCGATGGTGCAGGCACCCTGCTGGAGCAGTGCAACATTGTGCGAGCCATGCACCATCTGACCTGCTGGACCGAGCTGCCTGTGTGAATCCTGTCGAATCGCTGAAAAGTCCCCCTTCTTTTTTGGCGCAAAAGTCAATTGTATGTGCCGCAGTCCTGTGCTATCATACAACTAAGAATAGTTTGTTTAATTGCAACCAAGTGCAGGAGGAGTCAATATGAAAACCAAACAGGAACTGGCCGGTATCTACGTAGCCAGCATTACTGCGTATGACCAGGCGGGCAATGTGGACGCTGCCGCGCTGCAAAAACTGATGCAGCGCAACATCAACGAAGGCGCTGCAGGCTTCTTTGTGGGCGGCAGCAGCGGCGAGTGCTTTATGCTGACCGAAGCCGAGCGCGTGCAGGTGTTTGAAGCTGCCGCAGCCTACGCCGGTAAAACTAATCTGATCGCCCACGTGGGCGCCATCGGCACCGCCGAGGCCGTCCGCTACGCCAAGGCCGCTATGGGCATGGGCTACGATGTGGTTGCCGCCACCGCCCCGTTCTACTACGGCTTCTCTCCCAAAGAGGTCTGCCGCTACTACTACGACATTGCTGAAGCTTCCGGAAGCCCGGTGCTGATCTACAACTTCCCCGGCAATACCCACCGCGAATTTGACGTTGCCAACCCGGATTACATCCAGCTGTTCAAGAGCGGTGCTATCCTGGGCGTCAAGCAGACCAACTACAACCTGTTCCAGATGGAGCGCATCCTCAACCTGAACCCAGACCTCATCGCCTTTGACGGTTACGATGAAACGATGGTTGCTGGCCAGGCCCTGGGCAGCAGCGGTTCCATCGGCAGCACCTTCAACATGATGCTGCCCCACTACAAGAAGATCTTCGACCTGTTCGACGCAGGCAAACGGGAGGAAGCCCTCGCCCTGCAGCACAAAGCCAACAACTGCATGGAGGCTATGTGCCGTGTGGGCCTGATCCCTGCCATCAAGTACGAGCTGGCCCGTCAGGGTTACCCCGTCGGCAAGGCCCGTCGTCCCTTCAGCCCCCTGACCGATGAGCAGAAAGCTTATGTGGACGGCGTGCTGGATGAGTACCTCGTTAAATAACTCCAATACACAATAAAAAATCCGCTGGGCGTTGCAGCCCAGCGGATTTTTGTATATTACAGGAAATTACAGCTTGCGCACCTTAAAGCGGATGCGCACGTAGTCTACGTACCACACGCCGTCGTGCAGCAGCACGGGGCGCAGATCCTCTACAGTCTCGTCGATGATCTGTGCCGCCAGCGCGGGATCGACCCCGGAAAAGGGAGCCGTATCAAACATACGGATCCAATCGGCCAGTCCGTCCGGGCCGTTTTGCTTGGTGGGGCGGTCAAACAGCGTGGCAAACTCCACACGGAAACCGGCCTTCTCCAGCAGCGGCGCGTATTCGCCTATGGTAGGAAAGTAGAAGGTGCGGCGGTAATGCAGCCCGTGGGCGGCAAACCGTTTTTCCAGCGCAGCATGCACCGTCTCGGCGCAGCCCTTGCCGCCAAATTCGCAGACCAGCAGGCCGCCAGGTTTGATCTGGCTGGCAATGTGGTCCAGCATGGCCTGCTGCTTGTCGGCATCAATCCAGTGCAGCACGGCATTGGAAAACACCGCGTCCACCGGCTCGTCCAGCGTAAAGTCCAGCGCGTTGCCGGGCAGAAACTTCAGCTCCTGGTGACCCTCGCGAGCCAGCTCCAGCATCTCTGCCGAGGCATCCACGCCGGTTACATCATAGCCGCGGGCAGCCAGCTGCTCTGTCAGTGCACCATTGCCGCAGCCCAGGTCTACCACGCGGGACCCGGGGGCGGCATCCAGCAGATCCATCACGGCTTCGCCGTACTGCGGCACGAACGAAAAATCTTTTTTGTACTTTTCAGCATCCCAGAAAATGTTCATGGGTCAAATCCGCACCTTTCTGTAAGCATTATTCCGGTAAAGCCTCGGGGGCTGCGTCCGTATCAACAGCCTCCGGCAGGCGGGGCGTGCGGCCGGTTTTTTCCATCATTTCCTCATACAGGCCGCTGGCGGCTTCGGGCGAGTAGCCGTACACCAAAAAAGCGTCCATTACGTAGGGGGAGTAGGGAATACCTGTCAGGGTCTTGGCAAAGGACATGGCCGCGATCTCGCCCAGCACCGACACGCCGGAACGGTTATGCAGCGGCTTGGGGGCCCACAGCTCGATCTTGTAGGTGCGGGTCCAGATCTCCTTCTTATATTTCTCCTCCACAAAGTGGAAAAGCTCATGCCCCAGCAGCAGCTTGGCAATATCCAGCTGGCCGGTCAGCGCATGGGAGACACCCGGCTCGCTTAACAAAGCGCGGCCTTTGCGGACGCCGTCCATATAGATGTGGATGTTGTTCGGCTCACGGAACTCCGCGAACAGGACACGCTCCGCATTCTGCGGCATATCAGGATAATCCACATTCAAGCCCAGCTGCTTGGCCAGCTTTTCAGGGTCACGCATACCGTACTGCTTCGCCAGCTTCTCAGCGTACTCACGCCCGCAGGCAATGGCCTGACGGGTAAGGTCAAGGCTCTGTTCATCATTGAACTTACCATTCAGCGGCTCGCGAGAAAAAGCATATTTGGCCCACTCGTCCTCAGGGATGCGGCAGAGATCTTCTACGATCATGCCTACCGGGCGTACCGTGTAATGGGGCATCTCGCCATAACGGGTGCGCTGCTTGCCAAACAGGCCGTCGGCAATGGGTTTGAGTAATTCCTGAAACCGTTCCTTTGTCATGTTCGTTCACTTTCCAAAAACGGCTCCGCAGAGCGCGGAGCCGTCTTTTGTGTTATTTGGGTTGAATCAGCGGACGTCGTTCACGGAAGCAACAACGATGATGTCCTCATCGGGCTCACGATCCATGATGTCCAGATCCATCAGCAGCATGACCTGATCCAGGTCAACAGCAGAGTAGTCGCAGACACGGGGGCCAACGCAGACGAAGTAGTCGGGACGCAGGACCGTATCAGTCTTGAACACGGCCATATCCTTCCACAGCTCTTCGACCTTCTCCTTGTACTCGCCAGCCTTGACCTTGGCGGCCACGCCGTCAGAGCACTGGACCTTGATGAAGCCCTTCTTATCGACGATGCGGATGGGATGACGATCGCCCATGTCGCCGGTGTAGACGTAGAACTTATCGGTCTTCTCAGCCAGATGGATGTTGGAGACCTTGGCACCAAAGTCTTCCTTAGCCAGCTGCTCAGCCTCAGCCTCGTCGCACTCCTTCAGCAGGTCAGTGGTCTTGACCTCGGTAGAACCGGTGGCGATAGCGGTGACCTTACCGGTCTGGCTGTCGATCTCGATATGAACTTCAACAGTGTCGGGAGAAGCACCGGAACCGATGGCGGCGTCGGTAGCTTCCTTCTTCAGCTCCTTGATGTCTTCCTGGGTCGGGTTCGGGATAACACGTTCGACAACGTCACGAACCATGGACAGGGCAACACCGATGGAGGAGATGACCTCGGCGTTCTCGGGAATGGAGTACTGCAGGCCCATCTTCTTGGCGCAGTAGGGGACCAGAGAGGCAGCACCGCCGCCGCAGCCAACCAGCTTCATGGCGTCATGGTCCAGCTGATACTTGTCAGCCAGGGCGTTGATGCAGGCGTTGACCTTCTCGAAGTCCTTGTCCAGGATCTGGGTAGCCAGCTCCTCAACGGTGATGCCCAGCTTGTCAGCAACGGGCTGCATGCACTTGCGGGCAGCGCTGGCGTTGCCGTGTGCGAAGTACTTCTCGTCGATCAGGCCCAGCACGTTGGCAGCGTCGGTGTTGGTGAAGCAGATACGCTTGCCGCTTGCCAGTTTGACGGCAACGTAGTCAGAGGGGTCACCCGGCTTCGGGCTCAGCATCTCGATGGTCAGCGGGCCGGCGTCGATCTCCTCCTCAGGAGTGAAGCAGGCGTACTCGCAGCCAGCGATGTGGGCGGAACGGGGGCCGACATCCTCAACGCCATGGTCGTTGATACGGACCATGGAACCACCGGCGCAGCCCAGGATGCGGACATCCAGAGAGTTGATGTAGGTATCGTGGCCGCCGATCTGGGCGTAGTCAACGCCGGGACGGCCGTTCTTGATAACACCGATGTTGGTGGTGGTGCCGCCGACCTCAAAGTAGATGGCGTTGGAAGCACGCAGATACATCAGGGAGCCCATGACGGAAGCAGCAGGGCCGGACAGAGCAGTCAGGATGGGACGCTTACGCATCTCGCTGATCTCCATAACGCCGCCGTCGCCGCGCATGATCATCAGGGGAACGGTAACGCCAGCGTTGCGGACAGAGCTCTCGGTGGCGTTTGCGGTAGCCATCATCTTGGGCAGAATGGAAGCGTTGATGGCGGCAGTGCGGGTACGGCGGGTCAGGCCGTACAGCTTGGTGATGTCAGAAGCCATGGAAACCGGCAGGCCCTGGGCCTCGGCCAGGTCATGGATCTTGACCTCTTCATCCATGTTGTCAACGCCGAAAGCCATGGAGGCAACGATAACCTGGCTGCCTTCACCGCACAGCTCTTTGATGGCGGCATTGATCTTCTCGTCGGTCATTTCCTTCTTCTTCAGGAACCTGTTATGCACGGGGATCTTACGGCCGACCTTCTCGTCCAGGACGATGTCCTTCAGGTTCAGCTGGCGCTTTGCCAGGAAGCCTTCCAGGCCGCCGCCTGCAACACCGATGACACCGACAGAAGCAACGTCGCCCTCGATGAAGGCGTTGGTTGCCTGGGTGGTGGAGTGCGCAACGAAGACGACGTCCTCAGGGGCAATGTCGTTCTCGGCCATGCAGTTTTTGAAGGACTGCACAACGCCGGCGGCAACGCCGTCCTTGTCGTCGTGGGTGGTCTTAACTTCGTTCTTGCCAATGATCTCATGGGTCAGGTTGTCCATGGCGACACACTTGGTGTAAGTACCGCCGACGTCAATGCCCATGCGAACAGCGCGATGTTCTGCCATTCAGTTTTCCTCCTAAATGTTTCTCAGTAGGGTAGGGGAGTGTTTCTTCTCCTTAAAAAGTAAGGCGCCGCCGCCTTCGAGGCGGCGGCACCCTAATTTACGGTTTAACTTACAGGTTCAAAGTGGATCAGACAAACCACTCGGCGCCCAGACCGCTCATGGTGACGAAGGTCAGGATGTACAGCAGGATGCCGCCGATGTAAGTCATGGGGATGGAGAGCTTCAGGTAATCCTTAGACTCAACCTTGGTGTAGGCAAGGCCCCAAGCAACCCAGGACTGGGTGATGCAGGAACCGATGTTGACGGTGATGGTGGGGATTGCGAAGACGCAATACAGGAACGGGACGCTGAAGGAAGCGACACCGCGCAGAACGCCCAGAGTAGCAGCACCGCAGCCAACCAGGGTCATAGGACCACGGAAGAGGCCCAGAGCCAGCAGGACGGCGAACAGGATGCAGACGACCAGCTCGCTCTTCGGCATGACGGGGCCCAGAACGGCCTTGAAGAACGGGGAAGCGTAAGAAGCAACACTGTTGAACATGGGCAGGGTCAGCAGGAAGCCAACCAGGGGAGCGGTATCAACAACGCCGTCATAGTACAGCTTGTTGACCAGCTGGCAGTTCTCCTTGAAGGAGCCCTTCATCTTGCCGCAGAGGAACAGAGCAGCAAAACCAGCGATGACGAAACCGCCGATAACGGAGAAGTCGAGCCAGATCTTCAGCACAACGGGAACGATGGGCAGGATCAAGGTATACAGAGGAGCATCCTTCTGCTCGGAAGCGCCACGGGTCTGAGCGGCCCAAGCATGGCTGGTCTTGCTCTTCTTCAGGAAGAAGCCGGCCAGGATGGTGGTGACGACAACAGAGATGATCAGAGCGGCATAGCCCCACTTGCCAGCGTACCAGCCCAGGGTGAAGTTGGGCATCTCATCGACGTCGATGAAGAAAGCACGATACTGAGCGAAGTTGACGGGGTTCAGATAGATACCAGCGGCAACAGACTCCATGAAGCTGAACATGGCGATTGCCTTGGGAACACCCAGGGACATCATGATGGGCAGGACGATAACGCCGATGGCGATAACGGGGCCGGCACCGGTCATGGCGGTGAAGATGATAGCGGTAACGATGTTCAGCAGGGCGATGGTGACCATGGGCTTATCGCCGCCCAGCTCAACAGTCTTACGGATCAGGGTGGAAGCAATGCCGGTCTCCATCAGGACGCGGCCGAACCAGGCGCCCCAGCAGACGTTGACCAGCGTGGTGCCCCAGCCTTCGGGGGCGGACTGGTAGATCTTGTTCAGGATGGCAATGGCCTTAACAGGCTCGCCATTCGAATAGAAAGCAGTGGTGGACAGGAACTCGGGAGATGCAAAAGCAGCGCCCAGGAAGGACAGAGCAGTCCACAGAATAGTAATGATAAGGAAGCCGATCATCAGGTTGTGGCCCTTAATGCAGTAATAAGCCAGGCCGAAGAACGTGAGGAGCAGCAAAATACCGACTACGAACTCCAAGGTAAATACCCCTTTCTTTAATTACAATGATTCTCTCCTGGCTGCTTGACGCAGCCATTTGCCGGGAATATGCTTTCCTCCTTTCATACAGTATAAATTAGTACCTTATTCATATTACCAAAGCGGATACGGACCGTTTTGGTATTTAAGGCGTCCTTCCAAACGGTAGGGAAGCCTTAAGGCAAATTAAAAGTTGAGATCCTCAGATTTCTCGTTCTCGTAGAAGTACTGCGGGTATAACCGCCGCAGGTGGTCTGCGTCACGGGTGATGAATCCCAGATGCTGGTGGCACATTACGGCAATGGCCTCGGCATCACGCCTGCGTAAGCAGTCCAGCATCATGCGGTGCTCAGTCAAAGTGTTCTCCCAACTGGCAACGGCAACCATGTGTACCTTGTAACTGTAGGTCATGATCTGCAGCTGACGGATGCGCATCATGTCGCAGTTGATGAGGGAGATACTGTCCCACGCGTGTTCCCGCCCGCAGTATTCGTAAAACAGGTGGTGCATGCGAGTGTCTTCATCCAGCAGATCGGAGGAGGCCTGGTCGTCGTAATACCGGCGCTGCTTGCGCAGGCTTTCTTCCAGAGCCTCAAACTGTTCCGGGGTGATGCCGGTGCTGCAAAGCTGGCGCAGGACACTTTCTTCCAGCACCGTCCGCAGAAAGACAGCGTGGTGCAGGCGGTTGATCGAGATCCGGCTGACCTGGGTGCCGCGCTGGGGAAAAACCTCTACGCAGCCTTCCTCAGCCAGGCGGGCAATCGCCTCGCGCACGGTAGCGCGGCTGGTACCCATCTGGGATGCCAGGGCGTTTTCGCTCAGGAACTCTCCGGGCAGGAGGGTGAAGTCAATGATGCGGTGCCGAAGCTGGCTGTAAGCATCATCAGGCCCTGTGATCGCTGGTGGTGTAGTAAGCTGTGGCATGTACTGTACCTCGCTTCCCTGGGTGAACATTGCTGCATACTAGATGTAGTGGAACGGACCGGGGAAACCGCGGCCGGTCGCTGTGCATACAAGCAACTGCACACCAGTACCATCGGGTCTGACAATAAAATAGCACGCTTTCTTGGGATTTGCAAGCCTTTTTTGACACTTTTTCTTTTTTTTTGCGAGAAAGTTTGAATGTTTCGTCAAAATGAACAACAAGTTTTCAACAATTTTGGCATACAAGTCAGTCTTGCAATTTGTCGAGTGTTGCGTTATACTATAGGTGAACCTGGGGACAGCGCACGAAAATTGCTCTGCCCACACCAGCGGTACACTACAATACTGATACCACAGGATGTGGATGCGCTGATTATTTACCCCACTAAGCCGGAAAGGAGCTGATAAATATGCAGACGGATGTACGCAGTGTACGTGCCCCCGAAGAATCCGCCCGTGCGTTTGTTTATCGCGTCCTTTCTACTTATATAAAGGAAATGTTCCTGCATCCCGGCGAGAAACTGGCTGAGACCGATGTAGCCGCTGAGCTGCAGGTCAGCCGCACGCCGGTGCATGATACTTTCTCCCGTTTAGAGCGCGAGAAGATGCTGCGCCCGGTGCCCCGCGGGGCCGTGGTGCCGCCGCTGAACACCGACATGATCCGCCAGACGGTGTGGATGCACCGCACGGTCAGCCAGGCGGTTTTGGGCGAATTGTACAATCACCGCCCGACTACGCTGGAGCCGCTGGAGCATTGTGTGGCGGCCGAGTTGGAAGCCTTGCAGGGCGGCGCCATCATCAAAATGGCACGCCTGCATTTGGAGTTCCACCGCACCTTGTACTCTATGGCAGGGCGTGAGCCTGTCATGGATGTACTGGAGCGCAACAGCGGCGATTTGTACCGGCTGCTCCGCATGATGGAAAGCGCCGACCTCTGGCGCTATGTGGCCGAGCAGCACTCCACCGTCGTGCAGGGCCTGGCCATGCGTGACTACGAGATGGCTGCCCACGCGCTGGAAGCTGAGTTTGACCTGGTAAAGCCGCTTTTGGAAGAATGCCGCTACCAGCGGCCCTACTTCTTTGAATGATTTCATTTGAACCATTCCGGGACAGCCCTGCGGGCGCTGCCTGGCAGACAGACCCCGGTGGGAAATATATTATATATTACTATAAAGTAAACGGATTCGGAAGGAGCAACTACCTATGAAAATCGCAGTTCTTGGTTCCGGCGCCATGGGCGGGCTGTACAGCTCGTACCTGAGCCGCCACAACGAAGTGACCGTGATCGATGTAAACGCCGCACTGGTGGAAAAGGTGAACGCCGAAGGCCTGGAAGTTCAGGAACCGGACGGCACCTCCAACGTCTTCCATCCCCACGCGGTTCTTTCTACCGAGGGCATGGAGCCTGTTGACCTGATCATCGTCTTCGTCAAGGCCATGTTCAGCGAAGGCGCCCTGAACAACAACAAGGGCATCATCGGACCCGACACCTACATCATGACCCTGCAGAACGGCAGCGGCCATGAGGATCTGCTGGGCAAGTTCGTCCCGCAGGATCATATCATCATCGGTACCACCCAGCACAACGCCAGCGTAGCCGGTTTGGGCGTCACCAAGCACGGCGGCAGCGGCATGACCCACATGGGCTGCGTTGTCGGCGAAGCTGCCCGGCTGCAGAAGTTTGCTGATACCTTCACTGAGTGCGGCCTCGAGGCTGACGTTTCCGACGGCGTCCAGAAGATGATCTGGAACAAGCTGTTCACCAACGTTTCCGCCAGTGCCCTGACCGGTGCCCTGCAGGTGCCCTTGGGCTACATCTCTTCCAACGAGCACGCCTGGAAGCTCTGCTGCCAGCTGATCCGCGAGGCTGTGGATGCTGCCGCAGGCCTGGGCATGGACTTCGACTATGACGAAAAGGTCGCCGAGGTCAAGGCAGTCTGCGATAAGTCTCCCAACGGCCTGACCAGCATCTACGCTGACCTGCGCGACGGCCGCCGCAGCGAGGTCGATACCATCAGCGGCAGTGTTGTCCGCGCCGGCAAGAAGTCTGGCGTTGCTACCCCGAGCCATGAGTTCCTGGTCGAGCTGATCCACGCCATGGAGGGCCGCCCGAAGGCCTGATTTGGCACAAATCTTTTGTACTTCGGGGCGTCCGGAACCCGGATACCCTTGAAGATAAATGCACATTTTTAAAGGAGGATTTTCCCTATGTCTGAACAGCCTTTGACTTATGATTGGGTTGCTGGCAAACCGAAAGCCGTCCCCGCTGACAAGCTGCCCCCGAAAGAATACATGAAGGGCAACCTGCACATCGTCGACCTGAGCAAGTGCGTTGACCCGTACACCGAGAGCCGCCGCTGCAACCTGTGGCGCTTCAACACCGGTGGTGACGTGCCTGACTTCCACACCAACGTGGACATCGGCAGCCATCTGGGTACCCACTGCGAGTGCCCCTACCATCACGACTCCAACTGGCCCAGCGTTGCTGAGCTGCCCCTGGATCAGTTCATGGGCCGCGGCATCTACTGCGTGCTGGATCTGCCCGAGGATCATCAGATCACCGCTGCTGACCTGGAAGCCGCTATCGGCGACCGCGTCCAGCCCGGCGATACCGTCATCCTGGATAGCCCCCACAAGATTCCTCCCTTCACCAGCCTGACCGGCGGCCCCACTGACCACCGTCTGCAGGTCGGCGCTGAGATGGCTCAGTGGCTGGCTGACCGCAAGGTCCAGTGCGTTGGTTTCGGTGATGGCGTTGCCATCGAGGGTGACGTCCGCAACGTTAAGCCCTTCCACGACATCCTGATGGCTCAGAACTGCACCTTCCTGGAAGTTCTGTGCAACCTGGAGCTGCTCAAGACCGATACTTTCTTCATCAGCTATGCTCCGATGAACATCATCGGCCTGGACTCCTGCCCGACTCGCGTTTACGCAATCGAGGGTCTGCCCGGCTTCACCCGCTAAGTTATAGCAATTCAAAGGCTTCCCCTCTGCGGGGGAAGCCTTTTTCTGAAAAAGGAGAAGAAAACCATGGAAGGTTCGATGAAAAACCTGTTCGACCCGGCCGGTAAGGTAGCACTGGTCACTGGCGGCACCAGCGGCCTGGGCCATGCCATTGCTGAGGCGTTTTTGCAGAACGGTGTGGACGTTGCTGTCTGCAGCCGGCACCCCGAAAGTGCCCCCGAACTGGCCGAGTTGGCCGCCGCCGAAGGCCGCCGCTACCTGCCCGTCTACTGCGACATCACCAAAGAGGAAGACGTCGAGAAGATGGGCGACATCATCGAAAAAGAGCTGGGCCCCGTCACGATGCTGGTCAACAGCGCCGGCATGAACATCCTGAAGCATGCCGAGGATTACGACGCCGAGTCCTTCAATAAGGTCATGTCGCTGAACGTCCTGGGCACCCACAATGTCAGTAAAATGTGCGGCAAGCGCTGGATGATCCCCGCCCACAAGGGCCGCATTGTCAACCTGTCCTCTGCTAAGGCGTTCCTGGGTACCGACCGCGACTACACCGCCTACTGCGCCAGTAAAGGTGCCATCAACATGTACACCGCCCAGCTGGCCTGTGAGTGGGCCAAGTTCGGCATCTCGGTCAACGCCATTGCGCCGACCTTCGTCGTGACCCCCATCAACGCCGACCGCCTGTCCGACCCCGTATTCTACAACTCGCTGGTCAAGCGCATCCCTTACGGACGTCTGGGCACCGGCAAAGATATGGCCGCCGCAGTCCTCTTCCTCTGCAGCGAGGGCTCCGAGTTTATCACTGGTGTTACCCTTAAAGTGGATGGCGGCGTGACCTCTATGCAGTAATTTCCGCATAAGGAGAGCAAAATTATGATTTCTGGCAATATCCATGAAAAAAGCAACCTGGCCGTCCTGCCCGAGCCGCTGCAGCGCGCTGTGCAGTTCCTGAAGGACAACGACCTGGCTGCCCATGAACCCGGCAAGTTTGAGCTGGACGGCGACAAGATGATCCTGCAGGTCATCGACCAGTCCACCGGCCCCCGCGAGAACCTGCGCCCCGAATGTCACCGCAAGTATATCGACGTGCAGTTCCTGGCCGCCGGCGGCCCCGAGCGCATCGGCTGGTATCCTGACCTGGGCGATAACGAGGTGGACGAGAACCTGCTGGACACCCCGCGGGACATCTGCTTCTACAAGAATAACCCGAACGCCCGCGAAGGTGTCATCGAGATGCAGCCCGGCAGCTATGCCATGTTCTTCCCTTGGGATGTACACATCCCGGCCATCCAGGTAGGGGAGCCTGCCAAGATCCGCAAAATCGTCATCAAGGTCGCACTGGACACCTGCCTGTGACCTGAAGAAAGGAACCGCTGTGGAAATCGAAAAACATCTGGCCGAACTGGCCCAGGCTGACCCCCAGGCCCGCCGCACCGCTTTAGAAAACGCGCTGACCGCTGAGGGTCTGACCCCGGAGATCCAGGAATGTGAAGCAGACGAGCGCCGCAAGGCCGCCCGCAACTATCTGCTGTATACGGCCGACAAGGACGCCAAAGGACCGCTGTTCTGCGCCCATTACGACGCACACCCCGGCAGTACCGGCGCCAACGATAACGCTGCCGCCGTCTGTATCCTGATCGCCCTGGCCAAAGAGTTACAGCAGCGCAAGATACCGGCCACGATCGCCTTTTTCGATGGCGAGGAATCCGGCCACAGCGGTGCCAAATTGTTTGAGGATGGCCGCAAGCGTGAGGTGAGCTGCGTGGTCAACCTGGATATGTGCGGTTACGGCGATACCATCGCTGTCTACGCCCGCGGCAGCGAGAACCGCGCCGGTGCGCGGACCTTCTGCGCCAAGGAGCGGCTGGACGCCCACCACGGCGAACTGGTCAAGTATATGCCGGAGGGCGACAACGTTTGTTTCACCACCCGCCGCCAGCCGGTGGTCAGCATTGCCGTTATGCCCAGGTGGGACACCAAGTACCTGACGGCCATGGCCGCCCAGGGCATGGGCCTGCTGGGCCGCAGCCCCGAGTTCAAGATGATGCTGGGGGAGATGGAAGTCGCCTCCACCATGCACGGCGGCTTCCGCGATGCCATCAAGTGGGTCCAGCCCGAGGCCATGCAGATGCTGTATGACTACCTGCTGGATGCCATGACCACCCCGCCCCCGGCCAAAAAGCTGTTCGGCATTCTCTGAACAACTTTACCCGCAGTTCCGCACAGCAGCAGGGGGGCAGCCTCCTGACAGCACAGCTGCCTGTTCAGATAAAGAAAGACTGCCGCACGGCTTTGGCAACAAAGCTGCGCGGCAGTTTTTGTGTTTTTGTTATACACTTACGTTGTCGATGGTAAAATAGCCCGGGTAGCGCTCGATCTTGTCCATCAGGTTGCCCCTGAAGCTGGTCAGATGCTCGCTGATCTTCACCTCGGGCTGCACGTTGTCCGGCAGGCCCATCAGCAGATAATCGCAAAATTCCCGGTGCTGGCGGGTCACACGGTCGTAATCGCAATCGCCATCCAACGCATCGAGATAGCGCAGCCGGTCGTAGTGGGAAACCAGCCCGCGGATAGCCAGCCAGGTGTGGCTGCGCCCGCCGAAGTAGTACATCAGACGGTGGAACTCGTCGTCCAGATGGATGAACTCATCCACGGCGTCGGGCATGCGGGGCCGCAGGCTTTCCTGGCGGCACATGCAATCCCAAAGTTCCTGCACCTGGCTGCGGCCAATCTTACCGGCCACATCCTTTAATAATGCACTTTCCAGCAGCAGACGGGTGGAGTAGCCCTCCTTGACCAGCGCTGGGTCGATGCGGCTGACCTGGGTGCCCCGCTGGGGAAAGATCTCAATCAGCCAATCGTTGTGCAGTGTGGTGATGGCTTCATGCACCGGGGTACGGCTCATCTGGAACAGCTTGGCAATCTCGATCTCGCTCAGCGGTTCGCCGGGCTTTAAGCGGAATGTCATGATATTCATGCGCAGCACGCGGCAGGCGTACTCGCGGTTGCTCTCTTTGGGGCGTGGCTGGGGAACCAGCAGATCCATCGCAGACCCTCCTTTGTTGGACGCATACGATATATAGTCTTTCCACTAATATATCAGTTAAAAATCTAACATGCAACCCATTTGGCAAAACTTTGTGCAAAAGCATGATTTTTACAGAGAAAATCTGGTAAAATCAACAGTTGCAATTCGGTTTAAGCTGTGTTATGCTGATAATATCAACGGATAAGCTGATATATCAGCGAACATCCGGCGAAGCAAGAAAAAAGCAGACACAACAAGACCACCGCGCTGATCAAAAAGGAGAGAATGAATATGAGTATTCGCGTACCTTATGAAACTGTCAAATCTACCGTTACGCAGGCATTCCTGAATCTGGGCCTGAGCCAGGAGAAGGCTGAAAAGTGCGCTGAGATCCACACCGAGAGCAGTCTGGAAGGCATCGAGAGCCACGGCTTGAACCGTGTGCCCCGCTTTGCCGAGTATGTCCAGAAGGGCTGGGTCGACATCAATGCTGAGCCCGAGCTGGTCGGTGCAAAGGGCGCTGTTGAGAACTATGACGGCCACCTGGGCATTGGCACCCTGAACGCCACCTTCTGCATGGATCGCGCTGTGGCCCTGGCTAAAGAGCATGGCATTGGCTGTGTTGCTCTGAAGAACACCACCCACTGGATGCGCGGCGGTTCTTACGCCTGGCAGGCTGCCCAGGCCGGTTTCATCGGTATTAGCTGGACCAACACCGAGAGCTGCATGCCCATGTGGGGCTCCAAAGTCCCTGGCGTCGGCAACAACCCGTTCTGCATCGCCATCCCGCGTAAGAGCGGCCCCATCGTCCTGGATATGGCCATGAGCCAGTACGCTTACGGCAAGCTGGGCGTCTATCGTCTGGCCGGCAAGCAGCTGCCTTTCCCCGGCGGCTTCGATAAGGACGGCAACCTGACCAGCGATCCCGGCGCCATCGAGGCTTCCGGCCGCATCCTGCCCACCGGTTACTGGAAGGGCTCTGGCATGGCCATCGCCCTGGACCTGGCTGCCGCTGCTATGGCTAACGGCAAGACCGGCGCTGATCTGGACCGTGAGGGCCAGGGCAGCTGCACCGGCTGCTGCCAGATCTTCATCGCCTACGATCCGTACCTGTTCGGCGAGGAAGAGGAGATCCAGGCCAAGTTTGATGACCGCGTAGCCGCTGCTGATGCTACCACCCCGGAGAAAGAGGGCGGCCATGTCACCTGCCCGGGCGAGCGCACCGCTGCTACCCGTGCCCGCAACCTGGCTGAGGGTGTTGTTGTGGATGAGCAGGTCTGGCAGCAGTGCCTGGATCTGGCTGCCGGCAAGATGGACACCAAGGACATCGCCAGCACCTGCATCCTGGACAACATGAAGGAAGAGGAGAAGAAGTAATTCTTCCCTCTGCTGAAGCACAAGTCCCTACCTTATTATAATAGACGATATAGAACTTATTACTTTAGAGCAAGTAAAGGAGTCCTGCAAATAAAAGTCAATAGGTTTTGCAGAAAAAGTCCAAAAAAATA
>OLRG01001145.1_pt1 | contig 22416 bp, 18 predicted proteins | sample 1672331 | NCBI WGS metagenome assembly OLRG01 (sample SAMEA3136672, study PRJEB25190) | human gut metagenome
TCATGACCGTCTCGATGGACGGGTCGGACTCGACGCCCTCGAACAGCTTGACCTCAAAGCCGGCGTCCTCGAGGTCCTTCTGGATGTCCTGCAGGAAGCCGCCACGACGCATGGAGCCGCCGCCGGAGACGATGATGGCCTTGGAGCCCTTGAGGTTCTTCACCTCGTGGCGGGCGCCCTCGCCGAAGTACAGGTCACGCGGATTGGTAAAACGACCCATGTTGTTTCCTCCAATTCATGGTTCCGACCACCCCTGTGGCCGGCATCCGACGGCGCGAGGCCGCCGGCTCTCCCCGTTGTGGCGCGCGACGCATGCCCGCGCCCTGACCGAGACTGGGGCCTGGAAGCCCTCCATGCGCCAGCCCGGCACCGCAAGCGACAAAGCCCCTGCTCGCGGCTATCCACCGTACATTGTATCCGACACTTTTCTCCAGAAGTCATACCTTTCTGCGACCGTTGCAAAACCAACCGCCTGCAGAAAATCACCCTTCGCCGATTTACGTTCCCAGTTGACCTTGTTCCACTGGATATCTCGCTGAATGCGCAATACAGGCGGGCGGCGGCACCACCATGGCACCGCCGCCCGCGCTAGCTGCTGTTTTGGCTTGGCCGCAAGACCCTACAGGTTTGCCGCCTCGATGGCCTCGACCGCACGGCGCAGGCCATCTGGGGGCAGGACAAGCGCCATGCGCACGAAGCCCTCGCCCGCGGGGCCAAAGCTCGCGCCCGGCGTCACGATGACGCCGGCCTTCTCCATGAGCTCGGAGCAGAAGGCAACGGAGTCCATGCGGCCATGGGGCAGGCGTGCCCAGACGAACATGGAGCCATGGGCGTTCGGGCGCTCCCAGCCGATTCTCTCGAGGCCGTCACACAGGGCGTCGCGACGCTCCTGGTACTTGAGCTCCTGCTCGTGGACGGAATCGCGCGGACCGGTGAGCGCGGCGATTGCGGCGTGCTGGATGGGCAGGAACATCCCGTAGTCGCTCTGGGAGCGAATCTTGCGCACGGCGGCAACGACGTCCGGACGGCCCACGAGGAAGCTGATGCGCGCACCCGTGACGTCAAAGGACTTTGACAGGCTGAAGAACTCGACGCCCACCTCGGACGCGCCGGGGTTCTCGAAGAAGCTGTGACCCTCCACGCCGTCATAGATGATGTCGCTGTAGGCGTTGTCGTGGACGATGAGGACGTCGTGCGCCTTCGCGAACTCGATGATCTGGGCATAGACCTCGGGCGTACCCACCGAGCCCACGGGGTTGGCGGGAAGCGACACGATCATATACTTGGCGCGGTCCGCGACCTCATCGGGAATCTCGGCGACGTTGGGCAGGAAGTTGTTCTCGGCGTTGAGGGGGTAGAAGGCGAGCTCTGCGCCGGCGATGAGGGCGGAGGCGCGGAACAGCGGGTAGCAGGGGTCGGGCACGAGCACGAGGTCGCCCTCGTCGACGAGCGCCGAGGACAGGCGGCCCATGCCCTCCTGCGTGCCGTTGCAGCTCATGATCATGTCGGGGGTGAGGCCGGTGACGCCAAAGCGGTCGGCATAGTAGTCGATGACGGCCTGGGTGAGCTCCGGCAGGTCATGCAAGGCATACTTCCAGTTGTTGGAGTCCTTCGCGGCCTCGATGAGGGCATTCTTCACATGCGCGGGCGGCTCGAAGTCAGGCGTGCCCACGGACAGGTCGATGACCTCGCGGCCGGCAGCCTCCAGCTCGGTGCGTCGGGCGTTGAGCGAGGCGAACACCTCGTCGCCAAATCGGTCGAGTCGCTTGGAGAACTGCATGGTGAAACCTCCGTCGTTGCATGGGCACGCCGCATGGCGCGCGTTCGTACGAGGAGTGATTGTACGCCGCGTGAGTTCGGGGCGCAGCCCGCGCGCCTAGTGGAGCGCCTCGAGCAGGGCCTCGCAGCCGGCACGGACGTCACGGTAGGTGTCGTCGAAGTTGCCCGTCCACCAGGGGTCGGCCACGTCACGGACCGAGCCGTCGCGAAGGCGGGCTCGGGGGCGAAGCGGTGAGTCCTCGGGGACGTACGAGAGCAGCTTGACGCACTTGTGGTCCGGGTCTCCCGAGAAGATGCGGTTGAGCGACCAGCCGTTGTCCTCGTCCATATAGACGACGAGGTCCCAGTTGCCGTACTCACCGGCGCGCACGCGGCGGGCGCGATGCGCAAGCACGGGGACGCCCACGGAACGCAGCTTGGAGACGGTGCCGTGGTGCGGCGGGTTGCCGCGCTCCTCGTCGCTCGTGCCCGCCGAGTCGATGACGAACTCATCGGCTCGGCCGGCGCGGCTCACGAGGTCGGTCATGACGAACTGGGCCATCGTGGAGCGACAGATGTTGCCGAGGCAGACGAACAGGATGCGGTGCATGGGCCTATCCCTCCTCGATGCGCAGCGTCGAGCCGCTGCGTCCTCGCTCGACGACGATCTTGTGGTCGATGCTCGCGCGCAGCTCGTCGACGTGGCTGATGATGCCCACGAGCTTGTTGCTGTTCTCGGCACCCGTGAGCACGCGCACCGTGAGGGCGAGCGACTCCTGGTCGAGCGAGCCGAACCCCTCGTCCACGAACATCGTGTCGAGCTCGATGCCGCCGGCATGTGCCTGCACAACGTCCGAGAGCCCAAGCGCCAGCGCAAGCGACGCCTTGAACGACTCGCCACCCGAGAGCGACGAGGCGTCACGGGGCTTGCCCGTGAACGAGTCGAGGACGTCGAGGTCAAGGCCCGTCTGGGCCGCACCGCCACCACGGCGCTCGCCCTTGTGACGCACGAGCTCGTAGCGGTTCTCCGTCATCGTGGAGAGACGCCTGTTGGCCGCCGCGAGCACGCGGTCGAACCAACGTGCCTGCAGGTAGGTCTCGAAGCTCAGGCGTTGCTTGCCGGCAAGGCGTCCCGTGGCCGTACGCGCGAGCGCGTCCATCTCGGCATAGCGGGCCGCAACGTCACGGGCACCCTCGCCAAGCCTCTCGAGCTCGCCCGCGAGCCGGTCGTTCGAGCCCGCCCGCGCCGACACCCGGGCGCGCTCGTCCTCGACGGCCGTCTGCGCCTCGCGAGCGGCAGACAGCTCGGCCGAGACTTGGCTCGCATCGACGTCTCCACCCTCGCTCAGATGTCTGACCTGCGCCACGATCGAGTCCACGCGCTCGGTGAGGCGCGTGACCGCATCCTGGGCAGACGCAAGCCTCTCGTCCGCCGCTCGCTTGGCCGCGTCAATCGCCTCGATCTCCCAGACAACCCTCGCGCGTTCGCCCTTGAGCTCCTCGGCACTCGCATGCGAAAGGCCCGCACGGATAGTGCGCACCGTGGCTGCGGCGTCCGCCTGGCGCGAGCTGGCCTGGGCCTCGCCCGCAGCCGCCTCGTCGCAGGCAGCAGCCAAGGCAGGACGCCCGGCCTCGAGCCTCGAGACGAGCTCCCTCGCAGACCCCAGCCTCTTCGCCTCCGCGCTCGCCGTCGCAAGCGCCTTCTCGGCACGCGACAGGCACGCCCGGGCCTCCTCCACGCCAGCGCGCGCAACGCCCTCGTCCGCCTCGACGAGCGTGGCCGCATACTCGCGACACGATGCCTCGGCGTCCGACAGCTGGCCCCGCGCCTCGTCACAGGCGGTGCGAGCAGACTCGAGCTCGGCAGAGAGCGCCACGGACTTTCTCTCAAGACGGGTGACGAGAGCTTCCGCATCCCTCAGCTCGCCCACGCGCCCCTCTGCCGCCTTGGCCTCTCCCTTGGCAGCCTCGAGGTCGCGAGCAAGTTCCCTTCCCTTTGCGAGCAGCTCGTCCGAGTTCCCATGGCTCTCGCGCTCCCGCGCAAGCTCCGCCTCGCATGCCTCGGCGTTGGCAAGGGCAGACGAGGCCGCGGCGGACGCCTCGGTTGCCCGCGCGGTCGCGCGATCGAGCGTGGCGGCCGCCGCATCCACCTGCTCCTGCGTGGGGACCTCGCTCGCAAGGGCTGCGGGGTGCGGATGCTCAAGCGACCCACACACGGGGCAGGGCGCGCCAAAGGCCAGCCCGCGCGCAAGCACGCCCGCCTGGCCGTCAAGGAAGGCGCGCTGCCTGTCGGCATGCGCGGCACGGGCCTGCTCCATCTTGGCCGCGCTCGCGGCATAGGCGCTCCTTGCGTCCTCGAGCCTGCGATTTGCCTCGGTCAGCGCCTTCTCGCGATTCGTCGCGCTCCGATACCAAAGGCGAACGTCGTCGACCTGGCGCGAGAGCTCGTCGCGAGCGGAGCGAGCGCGTTCGAGCGCCGCGGGGGCATCCTTGAGCCCCTCGCGCTCATCACGTGCGCGCGCAAGCTCCTCCGCAAGATCATGCGAGGCATCCTCAAAGCCCGTCAGGGCGTCCTGTGCGCCTGCGGCGGCGGCGCGCAGCGCAGGCAGTGCCGCTCGCCTGCGAGCGAGCTCCGTCGCGCCATCAAGCGTCTTTCTCGCCTCATCGAGCAGACGCGCGGCCTCGGACCTCTCGGCCTGGGCGCGAGCGAGGGCGGCCGGCGCGTCCGAGAGATTCGCGGCCGCGTCGCGGGCCGCCACGAGGCTGGCATCGGCCCGGCCCAGCGCACCACGCGCGGCCTCGGACACCCGTCGGGCCTTGCTCAGGTCAGACTCCGCGCGACGCTCCTCGTCCTCGGCGCTCGCCAGCTCGGAGAACTTCGAGAGCTCCTGCTCCATCACGGCCGCACGGTCCGCAAGGCGTCGGCGCTTATCCGCTCGCTCGTTCTGCTCGTCAACAGCCTCGAGGGCCGGCTCCACGGCGGCGCGGGCACTCTCAAGCTCCTCCCTCGCCCCACGCAGCTCGACACGCTGGCGCTCGAGCTGGCTCGCGCGTTCGGCAAGCCCGGAGAGGCGCCCCACCTCGGCCGCGCCCCGAGCCCGCTTGGCCTCGAGGCATGCAAGCTCCGCGTCGTCCTCGGCACCCTGCTCGCGCAGCAGCGCAAGGGCGACGTCTGCGTCGGGCGCCTCGGAGTCCACGAGTCCCGTGAGGCGCCCGGTGCGCTCCTCACCCGTCACCTGAATCGTGGGAACGAGGGCAAGCAGGAGCTCGCGAGTGGACTTGGCCTGGTCCTCGAGCTTGTGGCTGCGCGCAGCCAACGCGTCCTGGAACTTGAGGTAGGGCTGCGTGCCAAAGAGCTTGCGCATGATGGCGGAGCGCTCCTTCGTGTCTGCCTTGAGCAGGCGACGGAAGTCTCCCTGCGCGATCATGACGATCTGCGAGAACTGGTTGCGGTCGATGCCGAGGAGCTCATCGATCGCCTTGTCGACGGCGCGTGGGCCCGTGACGGGCGGCTCCCCCTCGTGGCTGAGCGTGGCGTCGGCCAGTTGCGTCGCCATGCCACTGCCGCGCTTCTTGGGGCGCTCGTACTCTGGGTTGCGACGTATGACGTAGCGCCCCCCGCGGTGCTCGAACTCGAGCTCAACGTACGTCTCAGCACCCGGGGCCGCAAAGTCGCTGCGAAGGCTGCGCGCCGTGCGGTCTGCGCCGCTCGCCACGCCATACAGGGCAAACGATATGGCGTCGAAGATGGTCGTCTTGCCCGCGCCCGTGTCTCCGCAGATGAGATAGAGGCCCTCGCCGCCGAGTCTCTCGAAGTCGACGGTCACCTTGCCCGCGTAGGGCCCGAACGCGCTGATGGTAAGCTTGGCTGGTCTCATCTAGAGCGCCTCGATTCGCTCGAGCTCTTCCGTCACGGCCGCGAGCTGCCCCTCCGTGAGGCCGCTGCCATTCTGCTGCTCGTAGAAGTCGCAGAACAGCTCGAGCGGACTCGCCGAGTCGGCGGCGGGCGCGGCATCATCGGCGATGCCCGCCGCACGGGCGCGCGCGTTGTCGTACTCGAGGCTCATGACGTTGGGGTAGACGTTGCGCAGGCGAGCCATGGCGTCCACCTCGGGATTCTCATCCGTGAGCACCGCATAGAGATAGTCCTCGCGGCTCACGTCGCTCGCACCCGCCACCTCGGGCGATATGAGCCGCTCAAGCGGGCCTCGGACGCGGCGCAGGTCATGGAGGGGAACGAGGGGAACGAGTTCGGTGCTCGGCTCCACGCCAGCCTCTCCCAGCTCCACGAGCACGGCGGACTTCTGCCCACGCCATTCAGAGAGCGAGTACTTGAGGATGGAGCCCGCATAGCGCACCGCGTCACGGCCCACACGCTGAGGGCCGTGGACGTGTCCGAGAGCCACGTAGTCGAACGCGTCAAAGACGCTCGCGTCCACATTGTCCATGCCGCCCAGGGACAGCTCCGAGTCGCAACGCTCGGGAGAGACGCCGCCGGCCGTCACGAACTGGTGCGCCACGGCAACGTTGCGCACCAGGCGCCCCTCGTCATCAATGCGCCGCAGGTCACAGGCATCGATTGCCACGCGCAGGGCATCCGTGTAGTTCGAGATCTGCTCGTCTGGGAAATAGTGGCGCACGGTCGAGATGTGCAGGTAGGGAATGGGCCACACGTCCACCGCGCCGCGCTCGTCCGCAAGGCGAACGGGCTCGATATGCCCGTCGTACACCGGAGCGACATGAATCCCCTGGCGACCGAGAAGGCCGGATGCGTAGGCCACGCGCTCCGCGGAGTCGTGGTTGCCGGGGATGACCACGGCCTGGGCGCCCGTTGCCGCCAGGCTCTCGAGGAACCAGTCCACGAGCGCCACGGCCTCGGCGCTGGGCATGGACTTGTCATACAGGTCCCCGGCGACAAGCACCGCGTCAACCCCGCGCTCGCTCACGAGCCCCACCACCTGCGACAGTACGTGACGCTGGTCCTCCAGCATGGAGAACTCGCAGACGCGCTTGCCTATGTGCAAGTCCGCGATATGTAGAAGCCTCATGGCGCCTCCCGATTCCGGCCGCCCGCCTTTTGAACGATTCTAGGGGCTTATCCTGACAATAAGTGCACCCGTCCGAAAAGTGGCCAAAGCGCACTCGCCACCAGCAACCAAAGGAGAGCCCATGGCGTTCATCGACCTCGCACGCAGCCGCTACTCGGAGCGCCGCTTTTCCCAAACCCCCATCGAGCCCGAGAAGATCGACCTCATCCTCGAGGCCGGTCGCGTTGCCCCCACCGCGCGCAACAGGCAGCCGCAGCGCATCCTCGTCGTCCAGAGCCCCGAGGGGCTCGAGAAGATCGACCGCTGCACGGACTGCCGCTTCGGCGCGCCAGCCGTGCTCGTGCTCGCCTACGACATGACCGTGGCAAGCAGGCATCCCGACGTCGTGGACTTTGGCGTCGTGGACACGAGCATCGTCGCCACGCACATGATGCTGCAGGCCAGCGAGCTGGGCGTCCACAGCTGCTGGGTGGGGCTCATCGACCCAAGCGAGCTCAGGCGCCAGTTCTCGGTCCCGAGTGACTTCCGCATCATCGGCGTCATGCCACTCGGCTACCCCAGCGAGCGCAGCCACCCCGCATCGCTGCACGCCCGCCGCCATGACGCCAGCGAGCTGTTCTTCCGCGAGAGCTACGGCAGGTAGGCACCGCTTCTGACACTCGCCTTGGCCTGCGCCACACAACTTAAAAGTTGGAATACCACTTATAAGTTGTGGTGCCACCGCATGTGTCCGCACATATTGTGGGCATGCCTACTTCCGACCCACATGCCATCCAGTGCGACATCGCGCGCAGCCTTGCCCTGCACCTTCGAGACCTCCGCGAGAGGAGCGGACTCACGCAGGAGCAGGCGGCCGAGCGCGCGGGCATGGCGACGAACACCTACCAGCGATTCGAGCGCGGCATCTCCAAGAAGGACAAGCCCGTCAACCCGCGCCTTTCCACGCTGATATCGCTCGCGGGCGCCTTTGGCACCGACCTGGGACAGTTGCTTGTGGTCGAGTACGATAGTTCCGTCACAGACACGGCGGAGCTGCCCGGTGCCACGTACCCAGAGGAGCTCCCGCCCGCGCGCCCCTAGTGGCGCAGACGCTCCAGGGAGGCTCCATGTACGGACTTCAGGCCGAGGCGCACTTCGACGGCGCCCACTTCCTCACGGACTACTACGGCAAGTGCGAGAACCTCCACGGCCATCGCTGGCGCGTCGTGGCCACGATCGAGGTGGAACGGCTCCAGGGGGCGCACGACGGCGCAGGCGAGCTGCGAGACGACGGCACGAGCACGGCCGCGGGCACGATGCGCGACATGGTCGTGGACTTTGGCGTGTTCAAGCGCACGGTCGCCGAGGTGGCCGACGAGCTCGACCACACGTTCCTCGTCGAGGAGGGCTCGCTGACGCCCGCCACGGTGGCCGCGCTCGAGGGCGAGGGCTTCTCGCTCACCATGCTGCCGTTTCGCACCACGGCCGAGAACCTCGCCCGATGGTTCTTCGACCGCCTCGCCGAGCGCGGCCTGCCCGTCTCGCAGGTCGAGGTGGACGAGACGCCCAACAACCGCGCCTTCTACGCAAGGGACGGCCACGTGGGCAGATAGCCTCGCCCCCATCGAACACGCCGTGCGGCCTTTGTGGACGCGAAGGCCCCCTTGCTTATTGTCCGCAATCCGATGCATTATGTGATTCGCGAGATACGAACACGTGTTTGCAAACGGAGGCGAGGACCATGCAGGGCGCATCCCAGACGGGCGACCCCACAGACACGGGGCACGTCTACCTGTGCATTGACCTCAAGAGCTTCTACGCCTCCGTCGAGTGCGCGGACCTTGGGCTCGACCCGTTCGAGACGGACCTCGTCGTGGCGGACACGAGCCGCGGCTCGGGCACCATCTGCCTGGCGCTCTCTCCGGCCATCAAGGCCAAGGGGCTCTCGGGCAGGCCGCGACTGTTTCAGATTCCCAAGACCACCCACTACCGCGCCATACGCCCCCACATGAAGCGCTACATGGAGGTCTCGGCGCAGATATACAGCATCTACCTGCGATTCATTGCCAGAGAAGACATCCACGTCTACTCCATTGACGAATGCTTCATCGACGCCACGCCCTACCTTTCGCTCTATGACACGGACGGCGTGGGGCTGGCGCGCATGCTCATGGACGAGGTGTACCGCGAGACGAGGATCTGCGCCACCGCCGGCGTGGGCACGAACCTGTTCCTCGCCAAGGTGGCGCTCGACATCCAGGCAAAGCACGAGGAGAGCCATATCGGCGTGCTGGACGGCGAGCGCTTCCGTGCCACGATCTGGCACCACCGCCCCATCACCGACATCTGGCAGATAGGCCCCAACATCGCCAGGAGGCTCGAGCAGCGCTATGGCGCGCGCGACCTCGCCGGAATCGTCGCCATGGACGAGGCCACGCTGCGCCGCGAGTTTGGCGTGGGCGCCACGCACCTCATGGATCACGCGCGCGGAATCGAGAACTGCACCATCGCCCAGATCCAGTCCTACGAGCCACGGCAGCACTCCATCAGCGTGGGACAGGTGCTCACGCGCCCCTACATGGCGGGCGAGGCCCTCACCGTCATGCGCGAGATGGTGGACGAGGGCGTGCTCGAGCTCGTGGGCAAGCGTCTGGCCTGCGGACACGTGTCCATCTGGGCCGGCTACCACATGACGGGCCTGGACTGGGAACTCGCCGCCGCGCACCGCGGACCGCACGCCGCAGCCTCCCACAAGCTCGTGGCGCACACGTCGTCTCGCGAGGCCCTCATGGGCGAGGTCGAGCGGCTGTGGGGCGAGGCCATCGACGAGGGGCGCATGGTGAAGCGCCTGGGTCTGGGCCTTGGGGCGCTCGTTGCCGAGAGAGACGCCGAGCTCACGCTCTTCACGGACGTGGAGGCAGAGAGAAGCGAGCGGCGCCTCACGCAGGCGACGATCGCCGTGAAGCAACGCTTTGGGAAGAACGCGCTCGTGCGCGGCAGGAGCTTCCGCGAGGAGGCCACGGGCCGCGACAGGAACGCGCAGGTGGGAGGCCACAATGCATAGCAGCAGACTCGGAAGCACGTCATCGCCCGCGGCGCGTCCCGCGCACGCCTCGGACGTCTCGCAGTTCATGCCGTTCTCGGCACTCAACGGCTACTACGACCTCGTGCGCGAGCAGGAGTGCACGGCCGAACCCCGGCACGCCATGACCGAGGAGCGGGCGGAGCGCATATCGCGCATGCTCGCGCGTCTGCGCAAGGGAGATGCCATCTCCATGGTCCACTACGCCCACAGCGCCTACGTGACCACCTCCGGCGTAGTCCGCCAGGTAGACGCAACGTTTCGGACACTCGAGCTTGCGGGGAGGGGCGCAGCTCCCGGCCCACGCATCCTGTTCGAGGACATATGGGAGCTCGACTGGCAGCGCTAGGGCATCGATGACGGCGCGTACAATCGAGGGCAACCACGCGGAAGGGAGAGCCAATGGACGCAAGCGCGAGCAAGGCCACCTACACAGAGCAGCAGAGCCTGGACGCAGACCGCTTCCAGGTCTCAGTGGGATGCCTCCGCATCAATGGCGGGGAGTTCCCCTACTCGTTTCTGCGCATACGGCCAGGCGTCTGCATCCTGCCCGTCATCGGCGAGGGACCGGACGCCCGCACCGTGCTCATCAGCCAGTTCAGGCCGGCCACGGGCAGCGTTCAGGTCGAGCTGCCGGCAGGCGCCATCGACCCGGGCGAGCAACCGGTCCAGACGGCCAAGCGCGAGCTTGCCGAGGAAACCGGCTACACGGCCCGTGAGCTCGTAGACCTCGGGCCCTTCCATCCCTCGCCGGGAGCCACGGCAGAGACCATCCACCTGTTCCTCGCCCGCTGCGACGCCCACGCCGGCGAGACGCATCAAGACCCCAGCGAGAGCATCCGCGGCCGCGAGGCCACGCTCGCCGAGCTTGCGGCTCTCATCGCCTCCGGCGAGTTCAGGCACGGAGCGGGGCTGGCCGCCTACGCACGCGCCGTCGCACGCGGACTCATAGAGCCGCCCTCGCCAGAGAAGGGAGCCCGCCGATGAGCGCCCGCCCCATCGACATCCTGCACCAGACGTTTGGCTACCCAACGTTTCGCCCCCACCAGGAGAGAATCGTGGAGGCCGCCATCGGCGGGCGCGACGTCATGGCCGTCATGCCCACGTCCGCCGGAAAGTCCATCTGCTACCAGGTTCCGGCACTTGCGCTCGGCGGCCTGTCGCTGGTGGTGTCGCCGCTCATCTCGCTCATGTCAGACCAGGTCATGGCCTTGCGCGAGCTCGGTGTTCCCGCAGCGTGCCTCAACAGCTCACTTGGCGCCCATGAGCGCGAGCAGCTGCTCGGTGACATGGCGAGGGGGCTGCTCACAATCGTCTACGTGGCCCCGGAGCGCCTTGACGACCCGGCGTTTCTCGACATCGTCCGCAGCCATGGCCTCAGCCTGCTCGCCGTGGACGAGGCACACTGCATCTCCCAGTGGGGGAACGACTTCCGCCCCAGCTATCAGCGCATCCGCGACTTCATCGAGGCCCTGCCCACGCGTCCGCCCGTCATGGCGCTCACGGCAACCGCCACACGCCAGGTGCGCGAGGACATCGAGGGCACGCTCGGGCTTCATGACCCGCTGCGCGTCGTGGCGAGCTTCGACCGCCCCAACCTCTCGTTTTCCGTGGAGCGCCCCGCGAACAGGCGCGCAAAGGACGAGTCGCTGCTCGCATTCGTGCGGAAGCGCGAGGGAAAGTCGGGCATCGTCTACTGCATGAGCCGCCGAGCCGTCGAGGACGTCTGCGACATGCTGCGCGAGAACGGTATCGCCGCCACGCGCTACCACGCAGGTCTGCCGGCCGAGGAGCGCGAGCGCAACCAGGCCGACTTCATCTATGACCGCGCCCCCGTCATGGTGGCCACGAACGCCTTTGGCATGGGCATCGACAAGAGCAACGTGAGCTACGTCGCCCACTACAACCTGCCGCTCTCGCTCGAGAACTACTACCAGGAGGCGGGTCGCGCCGGCCGAGACGGGACGAGGGCCGAGTGCCTGCTGCTCTACTCGCCCGGAGACGTCCACACCGCGGAGTTCCTTCTGAGTCGCACCGAGCGCACAGACCTCACGCCCGAGCAGCTCCAGGCCATGCGCGAGGCAGACGAGCAGCGGCTGCGCCAGATGGTCTTCTACGCGACCACCACGGACTGCCTGCGCTCGTTCATCCTGCGCTATTTTGGCGAGGAGGCCCCCGCATACTGCGGCAACTGCGGCAACTGCCTCGCGGACTACGAGGAGGTAGACGAGCGCACGAACGCGCTCAAGGTCCTGAGCTGCGTGGCGCGCGTGCGACAGCACGCACTCGCCTGCGGCAGCCCGGCCACGAGCGTGGGCGCGGGCTCGATCGTGGACATCCTGAGAGGCTCGCGCGCCCAGCGGGTCCTCGAGCGCGGCTGGGACGAGCTGTCCACCTACGGCATCATGGCGGAGGTGCCCGTGCCGCGCATCCGCGCCCTCATCGACGAGCTCGTCTACCGGGAGTTTCTCACGCGCACGCAGGGAGACTACCCAACCCTTGCGCTGGCGGGCCGCGGTGTCGTGTTCATGAAGGGCGACAAGCCCTTCATCATGCGTGTCGCCAAGGGCAGGCCCAAGGCCCCGCGCCGCGAGAGGCGCAGCCGTGGCATGGCCGGCGAGGACATGCCAGACCTCACGCCCGAGCAGGCCGAGCTGTTCGAGAGGCTGCGGGCGCTTCGCACCGAGCTCGCGCGCGAGCAGCAGGTGCCGCCCTACCTCATCTTCAACAACGCCACGCTCGAGGACATGTGCCGCAAGCGCCCCGCAACGCGCGAAGAGCTCCTCGAGGTATCGGGCGTGGGTGCCAAGAAGGCCGAGCGGTATGGGGAGGCGTTCCTCCAGCTCATCGCACAAGAAGGCTAGGAGGCACCACCGGGCGCAAACCAGAAAGGCGGCGAGGCGCAGGAAGGCCGACACACACCGGAAACCCTCGCACACCCACGCTCGGCTACAATTTCGAACGTTAGGCCATACGCAGCGGGCGCCATGCCCGTCGCACGCGAAGGAGATCCAATGCGCACCGTGAACGTCGGCATCATCGGCCTGGGCACCGTGGGCGGCGGCGTCGCTCGCCTCATCCTCTCCCACCACGACGACTATGTCGCAAACTACGGCATCGACCTGGGCATTGCCCGTGCCTGCGCCCTCGACGCGCAGGCGGCGCGTGCCTGCGGCATCCCGGACGACGCCTTCACCACCGACTGGCACGACGTCGTCTCCGACCCGTCCGTTGACGTCGTCGTGGAGCTCATCGGCGGCGAGCATCCCGCCACAGAGATCTACGAGGCCGCCTTCGCGGCCGGCAAGCACGTCGTCACCGCCAACAAGGCCCTGCTCGGCCGCCACGTCGAGGCGCTTGCCGCCAAGGCGCGCGAGAACGGCGTCCAGCTCAAGTGCGAGGCGAGCTGTGGCGGCGGCATCCCCATCGTGAGCACGCTCGAGCGCGACCTCGTGGGCAACAAGGTCCTCACCATCGCCGGCATCCTCAACGGCACCACCAACTACATCCTCAGCCGCATGGAGTCCGAGGGCGCCGACTACGCCGATGTCCTTGCCGATGCGCAGGCCAAGGGCTACGCCGAGGCAGACCCCTCCGCCGACGTCGACGGCTTTGACGCCGCAAGCAAGACGGCCATCCTCGCGTCCATCGGCTTTGGCACGCGCGTGACCACCGATGACGTCTACCAGCAGGGCATTCGCACCATCGCCGCCGAGGACATCGCCGTGGCGCACGACCTTGGCTACACCATCAAGCTGTTGGGCATCGCCCGCAGGACGGCGGATGGCGTGGACGTGCGCGTGCATCCCACGATGATCCCGCTCGACCACCAGCTCGCCAAGGTCTCCGGCGCCATGAACGCCGTCTACGTGGTGGGCGACGCCGTGGGAGAGACGATGTTCTACGGCGCCGGCGCCGGCTCCTTCCCCACGGCAAGCGCCGTCGTGGGCGACATCATGACGCTCGCGGACCCCATCTCCAAGGGGGCCACGCCGCTGCCCGAGGCCGAGCCGTTCTCCCACACGCTGCCGCTGCGCCCTATGGACGAGCTCGAGACGAAGTACTACGTGCGCCTCACCGTGGCAGACCGCGTGGGCGCGCTCGCCGAGACGGTCAACGTGTTCGCCAAGCATGACATCTCGATCAGCCTCATCAACCAGCTCGAGGACGGTGCGGCAGACAGCGACGCCTGTTCCGTCATCTTCCTCACGCACAAGGCGCTCGAGAAGAACATGCAGGCCGCAGCAACCGAGCTCGCCGAGGCCAGCTGCGTACGCAACGTCGCCAACGTGTTGCGCATCGAGGACACGGCCGCCTGGTCTGACGGGGTTATGGCGAACTAAGACAAACCAAACCGCTCAGCCCAGTCGTAATGGCCGGGGCACTAGATTCAGTCGCCAGAGCTTGAGCGCAGTGATCCAACCACCGAGCGCACCAACATACCGCGCGAGAATGACGCGCCGGCAGCCGCCAAGAGCAAGCTGCCGGCGCGTTTGCTTTATGCGCCGACCGCGCCTTTTTGACTCGAACCATATGACGTATATGTCATATGGCCAGGTAGATGAGCCAATCTCTATGTAGCTATCATTTGTTGTGAATATGACTTATATGCTATATCCGCAGCTCAGAAGCGCACAAAGGGGGCTGCCGCCCATCCGGACAGCAGCCCCATCAAAGTGGTCTTTGTTGACTCGTCGCTAGCAAGCTCCCACGAGGCGCACCGCCGGCGGGCGAATCACCTCCGAGACTTGCGCATTACGCCAGAGCGGCCTCAATGGCGGCGCAGAACGCCGGCAGGTCATCCGGGCAGCGGCTCGTGATGAGCGTCTGACCGTCAGAGTCATCGACGTGGGCCTCCTCGTCAACCCATACGAAACCGCCGTTCTCCATGTCAATGCGATTGAACTCGCAGCTGGTCACGGTCTTGCCCTCGGCAACGCCGGCGTTCACGAGCAGCCACGGGCCATGGCAGATGCACGCGACGACCTTCTTGGCCTCCATGAACTCGCGCATGATGCGGTGCGCCTCGGGATTGATGCGCAGGCGGTCCATGTTGACGGTGCCGCCGGGAACGATCAACACGTCATAGCCCTCAGCCCCAGTCTCCGCGAGCATCTTGTCAGGAATGATCTGCTGCGAGTCATAGCGGTCGCCCGTCACACAGTCAATCGGGTTCTGAGCTGCGGCGATATCAACCTCCGCGCCGCGCTCGCGCAGGAACTCGACGGGCTGGAGAAGCTCAGGCTCCTCGGTGCCATAGCCCTCGACGATGACGAGAGCGCGCTTGCCAGTAAGATCTGCCATCGTATCCCCCCCTCGCGAGCACAAGCCCGCATCGATTCATCCAACACGAGAACCATATCCGGGAGCATCAAAAACTAAGCCGATATAACGACAGACGGCGCCCGATAGTCGGTGACAGTTGGGTCGAAATACTCGACGCATATTGGACTACGCACGTATTGACCATCGAGCCTGCGAGAGGCACGATGGCCTTTCATACGCACTCAACGCTCGGGGGACCATGAGGCAAACGGTTGTCGGCATATTGGCGCACGTCGACGCAGGTAAGACAACGCTCGCAGAAGCGATGCTGTTCGACGCGGGCACCATCCGCACCTGCGGTCGCGTCGACCGCGGTGACTCCCACCTCGACACCGACCTCATGGAGCGCGACCGTGGCATCACGATCTTCTCCTCCCAGGCGGCTCTCGTGCACGCAGGCACCGCAATCACGCTGGTGGACTCCCCCGGTCACGTCGATTTCTCCGCCGAGGCGGAGCGGACGCTCGCCGCCCTCGACCTCGCGGTGCTCGTCGTAGGCGCAAATGACGGCATCCAGGGTCACACCCGCACCCTCTGGCGCCTGCTTGAGCGTCACGGCATCCCCACCATCATCTTCGCGAACAAGGTAGACCTTCTGCCTGACGCGGGCTCTCTTGCCGAGAAGAACGCCCTGGTCGCGACCTTGCGCGCAAAGCTCCGAGGGATGCCTCCCCATCGAGGAGCTAACCGGCGAAGCCGCTGCCATGACGGACGAGACGGCGCTCGAGGAGCTTCTCGAGACAGGCGAGCTCAGCGACGCGACCACTCGACGCCTCTTCGCCGAGCGCCACGTCTTTCCGTGTCTGTTTGGCTCGGCCCTCAAGAACGAGGGCGTGGCCGAGCTTTTGGATGCCATCGCCAAGCTCGCGCCCAACCGCGCCTGGCCCGGCGAGTTCGCCGCTCGCGTGTATCGCGTAAGCCGTGGCGACCGCGGCGAGCGAATCGCCTGGCTCAAGATCACCGGCGGCGAGCTCCACGCCCGCCAGCAGGTGAATGGTGTGGCAGACGGCATCCCTTGGTCCGAGAAGATCAACGAGCTCCGCATCTACACGGGATCGCGCTTCGAATCCATATCAAACGCCTCCGCCGGCGGCGTCTGCGCCGTAACGGGCCTCTCGCATGTTCGCCCAGGAGACGCGCTGGGCGCAGAACCCGCGCTGGAGCGTCCCACCTTGGCGCCCGTCCTCACCTACGGCGTGCTCACGGGTGGCACCGACATCCACACGGTACTCAGCGCCTTGCGAGAGCTTGCCGAGGAGGACCCCATGCTCGCCGTCTCCTGGGACGAGCACCTGCAGGAGATTCGCCTGAGGCTTATGGGGGCGGTCCAGCTCGAGGTCGTCCGCGACCTCATGGCGCGTCGGTTTGGCCTCGATATCGACTTTGGCCCGGGCAGCATCCTGTACGAGGAGACCATCTCGAGGCCAGTCATGGGCATTGGCCACTTCGAGCACCTGCGTCACTACGCCGAGGTTCATCTCCGCCTTGACCCGGCACCGCGCGGCAGCGGCGTGACGCTTGGCTCCGAGTGCTCCGAGGATGACCTTGACCGCAACTGGCAGCGCCTCATTCTCACAAACGCGCAGGAACGAGAGCTCGTTGGCGTTCTCACCGGTGCACCCGTGACCGACGTTCGCATAACCCTCGTTGGGGGCCGCGCCCACCTCAAGCACACCGAGGGTGGCGATTTCAGGCAGGCGACTTACCGCGCAATGCGACAGGCGCTCATGACTACCCGCGAGCTCGGAGATTGCATGCTGCTGGAGCCGTGGTACACGTTTGAGCTCGAGTTGCCCACGGACAAGGTCGGCCGTGCGATGTCTGACCTCACGAGGATGTCCGCTCGCTTCGGCTCTCCCGAGCAGATGGGTGACGAGGCTCGGCTCACAGGCGAGGTTCCCGCGTCTGAGCTCGGCGACTACGCCCTGCAGCTCGCCGAATACACAAGTGGCCGGGGAAGGATCTCCCTCGAGTTCTCCGGCTATGAGCCGTGTCACGATTCGCAGCACGTCATTGAGGAAGCTGGGTACGACCCGGAGACAGACCTTCCGAACACCCCCGACTCCGTCTTCTGCAGTCATGGCGCGGGGTACACCGTCAAGTGGCATGAGGTGCCGGAGCATGCCGAGGTTGACACGTCGCGGCTGCGTCCCTGGCGCTCAGCGGCAGAGGTCATGGCCGAGGCTGGGCGATAGAGGGCGCGGCTCTGCATAGGGCATCTCGGCACGGGGGTGCCTCGCCGCAGGGGGCGCCTCGCCACCTTGGAACGTTGCGCGGGAGGCTAGCTACTCAACGCCCGTCTGAGCAAGGCCCTCGATGCCGTGTCGCTCCACACTCTCCCCGGCAAGTGCGTCGCAGGCCTCGTCAACACTCGTCGACGCCGCGTCAACGAGCAGACGGGCAACGCCCGCCTCGGCAAGGTTAGTCGCATAAGGCACGAGGTCGAGAGGCTCATCGAGGTAGACACGGGAGCGCCCGCGCGCGTCCGTACGCACGGGCAAACGGCGGCCATCGATGTTCACGAGCCAATGCGGGTCACAGCGATGAGGGCACGTCGCGTGGTCGCGATCGCACTCGTAGGCCACCTGCATCACGCAGTGCTCGCAGGTCATGAGGCGCGGGCGGTCATAGACGATCGCACCAAGCGGCAAGGCATCCGCTCGCGCAAGCTCGCACGCCTCATCAAGCGAGAGCTCCGGAGACAGCCAGGCGAGCCGGGCGCCAAGATCGCCAATAAGCCGCAGCGTAGATGTGTTGTGCACAGGAATACAGGAGCGCGTCTCTGCCAAGGCGTCACACTCGCGAGCAAGCGAGAGCCCCGAGAGGTTGCCTACCGCAACCGGCAGGCCGGTACGCACCCATGGGTCGAGACGGGCGTGGTCCGGCTCACGGCAGGCCTCGCCCAGCACGGGAACGAGGCCCTCCTCGGCCACATACGCAAGCAGCCCACTCGTGGGCTCAACATCAATAACCTCGAGGTAGATACACGTGGCGCCAGCCTCTCGCATGGTTGCGGCATCCTCGACGCGCTTCACAAGCGCGCAAACCTCACAACTAGCGCTCAAGCTCGCTCACCGCCCTCGCCGACGCATCAAGAAGCGCCATGCTCCTCGTGAGACGCACCTCGGCGCCCCGCGGCATGGGACGGCGAACATGACAGCGCAGCTCGCCGCCCGCCTTGCACGGCTCGGGAGCCGTCACGACCATGAAGCGCTCCGGGTCATCAACGGGCCGCAGCTCAAGCGAGTCGCCGGCGTCCACCGGCGCATCCAGGCGCAGCACCACGGTGCCGCGCATCTGCTGGCCGTCCCGCGGCTCAAAGCCCGGCTCCGGCTCAAAGCGCTCGAGCACGCCCACGAGCTCGCCGCGGTTGCCGCTGCGCTCATAGCTCATGAGCTCGTTGTCCGACACGCCACGAAGGTACGCGTCCGTGAGGCCACGGTTGAAGCTGCGCTTGAGCGTACGCCGGACCGCCGGCGACACGCCTTCCTCGCCTCGCGCGAGCGCATCGAGCGCGGCGCGATATGCCGAGGTCACGGCCCACACGTAGGCGGCAGGCTTCATGCGGCCCTCGAGCTTGAGCGAGGCCACGCCTGCGCGCGCCATCGCGGCGAGGTCCTCGATGACGCAGTTGTCGTGCGTGCACAGGGCACGCTCGCGCGCGGCCGGCTGCAGGCGCACGCCCGCCTTGTCCACGAGGTCAAACGGCAGACGGCACGGCTGGGCGCACAACCCGCGGTTGGGAGAGCGCCCCTCACGCAGGAAGCTCGAGAGCATGCACACCCCCGAGTAGCTGGGGCAAATTGCCCCGTGCGAGAACACCTCGAGCTCTGCGCTCGTCTCGGTGGCAATGCTCGCAATCTCTGTCAGCGGCAACTCGCGCGAGAGCGTCACGCGGCTGGCGCCCAGCTCCTCGCAGAGAAGCACGCCCCGCGCGTCGTGGACGTTCGCCTGGGTGGAGACGTGAATCTCGGCCTCGGGAAACGCCTGACGCACGGAGGCGAGAAAGCCCAGGTCTTGGATGATGAGGGCATCGGCACCGGCGGCAAGCGCGCGCCCGGCCGCCTCAACGGCGCCCGCGAGCTCGGCCTGCTTCACCACGACGTTCATCGTCACGTAGACCCGCACACCACGGCCATGCGCCAGGCCGCACAGCTCGGCAAGCTCCCCAGGCACGATGCCGCCCGCGCGGCGACGCGCATTGAGCTGGCCCGTAACGCCGCAGTAGACGGCGTCTGCCCCCGCCGCGACGGCGGCGAGGAACGCCTCGCGGTCTCCGGCGGGAGCCAGCAGCTCTGGTATGTTTCTCTTCTCGGTCACGGCTCACGAGTCTAGCAGGTGACAACAGCCGCGATGGCAGTTGGCCCCCGCCGCCATCCATCACGGTGACAACTTGACCCCGCCCCCAAGTGTCATCGCATCGAGACGAGCTCGATCTTCCAGGTGAAGTCATGCGAGGTGAGGCCACGCTCGCCCACGATCATCTCGCCCACCTGGTTGTCGAACGGGTCGTTGCGCAGGACGTCGCACGCGGGCGCAAGCGGCGCCATGAACTCGGAGTTCGCCACCATGCGCCAGGGGTCGAGGTTGCCAAAGTAGAAGCGGCGGCGCTCCTCGTCCCCCTCGCGGCGCGCGCCAGAGCCAAACGAGCAGTCGGCCCACAGCCAACCCAGCCCATCGACGTGAAACATCGCCCAGTCGTGCGGACCCACGTCGCCGGGCGCCGCATACAGGCCGCTCTGCCAGCGGGCGGGCACCCCTCCCAGGCGACACAGCGTGATGAACGTGATGGCAAACACGCCGCAGTCGCCGCGCAGCGATTTGGCACAGCCGTCCGCGATGCCATCGAGCAGCAGGTAGGCGGGCTGGAAGCGGTAGTCAACGTTGTTCGTCACCCAGTCATAGGCCGCTCGCGCACGCCCAAGCTGGTCCGACGCCGCAAGCCCCTCGAAGATGCGCGAGGCAAGCCCACGAAGATACGGCGTGAACGCGATGTGGGGCCGGCGCTCGGACACGTCTGCGACCGTAGGCGCGGGTGCGGGGGCAAAGCGCTCGTCCGTGGGCGCGGGCACGAGTCTCTCCGCCCAAAGGTCAACGTAGGGGGCGCGAACCGTGTATTCGTAGCCCACGAAGAACTCACGCCGGCCGCGCACATCCCAGTACGCCGTGCGCTGCTGGGCGTCCGCCTCGGCAATCTGTGCGTCGGGCGTGGCGTCAATCACGCGCGCGTCGCAGATTTGCGGGCAGGCGGCGGGCACGGGCAGCCAGCAGCGAACGCGCGTCTCGGGACCCACCTGCACATCCGCGCCAGCCGCGATGCTCGCACGCAGGCGGATGCGCCGCTCCGCCGCCCCGTTCTCGCGCATCTCAGCGATCACGCCCAGGCGGTCCGCTCGGCTCGGCGCCGGGCACGCAAGACCCGGCACCTCCTCGGGATACTTGCGCAGCGCATCGAGGAAGCTCGGCAGGAAGCGCTGCTCGCCCTCGACGAGCCGCCAGTCAACGCGCCCGGCGTCAATGAGTCGGTCGAGGTCCGCCTCGGAGAACTCGGGGCACTCCTCGCGCACCTGCGCAAGCGCCCGCGTACGCGTCACGCAAAAGTCGAGCGGCGTGCGCAGCATGCGGGCACGCTCGGCTCGCAGGCATGCCGCGAGCTCGGGGCGCGTCCCGGCGTCGAGTTCTGCCTCGATGAGCGCCACGGCCCGCTCAAGCTCGCCGGCGGCCTTGAGCCGCGCGATGTCTGCCGGCAGCCCGTCGTCCAGGTGCCTGAAGTCCTCGTTCGTTGCTTCACAGTCCGCCATGTTCTCCTCGCCCCTCCGCGTCGCCTGCCTCTTTCGTAGTGATTGTGACCGTTTGCGCGCCGTTCCTGCGGCACTTTTGCACGTCCGCTTCATTCCCGGGGCCTTATTGCACACTGCGAGCCCTCTGAGCGTGACAAATCGCTCCATCAACGCAACCGGCGCGACAAATCGCCCCGCCAATGCAACCGGCGTGACGAACAGCCACGCGACCTGCCCGCCGCGCGCCGTTTCGAGCCTGAAAAACGCAGCGCCACCTCACCCCACGCGCGCCCGTCTCGCGTCATAATGAAGGCTTGGTTGCGGCCGCCCAGCTGTGTCGCAACCGCACGTCGCGCACGCGCGGCGCGCTCCATATACGGAAACGGGCGTCGCCCGCAGCAGGGTGGGCACGCCCAACACCGAGAAGGGCAGGACGAATGGTCTTCCGCACCTACGTTGAGAAGAAGCCGGGCTTCGACGTGGAGGCGCAGCAGCTCGCACAAGAGCTGCGCACCATCCTCGGTATCGGTGGCCTGACGGGCCTCCGCGTCATCAACCGCTATGACGTCGAGGGGGTCGATGAGGCCCTGTTCCAGCGCTGCGTCCCCATCGTCTTCAGCGAGCCGCAGGTCGACACCGCCACCGCCGAGCTCCCCGTCGAGGGCGTCGAGCTCGATGAGCGCGGCTTCGTCGCCTCCGCTCCGGCCGGCACCGCCGTCTTCGCCGTGGAGTACCTGCCCGGTCAGTTCGACCAGCGCGCGGATTCCGCCAGCGAGTGTGTCCAGCTCGTGAGCGCCGGCGAGCGCCCGGACGTTCGATCCGCCAAGGTCTACGTCCTCTCCGGCGAGCTCTCCGCCGCCGACGTCGACGCCATCAAGCACTACGTGATCAACCCCGTCGAGGCCCGCGAGGCGACGCACTCGACCAAGGCGACGCTCAAGATGGAGGTCGCCACCCCGGCCGACGTTGAGGTTCTCGATGCCTTCCTCGAGCTCGATGAGGCCGGTCTCGCCGCCTTCATCGCCAACCGCGGCCTCGCCATGGACCTCGCGGACATCAAGTTCTGCCAGGAATACTTCGCCGGCGAGAGGCGTAACCCCACTATCACCGAGATTCGCGTCATCGACACCTACTGGTCTGACCACTGCCGCCACACCACCTTCGACACGCAGCTCGAGAACGTCCAAATCGATGACGAGGTCGTCAAGGCCGCGTTCGACAAGTACCTCGAGGTCCGCCACGAGCTCGGCCGCGACGCCAAGCCCGTCTGTCTCATGGACATGGGCACCATCGGCGCCAAGTGGCTCAAGAAGCAGGGCATCCTCAAGAACCTCGATGAGTCCGAGGAGATCAACGCCTGCACCGTCAAGGTGAAGGTGGACGTGAATGGCCAGGACGAGGACTGGCTGTTCCTCTTCAAGAACGAGACCCACAACCACCCCAC
>OLRG01001146.1_pt1 | contig 22398 bp, 20 predicted proteins | sample 1672331 | NCBI WGS metagenome assembly OLRG01 (sample SAMEA3136672, study PRJEB25190) | human gut metagenome
TGAGCACAAAAGGTGGCCGTAAAGTATTAGCTGCCAGAAGATTAAAAGGAAGAAAGCAGTTATCAGCATAAGATATACAAGACCGCAGTTCATGTGGTCTTTTCTTCTATAAAAAAGCTTTTTATTAAAGAAAGGGGATTCTATGAAATATTCAGAGTCCTTAAAGAAAAACAGAGATTTTCAACATGTATACAGAAATGGAACATCAAAAGCTAATCGGTATCTGGTGATGTATGTGCTAGAGAATCAGCATATGAAGAATCGTCTGGGAATATCAGTAAGCAAAAAAGTAGGGAATAGTGTGGTACGCCACAGAATCACCAGACTGATAAGAGAATGTTATCGATTAAACGAAGATTTATTTAAACATAATCTTGATATTGTTGTAATTGCCAGAGCTGGTGCAAAGGACAAAAGCTACAGAGAGATCGAAAGTGCATTTATGAATCTGGCAGAAAGACATCAGATAGCAGGTGAAGTAAATGATAAAGAAACTTCTGATTAAATTAATACGTCTCTATCAGAAATATCTGTCACCGATGAAGAGAACAAAATGTCCTTATATTCCCACATGTTCTCAATATGGATTAGAAGCAATCGAAAAATATGGCGCATTAAAGGGTGGATTGCTGGCTGTGTGGAGAATTCTCAGATGCAATCCTTTTTCTCATGGAGGATATGACCCTGTACCATAAAGTAAATTTGTTTCACCATAAAGAATGCCCATTGGGTAACCAATATGTCCTTATAAAGGACATTAAGGAGGAAATAGACTTTGGAAATGATTTTAGCTACAAAAAGTGGTACCCCGATCATTGGCCAGATTGCAGTCGTTATGGGATGGATCATGAACGGTATTTACAAAATACTGGATATGGTTGGTATCAATAATCTTGGTCTTTGTATCATTATTTTCAGTATTTTGATCTATCTTTTTATGACTCCTCTGCAGATTAAACAGCAGAAATTTTCCAAGCTGAGTGCGATCATGCAGCCGGAGATACAGAAAATCCAGAAGAAATATCAGGGAAAAAAAGATCAGGAATCAATGATGAAAATGCAGGAAGAAACACAGGCCGTATATCAGAAATACGGAGTTTCTGCTACAGGAAGCTGTGTTCAGCTTGCAATTCAGATGCCGATTCTTTTTGCTCTGTATCAGGTAATCCAGAATATTCCTGCTTACGTTGGCAGTGTAAAGGCAGTTTTTGAAGGAGTTTGTACGAATATCCTTGCTGTAAATGGCTTTACAGATATCATTCAGAAATTTATTACTGATAACAAAATGACCAGAGTAAGACTGGTTCTTGATAATGGAGTTGCAACATCTGATTCTATTATTGACTTTCTGTATGCATTATCACCGACTCAGTGGACCAAACTTTCCGAAATGAGCCAGTTTTCAGGATTTTCAGATGCGATCACCGCAACCTCAAAAGAAATCTCCAAAATGCAGACATTTGGTGTGCTGAACATTGCTGACCAGCCTCTGAACTATATTAAGACAGGATCCCTGATTCTTATTATTGCAGCACTTGCAATTCCTGTTTTATCATGGGCGACACAGATGCTGAACCTGAAACTGATGCCACAGGCTGCAACACAGAATGGTGGAAATGATCAGGCAAATGCAATGGCCAGTTCCATGAAGACCATGAACACAGTAATGCCTCTTATGTCTGCTTTCTTCTGCTTTACTTTCCCGGTAGGTCTTGGTATTTACTGGATTGCCAGTTCCGTTGTAAGAAGCATTCAGCAGTTAATGATCAACCGTCATCTGAATAAGATGAACATTGATGATCTTGTTAATGAAAATATGAAAAAGATGGAAGCCAAGAGAGCAAAAGAAGGCCTTCCGCCACAGAAGATCACCAATCAGGCTCATCGGAGTGCCAAGAATATTAATAAAATTGAAAAAGGTATCAGCGGCACAGATGAAGAAAGTCGTGCGAAGAAGGTAGAGGCAGCTTACCAGAAAGCATCTCATGCAAAAGCCGGCAGTATTACAGCCAAGGCGAACATGGTAAGAGATTTCGACGAAAGAAACAAAAAGAAATAGGAAAGGAAGGCAGGGGTTTTACTATGGATGAATATATGCAGTTTTCAGCAAAAACCAAAAATGAAGCAATCACCAAGGCATGTATTGAACTGGGCGTATCCAGTGACCAGCTTGAAATTCAGGTAATCAGTGAGGGCAGCTCCGGATTTTTCGGAATCGGAAGCAAACCGGCAATTATCAAAGCTCGTAAAAAAGAAGATTTATCTGAAGAAAAAGAAATCGAAGAGATTGTTGATTCTGTAAAAATTGATGCATTTAAAGCAGAAGAGAAGAAGGAAACACCAAAAGCTACACTTCAGAAACCTGCTGCAAAATCCGTTACAGTACCTTCTGATAAGGCAGAATCAAAGGAAACACTGGTAGCTGAAAAACCAGTCAGACCGATAAAAGAAAGACAGCCAAAAGAAAAGAAATTCAGAGAAAAACCTGTAAGAGAACCAAAAGAGATCAAAGAAAAACCGGTAAAACCGGCAAAAGCAATTGAGATCATTACAGATCCGGCTGAAATTAAAGAAATCGAAGAAAGAGCAACCACATTCCTTCGAGAGGTATTTGGTTCTATGGATCTTGGTGAGGTTGAGATTAAATCAGAATATAATACTTCTGATGGATGTCTGGAAGTTGATTTTGAAGGAAAGGATATGGGAATCCTCATTGGAAAAAGAGGACAGACTCTTGATTCCCTGCAGTATCTGACAAGTCTGGTAGTAAACAAAGGCAAATCTAATTACATTCGTGTAAAACTGGATACAGAAGATTACCGCAGAAGAAGAAAAGAAACTCTGGAAAATCTGGCAAGAGGAATTGCCTACAAGGTAAAGAAAACCCACAAGCCTGTTGTACTTGAGCCAATGAATCCTTATGAAAGAAGAATCATTCATTCTGCACTTCAGGGAAATAAATTCGTAGAGACGGTAAGTGAAGGTGAAGAACCATATCGTCATGTAGTAGTAAAATTAAAGCGATACTAATATAGTGAACAAAAAGATGTTATTCTAGGTGAAAGCGTGAATAATACGTAGTTGACGTATGCGTGGAACTAGGATAACATCTTTTATTATATAAAAACACCTGCATCAGCAGATATATCCAGGAGGAGAGAAAAATGGATAAAACAATAGCTGCAATATCCACAGCCATGAGTGCTTCCGGAATCGGGATCGTAAGGATCAGTGGCGATGAAGCCATGGAAGTGATCTCCCGGATCTACCGTTCCAAAAATGGAAACAAAGACATAAAAAAAGTAAAAAGTCACACCATTCATTATGGATTTATTTATGATGGAGAAGAAGTAGTGGATGAAGTGTTGGTCATGATCATGAAAGGACCTCGCACTTATACAGGAGAGGACACTGTAGAAATAGACTGTCATGGCGGAGTATATGCCATGAAAAGAGTTCTGGAGACTGTTCTGAAAAACGGGGCAGAGATCGCAGAACCAGGAGAATTTACAAAACGTGCATTTCTGAACGGACGTCTGGATCTTTCTCAGGCAGAAGCAGTTATGGATGTCATACAGGCAAAAAACTCTATGGCACTGAAAAGCTCTGTAGAACAGCTGAAAGGTTCCGTTCTCCGGGCAGTAAAGGAAATCCGCAGCAAACTCATCTACCATATTGCCTATATAGAATCTGCACTGGATGATCCGGAGCACATCAGTCTGGATGGATATCCACAGGAATTACTTGAAGTTGTGGAAAAAGAGAGCAAAGAGATCAGTGAGCTGTTGAAAACTGCTGACGATGGACGTATGATCCAGGAAGGAATCAAAACTGTTATTTTGGGAAAACCCAATGCAGGCAAATCTTCTCTTCTTAATTATCTGGTGGGAGAAGACAGAGCTATTGTTACAGAGATTGCAGGAACCACAAGAGATATTCTGGAAGAGTATATTTCCCTTAACGGAATTACTCTTCGTGTGATTGATACTGCAGGAATTCGGGATACCGAAGATGTAGTGGAAAAAATTGGTGTAGGGAAAGCCAGACAGATGGCAGAAGATGCGGATCTGATTCTTTATGTAGTAGACTCATCCATGCCTCTGGATGAAAATGACCAGGAGATCATAGAACTTCTGAAGGGAAGAAAGAGTATTACAATTTATAACAAGACGGACCTGACTCCTGTAGTGGATATAGAGTTTCTCAAAGAAAAAACAGCGAGTCCTGTGATTCCGATATCAGCAGTAGAAGAAACTGGAATCGGTCAGCTGGAAGACGAGATCCGCAGAATGTTCTTCCAGGGGGAATTATCCTTTAATGATGAGGTTTATATTACTAATGCGAGACATAAGGCTGCACTGGAAGAAGCACTGGAAAGCCTGAAACTTGTAAAAAACAGTATAGAAATGGGAATGGCAGAAGATTTCTTTTCCATAGACCTTATGAATGCCTATGAGAGCCTGGGACGTATTGTGGGAGAATCTGTAGGGGAAGATCTGGTTAATGAAATTTTCTCAAAATTCTGTGTAGGCAAATAAAACGGAGGAAAGTAAAATGGCAACAAAAATACTGGAAAAAACCTGTGATATCGTAGTAGTAGGTGCCGGTCATGCTGGATGTGAGGCTGCACTTGCAGGAGCAAGACTGGGTCTGGATACAGTTATGTTTACTGTCAGTGTAGACAGCATCGCCCTGATGCCCTGTAACCCTAATGTAGGCGGAAGCTCCAAAGGACATCTGGTAAGAGAACTGGATGCTCTGGGCGGAGAAATGGGGAAAAATATTGACAAGACCTTTATTCAGTCCAAAATGCTGAACAAGTCCAAAGGTCCTGCCGTACATTCTCTTCGTGCACAGGCGGACAAACAGGCATACAGTACAGAAATGCGAAAAACACTGGAAAATCAGCCGAATCTGACGATTAAACAGGGGGAAGTAACCAAACTTCTGGTAGAAGATGGAAAGATTACAGGAGTTGTTCTTTATTCTGGTGCTATTTATCATTGTCAGGCAGTAGTTCTCTGTACTGGTACTTACCTGAAAGCACGTTGTATTTATGGTGATGTAAGCAATTATACAGGTCCTAACGGATTACAGGCAGCCAATTATCTTACAGATTCCCTGAAAGAGCTGGGAATCGAAATGTTCCGGTTCAAAACAGGAACACCGGCCAGAATTGCAGGAAATACTATTGATTATTCCAAGATGGAAGAACAGTTTGGTGACGAGAGAGTAGTACCTTTTTCTTTTTCCACAGATCCGGAAAAAATACAGATTCCGCAGAAATCCTGTTGGCTTACCTATACCAACGAAAAGACTCATGAGATCATCCGCAATAATCTGGATCGTTCTCCGTTATATTCTGGGATGATCGAAGGAACTGGTCCAAGATACTGTCCGTCTATCGAAGATAAAGTTGTCCGTTTTGCTGATAAAAACCGTCATCAGGTATTTATTGAACCTGAAGGACTTTATACAAACGAGATGTATATTGGCGGAATGTCAAGTTCACTTCCGGAAGATGTGCAGGATGCCATGTATCATTCTGTACCTGGACTGGAACATGCAAAAATTGTCAAAAATGCCTATGCGATTGAATATGACTGCATTAATCCAAGACAGTTGTATCCTACTCTGGAATTTAAAAAGATTAAAGGTCTGTTCAGTGGTGGACAGTTTAATGGAAGTTCCGGATATGAGGAAGCAGCAGCCCAGGGACTGATCGCAGGCATTAATGCAGCCATGGAGATCAAAGGACAGGAACAGCTGGTTCTGGATCGCTCTGAGGCATATATAGGAGTTCTTATCGATGATCTTGTAACAAAGGAAAACCACGAACCTTACCGTATGATGACCAGTCGTGCAGAATACCGGCTTCTTCTGAGACAGGATAATGCAGATCTCCGTCTCCGCAAGAAGGGATACCAGGTAGGTCTGATCGATGAGGAAACCTATCAGGCTGTTCTGAAAAAAGAGAAAGACATTCAGGCTGAGATCGAGAGAACAGAGCATGCCACCATCGGTGGAACACCGGAAGTACAGAAATTACTGGAAGAAAAAGGAAGTACACTTCTGAAATCCGGAACTACTATTGCAGAATTGATTCGAAGACCAGAACTGAATTATGAAGATCTGGCTCCTATTGATAAAGAAAGGCCAGAATTACCATGGGATGTAAAGCAGCAGGTAGAAATTAACCTGAAATATGAAGGCTATATTAAGAGACAGATGAAGCAGGTAGAACAGTTCAGGAAACTGGAGGCAAAGAAGATTCCGGAAGATCTGGACTACGAAAAAGTAGGCAGTCTGCGTATCGAAGCACGACAGAAACTGGAAGAATACAGACCTGTCTCCATTGGTCAGGCATCCAGAATCTCCGGTGTATCACCGGCAGATATATCTGTATTATTGGTATATCTGGAACAGTACAGAAGAGCGTAAGAAAACAGCGGGATGCTACCTGCTGAATAGTTACCTGTATTCAAATAAAATGAGTAAAAAAGAAAGGCGGTACACAAATGGCATATGATCTGACCGTTCTGGAACAGGGATGTGAGCAGATAGGAATCAGTCTCAATGAAGAACAGAAACAGCAGTTTATTGCTTTTTATGAATACCTTGTAGAAAAAAATAAAGTTATGAATCTTACAGGAATCACAGAGTTTCAGGAAGTGCTGGTAAAGCATTTTCTGGACAGTCTTGCCTGTGTAAAAGCAGTGGATATGAAAAAAGTAACTACAGTTATGGATATTGGAACAGGAGCCGGGTTTCCGGGAGTTCCTCTAAAGATTGCATTTCCACATCTGGAGGCATGTCTTCTGGATTCCCTGAAAAAAAGAGTGAATTTTCTTGAGGAGACATTTGCACTTTTGAAACTTCAAAATATCACAGCCATTCATGGAAGGGCGGAAGAATTTGCAAAAAACAAGTCCTACAGAGAAACTTATGATCTTTGCGTTTCCAGAGCAGTATCCAATCTGGCTACTTTATCGGAATATTGTCTCCCTTATGTAAAGGTGGGAGGAAAATTTATTTCCTATAAATCCGGCACTGTTCAGGAAGAAGCAGAACAGGCGGAAAAGGCAGTCCGGATTCTTGGTGGAAAGATTCAGGATGTAGTCTATTTTAATCTGCCGGATTCTGAGATCCAGAGATCACTGGTAGTGATTGAGAAGATAAAACCGACTCCCGGCAAATACCCACGTAAAGCAGGAACTCCTTTAAAAGAACCTCTGTCATAAAGAGCCTGCCAGTTCAGACATTTTTATTTTCACATAATCATCACACAATTATCCTATTTTTATCACAACTTTCTCATAAAATATCTCAAGAAACGGATTATAAATCCGCTTCAGGAAAAATGCCTCCGGTACCCCCTATCTCTGTTTCTTCCGGGGGCATTTTTCTTGACAGAATGAAAAAGGAGGAGAGTTTTGTGATTGAAGTAAACAATCTGGTTAAACGATATGGCGATCATACGGCAGTTGACCACCTTTCTTTTAAAATTGAGAAAGGAAAAATCTACGGTTTTCTTGGACCGAACGGAGCTGGTAAGTCAACCACTATGAATATGATCACCGGCTACATTGCATCTACGGAGGGAACAGTTTCCATAGATGGACACGACATTCTGGAGGAGCCTGAGAAAGCAAAAAAGTGCATTGGTTATCTGCCGGAAATGCCACCTCTCTATTTCGATATGACAGTACTGGAGTATATGAACTTTGTTGCTGATCTCAAAAAAATCCCAAAAGCTGAAAAGAAATCCATGGTGGAAGAAGTCATGGATATGGTTAAAATATCTGATATGCGTAACCGCCTGATCAAGAACCTGTCCAAAGGTTACCGTCAGAGAGTAGGTCTGGCACAGGCTATCCTGGGTTATCCGGAAGTGATCATCCTTGACGAGCCTACAGTAGGTCTTGACCCGAAACAGATCATAGAGATTCGTGATCTGATCAAAAGTCTGAAAAAGAAACATACAGTAATCCTGAGCTCACATATATTATCTGAAGTAAGTGCAGTCTGCGATTATGTACTGATTATTTCCCATGGAAAACTGGTAGCAAGTGATACACCGGATAATCTTGGAAAACTGGCAGCAGGATCCAATAATCTGTCACTGGTTGTAAAAGGAGACAAAGATAAAATCCAGATTCTTCTGAACCAGATTCCTGGTATAAAAGAGATTTCCATAGAATCTTCCAAAGACCAGGAAGGCTGGAGTATTAAACTTTCCACAGAAGAAAATACCGATATTCGGGAAGAAGTCTTTTATAAGATGGCAGAGAAGCATTATCCTATCCTGGAAATGCAGTCTAAGAAAGTTTCTCTGGAAGAAATCTTCCTGGAACTGACAGAAGACGGCATAAATAAAAAAGTTTCTGCTGAACCGGAGATCAAAACAGCAGAAGAAGCAGAAAAAATAATAGAAGATCAGAAACAGGAAGGAGAAAAAGACAATGACAGCAGTTTATAAAAGAGAGCTGAGAAGCTATCTTACTTCTATGATCGGTTATCTGTTTATGTTTTTTATCCTGCTCTTAACCGGTATTTATTTTTCAGCTTATCAGCTGACATCCGCATACCCGAAATTTGAATATACTTTAAGTGCACTGACCTTTGTGTTTCTGATCAGTGTGCCGATCCTGACTATGAGAGTTCTTGCAGAAGAACGGAAACAGAAGACAGATCAGCTTCTGCTTACAGCACCGGTATCTGTAGAAAAGATCGTACTGGGAAAATACCTGGCGCTGGTGACTATTTTTGCAATTCCCATGCTGATTGTGTGTCTGTATCCACTGCTGATGTCTAAATTTGGCACAGTGTCATTCGGGGCAGCCTATACGGCAATCCTGGGATTCTTTCTTCTGGGATGCGCCAATCTTGCCATAGGTGTGTTTATTTCATCCTTGACAGAAAGCCAGGTAATTGCAGCAGTTCTGACTTTTGTATTTTTGTTTGCATTTTATATGATGAACGGAATCTCTTCTTTCTTTTCAGAAGGATCCCTTTCTACCTGCATTACTTTTGGACTTCTGATCCTGGCAGCAGCCATTGTTATTTATACAATGATCAAAAACTTCCTGATTTCAGCAGTAATCTGCGTAGTGGGCGAAATTGCACTTGGTGTTATTTATGTTGTAAATTCCAGTTTCTTTTCCGGGGGAATTCAGAAAGTGCTGAATGTATTTAACCTCAGCAGTCATTTTGATAACTTTGCCAATTCAATATTTGATGTAAAAGGAATTGTATATTTCCTGTCTGTGATAGCTGTATGTATGTTCCTGACTGTACAGTCTATTGTCAAGAGACGCTGGAATTAAGGAGGCTGGGAAAATGAAAATGACGGAAAAGTGGAAAGAAAGAAAAAACCACAAAGAAGATAATACAGATAAAAAAGTAAAAGAAAAAAAGTCAGTGAAACAGAAAATTAAGGAATCTATGAATAAGAAATATCTGAAAAATGGTTCTTACAGCGTGGTGATCAGTGCTGTTTTCATTGTCATTGTTGTAGTGATTAATATGATCGTAGGAGCACTTCCAACCAAGTACTCTGAGTTCGATTTAAGTTCCCAGAAATTATATAGTATTGGAGATCAGACAAAATCTTTTCTAAAAGACCTGGACAAAGATGTTACCATCTATCAGGTAGTTCAGAGTGGTTCAGAAGACGAGACTATCAGTAAACTGCTGGAAAAATATGAAGAAGAATCCAGCCATATCAGAGTAGAAGAGAAAGACCCTGTTGTAAATCCGAAGTTTACATCAGAATATACAAGCGATGAAGTTTCTGCCAACAGCCTGATCGTTGTGTGTGGGGACAGAAGTAAAGTAGTAGATTACAGCAATATTTACGAATCTTCCGTAGATTATAATACTTATCAGTCCCAGACAACAGGGTTTGACGGCGAGGGACAGATTACCAGTGCTATTTCCTATGTAACATCTGAAGATATGCCGGTTCTTTATACACTGGACGGACATGGAGAAAAAGAACTGTCTTCTGATATTCAGGAAGATATTCAGAAAGCAAACATTGATATCAAATCCCTGAACCTGATCACAGAAGAAAGTGTGCCGGAAGACGCAGCCTGCCTGCTGATCAATGCACCTACTTCTGATATCTCAGAGACAGAAAAAGATGCCATTATTGAATATCTGGAAAATGGTGGAAAAGCTATGATCTTTTCTGATTATACAACCGAATCCATGGATAATTTTGATGCAGTTCTGAAGAACTACGGCGTAGAAAGGGTGGATGGCATTGTGATTGAGGGAGATACACAGCACTATGCACAGATGCCATATTACCTGGTTCCAACTGTAAACAGCACAGATGCTATTTCTGATTTTGCTTCCCAGGGCTATTATGTACTAATGCCTTATGCGCAGGGAATCAAACAGAGTGATGATATCAGAGATACCGTAACAGTAAATAGCCTTCTTACAACCTCTGACAGTGCATATTCCAAAGTAGATGTAAACAGTGGTGACATCGAAAAAGCAGACGGTGATGCAAATGGTCCATTCGATCTTGGTGTAAGTATTACAGAAACACTGGATAATGATAAAGAAACACAGATTGTATATTATACAAGTTCCAATCTTATGGACAGCCAGATCAACCAGATGGTTTCAGGCGGAAATGAGCAGATGATCATAAGCTCCCTGAACTGGATGTGCAGCAATGATGAAACCGCAACCATTTCTATTCCGTCCAAAGATCTGCAGGTTTCTTATCTGACTCTTACTGCTTATGATGTAAGTTTCTGGAAGATCTGTGTAATGGGGCTGATCCCCGGAGTATTCCTTGTAATTGGCTTTATGGTATGGCTGAAAAGGAGAAAGGCATAAATGAAAAGTAAGACTGTAAAATTGATTTCTGCTGTAGTGGCACTTGGTGTCCTTTCCGGAGCCTATGTGGGAGTAAAATCTTATACTTCCGCACAGGAAGCAAAGGAATCCGAAGAAGAGGATACCAGTGAGACTGTTACAGATATTTCATCTGATGATGTAAAATCCGTATCGTACACAGCCGATCAGGACAAGATTGAACTGGACAAAAAAGAGGATTCCTGGGTACGGAAGGGAGAGACAGATTTTCCACTGAAACAGGATTCTGTAGACAGTGCAGTAAATAACATCATTAATCTCAGCGCAGATCAGAAAATTACAGATGTAGAGGATTTAAGTGAATATGATCTGGATGCACCACAGAATGAGATTACCATTACCTCAGGAGATGACAGTACTGAAACTGTCATCCAGGTAGGAATGAAGAATGACTCCACAAGTCAGTATTATGTTAAGAAATCTGATGATGACAAAACCGTATATCTGGTAGCATCTTCTGTACTGGATCCTTTTATGAGCAGTATTTATGACAATATGGCTGAAAGTGAGACATTTCCGTCTGTAACAACTGCTACTATTTCAGAGGTAAAAGTAGACAAAGAAGACGGATATGAACTGACAGAGGATCCAAAGGATCTTTTCTGGACTGTTTCAGATGGTAAAGAATCCGAAAAAGCAGATACATCCAAAGCTGGAAACGTAACATCTGCCATGGGTTCTTTGGCATATGACAAGTTTGTAGATTATAACTGTACAGATGATTCTCAATATGGTTTGGATGATCCTTATGCAGTGATCACAGCCAAATACACAGAAGAAAGTACTTCAGAGGAAAGTACATCTGAGACAGAAGAGAGCACAGAGGACAGCAGTGATGAGGACAATAAAGTTACAGTAGATAAAGAAATCACCATTTATGTAGGAGATGAAGCAGACGGAAGCCGCTATGTAAAGGTAAATGACAGCAAACAGGTATATACCATTACCGATGATTCTCTGTCTGCGATTCTGGACAGCAAAGCAGCTGATTTTTACAGCCTGTCTGTAAACTATATGTCAGTGAATGATCTTGATTCTCTGGAAGTAAAAGATGCAGATGGAACCCATGAAATAAAAGTAACCCGGGAGACCACCAAAGCTGAAGATACAGAAGACGAGGACAGTGAAGATGGTGACAGCACAGAAACCACTACTGTTACTTATCAGCTGGATGGAAAAGATGTGGATGATACATCCTTTACCACATTTTATAATAAACTCATCAATATTACCGCACAGGAACGTCTGACAGAAGAATATAAACCAGAAGGTGATCCGGCTTATGCATTCAGTTTCACAGGCACAGATGGAACGACAATTACAGCTGAGTATTATGAATATGATACCAACTTCTATGCTGCAGTTGTGGGAGACAAAGTTTATCTGATCAACAAGATGAATGTACGTGATCTTGCAGATGCTTATGATACCATGATCAATGGCAGTTCTGAAGAAGAGAAACAGTCAGAATCTGACAGCACAGAAAGCGATGCAGAAGATACTGCAGAAGCAACAGCAACTTCGGAAAAATAAAAAGTTAAAGATTAAAAGAGAGACCTGAGAACAGTGCTGAACTGGTTTTCAGGTCTTTTCTTATGTGATATGATATTAATATCTAGGTTAAAATGTTATTATAGGGAATACAGAGGTGAAAGATTATGTTATGTTTTGAAAATGATTATTCAGAAGGGGCACATCCAGAGATTCTGGAACACCTTATAGAGACGAATATGGAGCAGCTTTCCGGATATGGCACAGATATTTACTGCCAGAAAGCTAAAGAAAAAATCAGAAATGCCTGTGGAATACCTGACGCAGAAGTGTTTCTGCTGACTGGGGGAACACAGACCAATCAGATCATCATTGATACTGTTCTGGCACCTTATGAGGGGGTTATAGCTGCCAGGACCGGGCATGTAAGCACTCATGAAGCAGGTGCCATAGAATTTACCGGACATAAAGTACTGGAATTGCTGGAGAAAGAAGGAAAGATCCAGGCAACGGATTTAAAAGATCTGTTGGAAACTTTTTATGGAGATGGAAATCATGAACATATGGTATTTCCGGGAATGGTGTATATTTCTCACCCTACAGAGTATGGTACCCTATACAGTAAACAGGAACTGAAAGATCTTTCTGCGGTCTGCAGAGAATATAAGATCCCTCTGTATATGGACGGTGCAAGACTGATCTATGGTCTTGCAAGTGAGAAGACAGATCTGACTTTACAGGATATTGCACAGTTATGCGATATCTTTTATATAGGAGGAACCAAGGCAGGTCTGTTGTGTGGGGAAGCAGTTGTCTTTACAGGAAAAAATATGCCGGCGCATTTCCTTACCAGAGTAAAGCAGCATGGGGCACTTCTGGCAAAGGGCAGACTTTTGGGTGTACAGTTTGACGCATTATTTACAGATGAGCTGTATCTGAAAATAGGAGAAAATGCCATTACAACAGCAGCTGTACTAAAAAACGGACTTAAAGAAAAGAACTATGAATTCTATATAGATTCTCCTACAAATCAGATATTTATTGTCCTTAATAATGTGCAGATGAAAAAACTGTCAGAACAGGTAGTTTTCAGTTTCTGGGAGAAAAAAGATGATTCCCATACAGTGATCCGTTTTGCCACAAGCTGGGCAACCAGAATGGAAGATGTTCATAAATTACTTACTCTTTTGTAAGCCTTACAGGATTGTAAAAAAGATGGTTTTGATTTATAATAAAAGAACTTCAGATGCAGTAAAGGAGGACGTAAATTGAAGAACAGAAACAAACTGATCACCTTCGCAATACTGACAGCAACAGCAACGGGGATTGTTCATGTAATGAACAAAGTCATTGCTGCATCCGCATGTCTGAAAGAAATGCTGGATACAGGAAACCGACATTATTACCATTGGAGATTTGGTGATATCTACTATACAAAAAAAGGAAAAGGCAGCCCGATACTTCTGCTCCATGATATGCTTCCGGGAGGTTCCGGATATGAGTGGAGCAGGATTGAGGATGAGCTTGCACTGGAGCATACAGTATATAATATTGACCTGCTGGGATGTGGACGCTCAGAGAAACCAGGCATTACTTATACAAATTTTGTTTATGTGCAGATCATCTGTGACTTCATAAAGAACGTGATCGGAGAGAAAACAGATGTGATCGTCAGTGGATATTCCGGATCTTTTGTTGTAATGGCATGCCATAACGAAAAACAGCTTTTCAATAAGATCATGATGGTGAATCCACCAGGCATGGCCGGTCTGAAGCAAGGACCCGGAAAGAAAGACAAAGCTCTGAAATATCTTTTGGAAGTACCTGTATTCGGAACACTTTTATATCATATGATGGTGTCCCGAAGCGCAGTTTCTGATCTTTTTATAGAGAATATTTCATTTGATCCTTTCCATCCGGATCAGGATATGATGGATGCATATTATGAGGCAGCACACAGAGGTGGCTGCTATGCAAAGGCTCTTTATGCAAGTAAGGCTGCCAGATATATGAATATTGATATTACCAGAGGTCTGAAAAATATTGATAACAGTCTTTATATTGTAGAAGGTGAAGCGGAAAATAACGGACAGGCGATTATAGAGTCTTATCAGGCTGTAAATCCTTCTGTAGAAGTATTTACAATAATGGAAACCAAACATTATCCTCATGTAGAAGCGCCGGAGAAATTCCTGGAACAGGTAGGGATCTTTTTTTGACAAATGCAGATGTGGATGAAAGAGAACAGGGATGAAGAATTTTCTTCACCCCTGTTTTTTGTACTTTGAAACAGCCATGATCACTGTGAGAACAGCTATGGCATACAGAAATTCAATACCAAGATATTTCCACAGATCAGAGATACGGTTTGTAGGAAGAACATGGTAACTGCCAAGAAGATCATTGGCTTTTTCATACCAGTAGACTGGCAGGAACTGGGAAACTTTTAGCACTCTCGGGTTCATTACATTCATTGGTACAAAGACTCCACAGAGGAAGCACATACCTAGAGAAAGAATGTTGGAAAGCCCGTTTAACATATCAGAATTTTTTACAAAAAGCCCTGTAAGGTAAGCCAGAGACAGGGAGATCACAAGGATCAACAGACTGTTAAGAAGGTAGTAACTTATAAAAGGCAGGGAACAGAAGTCCTTTTTGAAAAGGAGAACTGCACCGCCCATAGAGATCAGCCAGAGTCCAATCCCTACAGTAAACATAGCAAGAAATCCTTCCAGGTTCTGTCTTTTGAGAGAAACTGAAGAAGCAGCCATACGTTTCCGGATGTCTTCGTTGCGGAAAGCCATGAGAATATATCCCATAGAATAACAGAGACTTCCAAGAAACAGATAAGGAATATATCTGAAATAATAGGTATATGCCGGTGTTCCGCTGTTATTGCCTGTATTTTCAAGGAGATGTACGGTAGCGGTATTTTGCTCCACAGAGATACTGGAAGCCTCAGAAAGACTAAATCCGGCTGCCATATAGGTTTTTACAGAGTTCAGGTAACTGTTGATCTGCTGATCTACGTAATAAGAGGAATAGGAACCGGGAATTCTGGTAACAGAAAGTGGGGTACCCTGAAAGATACAGGAGTCATAAAAATTTTCAGGAATCTGAATGATATATTCCACATTTCTGTAAAAAAGTTCTTCCTGCATAACAGAAAGGTCATCCTGGATCATGGAAACCTGATGAATGTTGCTCAGATACTGGATCAGACCATCAGAAAGAGCTGAATGATCCCTGTCACAAATAGCGATGGAGATGCGGGTCTGCTGATAATTATCCAATCCTTCTTTTCTGGAAGCTGCCTGAATGAACATGGTAATACTGAAAAAAATAGCAAGGTACATGATCACCAGTCCAAGATTGCGTTTCAAAATCTTCATATGGCATTTATAGACTGTCATATCGTTCCCTCCTTATCATGAAAAATGAGGCACCTGTCAGGAGAACGCTCATAACTGCCAGAATGATAAGATTCCTGTAATAGCGAGCAGGATCATCATATACATTGATGCAGTAAAATGCGTCAGAGATCAGGGCAGCAGGATTCAGACGGTTCAGAACAGGAATATTTTTTTCTACGATATCTTTCATGGTATTATTCATAAGTCCAGAAAGAAAACAGCAGGTCATAGAGACTGCAAGCAGGATTCCTATTTTTACACCTTCCCGCATTTTGCCAAGACTTCCTACAAAAAATCCCAGAGATACTCCGATCAGGCAGCCCAGGAAAGTGATCAGAAGCATGGGTGTCATATTTCCCTGAAAGTCCAGCCGAAGGATATAACGAAGATACAGAATCAGAATGATTACGTCCAGATATCCCAGGAAAAAAGCAGAAATCTGCTCAGAAAGCACAATTTTCAGTTTGTGAGTAGGGGTAACTGTTCTTCTGGCAGCAAGGGAAGAAAGATTGGCCTGAAGGGGAATGGCGGAACCAAATCCAATAAAACATCCATAGAAACATGCCATGGCAATAAGTGCATAAAAGAATTGAACATTGCCATCTATGGTTTTGCCTCCCAGAGAGACTTCATGTACCAGTTCCCGGGTGTCCATCATCTGTTCCAGTCCTTTCAGAATACCGGATGGATGCCGGAGAAAAATTTTTCTTACAGTGGTCAGGCTGCTTTCGTAATTATCCAGAATGGTCTGAAGGATACTTTCAGGAATTCCGTTTGTGGTTACTGTAAGGGAAGGCTGAATATCTGCATAGTAAATGCCGGCTATTTTGCCGCTTTTCAGAGCGTCCAGAGCTTTGGGTTCAGGCATTTCGCTGACGGAGATCAGATCATCGGTGTTATTTTCTATTTGATTCAGGAACCCAAGAAACAGGGGATTGGAAGTTTCGGGTTTCACGACAGCTACCGATACTGTTTCAAAGTCTGCCTCACTGATATTCCCAAAAGCAAAAAAGAAGAAAGTACCAAGTATCAGCGGAAACACCAGAGGCCAGAAAACCATGGAAAAATTTCGCAGTTTGATCCGGAGACTATAGGTAATAAGATGTATCATTAAAACTCCTTTCCGTTATAAAAATATACAAAATAATGTATAAATACACATCAGTCTCGAAGTTGTTTTCCAGTGATCTCAAGAAAAACATCATTGAGTGTGGGAAGTTCCGAAAAGACTCTTCCAAAAGGAATCTGGGCTTCCTGAAGATAATTCAGAACATGGATCAGATTATGCTGGGCACCGGTACAGCGAAGAGTGAGAATCTCATCCTTGTACTGCAGGTCAAACACATGTGGAAGAGTACGGAGGTTGTCCTGCTGTTCACTGGAAAGAATAATGGCTTCGATGGTAATAGTCTCACCGGTTTTAATCATCTGTTTCAGCTCTTCTTTGGTGCCGGATGCAATAATACGTCCTTTGTCCATGATAGCGATTCTGGTGCAGATCTGTTCCACTTCTTCCATGTAATGCGAAGTGTAAATAATAGTAGATCCCTGCTGGTTAAGCTTCAGAATGCCTTCCAGAATCTTGTTTCTGCTTTGGGGATCGACGGCAACGGTTGGTTCGTCCATAATGATCAGACGAGGTTTGTGGGCAATGCCACAGGCAATGTTCAGACGACGGAGAAGTCCTCCGGACAGTTTCTTTGGGCGAGTTTTGCGGAAGTCTTCAAGTCCTGTAAACTGTATGGCTTCTTCCACCATCTGGTGCCGTCTGGCTTTATCCTGGATATAGAGACCACAGAAATAATCAATATTTTCATAGACGGTCAGCTCATTAAAAACTGCTACATTCTGCAGAACTATGCCGATCTGCTGCTTGGCTTCATAATTGTCTGGACACATTTCCTGATCAAAGATACGGATGCTGCCCTTGTCGTATTTTAACAGGGAAAGCATACAGCTGATTGCAGTGGTTTTGCCAGAACCATTAGGCCCCAGAAGTCCAAAAATCTCGCCTTCCCGGATATCCAGATTCAGGTGGTTCAGCGCGGTGATACTGCCATATCTTTTTACCAGGTTTTCGATATGTATCATAGAATAGCCTCCATTTATTTTTATAATCTTTTGCGAAAAAAACGAGTTTCGTAACTGTGTTTCTTTGTTGTTTCGTTGAATTCAGTATAGGATAAACAGGAACAAAAACCAAGTGAGGAATGTCACAAAAATTGAGAAGGCAAAGATTACATTTGTCACTTGAAGAGGGTGGCGGATTCGGATATAGTAAATATTATGATCCGGTTTGGGGATGTCAGGAGGGGAAAGATGAGATATTTTCGTGACCTGTCTCTTTTGGGGCTGTATTGTCTGGTGGCATTGTTTTATGGAAAATCAGATATAAAAATGGTGGCAGCAGTGTTGTGCACCGTTATAATGGTCTGCGGGTGCTATTCCTGTACACAGAAATACAGACAGGGGATACTTCTGGCATATGGATTGTCGGGATTCTGGAATCAGGATTTTATCTGGTTTTATCCTGTCTTTATATACTGTAGCATGAGTTGCGGAAGAAGAATTTTAGGAATTCTGCTGACAATTGCAGGTGTGTTATTTTACTCTGAAAAAATATCTGCGAAAATACTAATGTACCTTTTATTGGACTGTATAATCGCTGCTTTTATGGAATACAACACCAGAAAATATACAACTTTGAAAGAAGAATTTCGCAGAACAAAAGATGACAGTGAAGAAAGAAACCTTCTTCTGGCAGAAAAAAATAAAATGATTCTGGAAAAACAGGATTATGAAATTGAGACAGCCATTTTGAAAGAAAGAAATCGGATTGCTAGAGAAATCCATGATAATGTAGGACATGTACTGTCCAGATCAATTCTTCTGGTTGGGGCTGCAAAAACAGTTAATAAAGATGAAAATATGAGATTTGTACTGAATGGATTGGATGAATCATTGAATTCTGCTATGAACAGCATAAGAACCAGTGTGCATGATCTTCATGATGACTCGGTAAACCTGAAAGAGGTACTGATGCAGCTGGCAGGAGAATTTACTTTCTGCCAGGCAATCCTGGTTTATGATGTGACAGATCAGATTCCGAAAGAGGTAAAGTATTGCTTTATCAGCATTGTAAAAGAAGCATTGGCAAATGTATCCAGACATAGTAACGCAACGGAAGTTAAAATTACGGTAAGGGAACATCCGGCATTATTCCAGCTATCAATGGAAGATAATGGAAAAGAAATTAAGTACAATAAACAGGATACAGAGGGGATTGGACTGACAAATATGCAGGAAAGAGTGAACGGACTTAAAGGAAATTTCAGAATTGCCACAGAAGATGGGTTCAGAATATTTATTACAGTTCCCAAAGACTGTGAATAACAAAAATATGTGTTTTTAGGATTGGTGAAAAAGTGAATATTATTATAGTTGATGATGATCCGTTTGTGACAGGTGCATTGAAAACAATACTGGAATCTACGGGAGAAATCACTGTAAAAGCTACGGGTACAGATGGCAAAGAAGCCTGTGAATTATATGAAAAATATCAGCCAGATGTACTTTTGATGGATATCCGAATGAGAAATATGGACGGTCTGAAGGCTTCGGAAAAAATATTGTCAGATTTTCCAAAAGCGAATGTTCTTTTACTCACAACTTTTACAGATGATGAGTATATTGTGAAAGCTTTACAGATAGGAGCGAAGGGATATCTTCTAAAACAGGATTATGAAAATATTCTTCCTGCAATAAAAGCAGTATGTTCCGGACAAACGGTCTTTGGTAATGAAATTGTAGCCAAAATACCGGATTTATTAAATAGATCAGAAGAATATGATTATTCTGCACATGATATTAATAAGCGTGAACTGGAGATTATACGTCTTATTTCCAGAGGATACAGCAATAAAGAAATTGCATCAGAATTATGTCTGGGAGAAGGGACTGTAAGAAATTATCTCAGTTCGATTCTGGACAAATTACAGCTTCGGGATAGGACTCAGGTGGCAATATTTTACTATCAACATAAATAAAAAATGAATAAATATACATAAATATGCAAAAAATAGTTATATAAAATATATAATAATATGACGAAAAAACATCATAATCGTATAATCAACAGAAGAAAACTGTGTTATTAACATAAAGAGGAAGGGACAAAGTAAAACTTAAAAGTAAAAGGGTGATAGAAGTATGAAGTGCGGAGAAAATGTGCAGATTTTGGGTAGAAAATAAAAACAAATGTATTTGACAGAAAGACACACGAAATTATGAATATTACTTATGCAGGAGGCATCAAAAAATGCAGGATATAGAATTTATGAAGAAAGCGATTGAACTTTCAAAGGCTGCAGTAGAGCATGGAAATGAACCTTTTGGAGCTGTTCTTGTTAAGGACGGAAAGATTGTATTTACCAACGAAAATCAGATTTATACAAAACATGACCCTACTTTTCATGGAGAGGCTGGTTTAATCAGAGAATTCTGTGCTGTTACAGGAATCACAGATTTACATGAATATACATTGTATTCCAGCTGTGAACCCTGCTTTATGTGTAGTGGGGCAATGGTTTGGGTTAAGCTGGGAAGACTTGTTTATGGAGCAAGTAATATAGAGTTGGAACATATTCTGGGGGATGAAGGATGTAACTGTTCAAGAATGGTATTTGAAAATTCTTTCTGGAAACCAGAGGTTACGGAAGGAGTTATGAGAGAAGAAAGCCTGGAAGTATTGAAAAGCTATTTCGAGACGCACGTTAAAGGGTGAACAGTATAAATGCTCAGACGCCTGTTAGGAAAAAAAACTCAGGAAGCCTGGTAAGCAAGTATCTCTTTTTTATGTAGTTCATCAGCCCAATAAGCAGCGATCTGACAATGAGCAGAACCACATACAGGATCTTCAGGAATGCTTAATTTGGGACAAAAACTACGAGAGACACAGTCAGTTTCTGTCCCAGGTGTAAACCAACGGGGATTTTTGATAAAGACACGCTATACTTATATATGTTTCACGTGAAACATTGAAGATTGCTATTGCTATAAATATTGTAAACAAATTATATATATTGTGAATCATTATAAATGACATGATGTTAGGGTCAAAAGTGTTACTGCTCACTCCGTTTACAGTAATTCAAAAGCCTCTCTATGTACCCCACTTTTTTTGAAAAGTTTACACAATTTACCATATTCAAATGGAGGTGCTATACTGTATTTATCAAATAAGGGTGATAAACACATATGTCATTCAGAACAAATTCCTATCAGCAGATATCATTTACAGATTGTATGAACGGACTTACAGCCGACGAACAAAAAAAACATTGTAACATTCTTGGGCAAAAACTTTTGTGGAAGATGTTTTCCTGCTATTGATGAAAAACCATTTTCTGTTTTATATTCGTAGATCTCACATGACTGAAGTCACATGCTCATCAGTCGCTTTAAGTGACAAGGCTAAATATCGGCAGATACACCTGTAACTTAGAATATGCACAGTCATGCGCTTTTTTCCATGCCGGATATGGCAGGTTCCCACAACACAGGTAGTCCGCTGTATATCTGCCTGTGTTTATGCTGCTTTTTACGAGTTCCCTGATAAAATATCTTGCTCCAATATTATAGGATGCCGAAAGATCACTGTTACATCTTTTTCCATTCTGGAATGTACAGAGACTGTGATTGCCCGGATCACGGACAACTGTTCCTGAGCCATCATAGGCAAGCCTGCTGGTATTCCACGCACAGATTCTGAATATGCGCATCCCTCTCCGGTGCGCCTGGTGCTCACATCTTTTTTGAATATCCTTTTTTCTCCACAGATGCAGCTCCTGTTTCTTTCTTCCCGATATCTTTCCTTTTGTTTCCAGATACTCAAAAACGAGCACATCCGCATGTTTTTCTTCTGCACATCCTCGCGGAGCGTTTATCTCAGCCGGAGATTGTATTCCCACTGAGAAAGACTTGTTATTACTCACCACTTGCAGAAGTGGGAGCCTTCTCGACTGAGATAAACTTTCTTCCCAGGACAGTTCCATCCGACCGCATAATGGTATAGACTGTATCCATATTGAGTTCTAGATCCACACTGCAGATGATCTGTTCTTTTACAGGTGCATTTGTAAGCAGCACATCTTCTGTATAAGAAAAACGCAGGAAGTATTTACGATGCCTTTTTTCCAATATGGGAGCTGCTGCTTTTTTCTGCCCAGTTTTTTTGAGATATTCAATATCTGCATGGTTGAGGCTGACCCGGAACCATTTCCAGTCATGACCGTCATAAAGTTTCAGGTATGATCTGTCTTTTTCTTCTGTATCCTCACGGTAATCACATCACGGTAGAATACCGGCATGGCATGATTACCACACACCAGCTTCGGTCTGCCGCCTTTCTGATCCGTTTATTTTCACAATTTCAGCCTCGCCTTATATGATGATACACTTCCCAGGGCATGCTGGATAGCTGCTCTTCTGAGATAAGAAGACATCTTTGGAAAACGAAGGTCAAAATCAAATCTTGCCTGGTTCTTTTTAGGACAATAAGCGGGAATCCTCGGCAATTCAATTACCGAGATGAAAGCGC
>OLRG01001155.1_pt1 | contig 22339 bp, 15 predicted proteins | sample 1672331 | NCBI WGS metagenome assembly OLRG01 (sample SAMEA3136672, study PRJEB25190) | human gut metagenome
ACAAGCAGCAGCGCCGTCATAAACAGCACCAGTCGGGTGTGCACGGCCAGCCGATGATTTTTCCGGTAGGAGAGGATATCATTCCATACGAAAAAGCCAAGCCCGCCAATAATCACCAGCGCCGCCAACACCAGATTCACGGTCACATCCTGAGAAAATGCACCAATGCTGTCCCCGGGGGTCAGAAAGCCCAGAATATCGAAGCCCGCGTTGCAGAAGGCCGAAACCGCATGAAACACCCCCAGCCACAGGGCCTTTCCAAAGGGATACAGCAGCGAGAACCGGGCAGTCAGGAGCACCGCACCGATGCCCTCCACCAGAAACGTCCCTGCCAGCATCAGCCGCACCAGCTTCACAACGCCCTTCAGCTCGCCCAGTGCCATGGCCTGCTGGATTACCAGCCGCTCCCGGATGCCGATCCGCCGCCGAAGCAGGAAGTAGAACACCGACACAAAGGCCATATAGCCAAGGCCGCCGATCTGGATCAGCCCCAGCAGCACCGCCTGTCCGAACATAGACCACTGGCTGTAGGAATCCACCAGCGAAAGGCCTGTGACGCAGGTGGCCGAGGTGGCGGTAAATGCCGCCGTCATGGCCCCGCAGCTGACCCCATTCCGTGAGGATACCGGCAGAGCCAGCAGGATGCTTCCCAGCAAAATGACGATCAGAAAAAATCCTGTCAGCACTCTTGCCGCATGATCAGGCTTTCGCCGCCCCTGAAGCCCGTCCCGGCGTTTTTTTTGCTTCATTCTTACTTACCTTTCTTACAGTCAAGGGGACGCTGCGGCTCTGCACAGCGTCCCCTGCGTATTACGAATTGTCGCCGCTGTCTCCCGCATCAATCAGCGCCTGGGCCATGCTGACCGCCGCTTCCTTGGTATGCCGCGCAGTGGCGTTTCCACTGTCGGAAGTAAAGTCCATAATGGACAGATACATATTCTCCATTCCGCATTCTGCCAGCACAGAATTATCTTTCAGGCTCAGCCGCACCGGATCATCCGCATCACAGGGAAGCCCCATGTCTGAAAGGCTGTCGGTAAAATACTCCAGCTCCGGATTGGTATAGGCGTCCGATACATTCTCGCTCATGAGATACAATCCCACGTCCTGCTGAGACATATAGAGGTACATCCGCTCCTGGTTCTCTCGTCCCACCTCAGTGTTGCCCACATAGAGGACTGCATAGCAGATATTGACCTTTCCATTGCCGTCAATGTCACCAACAACCGGCTTCAGCACCTGATTCAGTGCATCCAGCTGGGTCTCATCAACATAGTAATCCGTTGCGATTACCACTGTGGTATCATAGCGCTCTTTCCGAAGGGAGTCCACTGTAATAAACACAATGATACCCAGCACCACCACACCAATCAGCAGGGGCCACTTATAATGGTACCAGAATACATTGACAAACCAGTGTTGGAAGCCGCCGTTATCCTGAATGTTCTTTTTAAGCTTTGACATGTCTGCGTTCCTCCGTCAAGGGCCGTGTTCCATCAAAATTTTCACCCGATCCCCCGCCAGCGCAGGGAACACACGGAACATCTTACCATAGTGCCACTAAAATTGCAAGTGTTCCCTTCCCCGCAGTTCTTCCCCCCAAAAACGGGCGCCCCAGCCATTGCCGAAGCGCCCGTCCGCATATGATAAACCATTTTCCCTCAGCTGATGCTGATATACTGGGATCCCACTATGTTCCGCCGCCCATCAAAGGTGCAGAAGTAATCCTCTACCAGGTCTCCAATGAGCGCCTTTGCCTTGGCCTCATCCCTTGGGCCGGGCTTATCCCACATGCGTGCATGAAAGAAATACGTAGCAGAAAATTTGGTTCCGTCTGCCATTTCATAGCTTCTCGCCTCCGGGATCGGCAGCTCCGTGCCATCCTCGGCGTGATTGAACATGGGCTTTTCCCCGGGCTTCAGCCCCGCAGGACCAAATTCCTTTCCGCAGCAGGCAAAGCGTCCCACCACCGCCACGTTATTCAGCTGGAGGAACATTTTCAGGATTTCCAGCGTAGCTGTGCATTCATCGGAGCCATAGAATCCGCCGCCATAGGTGGTAAACACAATCCCCAGTGGCTGATACTGGCTCTGATAAATGGCGCCGGGATACGGCCCGCGCTCTCCGGAGCGCCGCCATTTGAGTTCCTTGGGCATTTCCTTTTCCGGTGCAGGCCCTCCGCCGGTGGGCGGCATGGAAAATTCCTTTGCACCGCTTTCCACATTGGCCCGCGTCTCTTCCTCCAGCCCGGAGTGTGCCCCAAGGCTGAACAGCTTGCTGACAATTTTCAGGGGATACCCCGCCACGATGGGGCTTCCCAGACAAATTACGTCATAATCGTCAAAGTACACCTGCGGCTGGATCTCATCTATATTCATATTGTTCTTCAGCCGCAGCATGGTCACATCCCACTGGTACGCCTGAAATGTCTCCTGAAACCACACAGCTATTTTTTCGGTATTCTTTGTCATTGTGGCATACAGGATCAGGGCTCTTCTCTGTTTTTCCATTATTGCCTCCTATCGCATCGATATTATCTGCTTATAAACCGGTCGTAGGCCCCTTGCTTGATCTCAATACAGCGTGCAATGTTCATGGATTCAATGGTAGATACAAAGGTATCCCACTGGGCGTCAATGTCTTCGGCGCCGGTCATAAAGGAAACCGCCATATTGGAGATGTAGGTATCGATGTCATTGTAAAGCACATTATATTCGTTGTTTTCATCGCTGGTCAGATCTCCGTGATACTGCTGGCTGTTATTCCGGTTGCTGTTCCAGATGTCCGTTGCAGAAGCCTGTGCCTCAGTATCATAAATGCTGTCGTAATAGCGGGGATCCAGCGTATAGGGGGCACACCAGTTGATATAGATGGACTCTGAAATAAAGGAGCCCAGACCATCGGGGTTATTGGTGACCAGCTCCGTGAGCTTTGGTTCCCCATTGGCGTCATACTCAAACGCCTCCCCCTCAATGCCGAAGTTGCAGGCAATGGACCCGTCCTCTGTGAAGAACCAGTTGATAAAGCCCAGCACGTAGGGAATCCGTTCTTCCGTAACTCCGGTGGTAACGTTCCACTTGTTGGACAGGGGATCGCTGTTGGGGGTATTGCCCATGGTAATGGTGTCGCCGCTGTTTACCGTCACGTCCGCCATGGGGACCGCCTCCCAGTTGGGATCCGATGCCCCCGCCGCACTGCCGGAGGAGAAAATGTCCACGCCAGTCATAAATACGCCTGCGGTACCGTCCTGCATCTGCGCATCATAGGAGATGCCCGCTCCCTGGGTATTGTTCAGGAAGTCCCTGGAGATCAGTCCCTCAGCATACCATTTGGAGATCATTTCACAGTACTGCCGGAAGGAATCCTCTGTATAAGCGTACTTCACCGTTCCATCCTCTACATAGTAGCCACTCTGGGTCATGCCCAAGCCGGAGCACAGAAAATCGTTGTCCAGAAAGCCTGTGGAGTACATCAGCAGCGGCTCCGGGCAGCTATAGTCATTCTTAAATACCGTCAGTACCTCATATAGCTCGTCATATGTGGAAGGAATGTCCAAGCCGGATTGATCCAGCCAGTCCTTCCGAATGCCAAATCCCTGTGGCCGTCCGCCGGTGGCCCGGCCCGCAATATCCGCAATGGCTCCGGTATCTGTGGTCAGCAGCTTGCGGATCTCCTCATCATTTTGGAGAGATGCATAGTAATCCGGCATATCCGTTTCCAGATAATCCGACAGATCCATAATAATTCCGTCTTCAATGGCCGCATCCGCACTGCCATAGGCTCGGCTGGCACCTACGATCACGTCATAATCCACCGTGGCACCGGAGGCACACATCAGCTGGAACTGCTCCGACTCCACCGCAGCGGAGACTGTAGTGGTCACCATCTGAATGCCGGTAGCCTCCGCCGCCTTCCGGTAGGCAGCAGACTCCGCCACGTCCTCCATATAGGGTGCCACATGGGGAGGCAGAGAAACCCAGACTGAGATCTGCTGGCTACCATCGGTAACCATGGGATACTGGATGGCAATCGCCGGCTCCGCCTCTACCACAGACTGCTCCGCCTGAGATGCTTTCGGCTGCTCCCCAGCTGTAGAGTTGGTCTCCTCCTGGGCTGCTGTCTGGTCAGTCACAGCAGATTCCACTCGGCTGGCGTTATCAGACGCTGCCGTAGTACCGGATGACGCTGTATTCTGTCCGGTGCCGCAGCCTGCGAACATGGAAAATACCATTGCCGCAGAAAGCATTGCAACAATTTGCTTTTTCATAATGATCCTCCTAAGTTATAGTTTAATTGGCTGCCCCAAAGCAGTTTACCCCAGGGCCATTGCGGCGGCAAAGCCAGTCAGGGTACACTCCTGAACGCTGCCGGGCGTTACGTTGTCTCCGATCACATAGATCTCCGGCGCACAGCCCTCAAATTTCCTCGCTGCCTCTGTTTGTGGCATTCGTCCGCCGGAAATCACCACGCTGTCGCAGTGGTAGACCCGCTCTTCATAGATGGGCTCCATGGGAATCTCCGGCTCCTCCGGGGGATGCGGGAAGCCCGGGGCGGGCTTTATCTGTGCTTCCATCAGCAGCTTCTGCGTATCCGGGTATTCCGGGTATCGGAAGCCCGGGATCCTCTCCACTTTAGCCTGCGGCTTCCGAAGCATTTTTCCAACAGTCTGGAACGTCAGCTTTTTCCGCTGCCCGTTGGTCTGCACGCTGGCTCGTACCGCCGTAGGGGTGATTTCTGTGGTTGCAGCAAATTCCACCACTGCAAGATTCTTTTCTTTCTGATAAGCCTGCACTTCCCCGTAGATGCAATGGGTGTTATCCGTATACACCTCCTGCCCTCTGGTCAGCAGTGTCACCTGATGACCAGCCTGAGCCAGATACAGCGCAGTCTCACAGCCCGAATGTGCACCGCCTACCACCACCACACGGTGTCCCAGCAATTGTTCTTGGCCAAATACCGCATCCACCGTCCAAAGCTTTGGGTCATCTGCGCCGGGGATCGGCAGTTTCTTTGGTACAGAACCCATTGCTAAGATCACCGCATCAAAGTGCATCCCCCGAATCATCTCCGGGGTCGCTTCCACGCCCAGATGGAGTTGGGCGCCACAGGTTTCCGCCTGGTGCTCCATCCAACGGAGGTAATCATAGAGGTTCCACTTAAAATCGCAGTATTTTGAAAATTTCACCTGTCCACCAAGCGTTTCGCTCTTTTCAAACAGCTCCACCTGATGGCCCCGCTCCACTGCTGCCATGGCCGCCCGGATACCCGCAGGACCGCCGCCAATTACTGCCACTCGTTTTTTCTCATGTGGGGCAGGAAACAGCTCCGGGAATTTCATTACACTGTAGTAGGGATTAACCGCACAGGAGGGATAGTCACACTTTCCCATGCACCGCAGGCAGGGCGTGACGTCCTCCGGGTGGCCTGCCTTCAACTTGTCTGCAAAATGCAGGTCTGCAATATACTGCCTTGCCATAGCGATCAGATCGGTCTTTCCCTCCGCAATGGCACGCTCCATGGTATCCGGATCTCCAAATCCCCCCACCGGTGCCACCAAGCCTCGGATTCCCCGCTTCTTGAAGGCTGCCGCAAATTGAAGGTTGTAGGGGTTCTCCCGGCTGGAATTAAAGCCTGTCACATGGGTGTATGAACCATCCCAGCCCCGAATCTGGAAGATATCCACCAACCCCTCGCAGAGCTGGCAGAAATCCAGCCAATACTCCACATCATATCCGGGCTGCTCTGTGGTAGCGGAGGTCTGAATTTCGATGAGGAAATTCTTTCCGCACTTCTCCTTTACCTTCCGGAATATGGTCAGCGGAAGCCTTGCCCGCTCCGCCACGGTACTGCCGCCCCACTGGTCGGTACGCTGATTGAGCACCGGGTCAATGGCGTTGGCCAGAATGGATGCCCGATAGCTCATATAAAATACGGCCCCGTCAAAGCCCAGCTTCTTCAGTTCCTGACACTGAAACACATAATCCGAGATCATTCCCTCTATGCGCTCCGGTGAAATGGAGGGCTTGTTTTTAAAATTGGGGTTATAATCTCCCTGAAAATCAAAATTCCACTCTGGCAGCTCACAGATGGAATACTCCTGTGGCTCAATGTTCATCAGCGATGCAAAGCACAGGGTATCCTCCCCGTGTACTGCCTGTATCATCTCCCGAAACCCCTGCTGGATCGCAGGATCCTCCATATCTACATTGGACATGATACTTCGTTTTCCCTCACAGTCCGGCCATGTACCCACGTTCATACATACCGTAGCCGAGCCGTTTCTTGCCACCGACACATAGTAGGCCGTGGAGCGCTGAAACTGCTTTGCCGTCCCATCCAGTCCCCCGCCGCTTTTTGCATGGGTCAGACGGCTTTTCAGTGTTCTGCCGCCAATCCGGATGGGCGAAAAAATATCGGAATAGTCCAAACGTCTTCCTCCTTTCGTTGGTTCTATTATGTAGAATTCTGTGAACCAATTCAATTTGTATTATGGTATATCGCTTTGCAATTTGGCAAAAATCTCTTTTTGCACTTTGAAAATTCTTGCGGGATTATTTCGCAGCCTGTATAATGGAATCGAAGTTGCGTAGAAAGGAGGGCTCCAGCCATGTATATCTTTCCCCAGCAGCCGAAGCCCAACGAAGCATCCGAATGGATCAGCCGTTCTCTGCGGGTTGGGGACTGCTTCGACATTCTTCTGCACAATAAATCCCAGCAATGTCAGGATGTCATTGCCATGCTGCGGCAGTATGGCATCTGTCTCAGCGACAGAGAGATTTATGTTCTCGTCCAATTTGATACGGCAATGCCCTGGAATGCCGGGACTTTTCTGGATAAAAACAATGTTCCCATATTGGATCATATCTTTCGGAGCTTCGGCAGCCAGTTTCCCATGCATCTCTTCACTTCCTCCGGCTCCCTCTATGCACTGCTCTGTTTCACGCCGCCGCTGCAAGGGCCGCTCCTGCATCGAAAACTGGAGCTGTGTGCCGACGAACTGGAAGCCAAGTTTCCACAGCGTCCCGTTCATCTGGTCGTCTCTCAGGACGAGTTTGGCGTTCAGGGAATATTCCATGCAGCAAATTCTTTGCGATTTGGCGTAGACTATCTGCGCTTCTTCCACTCCTACCCGAAGATCACATTTTTGCAGCTTGCCCGGCAGACCGCCGTAGGCGATGGGAACGCCTATTCTCACTATGCAGCGCAGGCCGCAGCGCTCTCCGAAAGTATGTCCGACTCGGACTTTGATCCACAAGCTGCCGCCGGGAAGATCCTTTCCATGTATCAGCGCTACTCTGCCTGCTCCATCGAATCGCTGCACCGTCAGATGCAGACCTTCAGCGTCAGCTTTCTCCAACACCTTGTAGACAAAGCGGTGATTGACCGGCTGTTCCTGATGCAAAATAAAATCGCCGAGCGCATCATGCACGGCGATAACGAAGAAGCCTATCTTAACAATCTGTCCGAAACTCTGACGCTGCTTCATCAACGGCGCCTTGAAATCATGCGGCGATATAACACCCAGCATTTAAGTCAGGTCTATCACTATGTAGAGCAGAATATCAGCTCTATGGATCTCTCTGTATCAGCAATTGCCGAGCAATTCCATGTGAATCGCAGTCAGCTCACCGCCCAATTCCGGGAGTATTATGGGAAATCCCTCTCCGAGTTTATTCAGGATCAACGGCTCAGCCACGCAAAGCTTTTGATGCTTTCCCACCCCAACCGCAGTCTGGAGGATATCTCCCGAGACGCCGGTTATTGCAGTCTTTCCACCATGTACCGCGCCTTTCAAAAGCATGGATTGGAATCTCCTGCCCAATACCGCATCCATCATCTGGGCAGCCAAGGTGCCCTGGCCCAATGAGCGCTGTTGTAATTCAACCGGATCTATGCTATATTGATTTTTACAAACCCCACCCACAGGAGGCGTTGACATGAGGAAAGCAGCCGCAAGATACCACATTTCCGATAAACAGCATCGCAAGGTCAATTCCGAGGAAAAGCGTCTGGCACTGATGATGCGCGCCCTGAAGGCCGTTCACTCCGCCGGTTCCCCGGAGTCCATGACCCCAAAGGATCTGGAACGCCAGCGGGCCGGGCAGGAGCTTCTTGGTCGGCTGGTAACTCCCATGATTGGCATGAAATGGGAGCCATTTGAACTCTCCGGCATGAAGGCTGCATGGGTACGCCCGGAATGGGGGCATGACCATCATAAGATCATTCTTTACTGCCACGGCGGCGGCTACACCAGCGGCAATCTGGGGTATTCCCGCCCGCTTGCATCCAAGCTGTCCCACACCACCGGCTGGGAAACCCTGAGCTTTGAATACCGGCTCGCCCCGGAGCATCCCTTTCCCGCCGCTGCTGATGATGCCCTTGCCGCATGGGACTATCTCATGCATCTTGGCTATGGTGCACGGGATATCACAGTGGCAGGGGACTCCGCAGGCGGAAATATGGCGCTTGTGCTCTGCCACCGGCTAAAGGCTGCCGGACGCATGCTGCCCGGGCGACTGATCCTGATGTCCCCTTGGACGGATATGACCGCTTCTGGCACCTCCTATCAGGAGCGAAAGGAACTGGATCCCTCTATTACAGAGGATTATATTCACGCCGTCCGCAACGCCTACGCCGGAGATGCGGATGTGGAGGATCCCCAGCTGTCTCCACTCTTTGGGGATTTCACCGGCTTCCCGCCTACGCTGATCCAGGTTGGCTCCAACGAGATCCTCTATTCGGATTCCGCCACGCTCCGCCAGCGGATGACCGCCGCCGGTGTGGTGTGCCGAATGGAGGAATGGCAGGATATGTGGCATGTGTTCCAGATGTTCCCCATTAAAAAAGCCGCACAGGCCATGGAGCATGTTGGGCAGTTTTTGTTGGGTTGATCCTGGCAGAAATAAAGACCCTGTTGCGAAGCAAATTGTTTCGCAACAGGGTCTTGACTATTGCCCATTAAATGAGAACATTTTATAATTTGCTGATTCCGGATTATCATGCGCACCGATCATAAACTGTGCATAACAAATAACCACCGTATCGTATCCATTCTCTATAATGTATTGATGTAAATCAAAATCTTCATCACAACTTCTAAGAATCAGGGAATCTATTTCGTGAACTGACAGTGACAAAAATGGCTCTGTTGCCTGTGCATAGGAATCTCCCAACAGTAGCACTTTCCCCTGATCCACATTATTGTTCATACAGTTTCTTTGACGATAAGAGTAATGCCAGCTGGTCGTTTCATAGACATCCGCATCCAAGTCGTATTTAGACTCGTCAACAAAATCATCAAACGTCCCTGCCACATTGCCTTTTTCCGTCTTAAATGTATAACTGGTAGCGAAGTTGGGCTTAATCTCAGTAAAATTGTCCAGTCCAACATAGGTTTTCGCCATCTTACGTCCCTGTTCCCCCAACCAGCATGCTTCATAACTGGTAAATTGGAAATTATCTACATTATAAAGTTCCGGGTCAATCGTGTAACCACAATAATCATCCATCGCCTGCGCAATTTCCCTTGTGGCCCACAATGCAGATTCTGTTGTCCAATGGTGATCTGTTCGATAGAACATATGGGAAATATCCAGTCCATCCCGTTCAATTGCTTCTCTCAGATCTATAGCCGGAATTCCGGCCTCCCGAATGCGCTCCATAAACAGATCCGCATTGCGGTTGCTGTACGTTTCCACACCAAACTGCTGCGCAAAGAACGAATCATCCAGATACTTTGCAGGCTGATTCACATACAGAAGTTGTATTCCCTGCTCCTTTAAGAATTCCGAAAAGTCCAACAACTGTCCCACTTCATAGTCTGTAGACGTCTGTCGATAGGATGACACAATATAATTTCCATCTGCGACATACATCCCCATTCCGCTGTAAAGCCCTCGCATCCCAAGTGTCTTTGCTACGCTACCATTCAAATTCAGAAAATCGGCATGATGCCAGATACCAGCGGCGTAATCGCTCTCGACCTTATCGAACGTAATGCTATCCTCCTGCGAAAGATCATCTTGCCGCAGGAATGCAGAAATCTGCTCGACCAAGTCATAGTTTGGGTTCTTTATGAGAAAAACAAATATGACCAATGCCATCAGAATAGCAATGATCTTTGGCGCTTTAGAATTGCTCATCTCGGCCTCCCACTCTATCAAAAGTTTGCATAAGCAAATGGATTATTTTGTCCTGAGATAATGAAGGAAATAGACCACACCGCGCCAAACACCACAATCGTGCCGATCAACACCCGATATGCTGTCTGCATTCGCTTCTTCTGCTCCAGTTTTTTCTCAACATACGGAACAATCGGAAAGCACAGCAAAATTCCAACCAAAATAAAGAACCAATTATCCTGCATTAGGAACAGCGCTCGTCTGTCTGCCAACAAGTTGGGCGTATATACAATCATATGTTTGATAAAACTTGCACCACTGCGGAGCGATGTGGAATTGAACATCACCCATTGGAAGTTCACAAACAATAATGTGAACACTCGGTATACAGCCTTTCCCGCCTTAGAATGCAAGCGTTCCGGCAATCCTGTTGCTTTTTCAAAGGCAATCAGTACAAAATAACCGATCCCCCAGAAAATAAAGTTCCAAGCAGCACCATGCCAAATGCCAGTCAACGCCCAAACTACAAACAGGTTCAAATAAACCCGCCATTTCTTACATCTCGATCCACCCAGCGGAATATAAATATAATCCCTGAACCACGAACTCAGCGAGATATGCCATCTTCTCCAGAACTTTGCAACAGATTCTGTCATATACGGATAATTAAAGTTCTCTGTACATCCGTAGCCAAACATTTCTGATAAACCGATCGCCATATCTGAATAGCCAGCAAAATCAAAAAGCAACTGCATGGAATAGCAAATCGCCCCCAGCCACAAATACAGCGTTGACACAGTCCCAGATTCTGCATTGAAGACCTCTGAGGTGATATTGGCAAGTACATTTGCTAAAATCACCTTTTTATTCAAGCCAATCAGGAATCTATACAGTCCTGCAGACAAATGTTCAAACTTGGCGTGTTTGCTTTGATCTTGTTTCCAAAGATAGCTTCCCATTTCATTGTATCTGGACAGCGGCCCCGACTGAACTTGGGTAAAAAGAGATAAGTATAGCAAATCGTGAACTGGACTATCCGCAAGGAGAGCCGTCCCCTTGTATATATCCACCAAATAGGAGATTGCCTTAAACGTGAAAAAAGAAATTCCCATAGGCAGCGCCAGATTTCTGAGTGTCACATCTATCTTTGAAATCTGTGCAAAAATTGTCAATCCAAAGTCCAAATACTTATAATAGCAAAGAATCGCAGTATTCCATACAATTCCAATTACCATTAAGAATAATGCAACCCGACGTTTTTCCCTGTGTTCTGCCATCATACGCCCCAGGCATACCGTTATAACAGCAGAAACAATAAACAGCATCAGGAATTGTAAGGAGCCACATGCATAGAACAGCAAGCTGATTATCAGCAAAACAAATTCCTTTACACTGTCTCTCGAAAAATAATATATTCCCAATGACACTGGCAGGAAAAACATGATAAAGACCGTTGACGTAATTGCCACTACAGCACCATCCTTTATTCTTAGTCATTCTGCAAGGAGTATTTCCATATCTGATACCCGTCAATTTCTCCGCAGGATATCAGCTGCACGTTTTTCTCATAGTGCTCCTGATAGAACTGCATAATTAAGCCCTCGGAGCCATTGCTGACAAAATAAACGTTATCCTCCAGCAGTGCTTCCATAAGGTCATCATACCCCAGTGCCGAAAGATAGTTTTGGACGCTTGGATGATACTCCGTAACACCAGCTAGAAACACCGCATTTCTCGGGAAGCAGCTACGGCTGCTTTCAAACACACTGAAATCATAGTAAAGGGTTTGAATTGCCGTGTTAAAATCTAAGACATAGAAATCATCAGGATGTTCCCGAAGTGTTTGGAGAAAATCAGGCCGCAGCTTTCCGGGCGAAACTACAGTCGTATACTTTGCAGGATTATAATTCCATGAATAATAATAGGTATTGTCTACCAAAGTCCGATACGCCTCGGTATCCAGCACCCTCCATGTCTGATCCGGAAGATATCCCGGCACCTGCATTCCGGCAATCACCACAGCCGCAGTGCAGGCCGCAAGTTCCAATGCCCGCTTCCCCATCACAGGTTGGCAGAAGCAGGCGATCAATACAGCTGCACAATAAAGGATTCCAAACTCCACCCGATAGACCCATCGGCCGATCCAGTAGAAATAAATCAGGAAGCTCAGGGCCATCACCGCGGCCACAGCAGGAACCCACAGCCGTTTCCAATTGACCACAACACAGAACAGTCCCAAGAGAATGCAGCAGCTTGTAATTGGATAATAAAGCTGCCGGGCCTTGATCATGTACAGTGCCTCCAGCAATGTGGGATGCTGATCCACACGATGGGACTCAATGATATCCAGCACCTGATCCATTTTCTCAAGGCTGAACACCTCAGGATCTGCAAAATCCCAGCCGAGGATCATATTATAATCATTTTCACTGAGCCCAATGGCCTCAAAATCTGACCGACAGTCCTCATAGTCCAGCCAAGTGTAGTCAAGAATTTGCGATCTGGTTTTGGAAAACGCCCGATAATAGCTATAGTCGCTGTTGCTCGTATAGCAATAATTATTCCACGCCCCAAGGGCAAAAACTGCAGCGATCAGCAGTGCGCCCGACAGCCAAGCCCGGATACAAATATCCTTTACTGACCATTTTCCCTTACGCAACACACGGATGCTCTCATAGATTACCAGCACGCCTGCAAATGCAGCCGCCAGCAAGAATCCGTTTCTACGAACCAGTGAGCCCGCCAGTGCCAACACGCCACCAAGGAAACTGCTCAGACACCTTTTCTGATGAAATACCGACCAGATCAATAGCACAAGCCCGCCCATGGACGCAGCCACAGCTGTCTTTGTAAACTGCGGGAGAATATAAAGATCTCTTGCCGTAAATGCAGTAAATACCAGCACAGCAAATACCGCCCCTGCCGGGCGCAGGCTGTGTGTCAGCGCATAAGTAATAGCCAGATAGGAGCAGAGACACAGGATCATCTGTCCCCAAAAATACCAACTGACGCTGGGTACCACCCGATAAAATAGCGTCAAGAGCCAGCCAAGCAGGATATTGGAAAACATAATGTGGCTGTCAGGCTGACCTGTATAGGCACCGGAAGCCACCATTTCCATGATGAAATCGTCCGAGACCTCGTACTTGATATTGGCAAACAGTAAGATCATCACCAATAGCAGGATCTCTCCCGCCGCAAGCAGAAGGAACAGCCGTCTTGCCTGTCTATCCTCTATGGTTCGCTCCATCCCTTTCATCTATACTCCTCCAGTTTGTGCGGATCGTCACCGATTTCCGTACATCCGCTGGTAGTAATCCTGATACTCGCCGGAAATAATGTTTTCCCACCAGTCCCGGTTTTCCAGATACCACGCAATGGTCTTCTTGATACCATCCTGAAACTTCGTTTCCGGAAGCCACCCCAACTCGTTGTGGATCTTCGTGGGATCAATGGCGTAGCGCATATCATGGCCTTTACGATCTGCCACATAGGTAATCAGACTTTCCGGCTTTCCAAGCTCCTTGCAGATCAGCTTGACGATATCAATATTGCGCATCTCATTATGTCCGCCAATGTTGTAGACTTCACCCACTCGACCCTTGTGGATGATCAAGTCTATGGCCTTGCAGTGATCCTCTACATACAGCCAATCCCGGACATTCAGCCCCTGCCCGTATACAGGCAGCGGCTTATCTGCCAGCGCATTGGCAATCATCAGCGGAATCAGCTTTTCCGGGAAATGATACGGGCCATAGTTGTTGGAGCACCGACTGATGGTCACAGGAAGTCCGTAGGTTCTATAGTACGCCTGGACCAGCAGATCTGCCGATGCTTTGGAGCTGGAATACGGAGAACTGGTATGAATCGGCGTCTCTTCGGTGAAGAAGAGATCCGGCCGATCCAAGGGCAGGTCTCCATACACCTCGTCCGTAGACACCTGATGATACCGTGTAATGCCATACTTCCGGCAGGCATCCATCAGCACGGCTGTGCCCAGAATGTTGGTACGCAGAAAGATTTCAGGATCCTCAATGGAGCGATCCACATGGCTCTCTGCCGCAAAATTCACAACAATGTCCGGTTTCTCCTCTTCAAAGAGTGCGTATACCGCATCACGGTCACAGATATCCGCCTTTACAAAGCGAAAGTTCGGCTGATTCATCAGCGGCTCCAGCGTAGAAAGATTGCCCGCATAGGTCAGCTTGTCCAGACAAATCAACCGGTAATCCGGGTGCTCTTTTGCCATATGGAACAGAAAGTTGGAGCCAATAAAGCCGGCACCGCCTGTTACAATGATATTCATACACTCACCGTCCCTTTTAGATTCTGTCCCCGGACAGAGCTTCTCACCTTGCCCTCTGCCACAGTACGCAGGTGCTCCCCGTAGGGTGACTTCCCATACTTTTCTGCCGAATGGAGGATTTCCTCCTTCGTGATCCATTCAAAACGGAATGCAATCTCCTCCGGTGCCGAGATCTTAACCCCCTGCCGTTTTTCGATCATACGCACAAAATCCGCAGCATCCACAAGGCTCTCCATGGTTCCGGTATCCAGCCATGCAAAGCCACGGCCAAAGAGTTCCACATCCAGAATTCCCTTGTTTAAGTACATCTCATTGAGCGTTGTGATTTCCAGCTCGCCGCGATCCGATTTTTCCACCTTCTTGGCCAGATTGGATACACCCTTGGGGTAGAAATACAGGCCGGTAATTGCATAGTTGCTCTTGGGGTTCTTGGGCTTTTCCTCTACGGAAATTACCTTACCGTCATCATCGAATTCCACAATTCCAAACCGCTCCGGGTCACTGACATAATATCCAAAAATCGTTGCTTCGCCCTGTTCCGCACGGCGGCCCGCATCCTGAAGAATCCCGGCAAAGCCATTTCCATAGAAAATGTTATCACCGAGAATCATGGCACAAGGCTCGTCACCAATAAACTCCTCACCGATCAAAAACGCCTGCGCAAGTCCGTCCGGCGACTCCTGTACCGCATAGCTCAGCTGAATTCCGAACTGGCTTCCGTCGCCCAGAAGGTGCTGAAATCTCGGCGTATCCTCAGGCGTAGAAATAATCAGAATATCCCGAATACCAGCCAGCATCAATGTGGACAGGGGATAATAGATCATAGGCTTGTCATATACCGGCAGAAGCTGTTTGGATGTCACCATGGTCAGCGGGTAAAGTCTTGTACCGGCACCGCCGGCTAGAATGATTCCTTTCACTGTTTACATCCTCCGTTTTCTTTATACTCATGCACTTGCCGGTTGCTGCTCAGACGTCCGGCATTGCATACCAGTTTGGCACAACATAGAGACCATCCTCTGTTTCCAGATACAGGTTCAGTATCCTCCCCTCCTCCGGCATGGGAATGCCGCGGGTAAAGGAGCCGTACTCTCCATTCATATTGTCTTCCGTAAACGATGATTGGTACTGGGTCGTATAATAGAACGTCTCTGTTCCGTCCGGCCCAATGATTCCAACGTAGATGTTGGACGCAAAGGAGTTGGTATCATCCGCATAGAGATAGCCGTCTAAGTACAGCAGACCATCCTGCTCCCATCTTGTAAGATCATAATGAAGATAGTCTGTTGCATCCACAGCCATTGATGTATCCAGCTGCGGTTCACCAGTCGCGATTCGATAGATCGGATAGTATCCCTCGATGCTCTTCACCTGATATGCATATGCATCCTGATTATAGTGAACTCGAATGTGCGTCAGTACCTGATTCAAGCTTTGGTTGGCCACGCAAAGCAAATATACACTATGATTATCAATTAGATCACGATACGGATTCGTAATATCATATCGCTCCATCTTATCTATAACGGTAGGCGTCGAAACACGCCATGTTCCCATTGCTGAGCAATTGCTGCCGCATCCTTTTTCTGCCACATTCCATATATCATACATCTTGTCTGGAAATGTCTGCCATGCGCTGCAATAAAAATAGAAGTGAGCAGGATCTGACGCAATCAACTCACGCACCTGTGTGCTGTTGCCTTCTTCCATTTCCTCGGCATCCGAAAGGTACTGTGGGTACTGCCACGGCAATGTTGCCAGCACAGCCACACAAGCAAATCCGGCAACCACACGCTTTCCATCTGGCATGGTCCATTTTTCATCCCATACATACAGGATCAGGATCACGCAGATGGCAAAGATGATACTGGCATCTACCCGCCCCTGCAGATATCGATTCCGATAGAAGAAATAGATCTGTACTCCCAAGAACGCTAAAATTTCATAGCAAGTCAGAAATGCAGCAGCTCCCCTTTTTCGCTTAAACCCTATGGCACCAATCACAATTGCGATGATTAGCATGGGAAAGAACGAATAATTCAGCATTCCCTTGCTAATGGTCTCCCAGCACTTCTGAAAAAACTCCTGATTAATCTCTGGCGTTTTTTTTGCCTTGACCAACGCTTGCATTACATCCGTAGTAAAAAGTTCTGTATCTCCAATGTTGGAGGAATTATACAACAGATAGTCATTTCTTGAAATGTCCAGAGATTCATATAATTCTAAGTTTTCATCATAATCTGGAAATCCGCGATCCATCAAGCTGGCACGAAGCCGATTAAACTCTGCATAGTTTTTCCATTCAGGCACTCTGTTGTATTGCCAATCATCAAACATATCGCAGCCAAAGCTAGCGACAATCAGGATCGCAAATGGAATGCAAAACAGCATGATCTGTTTCCAGGCCTTGGCCCGCAGCGCACGCCATACCAAGAGCAATCCAACGCCAAACGCCACAATCAGCATCAGTTCAAACACTCGAAAACGGTACAGCCCCCCTGCCAGCGCAAGGAGTCCGGCAAATACATAGGTGTACCATTTTCGATGCTCAGATGCCGCATAGAACAGCAGCATAAAACCTGCAATTACACCAGAAGCTGCCGTTTTGGTAAATTGAAGCGAGCAGAAGAACTGATACCCAAAAAACGCAAGGAGCAGAAGAACCGGTATAAAGCCCTTTGTTCTACCGAACTTCTGAAAAATCAGATAAGTGATTACCCAGAACGATACAAATAATAAAGCAATCTGCATCACCGCATACCATGGTATGCTTGGCAGGATCATCATGCATAGCTTCAGCACATATCCAATAAGAATGTTGATGAAAACCAGCCTAGCAGAATAATCACCCATATACCCGTAGGTAAAGCATGCCATGATTAGATCGTCATTTGTTTCTGTAAAACGTGGCGGAAAAAAGTGCCAGAGTATCGCCACTGCAATCGCGGTAACAAGAAACGACCATATGCAATTTTTTTTCGAATCTGACAACTCTGTGTACTGTTTTTTCATCCGCTCTGCAGCAGCACCAACCTTTATTTTCATGCAGATTCCCTTTCATTGTTTATTCTTCAATTCTGAGCCTTACGAATCTTTTTCAGCTGCGTATAACCAATTGCCAATGTCAGTAGTCCAAGTATCATCAGGATTCCGAACCGCAAAAGCAAATTCAACTGGTAAACCACCATTCCAAGGATCAGCACGGCGCTTGCAGCAACGCACGCCAAAATAAAGCCGCCATAGGAGAGCTCTAACTCCGCTATCTTCCGTTTCACCAGTACACAGTGGATAATTACTGCAACCGCATAGGACAGCATCGTGGTATAAGCCGCAATGCGATAGCCTCCCAGAAGAATTCCCACATAATTTGAGATCAGGTTGAAAATTACAACAATGACACTGACAACGCCAACATAGTTTTCTTTCTGATAGAATTTTTCAATATCAGCCATTTTCAACATCAGCACTTGGAACACAACACCGGCAAGCATGGGGCCAAGGAGCCACTGTGCTTCCATATAGCTCTTGCCGCCAAAAATATAGATAATTTCTTTTCCAAGCAACAGCGATGCCACACCCATAGCAAAAAATGCCGCCAAAACCAAAAAAATAGCCTTATTGATATTCTTATACTTCTTATGTGCAAGCTGATCATATAACCATGGGATCCACGCAGAAGTAAAGCCCTTGTGGATAGTTTCAATAATATAGATCAGTGTTGTTGCAATAGAAAACAGTGCCGCAGCATCAGAACTGACCATATTCTTAATCATGATACGGTCAGATTGCGTCAGCACCTGAAGCGAGATCTGATACATGATCAGTGGAACGGAGGCACGCAGGGCTTCTTTCCAATATACAACGTTCACCAATGTGCGTTCCTTCAGCCAAAAGGACGCTGCTACCGTCATGCCTACTACAATAATCGGTATATAAAAGCTCACCACACGGATGTTCAGCAGTGTACGATCACTGACATCCCGAATAAAATAGCAGCAGGTCATAGACAGCAACAGAGACGGAACAATCAGGAAAAAGGAGAGCAGCACAGTCTTCTTGTAATTGAGTAAAATTCGCTGAACTCGGATTGCACACACAATAATGCTATAAAAACAACAGTAGAGCACTGCAATAATCAGCATTACAGGTGTAAAGTCCAAGATACGGCAGAGCCAATCCTGTGCTAGCAGTGCAACAGCAAGTACGCAAGCATTGATTGCAAGAATCAGGAACATCAAAGCACTGACATACCGCCTGAAGTTTTCCTTAAATCGATATTCCGCAGCCTCTATATTCAGCGAAAGCCCCGCTGAAAGAACCGGTGCTAGAATGCTAAGCCACGACTCATAGGTTCGAACATCGCCGTATACGCTCATTGGGAGCAGTCTCGTGAAAACCGGCGTTGACAGGAAAGATACCGAACGAATCAGAATCTCGCATATCATGACCCAGATTCCGGCCTTTAAGTAGATATTTAGCTTCTTTTTTTCACGCATAGAGAATTTGCGCTCCTGTTAATATAAAATGGGATAGAATGTTCTGTTTATGCTTTCTTCATCTCATTGACGATTAGCCGAAGCTTTCCATTGGTATCCGGTGGAATCACATTCATCCAATGGAAAGAAATATTCATTGGACTGCGCAGGCATCCATCTAGGCCCTTACGCAAATAATCCTCAATCTCTTTTCTTGTTTTGCTGCTATCAGGATCCATAACCACTTCAATCACAAGTTCATGGTAAGATAGCTGCCGCACTCTAAGCTGCATAACACCCTCACAGTGCGAAACAATGGGAGAAAACATATAAAATGTTGTAACCTCCCCATTTTCATGACGGATAAAGTCGCTCATTCTCCCCTGAATTGCGGTAATGTACTTGACACCATTTTCCGTCCGAGCCGCTGCCTTATCTCCAACTACATAGTTGATCAGTGGAATATCCAACTTATATAGCGGTGTAACCGTCAGCTTTCCCTCGTCGGTCAACTGGTTGTTGTCATCATATAAATTCACTACAAAGAGATCACTATGGATACGATACTCTGATGTTCCGGGATATTTTGCCATGCAAGCACCTGTCTCAACCGTTCCAAAGGAATCGATCAAGCCATCTCCAAACACGTCGGTTAGGAGTTTGCGAGAACTCTCATCAATCATTTCACCGGTAGGCGCAAAGAATTTTGGATGGCAAAGCGTACAGCCATGTTGCTTACTATACAGTGCCACCCGCATAAGCTCCGTTTTATTCATATAAAGCATGTCCGGCTTCAAAGCGTTGATGCTATCAATAACCTCCTGCTCCGGTGCATACTGATCCACCAGTTCACGGCGCAGGATTCCCATTCTCTGCAATATGTTCTGCTTTCCACCATTCGTGCTGGTTACAAGGCAGAGGCGGCTGACAGTCTTTCCAACGAAGGGATTATAGCCCGCCTTCATCAGCACCCGCAGCCAGTTTGCCATATTATACGCTTTTTCCCTTGGAGAATAAAGCACTCTGGTCGGTGTTCCAGATGATCCGCTGGTCGTATCCAAATAATAGTGGGCATACTGAGGCTTTCCGCATTCTTCCGCCATCCATGCGCGAAAGTCATCCTTCGTCAGCAAAGGGAACTTTGCAAGATCCTCTGCACAGTGGAAATCGTTCGGAGAAACCCCTGCCTCTTCAAAACGTTTTCTATAGAATGGGATTTCATATGCCCGCTTCATCAGCTTTTGGACGCGGCGATTCTGAATGCGCTTTTCTTTCTCAGGATCAGGGATCTGTTTTTTTTCAAGAGAAATCAGATCCAGCATAACCCAAGCATTCAACAGCTTCCGATCAATTGCCTCAAACATCCCGTTACTCCTCTACACGAATCTCCACACGGCTCATTGCATCCTCGAGCCGATGCTCCGCCTCTTCCAGTGTCTTGCCCGTTACGATCACATGTCCCAGCCGATCTGGGCCAACATTGAACTTTCTAACGTGGTCCCCAACGCCATAGTCAAAGGAAACATCCACCAAATTTTCATTCGGTACATTCTCGTTATGAATCGCAACAATGGTACCCTCTCGGTCGCTGGTCAACAAATGGCTTGCATTCGGCAACCGCACTTCGTTTGCGGGGCTAAAGTCCACCTTTTCTCCCAGCGCAACGCGAAGGATCTTCTCATAGTAATCGTAGCCATAATAGAGGCTCACCAGTTCAACCAAGCAAGTAGCGCCCCCGCGTGCGCCAATCTCCAGCACATACACCTTGCCGTTGCACAGCATAAAGTCAGCGTTAATGGCACAGTTGTCGATTCCCATTGCCTGTACCGCCCGCAGGGTCTGCTCTTCGATCTCGCCCTGAAGCTGCGGCTGGTCATAAGGCGCATAGTGCCCTACCGGCACGCCGGTATCGCCCTTAAACACATAGTCGCCATGCGGCAGCACAAACTCCAGCTTTCCATCCTGCACAAAAGCCTGAGCGCCGAACTCGTCCCCTACAAGATAGGTTTCAATCAGGTATTCCTGATGCTTTGTAACATCACAAACCGCCTGATAGGCTTTTTTAATATCTTCTGCACTGCTCACCTTGGTAATACCGCGGCTGCCGGAGGAGTCGATGGCCTTAAAGATAACCGGATAGCCCAGTTCCTCACAGATTGCCTTGATCTCATCCTGCGGCGCATCCAAGGGAACATGGCGGCACTGTGCCGTCTGAACGCCACGATCCTGAAAAGCCTTTTTCATCAGCGACTTATCACAGGCGATCTCCGCACCCTTTGTGGACACGCCCCGGAGGCCCATGGCATCACACACCTTGCCAATGGTAATGACAGCAACATCCGTTCCCGTTGTGCAAATACCATCGATCTTCTCTTCCCGTGCAATTTTAAGGATCGCATCAGCTGAGGTTGTGTTTTCATATACCACTTTGTCCGCATAGGAAAATCCCGGATAATTCCCAGGAATACTGGCCACAATGGTATACAGCCCCATTTCCTTCGCTTTTTTAATCAGCGGTACCTGATAAATTCCCGCTCCAAGAATCAGAATCTTTTTCATAATGCACTCGCTCCTATTTCATCCTCGCAGACGTTGGTAAGATCACGAACAACATATTGAGGAGATTTTGTCTGCCCAATAAAGAGCCGCCCAACATAACTCCCGACTACGCCCAGCGACACCAGAATCACGCCGGAGAAAAAGCACATTGCGCCAATCAGCGATGTCCATCCGGTCAGGATTTCCGGATGTAGGATCTTGCGGATCAAGAGCACAAGCCCCGTGAGAAACCCGGCACCAGACAAAATACATCCTGTAGATGTAACAATCCGCATCGGCGTCATAGAAAAACCAACAATATTGGAATACAGCTTGATGAGCTTTTTGATTGTATAAGTAGATGTGCCATTTTCCCGTTCAAAATGTTCAATGGGGACACAGGCAACGTTATCCGTAATTCGGAGAAATACTCCTTGCAGATGGACACTTGGATGTGTATATGCAATCGCATAGTCCCGCACATATCTGCGGATCATCCAGTAGCTGGACGTCTTCAGCCATTTGGGCTTGTGGATCAGCGCCCGCACCGTAAAGTGATTCAATGCACTTCCCATCCGCCGAAATAGGCTCTCTTTTTTTTCCGGATAATATCCGTAGACGATATCATATCCCTCGTCCAATTTTTCTTTGAGCCGGATGATCTGCGATGGATGCGTCTGCATATCATCGTCCATGGAAATGATATAGTCTCCGGTTGCATAGTGCAGCCCTGCCATGGTGGCATTGTGCTGCCCTGCATTTTTTCCCAGATTCACGACCTTAACATATGGCCACTTTTCCGCCATCTGATAAAGAACACCAATGGTCTCCCCATTATCCGGCGAGCAATCATTTACCAGAACAAACTCAAAATCATCGATTCCCAGCCGACCAAATTC
>OLRG01001159.1_pt1 | contig 22256 bp, 26 predicted proteins | sample 1672331 | NCBI WGS metagenome assembly OLRG01 (sample SAMEA3136672, study PRJEB25190) | human gut metagenome
CTCTGGTCCCCAGTACACTCATGATCTCTTCCGCCCCCTGACTGGTCAGCATTTGACTGCTGAGGGAAGAGGCCACGGTCTCCGCTTCTCCCAGAAGCATCTTATGCTTATAGGAGAAAATCATCTTCTCTGTGATATTGACCGGAGAGGTGGTCTGAAAAATCAGCAGCACCGCCGTCACGGCCAGGATCACCAGCACCACCTTCATGAGAAGACTGTTGCGGAAGGACGCGGCAAATCTTTTAAGCCTTGAAATAATAGCCAACGCCCCATTTCGTCATAATGTACTCCGGCTGTGCTGGCACCCGCTCCAGCTTTTCTCTGAGGCGGCGCACATGGACGTCCACAGTTCTGATCTCCCCCTGATATTCATAGCCCCAGATGATATCCAGCAGATTCTCTCTGGAATACACATGGCCCGGGTTCTTCATCAGAAGCTCCATCAGATCAAACTCTCTGGCAGTCAGCTCCACAGCCTTCCCGTTCTTATAGGCATTGCGCTCGCTGGTATCCAGCGTGATGTCGCCGCAGGTAATGCGGGTCGTATCCTCCTTGCTCTCCGCAGGTGTGGAGCGGCGCAGCAGCGCACGGATCCGGGCCTTGAGTTCCAGAATATTAAAGGGCTTGGTCAGATAATCATCGGTCCCCTGCTCAAAGCCAATGAGCTTGTCCATATCCTCGCCCTTGGCCGTAAGCATAATGATCGGCACATTGGAAAACTCCCGGATCTGCATGCATGCCTCCAGACCTGTGAGCTTCGGCATCATGATATCCAGAATGATCAGATCAAAGTCTCCGGTCTTCGCCAGCTCTACGGCCTCCTCGCCGTCGTAGGCGGCAGCCACCTCATAGCCGTCATTCTCCAGATTGAACTTAATTCCCTTAACCAAAAGCTTTTCGTCATCTACCACAAGAATTTTCATCGCATCAATTCCCCACTTCCACGAGATTTTCTATATCTGCATACTTTTTATCGCCTATACCGCTGACATTTTTGAGCTGTGCCTTATCGGTGAATGGGCCGTTCGCCTCCCGATAATCCAGAATCCGCTGGGCCAGCACCGGGCCGATCCCCGGAAGCGTATCCAGCTGCTCCAGCGTTGCGGTATTCAGATCGATAAGACCGCTCTCCGGTAATTCCGGAGAGATCTCTTCCTGCCGCTCCAATTCAGAAGGCAGGGATTCCACCGCCGACGACTCTGCCGCGGGAATCAATGGACGCTGGGATGAAGCGGCACTGACCGCAGGTACCTGTGGTACCGCCGAAGCCGATACCTCCACGGACGCAACCGTCCCAACCTCCAACACCGCAGGACTTGCACTGCGGCCCAGATAGTACCCCAACGAAAAGGCAACCACGATACAGGCAGCCAGAATTGCAGCCCACTCCGCCTTGGATATTTTCATAGGGTTACTTTCCTTTCTATCAAAAGTATGCTATGATGTATTTATACAGATTCTATTGTACCATATCAGGAGCTTTTTTTGAATGAGAAAATATAAGTTTTTATCGCTGTTTCTTGCACTTTTTCTGCTGTATTCATGGATGGTTCCCGCCTACGCTGCCGATTCCCTCCACGAAGCCGATGCCGTACCGGCCCCGCCGGAACTCACGCTGGACGTGGGCGCCGCCATTTTAATGGATGCCGATACCGGCGAGGTGCTCTATCGGCAAAACGATCAGGAAGCCATGTATCCTGCAAGCACCACGAAGATTATGACCTGCTATCTTGCGCTGAAGTATCTGGACGCTGATGCCTCCATCACCATTCCCGCCGGATTTGACCAGGGGATCACATCCGGCGTTTCCACTGCGAATCTGAAAGCAGGCGAGGTACTGACGGTCTATGAGCTTCTGGAGTGCCTGATGATCGTCTCCGCCAATGAGGCCGCCAATGCAGTTGCCATCCTGGTCAGTGGTTCTATTGACGATTTTGTGGTGCTCATGAATCAGGAGGCCGCTGAATTAGGCTGCACCAACACCCACTTTGTCACACCAAACGGTCTCCATGACGATGACCACACTACCTGTGCCGCAGATCTTGCCATTATCACCCGAGCCGCACTTTCCTACGATACCTTCCGCAGCATCTGCGGCACAGCCAAGGCCACCATTCCCGCCACCAATCTCTCGGATCAGCGGGAGCTGTCCACCACCAATTACCTGCTAGCCGGTTCTGACTATCCGGCCTACGCCTATGCCGGGGCGCTGGGCGTAAAAACAGGATACACTACCCCTGCGGGCTATTGCCTGGTTGCTGCCGCCCAGCAGGGAGACCACACCCTGATTGCAGTCGTTCTTGGCGCAAAGAAAGAAACCACCTCAGACGGAAAAACCGTTTCCGGCGCTTTTACGCAGGCAAGCACATTGATGGATTGGGGCTTTGCCAACTATGACACTGCGCTTTTCTATCAGGAATATCTGGATACACTGCCTTCCCCCAGTCTGGAGTCCGTCATTCCGCCCGAAGAAACAGCTTCTCAGGATTCCATGATGGATTCGGAGGAAGCGCCTGCCGCTGAGACAGATTCCACTTTGGGAGCACCGGAAGCGCTTCCGGCAGCCACGGTACAGCCATCCGAGGCTTTGGCCGACACTACAGCACCAACTCCTACCGTCTCTGCATCTGCACCCGCATCCCAGCGCAACGCCGCCGCAATGATATCAGCCATTGCGGCCAGTCTCGGCCTGAGCCCCTTTGCTCTGCTGATCATCATTTTTGCCGCAGCGGTAGTGATGCTCATCATTGTTGTCATTGTACTGGTGCTTCTGCTGAAAAGGAGGTAATCCTATGCCATACGATAATCTCGACCAGCTCCGTCAGGACTGCGTCTCCTGCGCTCGCTGTCCGCTTTGCAGCACCCGTCACAATGTTGTATTCGGTGTTGGGCCGGAGCATACCGATGTGATGTTCATTGGAGAAGGCCCCGGAGAAAACGAGGATTTGCAGGGTGAGCCCTTTGTAGGGGCAGCGGGTCAGCTTCTTGACGAAATGCTCTCCATCATCGGCCTCAGCCGAAGAAACTGCTATATCGCCAACATTGTAAAATGCCGTCCGCCCCAGAACCGGGATCCAAAACCGGAGGAACGGGAGAAATGCAGTCCCTGGCTCACGGAGCAAATTCGGCTGATCCATCCCAAGATCATCGTCTGCCTTGGTCGGATTGCGGCCATGGAGTATATCAATCCCAACTTCCGCATTACCAGAGAGCACGGCCTGTGGTACGACATCGAAGGCACCTACCGGATGGCCATGTTCCACCCCTCCGCCCTGCTCCGGGATCCAGGAAAGCGTCCGGAAACCTTCCGTGATCTCAAGAGTCTTCAGGCCATGGTGCGTATGCACTGTCCTGATCTCATGCTGGAAGAATAATGCATGCCAAAACATTGAGGGTGCCCATATTCGTGGGCACCCTCTTCTTTTGTCATAGAAGGATCACCGCAATCGCCGCCCCCACAGCCAGCAGTGCACCGCCGATCAGCCCCCACCTTCCACTATGGCGCTTCCGCTTTTCAAGATTGCTCTGGATGTAGGCATCCGCCGCACGGCAGGCATCCTTCAGCAGTACCTCATACTCTGGGCCGCCTGCTACTTCGTTTCTCACCATGAAGATCGCCTCATCAAAAAATCTGGCATCCGGACACGGCACCACGACCACCTGACGGGATATACCCTTTACCATATAAAACACCTCCTGATACCAGTATCACCGGGTATCAGGAGGATTAAACCATTTTCTGTCAGGGCCGCAGCAATTGTTCGGGATTCAATCGGATATCTTCCCTGCGAACGTTCTCCCATGAAAATGCCGCTGCCAGCTCCAAGGCAGAAATTTTTTCCCACTTTGGCAGCAAGCCGCTGAGCCAGCCCAGCAATCCCACGATCTCCTCCGGTTGAAAATGGCTTCGGAGATAGCCGAAGTCAATATCGTGATCCCGCTTGCTCAGCCGCCGGCCATCCTGCGCCAGTAGCATGGGCACATGGTAAAATTCCGGCGGGCACAGCTCCAGCAGCTCATAGAGATAGAGCTGTACCGGCGTGGAGGAAAGCAGATCACGCCCCCGCACCACCTGCGTTACTCCCTCTTCCCCGTCATCTGTCACCACCGCCAGCTGATAGGCTGCAACTCCATCGGCCCGGCGAATGATGATATCTCCATATTCCTTTTGAAGATTCATCGATACTTTCCCCTGCAAGCCATCGCAAAAGGATACTTGGCGATCGGGCAGCATCAGTCGCATGGCCGGCTTTTTGGTCATGGCATTTCTCTGCGCTTCCGTCAGGTGGCGGCAGGTGCCTGCATAAATCACACGGCCATCTGAGGCGTGGGGGGCAGATGCCGCATGGAGCTGATCCCGGGAGCAGTAGCAGGGGTACACCAGACCCATTCCCCGAAGCCGCTCCAGCGCCGCTTCGTAGGCACTGCCCCTTCTGCTTTGATCCTCCGCTCGGAGCTCCCAGGTAAGCCCAAGCCACCGAAAATCCTCCATGATGCACTGGGCATATTCCGCCCTGCTGCGGGCAGGATCCAGATCCTCGATCCGCAGCAGCATCTCACCGCCCTGTGATTTTGCGGAAAGCCATGCCAGCAGTGCCGACAGTGCATTACCCAGATGCATTCGTCCGCTGGGGCTGGGCGCAAATCGTCCCCGCACCATATCGCTGTCCCCCCTTCCCTAAAAATGCGAATTGATTCTACCACAGAATCCGAGTATAATCAACGAAGAACCCCCCACGAAAGGAGTATTTCCATGGTTACTGAAATCATCCCGGGCCTGTACTCCATTGCAGTTCCCCTGCCCAATAATCCCCTTAAAAACCTCAATGTCTATGTGATCACCGGCGAGAGGAACCTGCTCATCGACACAGGTTTTCGTCAGGACGCCTGTCGGGAAGCGCTGCTGTCCGGGCTTCAGACGCTTGGCGTCTCCATGGAGCATACGGATATCTTTCTGACGCATCTGCATTCCGACCATACCGGTCTCGCGCCGGAGATACGCGGCAGAGATACCCGGATCTATATCGGCGCCCGAGACCTTTCCCATATGCCCGGCCCCGGCAGCACCTTCCGCTGGGCGGATTCTGACCGGCATTTTGCCGCCGAAGGCTTTCCGCCTGAGCTTCTGAAAACACTTACCACCAAAAACCCAGCCCAGAGCCTTTCCCCTATCCCCTATGACGGCTATCTACCGGTAGAACCGGGAGACGTATTTTCCTACGGCAGTCACAGATTTACCGCAATCCTGACGTCCGGCCACACGCCGGGGCATATGTGCCTCTGGGAAGCGGAAACCGGCGTATGCATTCTGGGAGATCATGTGCTCTTTGATATTACCCCCAACATCACCCGATGGATTGGAACACAGGACTCTCTGGGTGACTATTTGCAGTCTCTGAACGCCATTCGTCAGCTTCCTGTCAAGATCCCACTTCCAGCGCACCGGACTGTCCATATGGATTTCCATCAACGCTGCGACCAGCTGATCCAGCACCACGCTGCCCGCTGTAATGAGGTTCTCAGAATCCTCAACGGAAACGGCGCCATGACTGCATGGGATATTGCTGCCAGAATGACATGGAAAATCCGTGCCAAAGACTGGACAGACTTTCCAACACCCCAGAAATGGTTTGCAGTCGGAGAAGCCATGGCTCATCTGGATCACCTGATCGTACTGGGGCAGGTACAGCGCCAAAAGCAGGATGCCCTGTATACCTACCAGTCCATTTCCTGATAGAACCCCAAAAGCCCGCTGCGAACGAAACTGTCGCAGCGGGCTTTCCCGATCACATTATTCCGGCAGCAGATTTGTCATACTCTTCATGCTGATGCAAAGGGTAGACAAATTGTGCAGCAGCGCTGATGTGGTAGGCGGCAGGACACCTGCCACACCAAGAATGATCAGCATCATATTAAAAGAAATGATAAACCGATAGTTGCTGTGGATTCGGGCCATCAGTGCATCGCTGATGCGCCGCAGGGTCACAAGTGTCTCCAGATCTTCGGCAGAAATAGTGATATCCGCCACTTCACGGGCAATTGCCGCACCGGTGGAAATGGACACACCGGCATCCGCCTCACTGAGAGCCGGGGAATCATTGACGCCGTCACCGATCATAATGACCTTCCGGCCTTTCTCGTGCTCCGTCCGGACAAAAGTGGCCTTGTCCTCCGGCAAAACCTCGGCATGGAACTCCGTAACACCCACCTCCGCAGCCACGGACTTTGCGGTGCGGTAGCTGTCTCCGGTCATCATAACGATTTTGTCGATGCCCAGCTCCTTGAGCTTAGAAACCACACTGCATGCCTCGGCTCGCAGGGGATCCTCCACACAGATCACAGCAGCCAACACGCCGCCCACTGCCAGATACAGATGGGAATACTGAGCGGGAAGATTGTCAAACTTCTCCTGTTCCCCCGCAGGAATCACGCAGCCCTCGTCCTCAAACACAAAGTGATGGCTGCCGATCACAACCTTTTCATCCTCAACACGGCTGGATATGCCGTGGGCTACCACATACTCCACCTTGGAGTGGCGCTCCTCGTGATTGAGATTCCGGTTCTTCGCCTCATCTACCACCGCATTGGCCATGGAATGGGGGTAGTGCTCTTCCAGGCAGGCCGCCAGACGCAGCATTTCATTTTCGTCCTTGCCGTCAAAGGGCACCACCATCTTGACTCTGGGGCACGCATAGGTCAGCGTGCCGGTTTTGTCAAATACAATGGTGTTGGCCTGAGACACCGCCTCAAGGAACTTTCCACCCTTTACGGTAATATGGTACAGACTGCTTTCCCGCATGGCGGAAAGCACTGCAAGAGGCATAGAGAGCTTCAGTGCACAGGAAAAATCCACCATCAGAATAGACAGCGCCTTGGTGACATTCCGGGTCAGCAGATACGTCAGGATGGTACCGCCCAGAGAGTAAGGCACCAGCTTATCTGCCAGATGTGATGCCTTGTCCTCGGTGGCGGATTTCATCTTCTCCGAAGCCTCGATCATTTCCACGATCTTATCATAGCGTCCGCTTCCGGAGGCTTTTTCCACCCGGATCACGCATTCGCCCTCTTCTACCACCGTACCGGCATAGGCATAGCTTCCCGCAGCCTTCCGCACAGGCATGGATTCTCCGGTAATGGATGCCTGATTGACCGTTGCCTCTCCATCGACTACACGTCCATCCAGTGGGATCATGCCGCCGGTACGCACGACAATCTCATCGCCCATTTCAACGGTCTTCAGGGGCAGCAGGATTTCCTGACCGCCCCGGCGTACCCACGCCTGATCCACATTAAGGCTCATGGTCCGAGCAAGATCATCCACAGACTTCTTATGCGTCCATTCCTCCAATATTTCGCCAATGCCCAGCAGGAACATCACCGAGGAAGCCGTTGCAAAATCACGGCGCAGGATTGAGACAGTAATGGCCGTAGCATCCAGCACCGGCACCTCCAGCTTGCCCTTCAGGAGCACACGGATGCCCTCATAGAGATACTTGAAGGACTTGCAGACCGTAATTACACTTCGGATCGGCATAGGCAGGAAGAGCTTGGAGGCACACCGGCGCACGACCTTCATCACCAGCTTGTCCTCATACTCCCGGTTCAGCGCACGGCCCGTATGATCCGGCACCAGCGCAATGGCCTCTGGCGCCTCGAACCGAAACCGGGACAGCGCCCGGATCACCCGGCCGCGATCGCCCCGATAGTGAATAATGGCATCCTGCGTCCGGTCATAAACCTTCACCGAGGTCACGTTATCCACGTCCAGCAGATAGTATTCCAAAATATCTGCCTGACGAAGCGTCATGTGGCCTCCGTGGAGATGTACGCGCATCCGCCCAGCAGATTCATGTAAAATTGAACATTTCATAGGTTATTTCCTCCGAAAAGCGAATCAAAGGCCAGCGTGCGGAAACCAGACCGAAGCCTGACTGCCGCCCGCTGACCACGCAATCCCTGCAAAATCAGATCTCGACTGCCTCAGCAGCTGCTTCCTCGCCATCGGCAATTTCCGTCTCAGCTGCATCCTCGACGACCTCTGCCACAGCACGCTGCTCGTTGATCTCCTTGGCATCTGCCAAAACATCATCACAGTTCTCCTTGATGGTAGTGGCCGTGGTCATCACGCACTCCTTTGCCCGGAGTACGGCAGCGGTAGCATGGGTATATGCCTTCTTCGCATCCTTGCTGGAGAGGATCTTTACACCTGCAGTGCCAAAGAGCACGCCGCCTGCAAACAGTCCGATTTTATCCCATTTCATAGTAAAAAACCTCCATTATCATAAAATCATTGCTTTTCATAGCCGGTAAAAATCGTCAGGAAAAAGCACAGCACTGTCAGCCATGCAAACATCTTATGCTTCTTCATATCAGCTCACCGTCCTTATGTTCACGCATTATAACAACAGCTTTTTACATTTTCTACTCCAAAACGACACAAGTTTTGCCTAACCGTCACTTTTTGTGCATTAAGTACACCTAACTTTTCAGAACACACTTTGGCAGGTCTTCCTGTACTCTCTGGGGGAAACTCCTGTCACATCCCGGAAGGCACAGGAAAACTTGCTGGCATTCTTATAGCCATAATCTCCGGCAATTTTCAAAATAGAGTCTCCGGAATCTTTCAGCGCCTGTGCAGCCGCCAGCATCCGCTGACGCTTGAACCATGCATAGAGGGATATCCCATGGATTTCATGAAAATGCTTCTTCAGGGTCGTGCCGGAAACACCAAGAACATCGGTGAGCTCTTCCAGTGTCACGTGCCGTCCAAGATTTTTGAGCAGATACTCCTCTGTACAGCGGCAGAGGGTCTGCGGTTCCATACGAACATGCGTCTTCAAACCTCTTCGCCGCCTTTCGCCCGCTGTTCTTCCCGGTGAATGCAGCCAAAGAGATACTTTTTCATTCCAATAATCAGAGTCGGCAATCCTGCTGTCAGTATAATTGCAGCCAAAACTCTCATTTGTCCGCCTCACTTCCCTGTTCATCCCGCCGGATCCGCTCACAGACCTCGTCCATTTTTTCCAAAGGCACCTCAGCCAATACGGAAAGGATCAGCGATGACCGATCCGCCTCCGGCGGGAGAAGCCGCAAAAACAGCCCGCCAACCGTGTCATAATACATCCGATATTTATCCGCAAGGATCCATCCCTGCTCTGTCAGCGTCCAAACGCCCTCTGTTTTTTTCCGGAGGACGCCAAGAGATTGAAGGTATTCCAGTGCTCGGAGTGCGCTGGGCCGTGCAACATTCAGCTTGCGTGCCACATCCACGCAGCGAACTCGGCCCTCCTCCGCCAGTACCTTCACCGCCAGCAGATATCGGATATTGGAAGCCGTCAGGCTCACAGTCTGATTTGTCATCACTTCGACCTCCGCTTCATTCCATAAACAGCAAGGGGAGATACGGGGAAAATACCCGCATCTCCCCTTTTGCACTTGTATTGCCTGCGCTTATTTTTTGGGATGGCAGCTGGAACAGCCTGCGCATCCGGCGCAGCTTCCGCCGCAGGAGGACTTTCCGTTCTTCTTATCTCGGCGCATGCTGCGAATCACAAGACCCACAATCACAATCAAAATAATCGTGATGATAATCGTGGAAAGATTTTCCGCCAGCCAAGCGATCATGAAGCATTCCTCCTTTTTTGCGACAGCAGGGTCAAATTAAGCCTTTACAGTCAGGTGCTCAGACTCCTTGTAGGGGCGAACCAGCATATAGATGATGAATGCCAGCACAACCAGAGCGCAGATGAGGCCAATAATGTTCACATTGCCGGTAATAGCGGAGCCGATCTGGTATACGATCAGAGCAACCGCATAAGCAAACACACACATATAGCCGATTGCAATGGCAGTCCACTTGGGGCTGTTCATCTCACGCTTGATGGCGCCCATAGCCGCAAAGCAGGGTGCGCACAGCAGGTTGAAGATCATGAAGCTGTAAGCGGAGATTGCGGTGAAGTTCTGAGCAACAGCGCCCCAGATCTCGTCGCCGTTCTCGGCAACTTCTTCCAGACCACCATAGAGCACGCCAAAGGTAGCAACAACGTTCTCCTTTGCAATAAGGCCGGTAATGGTAGCCACGGTAGCCTTCCAGTTACCAAAGCCCAGAGGTGCAAAGATGATGCAGATTGCGGAACCAATGGAAGCAAGCACGGAGTTATCCATATCCTCCACCATGCCGAAGCTGCCGTTTTCCCAGCCAAAGGCCTGCAGGAACCACAGGAGGATAGAGGACAGAAGGATGATGGTACCAGCCTTCTTAATGAAGGACCAGCCGCGCTCCCACATGCCCCGGAGCACATTGCCGACAGTGGGAACATGATATGCGGGCAGCTCCATAACGAAGGGAGCAGGCTCGCCGGCGAACATCTTGGTCTTCTTCAGCATAATGCCGGAGATGATAATGGCAGCAACGCCAATGAAGTAGGCAGATACCGCAACCAGGCCGCTGCCGCCGAACAGTGCACCAGCAATCAGGCCGATGATGGGCATCTTGGCGCCGCAGGGGATGAAGCAGGTGGTCATAATGGTCATACGGCGGTCACGTTCATTCTCGATGGTACGGGAAGCCATAACGCCGGGAACGCCGCAGCCGGTGCCGATGAGCATGGGGATAAAGGACTTGCCGGACAGGCCAAACTTACGGAACACACGGTCCATGATAAATGCGATACGAGCCATGTAGCCGCAGTCCTCAAGGATTGCCAGGAACAGGAACAGTACCAGCATCTGAGGAACGAAGCCCAGAACTGCGCCTACACCGCCAACGATACCATCGACCACCAAACCGGAGAGCCAGTCTGCTGCGCCGAGCTTTTCCATGATCCAGGCTGCACCGCCCTGAAGCCACTCTGCACCGAATACATCGTTGGTCCAGTCAGTCAGGAAGGAGCCGAAGGGGCCCATAGCAACCCAATATACAAACCACATGATCACTGCAAAAATCGGCAGTGCCAGAATACGGTTGGTGACGATCTTATCGATCTTATCAGAGGTGGACAGCTGTCCCTTGGACTTCTTCTTATAGCAGCCCTTGATCAGAGAAGCGATGTAGATGTAGCGCTCATTGGTAATAATGCTCTCTGCATCATCATCCTGCTCCTTCTCAGCAGCCTTGATGTCCTCTTCGATATGGGAAAGCACGGTAGCATTCAGCTTGAGCTTTTCCAAGACCTTGTCATCACGCTCAAAGATCTTAATGGCATACCAGCGCTGCTGCTCCTCAGGCATGTTGTGGACAGCGGCCTCCTCGATGTGTGCAATGGCATGTTCAACAGGGCCGGAGAAGGTGTGCATGGGAACAGTCTTGGTGGACTTTGCAGCCTCAATGGCAGCCTCAGCCGCCTCCATAACGCCAGTGCCCTTCAGGGCAGAGATCTCAACGACCTTGCAGCCCAGCTCACGGCCCAGCTCCTTGGTGTTGATGCTGTCGCCGTTCTTCTTTACCACGTCCATCATGTTGACGGCAACCACCACGGGAATACCAAGCTCTGTGAGCTGAGTGGTCAGGTAAAGGTTACGCTCCAGGTTCGTGCCATCGATGATATTCAGGATGGCATCGGGGCGCTGATCGATCAGATAGTCACGGGCTACCACTTCCTCCATGGTGTAGGGAGACAGGGAGTAGATACCGGGCAGGTCGGCAATGGTCACGTCGCTGTGCTTCTTGAGCTTGCCTTCCTTCTTCTCAACGGTAACGCCGGGCCAGTTACCTACAAACTGGTTGGCACCGGTCAGTGCGTTAAACAGCGTTGTCTTACCGCTGTTAGGGTTGCCCGCAAGGGCAATTGTAAGACTCATAATACGATTCCTCTCTTTCCAAAGCTGGATTCAAAGATCCTATCTTTCCTGATACGTTGGCAGCTTACTGCACTTCTACCATTTCCGCATCCGCTTTCCGCAGGGAAAGCTCATAACCACGAACCGTAACCTCAACGGGGTCTCCCAAAGGGGCTACCTTACGAATGGTAACATCAACGCCCTTGGTAATACCCATGTCCATGATCCGGCGCTTGACTGCGCCTTCGCCGTGGAGTTTTACGACCTTTACGGTCTCCCCCACCTTAGCGCTTCTCAGAGTTTTCATCTGAAATTCCTCCTTTATTACCAGCACATCGCATCATCAAACCATGATCTTCTGTGCCATTTCACTGCTGATGGCCACCCGGGCCTCCTTCACCTGTACGATGATATTTCCGCCCATCATGGTAACAATCTTTACCGTGCTTCCGGGAACAAAGCCCAGATTCTCCAGATGGTGCTGAACCTCAGCGTTTCCGCCTACTCTCATAACAGTAGCCTCTTCGCCTTCTCCGATCAATGTCAGCGGCATCATAGTTTTCACCTTCCTGTATGTAGCATTGTTATGGAGGGAAGCACACTCCGATTTATGGAATCCCGCTGCATTCGTCAACACTAATTAGGTTGACTGATTATACAATTAGTCTTCCATAATTAGAGTCTGCTAACCTTCATGGAAAAGGATTGGTTAGAATTTTCTAACCGTTCCACATCATACGACTTTCTGTCTGAGATGTCAATAGCCTAGACTAACTTTTTTGTTTTTTGTCTCTGTGCACAAATTATTAGTCTCGGCTAACACATGGAATTGTGCAGTTTGCGGATGCTAACCGCCATCTATTTCTTCCCGTGCATCTATCGAAGAATTATCATCACAAGTCCGCGTCTCTCCGAGCGCTTGCTCTGCTACACAGTAAAAGGCCGGGACCCACCGAAGTACCGTGCCTCGATGAGTCCCACCGCTGTTATGCGCCCAGTGCTGCACCCAGGGCCTTGCAGGCTGCAACGGCATCATCGTCAGGATCCTCATTGGCCATGACCGGCTCCGCTACCAGCGTAGCGCCGTCATCGATGCAGCGCTGCTGCCAGTCCCGCATCCACTGTCCATCTCCCCAGCCATAGGAACCAAAGAGGCCAATGTGCTTCCCGGCCAGTTTTCCTTCGCAGACGGTAAACATGGGTTCAAATTCGTCCTCTTCCAGCACTTCGGCGCCCATTGCCGGGCAGCCAAAGGCAACTGCGTCATAGTCATCCATCTGCGTGGCGTCAAAATCACCGGCTGTGATCAGTGCCGCATCAATACCTGCGGCCTTTGCACCTTCCAGCACAGCCTCAGCCATGGCCTCGGTATTGCCCGTTGCGCTCCAGTATACAATTGCTGCTTTACTCATACGATCAAATCCTTTCTTTCAGCCAGCCACAATCAGCTGCTGCAATGAGGCGCCTTTGCGCCATTCTTTACAATATACCTCTGTACATTTTTTATACTGACGGAAGGTCTTCCGGGCCGCTTCCGCATCCCCGTACACCTTCCAGCAGCCAACACATTTACAGCCCGCCGCCCGATGCTCAATGAATCCCCGGACATCCTCCGGCGGATAGCCCAGAAACAGTCCGATCTCATGGGGATACTCTTCGCTGTCTCTCAGTCGATGGCGAAGCCGGCAGATGCATTCCGCAGGTTCCATCCCCGCATAGCCCAGTTCTCTCAGGATACCCTGCGCCTGCGCATTCTGAAGATCCCGCCTCAGATTATCCGGACGATATACATAGATCTGCACCCGACGCTTTCCATACATCAGAGGTACTGCTCGGAGTCCTTTGGGCACCAGCACTCTGTTCAGGCTCCTCACCTGCCTGCGGATCTCCGCAGGACTCTGGTACTCCGCAGCAAAGAGCGTTGCTGTTTTCAGCCCCGCCAGCGTTGGGGCGCAAAGCCGGACCACTGTTTCCTCTGACATGGATCTCCCTCCTGTTTTCTTTTAGTTAGCCATCTCTAACCTTCATTCAGAAAAATAATGCCCTGAAAGCAAGGTCATTGTAGCAAAGGATATATGGAATGTCAAGCAGAAAGTTAGTATTTTCTAACCTCCAATCATTAGGGAGAAATGGCCCGCTTTCTCTTTTGCAAGAAAGCGGGCCAACGTTTTAATTGGATTTTCTAAGCAGAATATTACCGCCAGCCTTGGAGATTCCATAAGAAGCCTCCAAATGAAGATTTCCCTGTCCGGTAAAACCACTGTCGATGCTGACCGGAACACAAAGCACCCCCGGAATATCAGATTGGATCGGATCGCCCAAAGTACAGTGATCCAAAACGATTTGATCCGTTGGCGCAGGGCCATTGGGATCTCCGCCCAGATAGAAGCCAATGCTCTCCGGTTTTATCTCGCACCAGACTTCCGGGTACGCAAACCACAGCGTTCCACCTTCCTCCGGAACGTCAATCACCGAAATCGTAGGGTTGGATATCTGTGGTATATCTGTATAAAATCCCAAATAATCAAGCACAGCATCCTGCTGCGATACTTCTACGTTCGCTGTAGCTTCATCCGCAGATACAATATTGATATTTGCTCCAAGCTCGTCATTCTCTCCGTAAAAAGCCTGCATGTGCAGATTCCCACTTCCTGAAAACCCCGATCCGATGTTAATCGGCATGCAGAGAAATCCAGCGATTCCCGAATTCTGCGGCTCTCCGAACGTGCAGTGATCCAACACCACCTGATCCGTTGGCGCCACCGGCATCTCCGGCTGCCCTGTGTAACACTTTACATCCGTTACTGCTACACTACCGTGGCGTTTAGGATAGAGAAACCATACCGTCCTCTGCTCCTCCGTCACCAGAAACTCGAAATTAGAGATTCTCTGATCCCCAGCCTCAGGGAACTTTGAATAGAATCCGATCATATCCATATCGTTTTGTTCACTTCCGGCATCCGGAAGCTCCGCAGGTGCCGATTCCGACTCCAGCAACGAAGGCGCCTCTGACGCATCCAAAGCCGATGCTTCCTGCTCCAGTATCGCTGCGGAATCGGGCGCGCTTTCATGGTTTGATCCTAGGCGCTGGGTGATCGCTGCCTGCGGTGTCGAAGCCTCCGGCTTCTCGGCCCCCGTCGGGCGCAATGCCGTATGTATTCCAATTCCCACCGCACACGCCAGCAGTACTGCCGCCAGCACAATACAGCCCCCCCCACGCAGGCTGCTTCTCTCCCCTGCTGCCATCAGCTTCAGGCGCTTTTTCATCTGCTCCACCGACTGAAAACGCTGATTGGGGCTTACCATTGTACAGCGCCGCACGATCTTTCCGTCGGGGCCATCTGCCAGCTTCGCAGACGGGTGCTGCCCGGTCAGCATAATGTTCAGCAGTACCCCCAGCGCATAAACGTCTACCCGGTTATCGCTCTGGGATATTCCATACTGCTCCGGCGCAGCAAAGCCCGTTGTGCCGAGTACAACGGTATCTTCTGTCTGAGCCGATTTGTATACGCGGGACGCATTAAAGTCAATCAGTACCGCAGTTTTTCCCCGAACGATCACATTTTCCGGCTTGATGTCCCGGTGGACGATCCCGCTCTTGTGGAGAAGCTCCAGCGCATCGCAGAGCTGAAGCATCAGGTCCTTTGTTTCGCTTCTGTCAAGGCCGGTCCCCTCCAATAAAAACGCCAGCGTATCTCCTTGAATATATTCCTCCAGTACCGTAACGATGCCATTCTGCTCCTCCACCTCATATATTTTCGGAAGATGCGGACTGGTGATCGTCATAAGTCTTCTGTATATTTCTGCGGTTCCGTGGAATTGCAGCAGAACATAGCGATTTCCGTCCTTTTGGCTCTTTACTACATATACGGCACTATGATCAGACTCTTTCATCGTTTTTACCAAATTAAGGGTTTCAAATTGTTTATCATCCCATGGAAATTTCAAATTCTCACCTTCTACTATGCAGCGCGCATATTGATTTATTCAGGCTGGTTTGCGATAATTATAAGGAAATGATATGTAAAGGCAGTGGTTTTTTGAAGGACAAGAATACAAATGATTTGAAGCAGGAAATTGCCAAATCCGAGGATTTATCTCAGTTCCTCAGAAAAAATGAGGGAAACTTTCTGAATACCGACATCCCCACTGCACTCAGCGCGCTGCAAGCTAAGAAAAAGATCCCAAAGGCCACCATTGCAAAGCGTGCCTTCATCAGTGAAGTATATCTGCACCAGATATTCTCCGGCAGACGAAAGCCGTCCCGGGACAAGCTGCTTTGCATCTGCATCGGAATGGATGCGACCCTTGATGATATTCAGACGCTACTGCATCAGTGCGGCTTCAGTCGGCTTTACGCACATAACAAGCGGGATGCAATTTTAATGTACGGTATTCTCCATCAGCTTCCGCTGGAAGAGATCAATGACACACTATTTCAGGAGGAAGTCGAAACAATTTTCTGACCTTTGAAAGTCCCTTACATCAAATTCTTTTATATTCTTACAGTAATCTCTAAATTATGCAAACTATATTTGTAATTTATACAAAATAGCGGACGTAATGCATGATCAATGTGCACCACGTCCGCTTTTTATGCCGCTGTCTCCTCCAGTTCTTCTCTGGCTTCCCGCTCGTTATCTGCGGAAAACAGAAACTGACCACGGTTGTCGTACACCTCTACATGACCTCTTACATTGCGAAACTCATACATATGATAACTCCCTTTCGGATTTTCTTTTTTGTTGTACCCATAGTATAGCAGATGCCATATACCAATATTGGTATTTTTCTATCATTCTCCATAGTGTTTCGTTAAGTTTTTTTGAAGAAACCGCCCCGATGCTTGCCCATAGAACTCCGCTGTGCTAAAATAGCGGCAATTACAGGAGGCGTTCATTCTTGCGCAACTATAAGATTCTCAAATCTCTCAGCCGTGAGCTTTTCCCGCTGATGGAAAGCTCACGCCTTTCTCAATGTGAAGAATTTCTCCAGCACGGCGATACCACCGTGCTGCTCCACTGCATCGCTGTGGCCTATTTCAGTCTTCTTTTCATTCGCATTCTGCATCTGCGCTGCAATGAAAAAAGCCTGATCCGCGGTGCGCTGCTGCATGACTATTTTCTCTATGACTGGCACACGCCGGATCCGTCCCATCGGCTCCATGGGTTCCACCATCCGGAAAAGGCGCTTTCCAACGCCCGGCAGGATGTAGGTCTCACACCGATGGAAGAAGATATTATCATCCACCATATGTTCCCCCTGACCCGAAAGCCCCCAAAAAGCCGCGAGGCCAAAATTGTCTGTCTGGTAGACAAGGGCTGCGGGCTCTATGAGACCCTTGGCCGCGGCACCTATCCGGGCCTCCGCCGTCTGATGGCCTATCAGCCCCGCTCCCTGCAAAAAAATATGCGCGTGCACACGGATTAACTCCATGTACATGCGCATTTTCTTTTTGTATATTTCCTTTATTCTTTTAGCAGCTGCCCCAGCTGCCGAAGAGCCTTCCGTTCCAGTCTGCTCACCTGCACCTGACTGACCCCCAGTACTGCTGCTGTCTTATCCTGCGTCATACCCCGGAAATACCGCATGGATATAATGGCACGCTGCCGGGGCTCCAGCTTTGCAATGGCATCCTGCAGCGAAACGGACTCAATGATCCGATCCTCTATGGCCTCCCCGGGCAGCAGCTGCTCAAGGCTGCATCCGTCCTCTCCCGTAGGACGCTGCAAAGAATCTGTTGGAAGCATCGCTGTTTCGATCACAGCGATTTCCTCTGGGCTGAGGCCAGCGGCCTCCGATAATTCCGAAATTCTGGGCTCCCGGCCCAGTTCAAGGGTCAGTCGGCTCCGAACCCCCCGGAGCATACTGGCCTGCTCCTTTATGGTACGGCTGACCTTGATGGCCCCGTCGTCCCGCAGAAATCGCCGGATCTCCCCTGCAATCTTTGGTACGGCATAGGTGGAAAACTGTGTGCCATATTCCGTATCAAAGCCGTCAATGGCCTTTAAGAATCCAAGGCATCCCAGCTGATACAGGTCGTCCGGCTCTACGCCCCGGCCATAGAACCGGCGCACTACGCTCCAAATCAGTCCTGTGTTTTCGCTGAGCAGTCGCTCTCTGGCTGCCCGATCCCCCTGCTGCGCCTGTTCCAGCAGCGCATTCACCGGCTTATGCTCCTGAGCTTTCGGGTCATGGTAACGCAGGTCCCTGTCCCGGGCTGAGACTCCACCTGAAGGCTCGTCATGAACTTTTCCATGATTGTAAAGCCCATTCCGCTTCGCTCCGCACCGCCTGTGGTAAACAGCGGTTCACGGGCCGCTTTTACATCCGTGATTCCAACCCCCTGATCCCGCACTGTGATTTCCAGCTTTCGCTCCGGGAAAATCCGGCAGGAAAGCAGGATCTTCCCCGGGTTTTCCGGATATGCATGAACAATACAGTTGGTCACAGCCTCGCTGACTGCGGTTTTGATATCACTGAGCTCCTCCAGTGTGGGGTCCATTGCCGCAATAAACGCCCCCACTGCCGCTCTGGAAAACGCCTCATTGCAGCTGCGGCTTATAAATTCCATCGTCACTTCATTTTCCGGCTTCATGCTTCTTTCCTCCTCTGATCTCTGCAATCTGACGGATCCCCGCCGCATCAAACACCCGCATGGGCTGCTGCTGTACATTAGTGATGACCAGCTTCCCTCCCAGCTGCCGCATCCGCCGGACAGCCGCTACCACAATGGCAATGCCAGAGGAATCCATAAACGTCACATCCCGAAAGTCAAGAATACAGCTCTTCGGCAAATAAGCGTCCAGCTTTTCCGTAATGGTCTTCATAGCATGCCTGGCCTCATGGTGGTCGATCTCCCCGGACAGGGTAATGGTCATCTCCTTGTCCTGAAGAAAGCTTCTGATGTACATTTTATGTCACTCCGCTTCCGTTTTATTCCATCTCATCATAACAAAAAACCTGCGCACATTTCGTCGAAGGAATGTGCGCAGGGAAAATATTCTATTCTTTTTGTGTCCCGCTGTCCAAAACCGCCAGCGCAGCACCAGCCCCAAACACTGACCCGCAGACCAGAATCAGATTCCCCTGATCCGCTTCCGCCAGTTTCAGTGCCTGCGCCATATTGCCTGCCGCGTCACTCCGGCAATGGTCCGAAGCTTCCCGAGCGATCTCCTCCGGTGCCAGGGATCTTGGCAATCCCACTGAGCAGCCGATCAGGTGCTCCGCCCGGGCTGCAATCTCCGGGATACAGCTGCCATGATCCTTGTCCTTCATCATGCTTACAACCGCCGTGACCCTTCGATCTGCAAACAGCGTATCTATGGTCTGGCAAAGGGCCGCCACTCCGGCAGGATTATGCCCTGCATCCACCAGATAATCCGGCGTTCCTGGGATATACTGTAATCTTCCCGGCCAGTATACCTTCGCAAAGGCATGTTTGACCGTATCTGCATCCAGTCCCAGCACTCGGCAAACCTGCCATGCCGCAGCCGCATTTTCCATCTGATAATCTCCCAGCAGCGGAATCTTTAATTCTGTTCTGCCGCAATGGAATCGGGTTCCCTCTCTGGTCTGCGAAATGGCTTTTACATCCGGCGCAGGGTACATGGGCGCATGCAGCAGCTGTGCCCGTTCTGTGATCACCCGGTATGCCTCAGGCTTCTGCCTGGCAATGACCACCGGGCAGTCCTCCTTGATGATTCCAGCCTTTTCCCCGGCAATGGCCTCCACCGTACTCCCCAAAATCGCTGTGTGATCCAGCGAAACCGATGTAATACAGCACACCCTCGGCGCAGGGATCACATTGGTGGGGTCCGTCCGTCCCCCAAGCCCTACTTCCAGCACTGCATATTCCACTTCCGCCCGGGCAAAAGCCAGAAACCCAATGGCCGTCACCAGTTCAAATTCATTGACCGGCTCACAGCCCTGCTGCTCCAGCTTTGTCTCCTGCTCCATCACCAGTTCATAGCAGCGCACCAGCTCTTCTCTGGAGATCATCTCGCCGTCAATGCGGATCCGTTCCCGGAAATCCACAAGATAAGGGGAGGTAAACAGCCCCGTCTTATGTCCGCAGGCCCGCAGCGCCGCATCTGTCATAGCCGATACGCTGCCCTTTCCATTTGTTCCGGCAATGTGCACCGCTTGGAACTGCTCCTGCGGCCGTCCCAAGGCGTCTGTCAATCGGCGGATCCGATCCAGACTGGGGCCTCCCCCGGAGAATGTCCGGCGGCTGTGGATCCCCGCCAATGCTTCTTCATAGTTCATATCTGCCAGCCTTCTTTCAAAAGGGCCGTCGCCTCCCGGCAGCGGCCCTTTTTTTACCGTATTACCGCTGGAGCCGCTTTTTCGACTCTTCCAGCTGTGCTATCATGGCGCGGAGCTTCTCCGCCTTTTCCTTTTCTCCGTTTACAACATTCTCGGGGGCTTTGCTCAGGAAGCCGGGATTGGAAAGCTTCTTTTCAATCCCTTCCAGGCTCTTGCGGTTCTTGCCCAGCTCCTTCTCTACCCGCTGGAGCTCCTTCTCAAAATCAATGAGCTGATCCATGGGCATATACATCTTGGCATCATGGGTCACGCAGGAGGCCATGTCGTCCGCCCCCTGGGGTTCCTGTCCGGTCACAATGAGATTGTCCGAGTAAGCCAGCTTCATGATAAAGGCCTGCCCCTGCTCATAGACACTCTGATTGTCGGTGACAATGTAGAGCGTAGACTTCTTGCTGGGGGGCACGTTCATCTCCGCACGGCGGTTCCGCACGGCCCGGATGGCTGCCATGATCTGCTCCATGGCGGCTTCCTCTGCCGGGAAGTTCAGACTGTCAGCCGCTTCGGGCCACTTTGCCACCATAATGCTCTCGCCCTCATGGGGAATGGCCTGCCAGATCTCCTCCGTGATAAAGGGCATGAAGGGATGCAGCAGCCGCAGGAACTGATCGAGTACATAGACCAGCACCTGCTGGGCAACGGTCTTGCTGCCCTCATCCTCCGCATAGAGCCGGGACTTGGTCAGCTCAATATACCAGTCGCAGTAATCATCCCAGATAAAGTCATAGATCTTCTGAACTGCAATTCCCAGCTCATACTTGTCCATGTTCTCCGTAACCTCGGTGATCAGGCGGTTCAGCTTGGAGAGGATCCACTTGTCCTCCTGCTCCAACTTGTCCATATCGGGAAGTCCAGGCTGGTCAATGGTCAGATTCATCAGAACATAGCGGCTGGCGTTCCAGATCTTGTTTGCAAAATTCCGCATAGCCTCGCAGCGCTCCACATAGAAGCGCATGTCGTTTCCGGGGCTGTTGCCGGTGATCATGTTCATACGCAGTGCATCGGCGCCGTACTGCTTCACCATCTCCAGCGGGTCAATGCCGTTGCCCAGAGACTTGGACATTTTCCGGCCCTTGTCGTCCCGGACAAGGCCATGCATCAGCACCGTGTGGAAGGGCGTCTTTCCGGTCTGCTCACAGCCGGAGAAGATCATGCGGGCCACCCAGAAGAAGATGATGTCATAGCCCGTCACCAGTACATCCGTGGGATAGAAATAGTCGAGGTCCTCAGTCTTGTCCGGCCAGCCCAAAGTCTCAAAGGGCCACAGCGCCGAAGAGAACCATGTATCCAGCACGTCCTCTTCCCGGACGATGTGCTTGGAGCCGCAATGGCAGCACTCCGTGGGATCCTCCCGGGTCACGGTGTATTCGCCGCAATCGGCACACTTCCATGCGGGGATCTGATGCCCCCACCAGAGCTGGCGGGAAATGCACCAGTCGTGGACGTTCTCCATCCAGTTGAGATAGGTCTTGGTAAACCGTTCGGGGACGAATTTCGTCTCTCCGTCCTCTACCACCCGGATGGCTTCCTTGGCCAGCGGCTCCATCTTTACAAACCACTGGGCAGAGATCAGAGGCTCTACATCGTTGTGGCAGCGGTAGCAGGTGGAAACGTTGTGGGTGTAGTCCTCGATCTTTTCGAGGTAGCCCTGCTCCTCCAGATCGTGGATCACAGCCTTCCGGCATTCATACCGATCCATGCCCTCATAGGGGCCGCCCTGCGCATTGATTTTGCCGTCATCACCAATAACACGGATGATCTCCAGATTATGCCGCTGGCCTACCTCAAAATCATTGGGGTCATGGGCTGGGGTCATCTTTACGCAGCCGGTGCCAAAATCCATCTCAACATAGTCATCGGCCACAATGGGGATCTCCCGGTTCATGATGGGCAGGATGCAGGTCTTGCCCACCAGATCCTTATAGCGCTCGTCATTTGGGTTGACCGCCACACCGGTATCGCCCATCATGGTCTCGGGCCGGGTGGTGGCGACCACCAGATAGCGGCCCTCCTCTCCCTTGATGGGGTAGCGCAGATGCCAGAGCTTTCCGGGCTTTTCCGCATACTCCACCTCTGCGTCAGACAGTGCCGTGCGGCAATGGGGGCACCAGTTGATAATACGGCTGCCCTTATAGATATAGCCCTTTTCATAG
>OLRG01001161.1_pt1 | contig 22237 bp, 16 predicted proteins | sample 1672331 | NCBI WGS metagenome assembly OLRG01 (sample SAMEA3136672, study PRJEB25190) | human gut metagenome
GGGGCCATGGAGCACTGGGTGGACCAGGTGGTGGATTCCTTTGACCGGGAGGACCAGACGGTGGTCATCATGATGGACCATGTGGATGCGGTGGAGGAAGAAATCGTGGAAGGGATGGAGCATTCCGACGAGGGCCATGGCCACGTTCATGTCCATGAGGACGGTGAGGAAGATGGTCATCTGGAGGAGGATGAGAGTCAGTATGAGATCGAGTACGACGAGCATATCTGGACCTCCCCGGTCAATGCCATGAGGATGGTGGACGTGATCGCTGAGACTCTTACGGAAAGGGATCCGGACCATGGGGCCATGTACCAGGCAGGAGCTGCCGCGTATCTGGAGGAGCTGGAAAGACTGGACAAAGAATTCCGGGAGGTAAGGGATAGCGCGGTCCACGACATGATCGTCATGGGCGATAAGTTCCCGCTGCGGTATTTTGCCGACGCCTACGGACTCCGTTACCGGGCGGCCTTTTCCGGCTGTTCCTCGGATACGGAGCCCAGCGCCAGGACCATTGCCTATCTGATCGACAAGGTAAAAGAGGAGGGGCTTCCTGTGATTTACTATCTGGAGCTTTCCAGCCACCGGGTGGCGGAGATCATCGGAGAAGAGACAGGGGCCGTACCTCTTTTGTTCCATTCCTGCCATAACGTGACCCGGCGGCAGTTTGAGGAAGGGGTCACATACCTGGAGCTGATGGAACAGAATGTGAAGAATCTGCGGGAGGGACTGTGCAAATGAGCCAGCCGTTATTAAAATGTGAGCATGTGGATTTTGGATATGAAAATTATGATGTGGTAAAGGATGTGTCCCTGGAGATCTGCCAGGGGGATTACCTCTGCATCGTGGGAGAAAACGGATCGGGAAAGTCAACGGTTACTTCTATTGTAGCAGGAATGCAGGAATGTGACAGCGGTGTGATGACATTTCAGGGACAGAGCTGGAAGCCGCTTAGCATGATCGATGCACTTCACAAGGGAATTGGAATGATTGTTCAGGAGAGCGGAACAATACCGGGGATTACGGTAGCTGAGAATATTTTCCTTGCGGAGTCTGAAAAGTATAAGAATAAGTTCGGCCTGATTAATCGTAAGAAAATGAATGCGGATGCGACCAGGGTGATGAAAAATATCGGTGTCAATGATGTAACAGGCGAAATGCTTATGCAGAAGCTTGATTTTCAAACCAGAAAGCTTGTAGAGATTGCTAAAGTTGTGATGAAAGAACCTCAGATTCTGGTAATCGATGAGACGAGTACAGCATTATCACATGACGGAAGAGAAATTTTATATGACATTATGAATCGCTTCCGTAAAGAAAATAAATCAGTGATTTTTATTTCGCATGATCTGGATGAAATTATGGAAGCCTGTGATACGTTGACCGTTCTTCGAGATGGCAAGATTATCCGGACATTTGAAAAAGCAGAATTTGAGGCCGGAGCAATCCGCGCGAGCATGATCGGAAGAGAGCTGCAAGGTGATTATTATCGAAGTGACTTTCAGGCAAGTTCACAGCCGGAAGTGGCATTGGATGTAAGAAATCTGGTATATGCAGACCGGTTAAAAGGGATTTCATTTCAGGTGCATAAAGGAGAAATCGTTGGAATCGGTGGATTGGCACATTGCGGAATGCATTCTCTTGGAAAGGTTTGTTTTGGAGCATTAAAGCCGGAAGAGGGAAGCGTTACGGTGGAAGACGGAACAATCATTGACAGTCCGGCAATTGCAATGAAGAAACGTGTAGGTTATGTATCGAAGGACAGAGATGTTGAGTCGTTATGTCTTAATGCAAGTATTGAAGATAATATTTCAATTGCAGGAATGAGTGAATTTGCGATCAATAATTTTCTGATTCTGAAAAATCGAGAAAAAAAATATGTGAATCATCAGATTGAAGAATTGTCCATCAAATGTGCGGGAAGAGATCAGTCAGTATCACAGCTTTCCGGAGGAAATAAGCAGAAGGTTGTATTTGGAAAATGGATTGGATGTGGAAGTGAAATCCTTATTCTGGACTGTCCGACACGAGGCGTGGATATCGGTGTAAAACAGGCAATGTACCAGCTTATGGTGAGATTGAAAAATGAGGGAAAATCAATCCTTATGATCAGTGAGGAATTACCGGAACTGATTGGAATGAGTGATCGGATTCTAATTATGAAAAATGGTGAGGTCTCTGCGGAATTTGAGAGAAGCGAAACTCTTTCTGATGCACAGATTATTGAATATATGATTTAGGAGGCAAAAAAGAATGACGAAAAATAAAAAAATGATGATAAGTGCGTTGCCTTTTGTAGCACTTGTCGTATTGCTTGCAGTATTTTGTGGAATTGTAAGCAGTAAAGGATATCGTCTGGATATGTATATTAAGATTGTATTTAATGAAGGGATTGTATTATCAATTGTTGCAACAGGTGCAATTTTTATTTATACACTGGGTTCATTTGATATCAGCCTGGGAGCCGCAACGCTTTTTGCGGCCACGCTGGGAGTACTTACCTATAATGCAACTGAAAATTTTGCGTTGATGATTATCGTGATTTTATTAGCAGGAATTGTTTGCTCACTGGTCAATTCAGTGCTTGCGTCCATATTTCATATTCCGGTGTTTGTTACAACGGTAGCAATGATGTCCGTGTTATCCGCGATTGCATCGCAGATTATTACGACAAAAGGTGGTGCGGTTGGTGGAATCAGTATTCCAAGCGAGGTTGTAAAACATCTGGATAACTCGGCATTTAAGATTGGAGTTCTGGTAATCTGGGTTGCGATCTGTGTATTTGTTTTTGATTATACAAAGTTTGGAAGAAGAGAAAAATTTGTAGGTGGAAACCCAATCTGTGCGCAGCTTTCCGGTATTAAATATAACACATATGCAATATTGGGCTTCCTTTTGGCGGGAGTAGGAGTAGGAATCGGTGCATTTATGACATTGGTATATACACCATCTGTTACAACAACGACAGCCGGGGATATTGGAATGAATATTATGGTTGCAATTGTATTTGGAGGAATGCCGATTTCAGGTGGTGCCAGATCAAAGATTTACGCGGCAGTTGTTGGAGGATTCTCTTATATTGTATTAAATAATATTTTGGATCTGCTCATTGATTCTACATCGGGATATGGCATTACGCAGATTGTAAGTGCAGTGTTTTTTCTGATTATAGTATATGTTGCAAGCGTTAACTATCGTTCGCAGACTTTACCGCGATAAAACAAGAATTTAACACATTGTGTGTTAAAGATAAATTTTAAAAGAAAACAGGGAGGAAGAAATTTATGAAACGAACAATGAAAAAAATGTTAAGCTTTGGTCTTGTTGCAGCTATGTCTCTGACAATGCTGGCCGGATGTGGAAACAGTAAGGATGCAACAAATGATACAAATGTTTCAAATGGACAGGAGGAAAAAAAGCCGACAGGAGATGTCAAGATTGGTGTTCTGGTTCAGGATGTCAGTGGTGAGGAAGCATTAGGATTCCGTTCTTACTATGAGAATTATATTGCGGATCAGTATGGTGTAACATTTACTTACACAGACGAACTTAAGGATGCTGCAAGTGAGAAATCTGCAATTGAGAAGTTTGCTTCTCAGGGATATCAGGCAGTCATTTCTTTTTCAAGCAATGATCGTGCATTACAGATTGAAACATGTGAGGAAAACAAGATTTATTATGCAGTTGCAGCAGGAACACTTGATCAGGAACAGTTTGAAAAATATAAAACAGATGAATATTTTCTTGGACAGGTGGGTCCGAGTATGGATACAGAGTATGAAGCTGGTGTAGAAATGGGCAAGTTCTTTGCGGATAAAGGCATTAAGACTGCTGCAATCTATGGCGCATTTATTCCGAATCCAATGCACGTATATCGTACAGCCGGCGTACTTGCAGGACTTGGACTTTCTTATGGCGGAGCGACAACTGAAGAGGATGTAGTTGGTTTGATTTTTGCTGATCAGGGTATAGATTTGTCAAAGATTTCAGGAGATATCAAGATCGTATCTTATTTACAGGGATATGGTGATACAACAACAGACGAGATCAATGCAGCCATTCAGGCGGCTCCGGAAGCATTCATCTCTGTCGGAATGGCAACAACATTCTTTACACAGCAGTTGAATGCAGCAGGTATTGAGTTTTCTGATATTGATTCCTTTACCAAGAGTAATGGAGAGGCAATCACAAACGGAAAGCTTGTATATCTTGCTGGAAAATATTCATCATCGGTAGGACCTGCTTTTGCATTAGTGATGAATGCAATCAATGGGAATGTAATTCGTGATGCGCAGGGAAATGCTGTGTCACTCAGCCAAAATTATCAGGTAGCAACAGATAGTGAGACATTTGATAAATTTTACAAGAATGATAATGGTGATAACCCGATTTACAGTAGGGATACATTGGATCAAATTATTGGTGATACAGTTACTTTTGATACTATCAATGAGGTGGTTGCATCTAATTAACTTGTTTTTTATTATTTGGTCGCGGCTTCTTAAAGAAGCCGCACCCTCTCCCAATAGATGAATTTATTACTTTCATCTATTGGGAGAGGGTATGAAAAATTATCCTGTAAAAAGAAAGGAGAAGATAACATGAAAAGTAAAAACAGACTTTGTATAAAAAATTTAGCAGGAGCACTTGCCATACCGGTACTGGTGGCTATTTTGTTACAGGGTATTTGTATGGCAAAAGGAAAAACAATGATCATGAATATGACAAGCTTTGACAATTTTGTTGTCTATATTGCAATTGTTATGATCACAACTATCGCTTTGTCCATCAATCTTAACAGTGGACGTTTTGATTTCTCTTTGGGATCAATGGCATTGCTTTCCTCTGTGATTGGTGCAAAGATTACATATTCGTTTTTAGGTGGAGGTCAGGGCAGTGCACCGATAATGCTGATGCTTACTATTTTATTTGGTATGCTGCTTGGACTGATTTCCGGTGTTTTGTATGTGGTTTTACATTTGCCACCAATTATTACGTCTCTTGGTGTAACACTGATTTATGAAGGAATTCTTTTTACAATTACAGAAGGTCGTTACGTTATGAAAGAGGTACAGAATTCATCCATGACTGCTTTTACAGGAAACTGGCTTTATGCAGCAATTATTATTGTGGCGGTACTGGTAATTATTATTGGACTCTTTGATTATACAAAATTCGGATACGATTATAACGCACTTAAGAATGGTCAGAAGGTTGCAGTTAATACCGGAATTAAAGAAATTCCAAATGCAATTGCCTGTTATGTGATCTGCGGTGGCCTGATGGGAATTGTTGGCTTTTTAAACGCTTCCAGAAATACAACCATCAATGGAGGTCAGCTTAACTTTGGATCTATCAGTATTATGTTTACTGCATTTCTTCCAATGTTTATTGGATCTTATATCAGCAGATTTACCAATGAAAAGATTGGATTTTTACTTGCAGCTTTATGTATGTCAATGTTGAATTCCACATTTGCGGTATTCTCAAATGAAGTAAATGCATCCATGCAGGCAATCATTAATGCTTTATTGCTTGTAGTGTTCCTAATTTATCTGAGTAACGAACATTTATTGATTCGTGTGTTTACCGGAAAACGCAAATAAATTGCGTCAAGTTTTTACAAAAAACCTGACATGTAGCGTCAGTCTTTGCTGAATGCAACCTTAAATAACTGATGCTTAACAAATGGAGGACAGAAATATGATCAATTTGACAAAGGCACCCTTCTTTCTTGTGAAAGAGGATATCGAGTGGGTTGAAAATACAAAAAAAGCAATGACGTTAGAAGAAAAAATCGGTCAGTTATTTGTACCGATCGGATATTCAGGAGATGCAGATTATCTGGAACATGTTATGCTTTCACACCATATCGGTGGAATCATGTATCGGTGCGGTGAGGCTAAGGAGATGCAGAGAACACATCGTTATCTTCAGGAACATAGTAAAATTCCACTTTTGGTCGGAGCTAATCTTGAGGATGGTGGATGTGGAATTGCAACGGATGGAACACAGTACGGAAAACAGATGCAGATAGCTGCAACCGGAGATACCGAGGACGCCTATCGTTTAGGAAAAGTAAGTTGCAGCGAGGGGGCAGCGGTGGGATGTAACTGGGCGTTTGCACCAGTGGTTGATATTGATAGAAACTGGAGAAATCCGATTACTAATGTGCGTACATATGGTGACGATCCGGATCGGGTCTTAGCATGTGGTGTTAATTATATAAAGGCTGCAAAAGAAGAAAATGTACTTGTTGCAATTAAACATTTTCCGGGAGATGGCTGCGATGAGGTGGATCAGCATATTCTTACCAGTGTGAACAGTCTCTCCTGTGAGGAGTGGGATGCAACCTACGGAAAGATTTACAGCGGACTGATTCAGGCGGGAGCGCAGACGGTGATGGTCGGTCATATTGCACAGCCGGCATACCAGAAAGCTTATAATCCGGATTTTCCGGACAAGTTAGTTCCTGCAACACTTTCTCCGGAACTGTTAAAAGGCTTGCTTCGTAAAAAGCTTGGATTTAACGGATTGATTGTTACCGATTCTACCTGCATGGTTGGTTTTAGCTGTGCAATGGAAAGAGAGAAGGCGGTGCCTTATGCAATTGAAGCCGGATGTGATATGTTCCTCTTTAATAAAGATCTGGACGAAGATTATCGGTATATGTTAAACGGATACAGGCAGGGAATTCTGTCGGAGCAGCGTTTGGACGAGGCAATCACAAGAATTCTTGCAACTAAGGCTGCGCTGGGTCTTTATAAGAAAGCAAAGAGTGAGATTGTGCCGACGGAAGAAGCACTTCGTGTGATGCGTTCGGACGAACATGTCACATGGGCGAAAGAAAGTGCCAATGCTGCGGTTACGCTGGTTAAGGATACACAGAAGATCTTGCCGCTGAGTCCGCGGAAAACGAAGAAAGTACTGCTTGAGATTATGGGAGATTTCCCTTCAAATGAGAGAGTGTTGGAGAGTTTTCGAAGCAAACTGGTAAAAGAAGGCTTTGATGTAACGATATATGAACCGGAGAATTTCGAGACTGCAAAATTTGATGTCGGGACGTTTAAGAAAAGTTATGATCTCGTTATCTATATAGGAAATGTTGAGAATGCTTCCAATAAAGTGACCAATCGTCTTTCCTGGTACACATTCTGGGGAAACGGAAACAATGTTCCGTGGTTTGTTGCGGAACGTCCGGTGATGTTCATCAGCCTCGCAAATCCGTATCATCTGATAGATGTGCCGATGATCAAAACCTATATCAACGGATATTCTAATAGTGAGTATGTGATAGAAAGCGTTGTGGAAAAAATCATGGGAAGAAGTGCATTTACTGGTAAGAATCCAGTAGACCCGTTCTGTGGAAAAGAGTACTTGAAGTGGTAAGAGTGAGAGAAAAAAGTTATGGTGAAAAATTTAAAATTGTTGGATAAAGCGTTGCAGCTGTTACCGGAAGTAAAAGAAACGGTGGTTGAACCTCTGGATATAGCAGCTTTTTTAAAGCCTCTTAAAAAGGGAGATTCAGTTGAAATTGATTTTGGTCGACATCTTGTGGGGCACATAAAATTAAAGTTGGGGTATGTTCGTTCACATCCGGATGCTCCGGTATGGCTTCGTTTCTCGTTTGCAGAAAATAAAAAGGAATTCGAGGAACGGGTGGAAGATTATCAGGGCTGGATCTGTTCGGCATGGGTGCAGCAGGAACAGGTGCATATTGATCTTGTCCCGGGAGAATATTTTCTGCCCAGAAGATATTCGTTTCGTTACGTGAAAATCGAAGTGCTTGATGTCAGCTCTAAATTTGACCTGATTATTGAAGAGGCAAAAGCGGTTGCGTTGTCTTCAGCAGATGATAGCCGTTTATCCGCATATCATAGCGAGAATAAGGAATTGGAACAGCTTGATCGCATTGCCTGTAATACGCTGCATGATTGTATGCAGAAGGTATTTGAGGATGGACCAAAACGTGACCAGAGACTCTGGATGGGAGATCTTCGTCTGCAGGCACTTGCCAATTACGAGACTTATCAGATGAATGATATGGTAAAAGGATGTCTGTATCTGTTTGGGGCCTTACCGATGGAAAACGGTCAGGTTGGAGCCTGTGTATTCTTAGATCCGGAGCCGGAAGTGGATGATACGAGTATGTTTGATTATTCACTTCTGTATGTTGTTGCTTTGTGGGATTATTATAAGCAGACAAAAGACAAGGAGGCGCTTCGTGACTTGTGGGAGACTGCAAGAACACAGATTTCGTTGGCGCAGAAACGAGTGGATAACGGCATTGTAAGAGACCGTGATGTGTTAGGATGGTGTTTTCTTGACTGGTCGCTAGAATTAAATAAGCAGGCGGGAGCACAGGGGGTTTTACTGTATGCGATGCAGAGTGCGATTGCAATTGCACAAGAATTAAGAGAAAATCGTGATGCAGAATGCTTAAAAGGAACTTATGAAGTCTATCGAAAGGCAGCAAAAGCATATTTTTACGATGAAAAGAAAGGACTTTTTGTCAGCGGAGAAAATAGACAGATTTCTTATGCAAGTCAGGTCTGGCTGATTCTTGGCGGTGTAGTCGATTCCGAAGAAGGTCTTCGGATTTTACATAATGTTGCAGCAGATAGGGAGGCTCTTGAGATGGTGACTCCGTATATGTATCACTACTATATTGAAGCATTGTTAAAATGCAACGCGGATGAGGAAGCACTTGCTGTTTTGACAGAGTATTGGGGTGGTATGGCGCGGCTTGGTGCAGATACATTCTGGGAGCTGTATAATCCGAAGAATCCGGATGAATCCCCGTACGGCGGAACTATTGTCAATAGTTATTGTCATGCATGGAGCTGTGCACCGGCCTATTTCTTGCGTAAATATTTTGGAGAAAATTAAATAGGAGGAACTATTTATGAAAAAAATTGGGAGCAAAGTGCTTTTAATGATGGTTCTGTTTGTTGTTATATTTGGACTAAATACGATAACTTCTGTAAGATCACAAAATCGTGTAAAACGGTCTGGATTAGAAATCACGGAGCAGTATATTCCAATTCAGACAGAAATATTTACGATTCAAAAAAGTATGGAACGAGGTCAGAAATACCTTAATATTATTAGTTTGTATGATAATGCAGAACTTCGTCAACAGCTTGAAGGTTCATTGGCAGAGGAAGTGTCAACTATTACTGAGAGCGAGAAGAAGATAGATGTGTATCTAAAAGATAATAACAATACAAAGTTAAAAGATGCAATTAAGAAATATGAAGAATTCCTTGATAAAGTGCTCTTGCAATTTTCAACAATACAGGAATATGTAGATACGGGGGATTTTGCGCAGGCAAGTATAGCACTTGGATCCGATTTCCAAAATCTTGTTAGAGATATGGGAGAGAAAACAGAAACGAATCTCACGGAAAATCTGGAAGGTGGAATTTCTGAACAGTCAAAGTTGTATAATCAGGCAGTTGATATGAATATTCAAGTGACGAAAATATTATTTGTTATATTTATAATGGTGTCGGTAGTGGTTCTTTTGATTATGAGGAGAACAGTAAGCAAACCGGCAAGTGCAGCCAGTTGTCAGTTAGATCATATTATTGATGATATTAACAAGAAAAAAGGAGATCTTACAAAACGCATTACAGTCCGTTCACATGATGAAATCGGTCAATTGTCAGAAGGTATTAATAATTTTATTATTCAATTACAGATGGTTATTCGTAAAGTTCACCACCAATCGGAGTCAATGCAGAATTCTCTTGGGGTGATGAATACAGAAGTGAACAGTTCCAGCGAAAATGTAAATTATATTGCTACGACGATGGAAGAAATTACGGCAAGTATGGAAGAAATAGCATCTTCAATTGAAGGGCTTATGAAGAATACACATGAGATATTGGAGTTTGTTAATAATGTAGGTGATCAGACGAAGGAAGGTGTTTCCATTTCTTCCGATATTAAAGCTTTGGCAATTGGCGTAAAAGAAGAAACTGAAAAGAAGAAAAATGAAATTTCAAATCTTATTAATGAAAAACAGAATGCTTTATTTTCTTCGATAGAGGCGAGCAGGCAGATTACAAATATAAATAATTTAACCAATGATATTCTTGATATTGCAAGTCAGACAAATCTTCTGGCTTTAAATGCATCTATTGAAGCTGCGCGTGCCGGAGAAGTAGGGAAAGGTTTTGCTGTTGTGGCTGAAGAAATTCGACAATTGGCTGAAAACAGTAAAAATACTGCAAATGATATTCAGAGTATTAGTGTAGAAGTGATATCGGCAGTAAATCAACTTATGGAGAATGCACAAAATCTTATGTACTTTGTACAAAATCGGATTATGAGTGATTACGTTGGATTTGAAGGTGCTACGGATACGTATTATGAGAAGGCAGAGCATATGGATTCTGTTATGGCTGTTTTTAACGATAATATTTCGGCATTACATAAGGTTATGGCTGAGATGAATAATGGAATCACCAACATATCAACGGTTGTGGAAGAAAATGCACAGGGAATTAGCAGTGCAACAGAAAATGTGTCTGATCTTGCAAATTCTATCACGAACATTCGACAACAAGCAACGGAAAACGTTGACTCTTCAAAACATCTTATGGAAGAAATGAATCGTTTTCAGAAAATTTAGGATCAGATTCAGGGAAAGATGGGAAACATGAGAAAAAAAATTGCGTTTCTTGCAGGTGCAATCAGTTTTGATAATCAGAATCGTGTGATCGACGGTGTATTAAGACGTGCTGCGGAATTCGATACGGATGTATTTATTTTTACATGCTTTGTGAACTATGATGAGTCGGAAGAAAACAAAGTCGGAGCATTTCAAATTATGGAACTTCCGGATCTTACTACCTACGATGGTGTGATCGTTATGAAAAATTCAATACAATATGAACCGGCTTCCAACTCGTTGATGAACCGGATAAAAGAGAGCAGGATTCCAGCGGTAAGTGTTGATGAATATATTGATGGAATGCATAATGTCGGAATATCGGATTACAATAGCCAGAAACGTATTGTAGAACATCTGATAAAGAAACATCATCTGACAAAAATCAATTATGTGTGCGGTATTCTGCAGGGCAAAGAAGGAATGGAACGTTATCGGGCATATAGGGATGCTATGGAAGAGCATGGCATTCCTGTTTGTGATTGTCAGGTTTACTGCGGAAATTATAATCGTGAAAGCGGAAGAAAAGCCATCGAATATTTTATGAAAAACCAGACGCCGCAGGCAATTGTATTTGCAAATGATGCGATGGCGATCGGCGGAATGGAGCGCTTGCAGCAGTATGGTTATGAAATCCCAAAAGATATCGTAGTAACCGGTTTTGACAATGATGAGCTGTCCGCATTTTATATTCCGTCTTTGACGACCGTTGATCGCAGACAGGAAATGCTCGGGGAAAAGGCGGTCGATCTGCTTTTTGATGCACAAAGTCATACATCTGTGAAATTGGAAACCCAGATTCTGTATCGGGAAAGCTGCGGATGTAACTGCCGGACACCAAAGTCGATCCGGGATCTTCGAGTGGAATATCAGAACCAATGCTTAAGCTATGAGGAGGCACTAGATGCGTTAAAAAGTATGGAACTCGATCTGACCGGGCTTGAGAGTGTGGAAGAATTGTGTTCGCGGTTAAAAAAATATGTTATCCGATCAGATATGAAAGAGTTTTATCTTTGCCTGTGTGATGAAAAAAAGTTGTTTGCGTATGATGACATAAAAACTAATATCAGAGAACAAGCGATTTGTGAGCACTATACCCAAAAGGTTCATATACCGCTTGCCTATCATGATAGAAAGTTTGACTCCTATGGAAAATTTCCGTCAAAGGAAATTTTGCCTTATGAAATGAGAAATAAATTACAGAAAACATTCTACATAGTGACACCAATTTATTATCAAAAAATATGTTATGGATATTGTGTCTCGGATGGAAGTGTCTTTGCGTTAAAAAGTGAGCTTGCATATTTATGGACGGTTAATATCAGTATGGCACTCGAAAATATTCGCAAATGGAAATGGATCAATCAGATGAATGAGAAGATCAACCGTATGTGGAAGTATGACATGCTGACACAGGTGTTCAATCGGAGTGGCTTTTTTTATTCCGCAAATGCGGTTGTTGAACGGATTAAAGGACAACATCGGCGGGCATTTATGATTTTTTTGGATATTGACGGTCTAAAGAGTGTCAATGATGGGTTAGGGCATGAGGTCGGCGATGCTTTCATACGCGAGATGGCAGATGTGATAAAGGCATCAGTTCCGAAGGATTGTCTGGTAATGCGTTATGGAGGTGATGAATTTGTGGTGTTTGGGAGTTGTACGAATGCCAAGCGGATGCAGATGATCGTAAGTAAGATAAAAAATACAATGGAAAAAGAAAATCAAAACGAGAAGAGAATCTACCAATTGTCTGCCAGTATCGGATGTTCCGTACATGCATCTGACGAGATTGATGATTTAAATCAGTTGATCGAATCGGCGGACAAGCGCATGTATGAAGAAAAGAAAGAAAAACATATGAGAAGATAATAAAGGCTATTCAGAAAATAAGGACAGTTTTTTAGTCTAATCAGAGGCTAAAAAGCTGTCCTTATTTTTGTTATCTTTTTGGTGTATCAGATAAGAGAAAAAGGGGGCAGACAATGGAAAACAGATATTATCTGGCGATTGATATCGGAGCGTCGAGTGGACGCCATATTCTTGCGCATAAGAAAGACGGGCGAATTGTCTTAGAGGAGATCTATCGGTTTCCAAACGGAATGCAGGAACATAACGGACATAAAGTGTGGAATGTGGATCAGCTTTTTGGGGAAATTCAAACCGGAATGAAGAAATGTGCGGATATAGGAAAGATTCCGTATAGTATGGGAATCGATACCTGGGCTGTAGATTTTGTATTGTTGGATGATCAGGGACAAAGAATTGGTGATGCCGTGGCATATCGTGATGCGAGAACGGATGGGATGGACAAGCAGGTATATGAGATTATTTCGGAAAATGATTTGTATGAAATTACGGGTATTCAAAAGCAGAAGTTTAATACGATCTATCAGCTAATGGCGCTTAAGCAGCAGAATCCGGAAAGCCTGGATAGGGCACAAAGTATGCTTATGATTCCGGATTATTTTAACTTTCTTTTGACGGGAAATAAGTTACAGGAATATACGAACGCGACAACAACACAGCTGGTTGATCCGAAAGCCAATGACTGGAACTGGGCATTGATTGATCGGCTGGGATATCCGAGAACCCTCTTTCAGACAATTATGATGGCGGGAAGCATTGTCGGAAACTTGGCGGATTCTATTCAGAAACAGGTAGGTTTTGAATGCAAAGTAGTCTTGCCGGCAACGCATGATACAGCTTCTGCAGTGATGGCAGTTCCATCCAAAGAGGAACAGCCACTTTATATCAGTTCCGGAACATGGTCATTGATGGGAACCGAATTGAAAGAAGCTGCCTGTGATGAGCAAAGCAGAAAGCATAACATGACGAATGAGGGCGGATACGATTATCGCTTCCGCTATCTTAAGAATATTATGGGACTCTGGATGATCCAGTCGGTGCGAAAGGAGATAGCCCCGGAACTTGGTTTTGGAGAGATCAGCGAACTTGCGTCAAAGCAGACGATTCCTTCTTTCGTTGATGCCAACGATCCGAGATTTCTTGCGCCGGAGCATATGACGAGCGAGGTGCAGAAAGCCTGTAAAGAGAGTGGACAGCAGGTGCCACAGGGCATTGCGGAAGTTGCCTGTGTGATCTACAACAGTCTCGCAAAATGCTATGCCGATACAGCAAAGGAGATTGAGAAACTGACCGGAAAAACATACGACTGTATTCAGATCGTTGGTGGCGGTGCCAATGCGGATTATCTGAACAAACTGACCGCATTTTTCACGAAGAAGACAATCTATGCAGGACCGACGGAAGCGACTGCGATCGGTAATCTCTGTGCGCAGATGATCGCAGCGGGAGAATTAGAAAACTTAAAGGAGGCAAGACAATGTGTTTATGCTTCCTTCCCAATTCATAAATACGAAAAGTAAAGGAGAAGAGACATGACAAATTACGAAGCAGCAAGAGAAAAATATGCAGCACTCGGTGTGGATACCGACAAGGCGATCGAGACATTAAAGAAAGTTCCGGTATCGCTTCACTGCTGGCAGCTGGATGATGTGATCGGTTTTGACAATGACGGAGGACTTACTGGAGGCATTCAAACGACCGGTAATTATATGGGCCGTGCTAGAACGCCGGAACAGTTGATGGCAGATATGGAAGAAGCGATGAGACTGATGCCGGGAACCGCAAAATTAAACATACATGCATCTTATGCAATCTTTGCACCGGGGGAATTTGCAGACAGAGATGCGCTTGAACCAAAGCATTTTGCTAAATGGGTAGAATTTGCCAAGAAGCATCATATGGGTATCGATTTTAATCCGACCTTTTTCTCACACGAGAAAGTAAAGGACGGTCAGACACTTTCGAGTCCGGACGAGGAGACAAGACGTTTCTGGATCAATCACGGAAAGGCATGCATCCGCATCTCGGAATATTTTGCAAAAGAGACCGGAATGCCTTGCGTTATGAACATCTGGACCGGTGATGGATTTAAAGATGTTCCGGCAGACCGTATGGGACCTCGTATGCGATACAAGGATTCCATCGAGCAGATCTTATCGGAGCCATACGATCATAACCTCGTAAAGCCTTGTGTGGAGTCAAAAGTTTTCGGTATAGGTGTGGAGTCTTACACAGTCGGATCGGCTGAGTTTACACTTAGTTTTGCTGCTTTACATGACGGCTGTATGCCACTTATGGACAACGGACATTATCATCCACTGGAGTATGTATCTGACAAGATTCCGGCAATGCTCTGCTTTTATCCGGAATTTGCATTGCATATCACAAGAGGTGTGCGCTGGGATTCCGATCATGTGCTGATTCTTGATGATGAGACGAAGGAGATGGCAAAAGAAATTGTAAGAGATAATGCGCTTGACCGTGTCTATATGGCTTTGGACTATTTTGATGCAAGTATCAACCGTGTTTCGGCACTTGCAACAGGATTTCGAAGCTGGCAGAAAGCCCTTCTTATAGCTTTATGTACACCGAATGCAATGCTCAAAGCGCTTCAGGATACGAATCAGATGAGCAAACTTATGGTTATGAATGAGGCGGTGAAGATGTTGCCGATCGGTGAGATATGGGATGAGTACTTAAGACGTGAGGGCGTCGTTGATGATCTTCATTTCTATGATGAAATCGAAAAGTATGAGAACGAAGTATTGGAAAAGAGAAATTAAAAAAGAATAGAAAAGAGGAATTATAATTATGAATTTTTTAGATGCAGAATTTGTACAGGAATTTATCCGCATGGCGAATGACGGATGGGAGCAGGGATGGCATGAGAGAAATGGTGGAAACCTTTCTTATCGTGTAAAACCGGAAGAAGTAGAATTGATAAAAGAGAATTTTAAGGCGAAGGAATGGCAGCCAATTGGCACAAGTGTACCGAATCTTGCCGGCGAGTTTTTTCTGGTTACGGGAAGCGGTAAGTATTTCCGCAATGTGATCATTAAGCCGGAAGATTCCATCTGCATGATTGAACTGGACGAAAAAGGTGAAAATTACCGTATTGTCTGGGGGCTGGTCAATGGAGGCAGACCGACTTCCGAGCTTCCGAGTCATTTGATGAATCTCGAAGTAAAAAAACTTCAAAATCCAAATTACCGCGTGGTCTATCATGCACATACCACCAATATTATCGCACTCACATTTGTACTTCCACTCGAAGATAAAGTGTTTACGAGAGAACTGTGGGAGATGGCAACGGAGTGTCCGGTTGTTTTTCCGGACGGTGTCGGTGTTGTTCCGTGGATGGTTCCGGGAGGAAGAGAGATCGCGGTTGCAACAAGTGAACTGATGAAAAAGTATGATCTGGCCATTTGGGCACATCACGGAATGTTCGCAGCAGGCGAAGATTTTGATCTGACATTCGGTCTGATGCACACCGCTGAGAAATCGGCAGAAATTCTTGTGAAGATGTTATCCATGAGACCGGATAAGCTTCAGACGATCACTCCGGACAATTTCCGGGATCTGGCAAAAGATTTTAACGTTACATTGCCGGAAGAATTTCTTTACGAAAAATAAACAAGAAAAAATTGGCAGTGAAGCTGTTGCATCGTAGCCTCACTGCCAATTTTTATTGTGATTAAACGTTATTGTCTGTAAAAATCAATAATCCGGTCAAGCCTTGCGGTCATGTTGGAAAGGAGCGCATCTAAAATTGTGATAGCTGTCATTGCCTCAACAACGACTACTGCACGCGGAACGATAATCGGATCGTGTCGTCCTTTGATACTGATCTCAATTTCTTTTCCGTCTTTGTTGACGGTCTGCTGTGTTGCTGCAATGGACGGTGTCGGTTTGACAGCTGCGCGGAAAAATAACAGAGAGCCATCACTCATGCCACCGAGCGTGCCACCGGAATAATTGGTTCTCTTGGAGATGTGTCCATTCTCCATGCAAAATGCATCGTTGTTGGTTAGTCCGGTAGCGGTAGCTGCACCAAATCCGGCTCCGATTTCAAAGCCCTTTACGGCACCGATCGAGAGGATTGCTTTTGCCAGATTCGCATCGAGTTTTTCAAAAACGGGATCACCGAGTCCGACGGGAAGCCCAAAAATCTGACATTCGATGATGCCACCGCTGGAGTTTTGTTCCTGTAAACATTTTTCGAGATATGCGCTGGCTTTTGCTGCGGCTGTTGCATCCGGCATATACAGCTTGTTTTTTGAAATTTCTGCGGGATCAAACCGGGCAGGATCAATGGACACCGGACCGATTGCCTGACTGTAGGCAAGTATGGAGATGTCCATCTGCTCTAAAATTTTGATCGCAATTGCACCGCCGGCAACGCGTCCGATCGTTTCGCGCCCCGAGGAGCGTCCGCCGCCGCGGTAATCACGAAATCCGTATTTTTCGTCAAAACAGAAATCAGCATGTCCCGGCCGGTAGTAGGAGGCAATTTCACTGTAATCCGCAGAGTGCTGGTCTTTGTTCCAGACCATCATGGAAATCGGGGTACCGGTTGTTTTTCCCTCAAAAACACCGGATAAGATTTCTACCGTGTCACTTTCCCTGCGCTGTGTGGTAAATTTGGACTGTCCGGGTTTACGCCGGTCTAAAAATTTCTGGATATCTTCTTCACAGAGGCTGAGTCCGGCAGGACAGCCATCCACAACAACACCGATGCCTTTACCGTGGGATTCCCCCCATGTGGTGATACGAAATAAATTGCCAAATGATGAGCCTGCCATAAATGCCTCCTTAAAAACGTTAATATTCTAAGGGATATTATAAAAAACATCGCATTGAATAGTCAAGAGAGATATGGTAATATTTAAAGGAAATAAACATAAAAAAGAGAGAGGGAACATATGGAATTTAACGCAGTATATCATCAGGCGAGTGACAATTACTGTTATCCGCTGAATGAGGATGAGCTGATTATCAATATAAAAACGGGCTACGATGTAAAATCGGTATCCATTATACTCGGAGATCCGTTTGCCGCGGGAATATTAGGCGGCGGGGAGTACTGGGATGGAAAAAAGGAGCCGATCATATATAAAAAGCGGTTAAAAAATCAGATCTGGTGGACCACAACCGTGCGTCCGGAGTACAAGCGTCTGAAGTATTATTTTGAACTTCAGACAGAGGAGGAAAGCTGGTTTTATTTTGAAGACGGGTTTGTCAGCAGCGAACAGATGCATCTGGAGGGCAGAAGCCGTCAGTGCTTTGTTTTCCCGTGGATGAATCCCTGTGATGTACCGCGTACCCCGGCATGGGTCAATGATACCGTATGGTATCAGATTTTCCCGGATCGTTTCTGCAACGGAGATCCTTCCAATGATCCTGAGAATGTGGTTTTGTGGAGAGAGCATGGAAGCGTGACCAATGAGGAATGTTTCGGAGGAGATCTGGCGGGGATTACAGACAAGCTGGATTATCTGCAGAATCTGGGAATCAACGGTCTGTATCTGACACCGATCAACGAAGCTCCGTCAAATCACAAATATGATACCACGGATTATACGAAGATTGATCCGCGTTTTGGCGATGAGGAAACCTTTAAACACCTTGTGAAGGAAGCGCATAAGCGGGGCATCCGCGTAATGCTTGACGGTGTGTTCAATCATTCCGGATATTATTTCGCACCGTGGCAGGATGTGCTTGCAAAGGGACCGGAGTCGGAATATTATGACTGGTTTATGATCAATGAATGGCCGTTTGATAAAAACGGGCAGGCGGCAAAGAAGAAACAGTATTATACATTTGCCTTTTTTGATTCCATGCCAAAGATCAATACAAACAATCCGAAAGTACGCAAATATTTTGTAGATATTTGTGCCAACTGGGTGGAAAATTACGGAATCGATGGAATCCGTCTGGATGTGGCAAATGAAGTTTCCCACAGGTTCTGCAAAGAACTGCATGCGCGGGTCAAGGAGATCAACCCGGATATCTATATTCTCGGAGAAATCTGGCACAACGCGCTTCCGTGGCTGCGCGGAGATGAGTTTGATGCGGTAATGAATTATCCGCTTGGACAAAGTATCAAGGATTTCTGGATTGATAAGAGCCTGACGAATGAAGACTTTGAGTATACAATCAACCGCTGCTATACAAGCTATATGCAGCAGACCAATGATGTGCTGTTTAATCTGCTCGATTCGCATGATACCAAGCGGCTTCGCTCGGATGTGAAGAATCTGGATGAATATTTTGCACAGATTGCTGTACTTTTTGCAATGCCGGGAAGTCCGTGCATTTACTACGGAACAGAAATTGCCATGGAAGGAAGCTATGATCCGGACTGCCGCAGATGTATGCCGTGGTCGGATATTGAGGCCGGAAAGTATGCAGAGCGCAGCAGGATCATATCTACACTGATTCATCTGCGTCGGCAGGAACCGCTCTTAAAAAGCCGTAATTTTCATTTTCCGAATGATTATGCAGCGTACAGGCGTGTGATCCAGTTTCAGAAAGTGGATTTTCCGGATTGTTATGTGGAAGTGCTGATTAACTGCTGTGAGGAAGATGTCGAGGTAGTGCCGCAGGGAGAAATTCTGCTTGAACGACATTACATAGATTCCACACTTTTGTCCAACGGTATTTTGATCCGCAGAATTCGAAAGTAAATAAAAAGAAAGAGGAATAACAGAAAATGGCTACATATGAGTTGTTAAAACAGGAAGGCAGTGCGAAACGTGCGGTGTTTCATACGGTGCACGGAGATATCCAGACGCCAGTGTTTATGAATGTGGGAACGGTGGCCGCAATCAAGGGTGCTGTTTCAACAATGGATCTCAAAGAGATCAAATGTCAGGTGGAACTGTCCAATACCTATCATCTGCATGTGCGTCCAGGAGACAAGCTGATCAAAGAAATGGGCGGACTGCATAAGTTTATGGTCTGGGATCGTCCGATTCTGACAGATTCCGGCGGATTTCAGGTGTTTTCCCTGGCAGGACTCCGAAAAATTAAGGAGGAGGGTGTATATTTCCATTCCCATGTAGATGGCGCAAAGATCTTTATGGGACCGGAAGAGAGCATGCAGATCCAGTCAAACCTCGGATCGACGATTGCCATGGCATTTGACGAGTGTCCATCGAGTGTGGCAGAGCGCAGATATGTCGAAGATTCTGTTGCGCGTACGACCCGCTGGCTGGAGCGGTGCAAAAAAGAAATGCAGCGTCTGAACAGTCTGGAAGATACGATTAATAAAGAGCAGCTGTTGTTTGGAATTAACCAGGGAGCAATTTTTTCGGATATCCGGACGGACCATGCAAAGAGAATTTCGGAACTGGATCTGGATGGGTATGCAATTGGCGGACTTGCAGTGGGAGAAACCCATGAACAGATGTATCAGATCATAGAGGAGACCGTTCCGTATCTTCCGAAAAACAAGCCGACGTATCTGATGGGCGTGGGAACACCTGCCAATATTCTCGAGGGGGTAGAGCGAGGAATCGATTTCTTTGACTGTGTATATCCGAGCAGAAACGGACGCCACGGACATGTATATACCAACGAAGGAAAGTTGAATCTGTTTAACCAGAAATACGAAAAAGACATGCGTCCGATTGAGGAGGGCTGCCAGTGTCCGGCATGCCGGCACTACAGCAGAGCCTATATCCGGCATCTGTTAAAAGCAAAGGAAATGCTTGGCATGCGCCTGTGCGTTCTTCATAACCTGTATTTTTACAATACCATGATGGAAGAGATCCGGGATGCTCTCGATGCCGGAAATTTTGCTTCCTACAAAGAAGAAAAACTGTACCGGATGGGACAGTCAAGTATAAAAAATGTCTAAAAAAGCCAAAAAGGCTTGCCCAAAGAACGGAAGTTGTGTAGAATGGGTTTTAGTATTTGAATATAGGAGGAAACATTGATGAGCGCAATTTTAGCAAATAGCAGCGCTTCCGCTTCCGGCGGAATGGGCATGTTTGGTATGATTATCTGGCTGGTAGTAATCTTCGGATTTATGTATTTTCTGATGATTCGTCCACAGAAGAAGGAGCAGAAGAAAAAAGATCTGATGCTTTCCGAAGTAGCTGTGGGAGACACCGTTCTTACTACATCCGGTTTCTATGGAACAATTATTGATATTGTAGATGATACCGTTATCGTAGAGTTCGGAAACAACAAAAACTGTCGTATTCCAATGCAGAAAGCTGCAATTGCAGACGTAGAAAAAGCAGAATCTGCATCATAAAGAACATGAGAGAGGGTGTCGCATTTGCGGCACCTTTTTGCATTTCTTTCTCAATTCAGAATAATAAAAAAGATCTATTATAATCTCAGATTATATTATTTATGAAAAAGTAAAATGGATTTTTAGTTGAAAAGAAGGCCCTGTTGCTATATATTAATAGGTAATAGACTTTGAAACAGCAGAGTAGAAAAGAGGAAAAGCAATGGAATGTCAAATTGGTGTGATCTCGGGAGACGGTATTGGACCGGAGATCGTTACAGAGGCAAAAAAAGTATTAGACCAGATTGGAAAAAAATATGGTCATTTATTTCACTATACGGATATCCTGATGGGGGGATGCTCGATTGATGCAACCGGAGTTCCTTTGACTGATGATGCGATTGCGGCAGCAAAAGCAAGTGATGCGGTACTGATGGGATCTATCGGAGGAAATACTTCCACATCCCCGTGGTATCAATTAGCACCGGAGCTTCGTCCGGAGGCAGGACTTTTAAAACTGCGTAAATCGCTCAATCTGTTTGCAAACCTTCGCCCGGCATATTTATATGAAGAATTAAAGGCTGCATGTCCACTGCGTGATGATATCATCGGAACAGGATTTGATATGATGATTATGCGTGAGCTGACAGGCGGTTTGTATTTCGGAGCGCGAAAGACAGAGGAAGTAGATGGCGTGACGACGGCAACCGATACACTTACCTACAATGAAAATGAGATCCGCAGAATTGCAAAGCGAGGTTTTGACATTGCAATGAAGCGCCGCAAAAAGGTAACTTCCGTGGATAAGGCAAATGTTCTGGATTCTTCCCGGCTCTGGAGAAAAATCGTAGAAGAAGTTGCAAAAGATTATCCGGAAGTAACGTATGAGCATATGCTTGTCGATAACTGTGCAATGCAGCTTGTAAAAGATCCAAAACAGTTTGATGTCATTCTTACAGAGAATATGTTTGGAGATATTCTTTCCGATGAAGCAAGTATGGTGACCGGATCTATCGGAATGCTTGCAAGTGCCAGCTTAAATGAGACAAAATTCGGTTTATATGAGCCGAGCGGCGGATCGGCACCGGATATAGCAGGAAAAGGAATTGCCAATCCAATCGCAACTATCCTTTCTGCGGCAATGATGCTGCGTTTCAGCTTTGATCTTGATAAAGAAGCAGATGCGATCGAAGCAGCTGTTGCAAAGGTGTTAAAAGACGGATATCGTACGATTGATATTATGTCAGAAGGAAAGACGCAGATTGGAACAGAAGAGATGGGCGATCTGATTTCAGAAAACATTCGTTAATTGTAGAATTATATATAGATAAGAAGTATTTGACAGAAAGAAAACAGGAGGATAAAAATGAGAAGTGATACAGTAACAAAAGGAAAACAGCAGGCACCTCACCGTTCATTGTTCAATGCACTTGGACTGACGGAAGAAG
>OLRG01001163.1_pt1 | contig 22214 bp, 22 predicted proteins | sample 1672331 | NCBI WGS metagenome assembly OLRG01 (sample SAMEA3136672, study PRJEB25190) | human gut metagenome
ATGCGCTTTCATCTCGGATATAGAATAACCGAGGATTCCCGCTTTAAATCCTAAATCATATGCGACATTAATAGCCAACAAAATCAATGCTATGATAAATAAGTCATCTGAAGACGAGGCTTTAACACCGCCAGAACTGTATCAGTACAGCACCGATTCAACCGGTCTGACTGCAGCACTGGAGCAGTGCAGGAAATATCCGAATGGAAATCTCAGACGTTTTATAACGCGAAATATTAGAGTAATATTCGCAAATCTGATTATTGCTCCATTAAATGATAGCGGAGAAGAAATCATGGTCAGCCTTATCAAAGATGGAGTATTTACTGATGTGGCGTTAAAAAAAATACTGGAAGAGATTGAAAAGACCGGAGAAAGAAGAAACTTGACAACACTCAAGGCATATGTTCTTGATACAATTGGTAAAAGCACAGACACATTTCAGATTTAAAAAACGCATATTTTCGGAGCAGCTGCTAGCTGCTCCTTTTTTTGCCTGCAAAAATCCCGCATACTAAATATATACAGGAAAAGAAAGGAGAAAAATATGCGAACAAGCATTGAGTTTTCTGACAATATCCTGACGGTTGAGACGTTTGAAGACCTTGGTAATGCAATCGATGACCTTGACGTTGGCCGACTTGAGTTCTCGGAGCCGATAAGAAAAGTAATCATTAAAAATATTAACCGCAATCTTGAAAAATATGAAGTGCAAGATTACCTGTTGTCATCACAACTAAAAGAACTGGAAGCGGTAGATATCATTGACTCAGGAAAAGGCCTCTGTTCTGATGACGGATTAGTCTATCAAATTAGGCAGAGTACCACGTCCATAGGATATGATATTACTTAGATTTATCATACCGCATGGGCGTGGGTGAATGCCATTTTTTATATCGCACTGATGACTCATCCGTAAAGCTGTACTAATTGCTGGATTTTATTGATTTTTAATATATTCCTGAACTACCTGTAAGCTGTTTTCACTCACGGTTGATACAAAGTAACTATCACTCCAAAATAATGGTTTCCAGTAATGATTCTTAAGTAACGTATCTCCATAATATTTTCTTGCGAAACGGCTTGTTTTTGTTTTTACAATATTGACCAGTTCCCCGGGTGTTGTATACGGGTCTGCTTCAAACAATATATGGACATGGTCACATCCTCCGTTCATTTCTAATATTACAAGTCCTTTTTCTTTAAATATGTCTTGTATCGTAGTATATACCAAATCTTTTATCTTTCCGTCTAATACCGGCTTACGGTATTTGGTGACGAGTACCATATGATATTGCAATAAAAAACAGCTATGCCTGTTTGTGTAATAAGGTTGTCCGGATTTCTTTTTATACATATACATCCTCCTCTGTGATTTGACACCCATTTACTTTTATGGTATAATTATACCATAAAAATAAAGGATTTGAAAGGAGGACATCCATTATGTTAAATGCAATTCCGATGGTAATATCAAAAGAATTATTTGAACATATTTTTACATTTGCTGAAGACAATTCTGCTCTTGCTAAAAATCTGTATAATGCTGCCCTTTTTCGAATCCGCCAGGTCTTTACAGGATGGAATAAAACGAAACGGACAGATTTGGAACAGCTTGTATTTGATGAATTGAAACAGACAGAAGCCGTATACAAAAGCTTTAAGCCGCGCCATGTCCTTTCATATGCTGCACTTGATAAAATAATGAGAGCGACAGGCAATCCTGACTTCTTCGCCGGGCTTCCGATGCAGACCGCGCAGCAGGTTTTAAAAGATGCGGTGCATGATTTCAGAACCTGGCTTGATAGTTTAAAGAAGTACAAGAAAGACCCAACCAATTACACTGGAAAGCCTAAAGTGCCGGGATACTGCAAATCAAACCGTAAGACCTTTACAGTCACAAATCAGGATGCCGTGATTTATCCGGTTATTGATAAAAATGGATGTATTACAGGTAATGAATTAAAGCTTCCAGGTTTTAAGAAAAAAGAACGCGTCCCGATTAATTACATTGACCATAAGTCAGATTTACGGATGCTGACATTTAAACCTTATTATGATAAATACATTATGACTTTTGTAATTGAGGATATGGCTCCCCCATTTTATCCTGATATGCCTTATATGGCAGGGCTTGATTTCGGGACAGACAACATCGCAGCTATAGCATGTACAGATAATTCATCTGTAATATACAAGGGCGGTGCAGTACTGTCATCAAATCAGCTTTTTGCCAAGAAAAAAGCTGAGGCGGTCTCATTAATCACACAAGGCCACTCAAAAATGCATGCAGAATCAAGATATCTGCTTACGCTTTCACGTAAGCACAGCTGCTTCATAAAAGACCAAATGCACAAAATCAGCACTGGGATTATCAGATACTGTGTTGAACATCGCATCGGGGCTCTTGTGATTGGAATAAACAAACTCTGGAAACAGAAATCAGGTATTGGCAGGAGAAACAACCAGAACTTCGTGTCTGTTCCACATTTCCAGCTTCGCCAGATGATAGAATATAAAGCACTCCGTGCAGGGATAGATGTCATCGAACAGGAAGAGAGTTATACTTCAAAAGCAGATATCACCGCCTCTGATTATATGCCTGTTTATGGAAAAGAAAAATGCCGCCCGGTGTTTTCCGGACGTCGTATTGAACGCGGATTATACTCATGTAAAGAAGGATACTGCATCAACGCAGACTGTAATGGAGCAGCAAACATCCTCAGAAAGGCGATACCGGAGGCATGGAAAAATATATCAGATTTTCATTTTCTGGCAACACCAGAAAGTATTGGGTTTACCATGCTGAATCCTGCAGATTCACATAAGAGACATAAGCAGCATAACGACTGGCTTTTTGTTTCTGGTAGTACTACTAACCACTCTTGTGAATCTGCGGCATAGTTAAATTAAATAATGCGTCTTTATGCACGCGCTTCAAATGCAAAGCATAGACCAAAGTATTCCTTAGGCATCATTTGCCAATGGATAGGGGGCTTGGTGAACAGCCCTTTGTTAGCACGGTCAGCATATGGCTCATTTGTCTTATGTTCGAGAGACGAAAGTGGCACGGCTTCAAGAACAAAACCTTTTATCGCTAACTCCTGGAGGTGTTTTTCGGAGCTTTGCTCCGTTTTAGATACCACCTCTATAGGAGTAATGCACCGCATAGGGGTGGAGACTTCATACGGCAGATTTCAAATATCTGGTTTTCTGTCCAATTGGTAGAAGAGGAACCGTCAAAATCCATGAAGGCACTGAAAGGGTCTACGAATATGCGTGCTACGAATGCAAACTTAATCATCTTATCATTCCAGATTCCGTGAAACGGATTGAGCAGTATGCGTTTCATCGCAATATGTTTCTGGAATGTGTAGACGGAGGGAAAGGCCTTGAAAGCATTGATAATATGTCCTTCATGAACTGCATCAATCTTAAAGATTTTTCTTTTGGTCCAAACTTAAAAAGAATTGGTTATAGTGCATTCCAAAATACTCAGCTGACCAGAATCCTTCTTCCTGAAGGATTAAAACATGTCGGCTCGCAGGCATTCAACACTGCAAATCTTAAAGACAATGGAGAGGTATCACATATTACCCCTGACAAGATGTATGATATTCATCTGCCAGTATCGTTAAAAGAAATTGGCAGGGCTGCATTCTGCAATGCAGCGAATATTTACACAAAAAAAGCTAATCTCAACGCTCTCAACGCTGTAAGAGCAGGCATCAGGTCATTAGGAGCATCTCTAGGGCACGGCTGTGATTTCTGGAAACTCCATATTGACGGATTACAGCCGATTGTGATGCCGAAGGAAATGGACAGCATTAATGTCATCGCAAGGCGAGTCAGGCTATATGCAAAAGGCGAAACCACATCACCGCCAGAAACATATAGCGAAAGCAGGCTTGTAACAAAATACGCGACAGCATTAGAGCACCGTAAACTATATCCAGGAAAAGATGTGGATGAATTTCTCAGCGAAAATATAAAAAAAGTCTTTGCGTTCACTCTTGCAGAAAAAGATGGTGAGAGGTTAATGGCTGAATACATCAAATCAGGAATGTTTACCGATGAAGCCTTACAGAGCCTAATTGAGCATATTGAAAAATCTAACGATTTTTCTGACAATGCATCAAAATACACTGCCTTGAAAGCTTACGCACTTCAGGCGATGAAGCACTCACAGGATATTTTTGAAATATAATTTGATTTTTGAGCAGCCACTGGCTGCTCTTTTTTCTTCGCCGGCAAAAATCCGCATATTAAATATGCAATCAAATTTGGCTTTCAAGAAAGGAGCAAAAATATGTTAAAAAAATACGCCAAACCATATCCAACAATCGGGGAGATTATCGCTGCAAAGGACTTTGATTACGTTTCTTATCGTGGATATGACGAAAAGCGAAACCTTCCACCGGTAACCGGCAATAATATTGATGGCGAGTTTTGCGGCTGTTTTAAGGTAACAAACGGCAAAATCATTCCGCTTGACGGCGATTCTTATGACGACAGCGAATCCGTCATTGCCGCAGAAGAATGGACTATGCCAGATGAAGGTATTGAAAAAGGGTTGACCGTTATCGTAGCGATGGAATTTGTGCCGGCAGAAGAACTGGACGGATATTTCAGAGCTTACCGTAAAGAAAGAGAGGAGAAAAAAATGCTTAAGGCTGTGAATATTAAATGGGATGTGACTGATGACGACATTGATGAAATGGACGATGAGGCCTGCGAAATTTTGAAATCACTTCCAACAGAGATGATTATTCCTGAAGGCATGACAGACCCGGATGAGATTTCCGACTGGCTGTCTAATGAAACCGGATATTGTCATGATGGCTTCCGTCTTGTAGACCAGAACGGAAATGATGCTGACATGGCCTAGAAAGGAGAAAAAATGAGCGAAACTAAGCAATTCTCAAAAAGAATTCAGGATGTCCTTGATGGCTTAGAGCTTCGGGCCGGAAAAAGAAAAGTACAGACGAAAGAAGACTTAAAAAAATGCTTCCGGAAGGACTGTGTTAATATCTATTCAGCAGAAGAAAATGGTAAACCGAGATTATATCGCCGAACTGACCTGACAACATGGGCAGCAGAAGCCTTTTCCCGCGGAGAAAATTATTTCTGCGCCGAGCCGGTAAACCCGAAAGAGCCATACGGCAAACTTAAACTTACCAAGCCGAGGTATGTATACACCTGCAGCAGGGCGCTGACGGAAGAGGAGTTTAAGGCTGTGTTTGGAGAAGAAAAAAAATAATCATGTTTTACAATACCGGGATTTAAATCCCGGTATTTTCTTTTGCAAAAAAAATTGCGAATATCTGTTTTGTGTGGTAAAATACAAAAAAAATAAAGCAAGCCACCAATTTTACGATAAAACCAAGAAAATGCTCGGTAATTCATATTTATTCTGGCAACGACTCCGTCAAAACCGGGGAGTTATCAATTGCCGAGGGATTCACTGAGGCCAATCCGGGATGGCAAAACGTCAAAAAGGGAAAATAGATGAAAAAAGAAACTGACCTAACAGAAATTAAAAATATATTGAAAGATTTTCTTCATATGCCGGTAGAAGAGACCGAACTTTCACCGATTGTTGTACAGCATCCGATATTTGAGACGGGTTTTTCAAGTGTAAACGGAAAGATTGTTGATATTATGACACCGGATGGATTAGAAGAAGTAGTAAGTAAAATGGAAGAAAAAATTAACAGTATAGACAAATTGATAAAATGTGCGTACGTTGTAAGAAATTCTTATTACCTGACATTTCTTAAATTTGCAAAAGAAAGTCTATCATTGCCAGATTTCAGCATGTTACTTGGAAAGTTCTGGACAGAAGAAGAGAACCCGAATGGCGATGTGAACGTGCCGGTGTCATTATCTGCAAAGTGGTTTAGAATCGCCGACAAACAAGCGCTGATGCATGACTATGAATACGAAGTATATAAAGACTTGCCGGAGACATTTACGATTTACCGTGGCGTAACGCCTGGAAGAAATCCTGACGGAATGTCCTGGACGAGAGACTTAAGCAAAGCCGACTGGTTTTCCAGACGTTTTGGAGATGGATATGTTTTGGAAGGAATTGCAAACAAGAAAGATGTTCTCGCTTTCTTCAGCAGACGAGGAGAGGAAGAAGTCGTAATTGAGGCGAAAAAAGTGAAAAACAAAAAAGAAATATAAAGATTTAACGGAGAACGGGGAATCCCCGGCCGACCAAAAACTGTCCGCGGGTCAAAGGTTCCGGTTTTAACTTTGCACGCGGGTCTGAATCCCAGTTCATGCACTACACTCAGCCTCTGCGAGGCTTGACAAACGAAGACGTAAGGCTGAGTTATCAATATAGCTAACAGCACATACAAAGAGATGCAAAACGCATCTCTTTATTTTTTTTCGCAAAATTTGTCCTGTTTTAATTTTTTCGGCATATTACAAGAAAGAAAACTAAAGTCAAGGAGAAAAATATGCGCAAAAAAGATTCAAACGACGGACAGTTAAGCCTTTTTGAACCTGCTGAGGAGAAAATCATAAAGCAGGAATATTCAGATATTATGAAACAGTCATATATTGACTATGCAATGAGTGTAATTATCGCAAGAGCAGTTCCGGATATCCGTGATGGTCTTAAACCGGTACAGCGCCGTATCTTGTATGATATGGGTGCAGAACTAGGCTTGGATTACAACAAGCCATACAGAAAATCAGCTCGTATCGTCGGTGATACAATGGGTAAATTCCACCCGCACGGAGACTCATCCATTTATGACGCAATGGTAGTGATGGCGCAGGATTTTAAGCGTGAAATCCCGCTTGTTGACGGTCATGGTAATTTTGGCTCTATTGAGGGTGACGGTGCCGCTGCTTCACGATATACGGAAGCAAGACTGCAGAAGATTGCACAGGAAAATTACCTTGCTGACCTGGACAAAAAAGTTGTGGATTATGTCCCGAACTATGACGAGACAGAAAAAGAGCCGGAAGTGCTGCCCGCAAAGATTCCAAACTTCTTAATCAACGGTTCTGAAGGTATCGCTGTCGGTATGACCACTTCAACACCGTCTCATAACCTGGTGGAAGTATTGAAGGCAGAAGAATATTTAATGGATTCACCGGACGCCAGCATCGAAGAATTGATGGAATTCGTGAAAGGCCCGGATTTCCCGACCGGCGGTATTGTCGCAAACAGCGATGACCTTTTGGAGATTTACAAGACCGGAACCGGAAAAATCAGGGTGCAGGGCAGGGTGGTGCATGAAAAGAACAGGCAGTCAAACCGTCTTGTCATTACAGAAATTCCATACACAATGATTGGAGCAGGTATCGCAAACTTCTTAAATGATGTGGCATTGTTAGTTGATTCAAAACAGATTCCGGATATCGTGGATATTTCCAACCAGTCATCAAAAGAAGGCATTAAAATCGTTCTGGACTTAAAGAAAAACGTATCAGAAGAAGACGCAGAAAAAATCAAGACAATCCTGCTTAGCAAAACGAAACTGGAAGACACCTTTGGCGTCAACATGCTCGCAATTGCTGACGGTCGCCCGGAAACCCTTTCCTTAAAATCTGCATTGGAATACCACATCAACTTCTTATTTGATGTAAACCAGCGAAAATACACAACAATGCTTACAAAAGAAAACGAAAAAGCAGAAGTGCAGGAAGGTTTAATCAAAGCGATTGATGTTTTGGATGCCGTGATTGAGACAATCAGGGGCAGCAAAACAAAAGCAGAAGCAAAAGAATGCTTAATGACAGGTAAGGTTGATAATGTTAAATACCGCATCGCGGAAGACAAGAAGATTGCAAAGACCTTTGATTTCACAGAAATGCAGGCTGACGCAATCCTGGATATGCGTCTTTCACGTCTGATTGGTCTGGAATTGGAAGCATTAAAAAAAGAAAATGAAAAGACCAAAAAGAATATTGAAAAATATACAAAAATCCTGAGTGATAAAAAGTATATGAAAAAAGTAATCAAAGATGATTTAGAACGTATCATCAAGGAGTATGGGCAGCCGAGAAAAACAAGCATTAAAAATATCGCAAAAGCGGTAATAAAAAAAGAAGCACCGAAGGCTTTTAAAGAAGTTGTGCTGATTGACAAATTTGGATATGTCAGGGCTGTGAGTGATACGGTCTATGAAAAAAACAAGGAAGCAGCAGACTCTGAGAGCAAATGGGTCATCCCGGTGATGAGCGATGATAAGGTTGTGTTCATTACAGAAAACGGAATCATGCATACCGTGCCAGCAAATAAGATTCCATTTGGCAAGTTTAGGGACAAGAGTATTCCGGTTGATAATGTTTCAACGCTGGATACTACGACATACCTTATTCTGTATGCTGAAGCGATGAAAGATATGGCATGCGAAAAGGTTGTCAATAATTATATTATGGTAACTAATTTGGGCGGCGTAAAGAAACTGCCTGGTATTGAATTTAACGTAAAATCAAAAAATACCAAATACATCAAGCTGAAAGACGGCGAGGTATGCACGAATTTTGTGAAAGTAGAGAAAAGTGAGCCTGAAATCGTGCTTGTAAGTGAAGCCGGAAGGTTCTTGCGGTTTGCTGCGGCAGACATCCCGGAGAAGAAACGAGGGGCTGGAACGGTTGCCGGTATCGCGATGAAGGACGGTGAAAAACTGAGTGATGTGTTCTTTGTATGGCCGGAGGATGTAAAGAAGGCAGCTGAAACTGGAGACGAAGAGACGCCGGCGGGAGAGAATAGCGAGGAAAAGAATAAAGATGATGCCGGAAGTGTAAACATGATGCCGGAAGCAATGCTGGCAGGCGGGAAAGAAATGCCTGTAGATGAAACGGCGGCAGCGAAAGGTGACAACCTGCCTGCAGAAGAGCAGCAGCCGGCTGAATTGATATTAACCTTAAAGAACAAAAAACAGATTCCATTCTCTAAACTGGCGAAAGCAAAAAGGGGAGGAAAAGGAACGCTTAAAAAAATATAATATAGCGAAAGCAGGAGGTGTACAGTATGTGGCTTTGGGTTGTAGTGGCTGTGGCGGCTGCAGTGCATGCGGCGGTCATCGATGAAAATGAAAACAGGCGGATAAGAGACGCGAAAGACGAGATTTTCAATAAATATACAAGACTACGCTAGACACTAAAAAAAGAAAGAAGCAGCGGGTATCCGTTGTTTCTTTCTTTTTTGCTGTCAGGAATTCTGGCCTTTATGTTCGTCAAACTCTCCGTTTTTGTAGGCCTTCATTATCAGATTCTTCTCGTCCTGTGTCATACCGGAAAAGAAAGAAAATGCCTGCATCATGGTTTCAATCCCGATTTTCTTGGAATCAAGAAAATCATGTGTTTCCTGAATTATGTCTCTTTCGCCAATCTGGTTTTGCATAGATTCGATAATTGCCAGGTATGCATTGCAGAGGCTGTCTGGCTTGTAATCCAAACATTCGAGACGCTCATACAGTTCAGTTAATTGCGACCTGTTTTTCTTTTCTTTCTTCTAACGTTAAACATTTTTTCGTAGTACGTTCTCTCTTCTTATTTCTATTCTTATTTCTATATCTAAATCTAAGATGCTGAAAAACAGCAAAGCAAAAAAAAAGAGTGAATACATTACCATCCGGTACCATCAAATTCACCATCAAATTCACCATTTTCAGAGGCTTCAATCACTATGTTTCTTTCGTCTGGAGTTAATTCAGAAAAGAAATTAAATATCCGAAGCATGGCCTTAAAGCTGATTTGCTCGGCGCGAAGAACACTGTGAGTTTCCTTAACTACATCTTTCGCTCCAATCTGGCACTGCATAGATTCAATGATTGCCTGATATGCCTTGCAGAGGTTGTCTGGCTCGCCGTTCAGATAGTCCAGGCGTTCTTTTAACTCTCCGCGAAGATATATGATGGCAGTTTTCTTTTCCTGTCTTTCTGTCTGTGTTAAACATTTTTCCATATTAATTTCTCCTTTCGTGCTTGCAAAATATCTTTCATATCTAATATGCAGGAAAGCAAGACAACAAAAAAAGAGCCGCAAGAACGGCTCAAGTTGTGACTGATGTTCAAAGTCCAGTAACGACTTTGCTAGCAAGTTAATACCATCCATGATTATTAAATTCGTTGTTTTTATACGCATCAATCACTGCATCTTTTTCTTCTTGTGTCATGTCAGAAAAGAAATTAAATGCACGAATTAACGTCTCAAATCCAATTTTCTCATTACCAAGAAAATCATGAGTTTCTTTGATGATATCTCGTATTTCAAGCTGATGCTGCATTGAGTCAATAATTGCCTGATAAGCCTCGCAAAGATTGTCCGGCTCTCCGTTCAGGTACTCCAAACGTTCTTTTAGTTCCTCACGCAAGTATTTAATGGCGGCTTTTTTTTCTTTTTTCTCTTCTGGCGTTAAACATTTTTCCATGTTAATTGCTCCTTTCGTTTTTGTAGAATATGTTTCGTATTTAATATGCAAAAAAAACAACAATTAAAAAAAGCCGTCCGTAAAAACGGACGACTTAAATAGCTGAAAAAGTTAAATCGGAAGCACATACTCCATAATCTGCACATCTTCAAGTGCCATAGACGGATATCTTTTTTTAAACGTTTCTTTAGCCTCGTCCATGGACTGCGCCGGGAATTCGTCAAAAATAACATCACCATAAACATTCCTCCAGTTTCCCTGGATTTTTGCTTGCGAATTGCGGATTTTTGAAGACGCAATCGTAACAACGTAATGCTTAAATTCAGGACGAAGAGCACGGATAGCTACCTGATAAGCCTGACACAATGCATCAGGCTTTCCCTCAAGACTCTTGAGTCTAAAATTTAACTCCTCCTGAAGGTATTTTGCTGCTGTTTCTCTTTCTTCGCTTGTTTCTGTTTTGATTTTTTCTACCATTTTTTTAATTCCTTTCCTCTTAAAAATATTTGCATATATAAAATGCAGAAAAATATATAAAAAGAAAATGCGCAAAAATTGCTGTTTATGGCAAAAATTCCGGCATATTATATGTAGAAAATAATACCGGAAAGGTGGTTGAAATATGGGGGTAAGTGCTGAAAAGTACTGAAAAAAATGTACGAAAAAGAAAAGAAAAAGAGCGAGGTGACTTAAGTACCAGAGTCTCCGCCGAAAAATCGGAGGAGACTCTTTGTTTTGTCTTCACTGAAATCATACATATTAATTACGAAACAATATTTTTTCAATAAGAAAGGAGATAAAAAAATGGTAGAAACAAATATTACTCTCGAAACATTCGAAAACATCGTCATTTCTCTTCTGAAAGAAAAAGGATACGACACAGAAATTGTGACATGGAGCGGAACTCGTGGCCCTGAGCATCGCCTGGTAAGAAAAAAGATTAAAAAAGCAGGCTCTAAATTAAGGGTTACAGCATCTGTCAAGATTGAGTTTATCTACAACCACTATATGGAAATGCTTTCAAAGGGCAAACCTCCACTCCTTGATGATGTCGTTGATAGTATCATCAGTGATTTGGAAAGCGAACTTCCTGCAGAACTGAATGATATCGCAGATAAAATACATTCATGGGAATGGGTTAAAGACAGACTGATTCTTTCACTGTACAATACAGAGCTTCACAAAGAGTATCTAAAAGATAAAATTTACGATACGATTGATGACCTGGCTATTACCCCGCGAATCTGCGTTAATGTAAGCAATAATGGGATTGCAAGTACCATGATTGACTATCATATGCTGAAAGACTGGGGAGTAGCAAGAGAAGATGTTATGCAGCAGGCAAAAATTTCTTCTCCGCAGCTACTTCCACTATCTATCACCGATGCAAGAAGCCTGCTTTTTGGATTTCCTAGCAGTAGTATTATTGATATCAACACTCAGAAAATCAGTGATGTGATAAGTGCACCTGGAATGTATGCTCTCACCACAAGCATGAAAACGTCAGGGGCCTCAATATTCTACGAAGGAGTACTGGATGAACTCTCAGATATTTTTGGAGGGTTTTTCTTTATCATTCCATCAAGCCTCTGTGAGGTTATAGTCATACCGGGAGATAAGGCTATGTCGCCAGAAGAACTTTCAGAAATGATAAAAAGTGTCAACAGCAGTAATGACATTGTTAAACCGGAAGAAATACTTGCTAATCATGGTTATGTGTATAATCATGGAAAGGTTTCTGCTTACGTCTAATACATATTGTTTTTACATTTTTTTCTTAAGCCCGATTTATTCGGGCTTATTTTTTTTGTGAAATTTCGCATATTGTAATTGTATAAAAAAATAAAAGGAGTACAGATATGCAGACAATAAAGATAAACCCAGAAGCCAAAAAAAGTATCTCTTGGATTCTACTAATAACATTACTCGCAACAGTAGTTCTGATTGTACTGGATGTTAAGTATTACAATAGATACGCTGATTTCCAAACCGTAGATGCAATTATTTCCGATGTAACACGTCATGTGACAAAGTCTCCATCATCAAGGAACCGAACTTCATACGCAAATTCTATAACATACGAATACGAAGCCGCAGGAAAGACGTATACGGCAACGCGAAGAGAATTTACCAGGATTGGTAAAACCGAAGGTGAAAAAGTATCTATAAAATACAACCCAGACCACCCAGAAGAAATACAGCAGACGTATACTCAAAGCATGTGTATGATAATCACTGCGTTACTACTATTTGGCGATTGGTTTTTATGGATGTGTGTGAGACAAATGCAAAAAGAAAAAGAAGAGAAGGAGATGCGGGGAGAGATTTAAAAGATTTCTGGGCACAAAAAAAATGACAATGCATTCTATAATGCATTGTCATTTTTTTTGTATAAGTTAGCATGCCGAGTTGAGGCAAAACTCATCAGGATTACCTAAATAAGTCTGCAAGAATCTGATTTGCTGTTTTATTCATATATCCGTTTGGGTCAGCAAGAGTGGAGCGGTTCCATCTCAAATACTTTCCATTCCTAATGTAGTTGCCGCTGGTTGTGTGGTAATTATATTTTGTATAACCGGAATACCTTGACATATATTTTCTGGCTAAAGCAACGGCCTCGCTATCGTAATTTCCTCCAGGCGTGCTAGTGCCAGAAATCTGACATCCCGCCTGCGGAGTGGAATGCACTATCACGACGCTTTTATCAGAGCACTGTCCGATGACTATCCACGTATGTCCGTTATTATAGCCCACATCACCAGGCTTTAAAGTCCAATTGCTAGATGCAAGGTCACTTTGGTCTAAAACCTGCCCCCATCCAAGAGAACGATAATACGACCCGACTTCTGCTGCAACTACGGTATAGCCATATCCGACGCCGGAACGCTGCTGCATAACCTGGTATGCGGCCCATCCAACAAACCCGGAACAATCAAGCCCTTTTGCGCGGTTCCCATCAGATAAATCACGATAATCATTATAGTCATAGCTACTGTCTTGGCTGTTGTACCATTGCTGCCAACGAGGGCTTAGGCCTTTTCTGGTTGAATCATTCCAGCCTCCTCCCCATACATAAAGGGCTTTTCCGACAGGCTGCAATGCGCCAAGAAGATAATTTTTTATTGTTTTAGATGATGAGGGGTTTACTGTATGTGAACCGGTATCTGTATTGACAGTGAGAATTCCGTTACTGTTAAATGAATATACCTTTCCATTTATGGTTTTTGAACCAATAACCATCTGACCATTTGTGTTAAAGTAACGTTTATTTCCATTTGTGTCTGTAATCCACCCTGAAGCCATAACTCCGGTTTTGGTGTAAAAATAATAATATGGGTTGCCAACCCTTTTGAGACCAATATACATGACTCCATCAGATGTACTGAAATAACGCTTGTTTTTCTTTCTGTCCTGCATCCAGCCCGTTGCCATGACTCCTTTCCCCTTAGTAAAATATCTATAATTTCCTTTATGGTCCTTGAGCCAGCCAGTAGCAAGGATGCCAGATGGCTTATACAAGTAATACTTTTTGCCATTTATCGTCATCCATCCTGTTTTCATATAACCTGTTGACGGGTCAAAATATCGTTTTTGGCCTTTTGAATTCTTTATCCATCCAGTGACCATTACTCCTGATTTACTTGTAAAATAGCGTTTTTTGCCGGTATTATCCTTTGCCCAGCCTTTTATCTGTGCACCTGTTCTTGTGTTGAAATAATACTTTTTACCATTGAGAGTCAGCCATCCCTTTACCTTAGTCCCGTTTCTAACATAATATGTTTGTCTGCCAGATGTCACAAACCCATTTTTCTTTGTAGCCGCCTGAGCGGATGTCATAGTGAATATTGTGATGATTGATACAAATAAAAGCATGACTAAGAACTGCATGCCTCTTTTCTTGTATGGTTCCATCGTGTCCTCCTTTAATCTGTAGTCTTTTGTCTTCAATAATTAATATGTAAAATATCTGTAATAATTTAACGCAAAAATAATATTTTGTAAAAAAAGGCACCCCGCAAATACGGAAAGCGCCTTTAAAGTGTTAGTCGTTAGCCAGAAAGTACAGTATTCCGACAGACGGCCATGGTTAATATATTACTGTCACCTGCAGGTAACTATATATAAACTGTCCTGCTTCTGTTTTGAGTAGAACTCTACATCACCAGAACAGAGAAGCCAAAAGCGGGACTCGGACCCGCGACCTGCTACTTACGAGATAGCTGCTCTGCCAGCTGAGCTATTTTGGCATTTGTATCCTTACTATTTTAATATGCCGAAAAAATAAAAATACGTAACACAAATTTGCAAAAAAAACAAAAAAAAATTGCAGGCCTCAAGAAGTAGGCCTGCTCAATTTAAGTTATATTATTTTTCTCGACTCGTCATTAATGTCTGCTGATGTTAATAGGTTTGTTTTAGCTTTACGGTCGCGCGTAAGCCTTAAAGCATGTTTACTGATAGCCTCATCCAAAATATTTCTTACTGTTCTTGCATTACCAAAGTCTGCTTTATGAAGCTCAATTTTATATCGTTCACGGAATTTTTCCATTCCTTCTTTACTGACTTTTAATCCAGCACCATTGGCCATTGATTTAAAAATCGCAGACGCTTCATCAACTGTATAATCCGGAAACTCCAGATAGTCTTTAATACGAGAACGGAACCCCGGGTTGGAAGAGAGCAGTTCAGCCATTGGCTCCGTGTATCCAGCAAGAATTAAAACAAACTTGCCACGCATATCTTCCATGAGTTTGATAAGAGTGTCAACCGCCTCATTTCCATACCCTTCAGCCATTGAATAAGCCTCATCAATAAATAAAACTCCACCCATAGCATATTTGACTAAGATTTCAGCCTTCATACCGCCTGCACCTGGCGCGGAGGCTTTCAAAAGGTTGCCATCAACCTCTATGCACTGATTTTTTTGGATGATTTTATTCTTATATAAAAAGCCTGTTAAAATCCTGGCAAATGTAGTCTTGCCGGTACCAGGGGCGCCATAAAAAACATAATGCGAGCTGAAGCCTTCCCCTTTTTTGCCCTGCTGCTTATCATAGTTTGCTCTTGCAACGATTTCCTCGATTTTTTCCTTAACGCAATCCATACCGGATAATGCAGCCATATCTCGCTCGGGATTTTTAGAGCCGGCATGCGTTGCTTTTCGGATTGTAGAATCGGGAAGAACACGGTTCATTTCCTCTTTACGCTGTTTATCGTATTCTTTTCGTTCTTTGTCAGAAAGCTTAAAATAGTCAAAACTGCTTGTCATACCGAACGCGTCAACGTTTTTGTTGTATTTTGATTTCTCATACCATGTGTTGCATGTTTTAAATGCGACAACCCAGACAACACATACAATACAGACAACGACCATATTATCAGAAACGAAGCTGATTAGATTAAAGCCAGGACGCGTTGTAAGATAGTAGATGCCTCCACATGGAATTATGATAAGCAGAATCAATGATAAGAATGATAGCCAATATTTTATCGTTTTCATTTTTTTGTCTCCTTTAACTTATTTTTTGGGGTTTGCCAAATATTTTTGACTAATCCATAGCCGAAACTCGACACCAAATCTAGCTTCGCTGGCGAGTTATCAATTTCAATCTCTGCACTCAGCCTTACGGCTTCGCTTGACATTTGCTGCGCAAATTGATACCGAGCCGATACGGCGAGGTATCAAAGTTAGTCTCGGTTCTCCCGCCCGTCGATAATAATATGCAGAATTTTATCGCAAAAAGATATGTTTAATAAAAAAATAAAAAACGAACATATTTTCGCTTTTTTATTGTCTTAGTCCAGTCTATTGTTATTTAACTATGATATTATACACCCATAAATCAAGAACACATGTTCTGATTTTACTAAAAGATGGTAGCCGTAATAAAAATATGACAACAAATAGATTGAAAATAAGAGGTGATATATAGCGTTTTATTTTTATTTACGGCAATTTCCCACATCTACATCTGGAATCAAATCCTTACAATCGTATCGTGGAGACTCCAGAAACCCATCTTTTTATCATACAATCGCAACTAAAATAGTTGTCACAGAGGTTCATCCTGAATATACAGCCCGCCCGGCAAGCGAGTGTTTACCTCAAAATACTTTGGCTGCATATTCTTAGTGAATGTCTACTGATTTCCACAAACCATATTTTCAGGATTTTTTTTAATCCAGCATATTAAATTCGTAACAACAGTTTATACAAAGAAAAGGAGACAATGTTATGAATTTAATAAACGAAGAAGGATTTTCTCACCTTCATGTCCATACAGACTATAGTTTGCTTGATGGACTTGGAAACGTAAAAGATTACGTAGCACGTGCCAAAGAACTTGGTATGAATGCATTGGCTTTCACAGACCATGGCACAATGGCCGGATTGGTAACTGCATATGACGAATGCAAGAAAGAAGGAATTAAATTTATCGGCGGTTTTGAGGCTTATGTTGCACCATATGGAAAAACCAGATTTGAAAAAAAAGGATTGGAAGGAAAGGCTTATAACCATCTGATTATCTTATTTAAAAATGAAATTGGTTATAAAAATGGTTGCATCCTGCTGACGAGAAGCCATACAGAAGGATTTTATTACAAACCACGTATTGATTTCGATTTACTTAAAGAGCACAGTGAAGGCCTTGTTGTAATGTCTGCCTGCCTTGCAGGAGCAGTCCCGCAGGCCATCGTAAAAGGTGACGTTGAACTGGCAAAAAGAATCATCATGGAATATAAAGAGGTATTCGGTGAGGATTACTACCTGGAAATCCAGGACCATGGAATTCCTGATGAAAGAACAGTAATCACTGAACTACTAAAGCTGTCAAAAGAATGTGGGGTAAAACTTATCGCCACAAATGACTGCCATTACGTTAACAAAGAAGACAAAGAGGCTCATAACTGGCTACTTTGTATGCAGATGGACAAGAAAATTAATGAGGATAACCGAATGGTTAACTCCGGAGATTATTATTTGAAATCAAAAGAGGAGATGCTTGAACTTTTCCCTTATTGCGCAGAAGCAATTTACAATACACAAGAAGTCGTAAAAAAATGCAATTTTGAATTTGAATATGGACATTACCGAATGCCTAAAGTGCATGTCCCGGAAGAGTATAATAACGATTATTACGCATACCTGAAGGATGAAGCATGGAAAGGCTTTGAAGAAAGGTATCCTTTAGGCCATGTAAGAAGAGAAATTGCAAAAGACAGATTAAACTACGAGCTTGGAATTGTTAAGGAAATGGGATTTGCACAATACTTCCTTGATATCAGAAAGACAATCGTACATTCAAAGGACAATGGTATCCTTGTCGGACCTGGTAGAGGGTCTGGCGTTGGAAGCTGTATGAATTATTGTCTGAGAATTACAGACCTTGACCCATTGCAGTATGACCTTCTGTTTGAACGTTTTTTAAATCCGGAAAGAATATCGATGCCGGATATCGACACCGACTTCGAGTACCTTAGAAAAGATGACGTTATAGCGGCAGAAGCCGATGATTACGGTCATGACTGTTTTGCCAAAATTGAAACTTTTGGCACTATGCAGGCAAAAAATGTTTTAAAAGGATGCGCAAAAGTATCTGGAATTGAGAATCATGTTGCAGTTGGTAATAAACTGGCGAAATTTATCAATGAAAACCATGACTTAAAAACAGAATGGGGAATGAACCCAGAACTTCAGATATATGTGCACAGCGACCCACGACTTGAAAAAATATGGGAAATCGCACTAAAACTTGAAGGTGTAAAGAAGTCAGCCGGAACGCATGCTTGCGGACATATCCCGACACCGATTCCATGTGAACAGTTATTCCCATGCAGGGTTGATTCTGAATCTGGGCTGCTTGTTTGCGAATATGATATGAACCAGGCCGAGCATCTCGGAAATCTGAAAAAAGACCTCTTGATGCTGAGAAACCTGACAATTATTGACGCGGCACAAAGAGAAATCAAAAGAAGGACAGGAAAACAGATTCCACTCTGGACTAAGGAAATCCTAAACGATAAAAAAGCACTGAAAATGATTTCCGATGGAGACACAAACGGTGTATTTCAGCTAGAGTCTGATGGAATGAAAAAATTCATGAGACAATTACAGCCTGACTGCTTTGAGGATATCATCGCGGGAGTTGCCCTTTATAGACCAGGTCCTATGGATTATATTCCGGAATATATCAGAAATAAGCATAATCCGAAAGGAATTGTGTATGATACACCAGAATTAAAATCAATTCTTGAATCTACATATGGAATCATCGTTTATCAGGAGCAGGTCATGCTAATCGTGCAAAAACTGGCCGGATTCTCAATGGGCCGTGCCGATGTAGTGCGTAAGGCAATGGGAAAAAAGAAACAGGAAATCATGGACCAGGAGGGACCACACTTTATTTGTGGTGATGAAAAACTTGGTATTGATGGCTGTGCAAAAAGAGGAATCTCTAAAGCAGTCGCGACAAAAATCTGGGACCAGATGGTTGATTTTGCGAAGTACGCTTTCAATAAAAGTCACGCTGCAGCATATGCTGCAATCAGCTTGCAGACGGCCTTCTTGAAAGCGAATTACCCTCTTGAATTTGCAATGGGTCTTTTAACATCTGTTATGGATAACTCCGATAAGTTGATGAAATATGTTAATGCCTATCGTCTGGCGGGGACAAAGATTTTACCACCAGATGTTCAGAAATCGCAGTATGGTTTCTCCATTGAAACAGATGAAAATGGCGTAGAATGTATCCGTTTTGGCTTGTTCGCAATTAAAAAAGTTGGAGACGGCATTGCAAAGAGCATTCCAGCAGAGAGAACGGCTAAGCCATATACATCATTATATGATTTCATCGAAAGACATTCAGATGCGAATAAGGATGTTTTTGAAAATCTAGCCGCATCAGGTGCACTGGATTCATTTGGATATACACGACATACTTTGATTGAAGGCATCGGAAGCATGGTTGCCGCTATCAAGAAAGCAAACAAATCAAAAGACGAGAATCAACTTACTCTGTTTGATTTCGGGCTTGAAACAGACAAGGGGGTATACGACCTTCCAGAACTTCCGGAACTTGAATATCTTGAACTTTGCAGAAAAGAAAAAGAGTCCACTGGAATGTATGTAACAAAACATCCGGCCTCCTGTATCGTTGACATTACGAAGAAGCATGGTGCAGTAGATATTGCTGATATTACCAGAGAAGATTCTTTAATTAATGAAAATGAAGAAGTTTATATTGGAGGAGTCATTACGGGCATCAAAAAGAAAATCACCCGAAATGGAAACATCATGATGATTTTGGATGTTGAAGATACAACCGGACATATCGATGTACTGCTGTTTGAATACGGAATTCAGAAATATCAGTCAGAATTAAAAGAAGACGGACTTGTATTTATCAAGGGAAAGGTCAGAGGAACTGGCGAAAACAGCTCTCTAATCCTTCAGACAGCCAATGCATTAAAAGATGTATCTTCAACGCTTTGGATTGGAACAGACGATGCTTCGCTGAATAACCTCAGGCACACAGCAAAAAATTTCATGAAAAATAATCCTGGAATAGGTGACTATTTGAGAATCGCGTCTAAAACATCAAAAAGACAGGAATTTCTCGGAGACATTGCTATCAACGATGAGCTACTCCAGAAGGCCAGAATCCAGTTTGGAAGCGAAAATATAATAGTAAGGAAAAACAAAAAATAAATTCATAGATAGATATATGGCGGCTGCTGTAAGCAGGCAGCTGCTATTTTTACGCCTATTTTTTGACGGCCAATCGTTATTTTATCTGTTAAATTCTGCATTTTGTAATTAGAAACAATTTACAGAAGAGCAGGGATGATAAAAGATGAGCGGAAATTGGGTATTAAAAGTATACATAAAAGAAAATACACCAAAACGAATAAGCAAAATGGTGCAGAAAAAAAATACAAAATATAAGAAAAACTGTTGTGTAAACAATTATATAGATAAGCCCAAAAAAATAATCAAAAAGTTGAAACTGGCAGGCGTGAGGTATGAATGCTACCGAGTTGAATATGAGCGTGCCTCCAATTATCGCCAGGTGTTTTTTTCAAGGACATCTGGACCATACCGATGCAGATATTGCAACAAGAGACTATCAAAAAAGAATGTATTTGTAGACCATATCATCCCCGTCGCGAAAACACAAAAAAACGCAATAGCAAGAATACTGTTGTCCATGAAAGGATGCAGCAGCGTCAATGATATAAAAAACCTGGCGCCAGCATGCCGAAACTGCAACCTAAAAAAATCAGACAAAATGGGCATGTGGGTATTCAGAGGATGGCTTGGAAGGTACCGTACATACTGGGTTGTATTGAATATCATAAAAGCTTTAAGCGTTTTACTGATGATATTAGGAATATTGTATATCTTTGGAATATTTACGAAGTTCTGACAGCTCAGCAGAGAACGCTGAGCCAGTGACTGATAGTAAATCTACTTACCGAAGAGCATAAAAAAGGAAACACACTTATCGTGCGTTTCCTGCTGGTAATTTTATTTAATATTACCTCCTTTCAAAGTATCGCTTAAGTTTTCCGACTCTGTCACGGCAGAAACAGAATATGAGTGACTCGCTCTAGGAACGGAATTTCCATATACAGGTGTTTTCATCAGGTTTGTCATAAAAATAAATGTACAGATAAAAACCAGGATACCTCCTAAAACAAATAATGCCTTGCTCGATGCATTGCTGCGATACTCTTTCATCATTTAGTATCTCCTTTCTTTGTACTGATTAATATTGACATACATAAAATGATAGACCGAAAAAAAAATAAAAAAATTTTTCAAAAAAAATCCGCAAAAAAACAAAAACACATAAAAAAGTACGCATATTACTTTGGCGAGAGGAGGAGACCGCCTTCTAAAAGTAAAACCTGGGAGAATCTTACGCTCCCCCGACACAAGTATTGGGACAAAAACACGATTGCATTTTAAGAAAGAGGTGTAGATGTTTATGGGAAATAAAACATATCAGAACTATATGAGTGACGCAGACATCATCGAGGTGTACAAAAAAGACCGAAAAGCAGGAAATGAAAAGATGATTGAAAAGTACCGAGACTATATTTATTATGTAATCAAAAAATACTATCCAACATTCCATAACGAAACTCCTGATATGTTCCAGCACGGAGCAATTGGTATGATGAATGCCATGACAAGTTATGATGCCAGCAAAGGAGCGTTTACGACACACTGCACACCTTATATAAAGAAAGAAATCAGTAAATACGTGCGATTCATGGCTTCCGAGTCTTCAGAATATTTTGCTTCATTACATACTGCCGTGGAACGCGCAAAGACAAAGATTGAAACAAATGGCCAGGAAGTGACCGTAGAGAATATCGCAGAAGCAACCGGGCTTAGTCATAAAATAGCCAAAAGAGAGCTTAAAGTAGACCACACGAAAGTATCTTATGAAGTGCTGGCAGAGGTCGGCACCAGCATGTCCCTGACGGATGATTTTATTGTGGATGACATCCTGTCTGGAATCCCTCCGGAAAGCAGCTGTGTGATTAAGATGAAGGTTGTAGACGGTCTTCCGTTTACAACTATTGCAAAGCAGCTCGGAAAAACTGTTTTCCGGGTAAGACAGGATTATCATGACGGGATTGGGATGCTGAGGGAGAAGATGGCGTGTTGATGGAGGGATAAAAAAACAAAACATAAACATCGATTTATCAAATAATGAACAAAAAAGGAAGAGGGGAAGAAGAAAGGTAAGAAGAAGAAAAGGAAAGAAAAGAAAGAGATGAGGAGATGAGACAGGTAAGG
>OLRG01001165.1_pt1 | contig 22195 bp, 18 predicted proteins | sample 1672331 | NCBI WGS metagenome assembly OLRG01 (sample SAMEA3136672, study PRJEB25190) | human gut metagenome
GTGTAAATGATATCGCTTGTGCAGGTGGAGAACCATTATTCTTCCTGGATTATATTGCATGTGGAAAGAATTACCCAGAGAAAATTGCTTCTATTGTAAGTGGTGTGGCAGAAGGCTGTATCCAGTCAGAAGCAGCACTGATCGGTGGCGAGACTGCGGAACATCCGGGACTGATGCCGGAAGATGAGTATGATCTTGCAGGATTTGCAGTTGGTGTATGTGATAAGAAGGATATGATCACAGGTGAGAATTTAAAAGACGGAGATGTTCTGATCGGTATGGCATCTACAGGAGTGCACAGCAATGGATTTTCTCTTGTAAGAAAAGTATTTGACATGACAAAAGAGTCTCTGGACACATATTATGATGATCTTGGAACAACACTTGGCGAGGCACTTCTTGCTCCGACCAGAATTTATGTGAAAGCATTAAAGAGCATTAAAAATGCAGGTGTGACTGTAAAAGCATGCAGCCATATTACAGGTGGCGGTTTCTATGAAAATGTGCCAAGAATGCTGATTGATGGAGTGAAAGCGGTTGTTAAAAAAGACAGCTATCCAATCCCGCCAATTTTCACAAAACTTGCAAAAGAAGGAAATGTTGATGAGCATGCGATGTATAATACATACAACATGGGTATCGGAATGATTGTTGCAGTTGATCCGGCTGATGTAGATAAGACTATGGAAGCAATTAAAGCAACAGGAGACAAACCGTATGTGATTGGTCATATTGAGGCTGGAGAAAAGGGAGTTACATTATGTTAAATGTAGTAGTTCTTGTATCTGGTGGCGGAACGAATCTTCAGGCTATTATTGATGCGGTGGAAAATGGGACAATTACGAATACGAAGATTGCAGGCGTGATCAGCAATAATAAAAATGCATATGCACTTGAGCGGGCTAAAAAACATGGAATTGCAAATTGCTGCATTTCCCCAAAAGATTATGCCAACAGAGCAACATTCAATCAGAAATTTCTGGAGAAGATGGATGAACTGAATCCAGATCTGATTGTGCTGGCAGGATTCCTTGTAGTGATTCCGCCAGAAATGATTGCAAAATACCGCAATCGCATCATTAATATCCATCCGTCTCTCATTCCGTCATTTTGCGGAACAGGCTATTATGGATTGAAAGTTCATGAGGCAGCACTCGCAAGAGGAGTCAAAGTTGTGGGCGCGACGGTTCATTTTGTAGATGAAGGAACAGACACCGGTCCGATTATTTTACAGAAGGCAGTGGAAGTTGAAGAAGGAGATACACCGGAAGTATTGCAGAGACGTGTCATGGAGCAGGCAGAGTGGAAGATACTTCCGAAAGCAATTGACTTGATTGCAAATGGAAAAGTAAAAGTAGAGGATGGAAGAACTCATATTATATAGTAAGAATACGAACTGTAGGGAAACTTGCAGTTCGTTTTGATACATGAAAACCTATATCGTAAAAGCAGCAGGAGGGAATAAAATGAAAGTATTAATCGTAGGTGGCGGCGGAAGAGAGCATGCAATTGCACAAAGTGTTGCAAAGAGTGAGAAGGTCGATAAGATTTACTGTACACCGGGAAATGCCGGAATTGCAGCACTGGCAGAATGTGCACCTATCGGAGCGATGGAGTTCGATAAGATTGTAGCCTTTGCTAAGGAAAAAGAAGTAGATCTTGTAATTGTAGGAATGGACGATCCGCTTGTAGGTGGCCTTGTAGATGAACTGGAAGCAGCAGGGATTCGTGCATTCGGTCCAAAGAAAAATGCAGCAATTCTGGAAGGCTCCAAAGCATTTTCAAAAGATTTAATGAAAAAATACAATATCCCAACTGCAGCATATGAGAATTTTACAGATCCGGATGCGGCAATTAAGTATCTGGAGACAGAGGCAAAATTTCCAATTGTATTAAAAGCAGATGGACTGGCTCTTGGAAAAGGAGTTTTGATCTGCAATACACTGGAGGAAGCAAAAGATGGTGTCAAAGAGATTATGCTGGATAAGAAATTCGGTTCTGCAGGAAATGAGATGGTCATTGAAGAATTTATGACAGGTCGTGAAGTTTCCGTACTTTCTTTTGTAGATGGCAACACAATTAAGACCATGACAAGTGCTCAGGATCACAAGCGTGCCGGAGATGGAGATACTGGACTCAACACTGGAGGAATGGGAACATTTTCACCAAGTCCATTTTATACAAAGGAAGTTGAAGATTTCTGCAACAAATATGTATATCAGGCAACGGTCGATGCCATGAAAGCAGAAGGCCGCCCATTCAAAGGAATTATTTTCTTTGGACTCATGCTGACACCAGACGGACCGAAAGTACTGGAGTATAATGCCAGATTTGGAGATCCGGAGGCTCAGGTCGTACTTCCAAGAATGAAGAATGATATTATTGAAGTCATGGAAGCCTGCATTGATGGAACATTGGATCAGATCGACCTTCAGTTCGAAGACAATGCAGCAGTGTGTGTCGTGCTTGCAAGTGACGGATATCCGGTAAAATATGACAAAGGTTTGCCAATCACAGGATTGGAGGAATTTGATAAACACGATGGTTACTATTGCTTCCATGCCGGAACAAAATTTGACGGAGACCAGATCGTTACAAACGGAGGACGTGTCCTTGGTGTGACAGCAAAAGGAAAGGATTTGAAAGAAGCGAGAGCTAATGCCTATGCAGCAACAGAATGGGTAAAATTTGACAATAAGTATATGAGACATGATATTGGAAAAGCTATTGATGAAGCTTAGTTTACTATTATCGGAAGTTTGACTGGAAGTAAAAACTTGACAAATCATTTCAAAAGGATAAGATAAAATAGACAAGATGTAAGTCTTGTCTATTTTCGTATAGGAAAAGGCATTTTGTTAAAAAGAACAAGTACAATAGAAGCAGGAGGGCGTCATATGGATTACATACACGAGATTGGGAAGCGTGCAAAAGCAGTGTCTGCACAGGTGCAGCATCTTTCGCAGAACCAGAAAAACGAAGGACTTCGAAGAGTAGCGGAAGAACTGGAAAATCAGAAAAGCTATCTTATGGCAGAAAATGAAAAGGATATTGAAAAAGCTGAGAAAGACGGTATGAAAGCATCTCTGATTGACCGTCTTCGCCTGACGGAAGAAAGAATTGCCGGAATGGCTGAAGGTCTTAGACAGATTGCTGATCTGGAAGATCCAATTGGTGCAACATTGTGGGAAAAGGTCAGACCGAATGGTCTTCGTATTGGAAAAAGAGTGGTTCCACTTGGGGTGGTCGGAATCATTTATGAATCGCGCCCGAACGTAACGGCAGATGCTTTTGGACTTTGCTTTAAGACAGGAAATGTTGTAATCCTACGTGGAGGTTCTGATGCAATCCATTCCAATCTTGCTGTGACAAAAGTGATTCAGGACGGTTTGAAAAAATGTAATCTTCCTGAGGACGCAATCCTTCTTGTTGAAAATACAGACCGAGCGGTCGTAAATCAGATGATGAAACTGAATGAATACATTGATGTACTGATACCAAGAGGAGGAGCAGGACTCATTGCAAATGTAGTGCAGAACAGTACAGTTCCGGTCATTGAGACAGGAACTGGAAACTGTCACATTTTCGTGGACGAGACAGCAGATCTTGACATGGCAGTACCGATTGTTGTCAATGCAAAGACGCAGCGACTTGGCGTATGCAATGCATGCGAGTCACTTGTAATTCATGAAAAGATTGCGGAAGAGGCAGTTCCGGCTATTTATAAAGCACTTCATGAAAAAGGCGTAGAAGTCCGGGGGGATGAGTGTGCTCGCGAGATTGTACCGGAGATTGTGACGGCAACAGAAGAAGACTGGGGCACAGAGTACCTGGATGCGATCATTTCTGTGAAGATTGTTTCTTCCATAGAAGAGGCAATTGCACATATTAACAAATACAATACCGGACATTCCGAGTCCATTATTACAAAAGATTATACAAATGCACTAAAATTCCAGGACGAGATTGACGCGGCAGCAGTTTATGTCAACGCATCGACCAGATTTACTGACGGATTTGAATTCGGATTCGGAGCAGAGATAGGAATCAGCACACAGAAATTGCATGCAAGAGGACCAATGGGATTAGAAGCACTTACCACGACAAAGTATGTGATTTTTGGAGATGGACAGATTCGCTCGTAAGAAACAGAAAAAACTATGAATTTGCTTACGAAAGTATTTGAGCCGTCACTCCGTTGCACAAAGCATTCCGACAAGCCTGACAGAACAAAAATCATGTCAGCAAAGGCTACCATGATTTTTACAGTCTTGTCTCCATAATGCAAAGTCGGACGGTCATAATACTTTCGATAGCAAATATGGAGTTCTACGAATTTTGCAAGTTTCTTAGAGAGAATTAAGAGGTAGACTTGGGGACGAAAGTTTATCATATGTTGCACTTTTACAGGCAGAAGGATAAAGAGTAAAGATTAAAATATGCTGTGAAATTGTGCAAAAGTATTCATGAGATTGGATAATATGCATAATATGAAAAAGTTATGCATAAACACTTGAATATTATACATATAAGTTGTATAATCATGCACATGGATTGAAGTGTATACAATGATAGTTTTAGATTTTACAATATAAGGAAGGTACAAAAATGATAAAAGTAGGAATCATCGGAGCCACAGGCTATGCAGGTGGAGAACTCGTTCGTATTTTAATGGGACATAAGGAGGCAGAAATTGTGTGGTATGGCTCAAGAAGCTATATTGATCAGAAGTATGCAGATGTATATCGCAATATGTTTCAGATTGTAGATGCAAAATGCATGGATGACAATATCGAAGCATTGGCAGATCAGGTAGATGTGATTTTTACAGCGACTCCGCAGGGATTTCTGGCTTCTGTCATTAACGAGAATATTTTAGGCAAGACAAAAATTATAGATTTAAGTGCAGATTTTCGTATCAAAGATGTTAAGGTATATGAAAAATGGTATGGTATCGAGCACAAGAGTCCGCAATTTATTGAAGAAGCTGTTTATGGACTTTGCGAAGTGAACCGTGATAAAGTAAAAGGCGCAAGACTGATCGCTAATCCGGGCTGCTATACAACTTGCTCTATTCTGACAGCATATCCGCTGGCAAAAGAAGGGATCATTGATATGAGGACACTCATTGTAGATGCGAAATCCGGTACTTCCGGAGCAGGAAGAGGAGCAAAGGTTCCGAATCTTTTCTGTGAAGTCAATGAGAATATGAAAGCTTACGGTGTAGCATCTCACAGACATACACCGGAGATTGAAGAACAGCTTGGATATGCGTCAGGTGAAAATGTGACCATCAGTTTCACACCACATCTTGTTCCGATGAATCGTGGAATACTGGCAACAGAGTATGCTACATTGAAAAAAGATGTAACAGGTGAAGAAGTAAAAGCAATTTATGATAAATATTATGCAGACGAGAAGTTTGTGCGTGTGCTTGGTGAAGGCGTATGTCCGGAGACAAAATGGGTAGAAGGCAGCAATTATGTAGATATCGGATTCAAATTGGATCCAAGAACGAACCGTATTGTTATGATGGGAGCCATCGATAACCTTGTAAAAGGTGCAGCTGGACAGGCGGTTCAGAATATGAACCTTCTTTTCGGACTTCCGGAAAGCGAAGGACTGGAACTTGTTCCGATGTTCCCATAGAACAAATCTGAGGGGAGAAATAAAATGATACGAACAATGACAATTGAAGATTATGAACAGGTGCATGATCTTTGGATGAAAATACATGGTTTTGGAATTCGAAGTGTGGATGATTCAAAAGAAGGTGTGGAGCGTTTCTTAAAGAGAAATCCAACAACGAGTGTGGTGGCAGTTGAAGATGATAAGATTGTTGGTGCTATTTTATGTGGACATGATGGAAGAAGAGGGTGTCTCTATCATGTCTGTGTGGATGAAGCATACCGCATGCGCGGAATCGGAAAAGCAATGGTTGTATTTGCAATGGAAGCACTAAAAACAGAAGGAATCAACAACGTTTCTTTAATTGCATTTACAAAGAATGATATAGGAAATGCATTCTGGAAAGAGATTGGCTGGAAGAAGCGAGAAGATTTGAATTATTACGACTTTATATTAAATGAGGCGAATATCACTGCATTTATTCAGTAACTGAGAATGAGGCAAGTGCGAAGTGCAGAGCAATCTGCAGGCATCATAAGAATGCCGAGGCATTCTTGAATATGAAGAAAATGCTTTGTAAAACAAATGAATAAATAGAAGGAAACTTCAGGAGGAATATATGAAACGGATAAAAGGCGGCGTAACAGCTGCGAAGGGATATGAGGCTGCAAGTACAGCCGCAGGGATTAAATATCAGGGACGTACCGACATGGCATTGATCTATAGCCAGGTGCCTTGTGTATCTGCAGGAACATTTACAACAAATGTTGTAAAGGCAGCCCCGGTTAAATGGGATCGCCAGATAGTAGACAGTGGCGCAGGCGTGCAGGCAGTTGTTGTAAACTCAGGAATTGCTAATGCATGTACCGGTGAAGAAGGCATGGGATATTGCAAAGAGACAGCCGAGGCAGCAGCGAAAGCGCTTAATATTGACGCAGCAGGTGTCCTGGTTGGTTCTACAGGAGTCATCGGAATGCAGCTTCCGATGCAGAAGCTGGTGGACGGAATCCAGGTGCTGGCAGGAAAGAAAGCAGAAGGTCTACAGAGCGGACACGATGCAGCTCTTGCAATCATGACTACTGATACAGTAGAAAAAGAGATGGCAGTTGAGATAGAGATTGGCGGCAAGACAGTCACAATCGGAGGAATGTCAAAAGGTTCTGGTATGATTCACCCGAATATGTGCACGATGCTTGCATTTATCACAACAGATGCCGCAATTACAAAAGAGGCACTGCAGAAGGCGCTGAGTGAAGACGTAGAAGATACTTATAACATGATTTCTGTAGATGGAGATACATCTACCAATGATACAGCAATTCTTCTTGCAAATGGTCTGGCAGGCAATCAGGAGATCACTTACGCAAGTCCGGAGTATGAGACATTTAAAGAGGCACTTCACATGGTCAACGAGACACTTGCCAAGAAAATGGCAGGAGATGGAGAAGGAGCGACTGCTTTATTTGAGGTGAAAGTCGTAGGAGCAGAGAGTATAAAGCAGGCAAAGACACTTGCAAAATCAGTTGTATGCTCCAATCTTACAAAGGCTGCAATTGCCGGACATGATGCAAACTGGGGAAGAATTCTCTGTGCAATGGGATATTCCGGTGTACAGTTTGATCCGGAAAAGGTGGATCTGTTCTTTGAAAGTAAGGCTGGAAAGCTTCAGATTATTGAGAATGGTGTGGCAACAGATTATAGTGAAGAAGTAGCCACAAAGATTTTATCTGAGCCTGAGATCACAGCAACGGCAGATATCAAAATGGGCGATTACAGTGCGACCGCATGGGGCTGTGATCTGACACATGAATATATCAATATTAACGCAGACTACAGAAGTTAAAGTACAGATAATTGTTAGAAACTAGTAGTTGGACGACAGAAGGGAAGTTTTTGGACATGAATAAAGATATGCAGCAATATTTGGATAAAGCAGAAGTACTGATTGAGGCGCTTCCATATATCCAGCGTTTTAACCGTAAGATTATCGTAGTAAAATATGGTGGAAGTGCCATGGTTGACGAGGAACTCAAAGCAAGAGTCATTCAGGACGTCACACTTTTGAAACTGGTAGGCTTCAAACCGATCATTGTTCATGGCGGCGGTAAGGAAATCAGCCGCTGGGTTGGAAAAGTTGGTATGAAACCGGAATTTAAGAATGGACTTCGTGTGACCGATGAGGCAACTATGGAGCTGGCTGAGATGGTTCTGGGCAAGGTAAATAAAAGTCTTGTTCAGCTTGTAGAGAGCCTGGGAGTTCGCGCAATCGGCATCAGTGGAAAAGACGGAAGACTTCTCTCTGTAAAGAAAAAATATGCAAATGGTGAAGATATCGGATTTGTCGGTGATGTGACAAATGTAAATGCAGATATTCTTTACGATCTTCTGGAAAAAGATTTTCTTCCGATCATTTGCCCGGTAGGACTGGACGATGACAACAATACATACAATATTAATGCAGATGATGCAGCATGTGCGATTGCAAAAGCCATGAAAGCAGAGAAGCTTGCATTTCTGACAGATATTGAAGGAGTCTATAAGGATCCACAGGATCCATCCACATTGATTTCTGAACTGACAGTATCAGAGGCTCATAAGCTGGTGGGAGATGGATATATCGGTGGCGGAATGCTTCCGAAGATCAACAACTGTATCGAGGCTATTGAGAGTGGGGTATCCAGGGTTCATATTCTGGATGGAAGAATTCCACACTGCCTGCTTCTTGAAATCTTTACGAATAAGGGAATCGGAACAGCAATCAAAAATGATGTAGAAGAAAGATATTATCACGGAGAATAAGCTATGAATGAATATATGAATGAATATATGAAAGAAACAAACGAAGCTTTGTTACATACTTATAACCAGTTTCCGGTTGTGTTAGATCACGGTGAAGGTGTATATCTGTATGATACAGAAGGAAAGAAATATCTGGATTTTGCAGCCGGATATGCGGTGTCTTCGTTGGGATACGGCAATCAGGAGTTGAATGAAGCATTAAAAGCACAGATTGACAAGCTTTTTCACACATCTAATTTGTATTACAATACTGTATGTGGAAAAGCAGCAGAAGATCTGAAACGTATTACCGGAATGGATCGGATTTTCTTTACCAACAGTGGCGGAGAAGCGGTAGAAGGAACTTTAAAAGCGGCAAGAAAATATGCATACAAAAAAGGAACCGGCCGTTATGAATTCATTGCTATGAAGGAATCTTTTCATGGAAGAAGCTTTGGAGCGTTATCGGTAACAGGTCATGATCCATATCGTGCACCGTTTGAGCCACTTGTACCGGGAGTGTCATTTGCAGAATATAATGATCTGGACAGTGTAAAAGCACTGGTAACAGACAAAACATGTGCGATTATCCTGGAGCCGCTTCAAGGAGAAGGCGGCATCAATCTGGCTACAGAGGAATTTATGAAAGGGATCCGCAAACTTTGCGATGAAGAAGGAATTCTGATGATTTGTGACGAAGTGCAGTGTGGTATGGGAAGAACCGGTTCCATGTTCACATGGCAGTCTTATGGTATCAGACCTGATATTATGTCTATGGCAAAAGCAATCGGAAACGGAATTCCGGTAGGAGCGTTTGCAATGACAGAAGAGATCGCGAAGTATTCACTGGAGCCAGGTGATCACGGAACTACTTACGGCGGAAATCCTCTGGCATGTACAGCTGTAAGTAAGACGATCGAGATTTTTGAAAAAAAGAATCTTGTGGCACATGTGCAGGAACTCGGTGCATATCTGACAGAAAAACTAGAAGAACTGAGGTCAGAATGTGACTGCGTAAAGGCCGTTAAAGGAAAAGGACTGATGCAGGGAATACAGGTGACAAAGCCATTATCCGAGATTACGAAAGAGGCCTTAAAAGAAGGACTTCTGATCATCGGAGCCGGAAACGATGTGATCCGTTTTGTACCACCTCTTATTATTGAAAAAGAGCATGTGGATGAGATGATCCGGATTTTAAAGAAGGTACTGTAATATTTTTTGAAATTAACAGCATAAAAAACCAGTCATGGGACATATTATCTGCATAAGCAGGAGGTATGGAGATGACTGGTTTTTTGATTGCGCTTTTGTCGGGAGCGCTTATGAGTGTACAGGGAGTATTTAATACGCAGGTGACGAAGACAACGGGGATGTGGGTGAGTAATGGATGGGTGCAGTTTAGTGCATTTCTGCTGTGTGCAGCGGCATGGCTGATCGCCGGGCGGGATTCTATCGGGAATTTGTGGAAGGTAGAGCCCAAATATGTACTCCTCGGAGGAGTGATCGGTGCAGGGATCACATGGACCGTGATCAAGAGTATGGAGGCACTGGGACCGGCGAAGGCAGCACTTCTGATTGTAATCTCGCAGTTGATCGTAGCGTACGTAATAGAACTTCTCGGATTGTTCGGAGTAGACAAAGAACCACTGGAAATCCGTAAAATTATTGGAATGTCCATTGCCTTGATTGGTGTTGCAATTTTTCAGTGGAAATAGTACAATTATTTCACTAGGCATATGCGGGGATTTACAGTTTTCGACAGGCTGTAAAGGAGAAGTTATGCATAGGGAAAAAAGACAGAACAGAATAACAGAACAGAGAAAAATACAGAAGGAAATATGCCGTATATTGCTGATCTTTACCATGATACTGAGTATGATATGTGTCGTGAATCTGACCGGATGCAGAGACCGAAAATCACAGGAACAGACGGAACTTATTTCGTTGGACGGGCATGAACCGGATGTGGAAAAAGCAGATGGAAATACTGCAAAAGAGGCTGAAGGATCAGAAACGGGAACGGATGATAACATGACAGAAAAAGATGGCCTTAAGCAGGAAAAACTACAGATCTGTTATGTACATGTATGCGGGGCAGTGAAGTCTCCGGGAGTGTATGAACTGACATCGGACAGTCGTTTGTATGAAGCTATTCAGATGGCTGGAGGATTTACGGATGAGGCAGCAGGTGAGGCTCTGAATCAGGCAGAAAAGATTGAAGATGGTTCCAGAATATATGTTCCGACGAAAGAAGAGGCAAAAGCCGGAACAGAGAACAACGGTACTTTCGTACAGAATGCGGATAATGAAAAGACAGATGCAACAAAAAGCACAGATGCCGGAAGTACGGCAGATGGCAAGGTGGATATTAATACGGCCGGGAAGGACGAATTGATGACACTATCCGGAATCGGAGAGGCGAAGGCTGACGCGATCATTCGTTACAGAGATGAGCATGGAAAGTTTCAGAAGATAGAAGATCTGATGGAAGTGGAAGGTATTAAAGACGGTGTATTTCAGAAAGTAAAAGATCAAATTAAGATCTGACAAGGGAGTAGGAACATGAGCAGACGAGTATTGGTTGTGGATGATGAAAAACTGATAGTAAAAGGAATCCGGTTTAGTCTGGAGCAGGATGGATATGATGTGGACTGTGCTTATGACGGAGAAGAGGCACTGAAACTGGCAAAGGAGAATGCATATGATATCATTCTTCTGGATGTCATGCTTCCGAAATATGACGGTTTTGAAGTGTGTCAGCAGATCCGGGAATATTCGGATGTTCCGATCATTATGCTTACAGCAAAAGGCGACGATATGGATAAGATCCTGGGACTGGATTATGGAGCAGATGATTACATAACAAAGCCATTCAATATTCTGGAAGTGAAGGCAAGGATCAAAGCCATTATGCGCCGTGTCAGCAAGCGCGATAAAAATCAGGAAAATGAAAAAGTGATCGTAAAAGGCGAGATGAAGATTGACTGCGAAAGCAGACGCGTGATCATCGGAGAAAAGGAAATCAATCTGACAGCAAAAGAATTCGATCTTCTGGAACTGCTTGCCATGAATCCAGGTAAAGTCTACAGCAGAGAGAATCTTTTGAATATCGTATGGGGATATGAGTATCCGGGAGATGCAAGAACTGTGGATGTACATATCCGGAGACTTCGTGAAAAGATTGAAACGAATCCAAGCGATCCAAAATATGTCTATACGAAATGGGGAGTGGGTTATTATTTCAGGGGTTAAAAAATATTTTAAAAAGAATATATTCAGGAGCATGAAATTCCGGATCATCCTGCTGGTGGCACTGGCAGGGATTGTTCCGGTATTGATTATGAGAGGGGTGTTCCTGACCAGCTATGAGAAAAGAGCAGTGGAGGTACGAACTGCTGAGATACAGAATCAATGTACCATTCTCAGTAATCAGCTGAGCAGTTCGGGCTATCTTACGGGAGATACGTCAGAGACGATCAGAACAGAACTGGTTCAGCTATCTAATATCTACAGCGGCCGGGTAATGGTAATCGATGGTAATTTTAAGATCCAGGAAGATACATATGAAATGGATGAAGGAAAAACTATCGTATCGGGTAATGTGATCCGTTGTTTCAAAGAAAAAGGAACCAGCGAGTATAATAAGAAAAACAGATATATAGAAGTGACAGCGCCGATTTTAGGAAAAGATGATTCGATTGTAGGAGTATTGCTTGTCAGTGCACCGACAGATTCTGTCCTGGACAGTCTGGAGATTTTAAGAAACAAAGCAGATGTGGTAGCACTTGCATCGATCCTGGTTATCCTTATGATTGCTGTGCTTTCGGGAATGGCTATGTTAAAACCTTTTAAACGCATTACAGAATCCATTTCTGCGGTTACAGAAGGCTATGACGATGATTACCTTCATGAGAATACGTACACAGAGACAATGGAATTATCGGAAGCGTTCAATAAGATGTCGGGACGCATGAAGACTCTGGATGACTCGAGAAATGAATTCGTATCGAATGTGTCACATGAGTTAAAGACACCGCTGACATCCATGAAAGTACTGGCGGATTCGCTGCTTTTGCAGGAAGATGCACCGGTAGAACTCTATAAAGAATTTATGGGGGACATGTCGGAAGAAATCGAGAGAGAAAATAAGATTATTAATGACCTGCTTTCGCTGGTCAAGATGGACAAGACCGCGAATACAATGAATATAAAGTCAGAAAATATGAACGAACTGATAGAAAAGATATTAAAGAGACTGCGTCCGATTGCGGCTACAAGAAATATCGAACTGGTCTATGAAAGTTTTCGTCCGGTGACGACAGAGGTAGATGAGATGAAGATCTCTCTGGCAATATCGAATCTGGTGGAGAATGCTATCAAGTATAATAAGGAAAATGGATGGGTGCATGTATCTTTAAATGCGGATCACAAAAACTGCTATATTGAGGTGGCGGATTCGGGAATCGGTATACCTGCTGAAGCACAGGAACATATATTTGAGAGATTCTACCGGGTGGACAAGTCCCATTCAAGAGAAATTGGCGGAACAGGACTTGGTCTGGCAATTGCAAGAAGTGCAGTGGTTATGCACAGAGGGGCGATCAAAGTATTCAGTCAGCCATCGGAAGGAACTACTTTTACGGTAAGAATTCCGTTAAACTATGTATCTTAGGCAGAAGGAGATTAAGATGAAAATGAAAAAAATTTACAAGATCCTGCTGCTTATAGCTGTTTGCATCATAGCAGTATCAGGATGTAAAAAAGAGGACAAGGTTAGCGACACCAGGATTTACTATACAGACTCAGAGGGAGTTTCACTGGTTGAGAAGGGCACAAGAATCAAAGGAAAGACAAAAAAAGCGCAGATTAATTATGTGTTAGGGAAAGTCCAGAAAAATACAGATAATATTAATTATCGCAGTGCCTTTGTGAAAGGTGTAAAGATAAAGAACTGGTCGCTTCATTCCAAAAATCTGACAGTGGATTTTAATCGTGCATATCAAAAACTGAGTGTAACGGAAGAAATTGTACTACGGGCATCGGTGGTACAGTCGCTTGGACAGATAGATGGAGTAGATGCTGTATTCTTTACGATAGAAGGAGAGCCGCTGGAGGATCAGAACGGCCAGGAGATAGGATATATGCAGCCATCGGATTTTGTACAGAATACGGGATCCAGTCTGCATGCTTATCAGAATGAGACATTTCTTTTATATTATGGAAATAAAAAGGGCACCCGTCTTGTAAAAGAAAAGGTAAATGTCAGATACAGTAGCAGTGTGTCCAGAGAAAAAGCACTGGTCGAACAGCTGATCAAGGGACCGGATTCGGATAATGAATCAGCAGTGCTCCCAGAAGGAACAAAAGTACTTAGTGTATCGGTAAAAGATCATATCTGTTACGTGAATCTGGACGCCGGATTCCTTGATACGACGAATGTAATGAATCCGGAAGTTCCGGTATATGCAATTGTGAATTCTATTGTAGATGGAAGTGCGATCAGCAGAGTACAGATCCTGATTGACGGAAAAACAGATATTACTTATATGGGAAAGATAAATTTGGAAAAACCTCTTTCCAGAAATCCCAATATTGTGGAAGGAGAGTAGCATGTGAAAAACAGACCGCTTCTTAGTGTGTGTCTGATGGTTCTATGCATCATTGCTTTTATGGTTGTGTGGGGGAGAGAGCGGTTCATAAAAGAACTTCGCCCTTCCCCGATTGAACGATATGCCGCAGAAGGTGATAATATTACCATTTGCGGCAAAATATACAGGCAAGAGCAAAAAGAGAACTGCCGGATGATCTATCTGAAAGAAAATTCTATTTATTCAAACTCAAAAAAATTTCAAGAATCGAAAATTATCATTTATACAAATTCCAGCCAAAAATTACATATAGGAAACCAGATTAAAGTGTGTGGAAAGGTATCATTTTATGAAGAGGCCAGAAATCCGGGAAATTTTGATCAGAAATTTTATTATCAAAAACAGGGAATCCATGGGAAAGTCCGATCGGATGATATACAGATTACGGATTACAAACGAAACAAATTAAAAGACAGACTTGAAAAATTCCGGATGAACTGGCAGAAAATGCTGCAACGCGAGATGGGAGAACGGGATGGTTCAGCACTTGCGGCAATACTCCTTGGTGAAAAAAGCGGTATGGATCAGGAAATGAAAGAATTATATCAGGTAAACGGGATTGGACATATCCTGGCGATTTCCGGACTTCATCTATCGTTTGCGGGACTTGGAGTATACCGGATAGCAAGGAGAATGACAGGTTCATACAAGGCAGGTGGAATCACGGGAGGGATTCTGTTGTGTCTGTATGTGATGATGATCGGAATGACCGTGTCGGTGATCCGGGCGTGGGTGATGTTCGTATTTCGGATAGGTGCGGATATTACCGGTAGACATTATGATATGCCGACGGCACTTGCGGCTTCAGCTGTGCTAACGGTCGGGATCCATCCGCTTTATCTGTACGATGGTGGCTTTTGGTTGTCGTTTGGAGCTGTTTTTGCAGTTTGTACGGTGATACCGGTGCTTGAAAATGAGATGCGGTGTAAGAGCCTGTGTGCAGGCCTGGGAATCAATGTTTTATTGTGGCCGGTGATCTTATATAATTTTTTTGAGATTCCGGTGTATAGTATACTGCTGAATCTTATAATACTTCCGCTGATGTCGGTAGTTTTAACCTGTGGAATGATCGGGTCATTTATAAAGATGGCCGGGTGGATACCCGGAAAATGGATTTTGTGGATCTGCAGATGTATCTTATGGGTGTATGATAAATGCTGCGTTTTTACAATAAAGCTTCCGATGGCAAGATGGGTGGCGGGAAGGCCGGATAAGAGAAGAATCTTTATCTATTATCTGGTGCTTATGACAGTGATTTTGATATTAAAATTTAAAAGAAACGGGAAAAAATATATCATAAGTATAACGCTTTATACGGTTGGATTTCTGATATTGATATCGGGCCCCTGGGTAAGAACCGGAGCAGAGGTTACGATGCTGGATGTAGGACAGGGAGACTGTATCTGTGTGGAGGGACCGGAGCATAAGACTTATCTGATCGATGGAGGCAGCAGTGATATAAAAAATGTCGGGAAATATCGGATAGAACCGTTTTTAAAGTACAGAGGAATAGGAAGTATTGATTATGTGTTCGTATCTCATGGAGACATAGATCATATGAATGGAATTGAAGAAATGCTGAAAAGGCAGCAGGTCGGGATAAAAATACGGAATCTTGTTGTGACAGGAGAAGCGTACCGGGATGAAAAGTTAGAAGAGCTTATAAGTGTAGCAGAAGATAATGGAACGACGGTCTGGGAAATGGAAAACGGGACGCAGATCAGAGAAGGAAAGTTGAGATTCACCTGTCTGGGGCCCAAAGAAAAGAATATGAATCCCGGAAATGAAGCATCCATGATCCTACATCTGGAATACGAGGGATTTGACATGCTTTTTACAGGAGACGTGGAAAAAGAAGGAGAAGAAAGTCTGACAGATACGCTCTCTTATCTACAGGAAAAGAAGATTTCATGGGAGGTATTAAAGACTGCACATCATGGATCAAAGAATTCTACAACGGAAGCATTTCTGGAAAATGTAAAACCAAGATATGCATGGATTTCGGCAGGAAGGAAGAATCGTTACGGACATCCACATAAAGATACTTTGGAAAGACTTGAAAACAGTGGCGCGAAAATATATTCTACACAGGAAAACGGTGCGTTTGGAATAACTGTAAATAAAAAAAGTATGCGGATTCATGGGAGAAACGGTTGAACTTAAAAGGAGAATTCAGTATACTTTTAAGAGGTGAAAAAGATAGGAGAACACCGATGAAAAGTTTAAATGAAGATATAAAAACAGGAAATTTTAAGCCGGTATATCTCCTGTATGGGGAAGAGGCTTATCTGAAAAAGCAATACAGAGACCGGATAACCAAGGCAATATTTCCGGATGGGGATACGGTAAATTATGCATATTATGAAGGCAAAGGGATAAATCCGGGTGAACTCATAGATCTTGCCGAGACAATGCCGTTTTTTGCAAAGCGTCGTCTGATAGTGGTAGAAAATTCGGGATTTTTTAAAAATGCAACACCGGATCTGGCCGATTATATCAAGACGATGCCGGATACGGCATGCTTTTTGTTCGTGGAAAATGAGGCGGACAAACGAGGAAAGATGTATAAAGCGGTGAAGAGTAAAGGACGCGTAGTTGAGATGGCGCGTCAGGATGAGAAGACATTATTATACTGGGTTGCAGGTAATGTAAAAAAAGAAGGCTACAAGATCAAGGAACAGACGGCCAGATATCTTCTGTCAACAACAGGAACGGATATGGAGAATCTGGAAAAAGAACTGGAAAAACTCTTCTGTTACTGTATGGGAAAAGAAGAGATTGAGATATCAGATATAGAAGCAATCTGTACAACACAGATTACAAATAAGATTTTTGATATGGTAGAAGCGGTTGCAATGAAGAACCAGAAAAAGGCGCTTGATTACTATTATGATCTTCTGGCATTAAAAGAACCGCCGATGCGTATCTTATACCTTCTGACGAGACAGTTTAAGCTGCTTTTGGAAGTGAAAGATCTGGTGGGAAAACGCTACGATAAATCATCAATCGCAAAGACAGTCGGACTTCATCCGTTTGTGGCGGGAAAATATATGCAGCAATGCCGCACATTTGAAAAGAAAGAGTTAAGGAACATTCTGGAAGAGGCTGTAGATACCGAAGAGATGGTAAAGACGGGACGCCTGAATGATGTGATGAGTGTGGAACTTTTCATTGTAAAATACAGTGCTGCATGATAGAATTGATAAGATAAACATTTAATTAAGGAGAAGATATTAGTGTCAGGAATAGATCAGAGTAAAATTCGAAATTTTTGTATTATAGCACATATTGACCATGGTAAATCAACACTGGCGGACCGTATCATTGAGATGACGGGACTTCTTACCAGTCGTGAGATGCAGTCCCAGGTGTTAGACAATATGGAGCTGGAAAGAGAACGAGGAATCACGATCAAAGCCCAGACAGTCAGAACGGTATATAAGGCAAAGGATGGAGAAGAGTATATCTTTAACCTGATCGATACGCCGGGGCATGTAGACTTTAACTATGAAGTATCCCGAAGCCTTGCAGCTTGTGACGGGGCAATTCTGGTAGTGGATGCCGCACAGGGGGTAGAAGCACAGACGCTTGCCAATGTATACCTTGCGCTGGATCATGATCTGGATGTAGTACCGGTATTAAATAAGATCGATCTTCCAAGTGCCGATCCGGAACGTGTGATTGAAGAGATTGAGGATGTGATCGGAATAGAGGCAGAGGATGCGCCGCAGATTTCTGCAAAGACCGGACTGAATGTAGATCAGGTGCTGGAAGAAATCGTGGCAAAGATACCGGCACCAACCGGAGATCCGAAAGCACCGCTTCAGGCGTTGATCTTTGATTCTTTATATGATGCGTATAAAGGTGTTATCGTATTTTGCAGAATCAAAGAAGGAACTGTAAAAAAAGGAACACCGATCCTTATGATGGCGACAGGAGCTAAGGCAGAAGTAGTAGAAGTTGGTTATTTTGGGGCCGGACAGTTTATTCCGTGTGAGGAACTGAGTGCCGGAATGGTAGGCTATATTACGGCAAGTCTTAAGAACGTAAAGGATACCCGCGTGGGTGATACGGTAACCAATGCGGCACATCCATGTGCAGAACCGCTTCCGGGATATAAGAAAGTAAATCCAATGGTTTACTGTGGATTATATCCGGCAGATGGCGCAAAATACCCGGATCTCAGGGATGCGTTGGAGAAATTACAGTTAAATGATGCATCACTGCAGTTCGAACCTGAGACTTCAATTGCACTGGGATTCGGATTCCGCTGTGGATTCCTTGGACTTCTGCATCTGGAGATCATTCAGGAACGTCTGGAAAGAGAATATAATCTGGATCTGGTAACAACTGCGCCGGGGGTTATCTATAAAGTACACAAGACAAATGGAGATGTGATAGAGCTTACGAATCCATCGAACCTTCCGGATCCTTCAGAGATCGAATATATGGAAGAGCCAATGGTAAAAGCAGAGATCATGGTGACATCGGAGTTTATCGGTGCGATCATGGATCTGTGCCAGGAACGTCGAGGCGTATATGAAGGTATGGAGTATATTGAAGAGACACGTGCAGTATTACATTATCAGCTCCCGCTTAATGAAATCATTTATGATTTCTTTGATGCATTAAAATCAAGATCAAGAGGATATGCTTCGTTTGACTATGAGATGGCCGGTTATGTGAAGTCAGAACTTGTCAAACTGGATATCCTGATCAATAAAGAAGAAGTCGATGCATTGTCATTTATCATTCATGCAGCTACTGCATACGAACGCGGAAGAAAGATGTGCGAGAAGTTAAAAGAAGAGATCCCGAGACAGTTATTCGAGATTCCAATCCAGGCAGCAATCGGAAGTAAGATCATCGCGCGTGAAACAGTTCGTGCGATGCGTAAAGACGTGCTGGCAAAATGTTATGGTGGAGATATCAGCCGTAAGAGAAAGCTTCTGGAAAAACAGAAAGAAGGAAAGAAACGTATGCGTCAGGTGGGCAACGTAGAGATTCCGCAGAAAGCATTTATGAGTGTATTGAAGCTGGATGATAAATAATGAGACCATTAGAGTTATATATCCATATTCCATTTTGTGTAAAAAAATGTCGGTACTGTGATTTCCTGTCTGCGCCTGCAACACCTGAAGCGAGACAGGAGTATGTCATGGGCTTGTGCCAGAAGATCCGTTCTTATTATGATCTTGCCGGTATGTACCATGTAAGCAGTATTTTTATAGGAGGCGGTACACCGTCCATATTAGAAACTCAGCAGATGAGGAGTATCTTCGATGCGATACGTGCTACATTTCCAATTGATTCGGACGCGGAGATCACGGTAGAAGTGAACCCGGGGACAGTAGATAAGTTGAAATTGATGGCATATCGGAATGTCGGGATTAATCGTCTGAGTATCGGATTACAGTCAACGGATGATCAGGAATTAAAGATGCTCGGAAGAATTCATACATATAAAGACTTCCTGGATACCTATACGCTTGCAAGAGAAGTGGGATTTCAGAATATCAATGTAGATCTGATGTCGGGAATTCCATTTCAGACATTGGGAGGATGGGAAGATACATTAAAAAAAGTGGCAGAACTTGGTCCGGAACATATCTCCGCATACAGTTTGATCATCGAAGAAGGAACGCCGTTCTATGAAAAGTACGGAGAGGGTGAACGCGCTGAGGCGAGAAGAAGAAGAGAACTTCCGGATGAAGATACAGAACGGATGATGTATCAGTTTACAAAAAATATTTTGTGGAGTTACGGCTATCACAGATATGAGATATCTAATTATGCCAAAGAAGGATATGAATGCCGGCATAACCTTGGATACTGGAACCGCACAGAATATCTGGGAATCGGAACCGGTGCGGCATCTCTTATCAATAACCAACGATTCGTAGAAGGCGGTGAGATCGAAGTTCTTAGTTTGCAGAATCAGATGGAAGAATATATGTTTCTGGGGCTCAGAAAAATCGAAGGAGTATCCAAGACTGACTTCAGGCAGACTTTCGGAAGAAGTATTGAAAATGCATATGGAAAAGTACTGATCGATATGTACCAAAAGCAGCTGCTTGAAGACACCGGCGAATACATCCGGTTAACAGAAAAAGGAATCGATGTCAGCAACTATGTCATGAGCGAGTTTCTATTTTAAATTGTTCCAATCAAGATATCACAACGGTTAAGGTTCCATTATATAATTATTATGGCATACAAAAATGTAACTGAATAAAAGGATAGAAGCCATTTCTGTGCATATGAGGTCATGGTTAGTAACTCTAGAGTTTCTCCATGATTGAATCAGCACAGAAATGGCTTCTATCCTTTTATTCAGGTCCGGGGTAAGTCACCAAAATAATTACTACAACAACTTCGCCATTACTAACGCATAAATCTCCTGGTTCCGTTTCTGCCAGTTGTTTGCAATGGTTGCAGCTTCGGATTCTGTCGGGGCTGTTACAGTGAGGTCGATCAGAGGAAGTCCCTGTTCGATGACCTGACAGCGTACAGAATATTCCATGTTGGAATTCTCGAAATAGTCCGCTTTTACGGACATCTCATTTTTTAATTCGTAATGTTTCTCTTTTAAAAATTCGTCGATATCATGCTGGATTGCAGGAGAGATATCGTTTGTAAAATAATGGATGGTCTCTGCTCCGTCTTCCGTAAGATGATAAAATGTACGGTGATGAGTAGATTCTTCACGAATAAATCCTGATTCCAGAAGTTCGGATAAAGCCTGCTGTAATTTAAAGTAGGTTGTATATCCTTCATCCAGAATAAATTCTGATATCTGGGAATTGGTAAGAGGAAAATCAACTTCGTTCAACATATACAAAATGATCAATTTATATAACGTAAAAGATTTGGCCAAGGTTAACACTCCTTTCCCTGCCAGATGTCATGTGTTTTTAAGTAAGACTGGAACTGATTCAGAACTTGCCTTTTGTTACAGGTCCATAAAGGGGCGATCAAAAGATTTTTTGGTCCGTCTCCGGTTAATCGGTGGATAACGATGTCCGGTCTTAAGTGGCTGATACACATCCCGAGAAGCTGGTAGTATTCTTCCGGTGTGGGAATGTAGAATGGAGAGGCCAGGTAGATGTCGGCCAGATCGGTATCTTTTAATACATGTAAAAGCTGCAGTTTGATGCCCTGAATATCCTGGTGGTTCAGGTATTCTATGGTCTTGAGTATATCCTGTTCGGTTTCATTTGGAAGACACAGGATTGTATGGACAATAACATCGATTCCACGCTTTCGAAGCTCGGATACTGCATTTTCAAATACCGGAAGCTCATAACCTCTGCGGATATATCGGGCGCTTTCTTCATGAATAGTCTGAAGACCAAGTTCAACCCAGACTGGTTTGATCCGGTTTAAGTTTTCCAGGAGATCCAGAATCTTTTCGCTTAGACAATCCGGTCTGGTAGCTATGGAAAGAATCCGGATATCAGGATGTGTAATTGCTTCCATATATAATGTTTCCAGATATTCTAAAGAAGCATAAGTGTTGGTATATGCCTGAAAATAAGCAATGTAAGATGATCCGGTATATTTTTTTGCAGACTGCTGCTTCCCGGCTTCAATCTGCTCTGTGACAGACAGAGTACGACTGGCGGCAAAATCGCCGGAACCTCCACGGCTGCAGAAAATGCAACCGTGGGTTCCGAGGGTACCATCCCTGTTTGGACATGTCATGCCGCCGTCGAGAGATATCTTATAGAGCTTTTCACCATAAGTCTTTTTCAGATAATAATCCAGAGAATAGTATCTTTTTTCTCCCCAGTGTACGGTCATATCAGATCAGTTCCTTTACAGCACGGCTTACAACATCTGCAACACGTGGGTCAAATGCTTCAGGAAGAATATTATTTTCATTCAGCTCTTCATCAGGAACAAGACCTGCGATTGCTTTTGCAGTAGCCAGTTTCATATCTTCGGTGATGGCAGTAGCACGTCCCTCGAGAGCACCTTTGAAGATACCAGGGAAAGCAACCACGTTATTTACCTGGTTCGGGAAGTCGGAACGGCCGGTTCCTACTACTTTAGCGCCCGCAGCTTTTGCAATATCCGGCATGATCTCAGGTACCGGATTGGCCATGGCAAATAAGATGGCATCTTTGTTCATAGAAGCA
>OLRG01001168.1_pt1 | contig 22168 bp, 24 predicted proteins | sample 1672331 | NCBI WGS metagenome assembly OLRG01 (sample SAMEA3136672, study PRJEB25190) | human gut metagenome
CTGCTTTTTCGTTTGCACCACCTTCGATTCTTTCCTTAACGATTTCTCCAGCTCTAAAAACTAGAAGTTGTCTTTTCACTTATACTTCTTCCAAAGACTTTTTTCTCCTTATATGCCAGATTCTCTTTCTTCGTATTCTGCCTTAAATATAATCGCACCACAGTTTTGAACCACTCCTTGTCCATAGAAACTCTTCATATTCAACACCTTTTTCCCAGTTTTCTTCATTGCATCTATATATTCAAATGATTGTGATTCCTTTGTCATTCGGACATAGAGTGTATTTCTTCTGTAGTGTCTTCTTCCGTTTTCTCTTCGACAATTTTTAGATTACGCTTTGCAACATAACCTTCCTTAGTCTCACCATTTTCATTTGTAAAAGTAACCTTGTAATAATAATTGGTATTTTCAATGATTATTGCTTCAATATTCTCATGAATCTGTCCAATTATCTTTGCTCCTTTTTCTGGAAGTTCTTTTACATTACTAACAACATATGCTGTTACTGGCATACCAACTTTTTCCTGAAAATATGGTTGAAAGAAATTTCCATAAATAAAGCATATTAATTGCCAAATAATAAAGAATTGTACTTTTTTCTTTTCAGTCCATCCAGCAAACCTAGCTTGGAAACCTTTCGGATTAGTAGCTTGCTCAGTTAGTGCTTCTTGGACCTCTGCTTCTGTAAATGAATCGTTTTCGTCACTTTCCTCTTCCAATTCATCTTGAACCAAAGAATATGCTGTCCCAACAATATCCGGTAAAGAAGTTGCTTTGGGAACTATATCAGCAAACATAGCAGAAAAATCTATCTGTTGTAACTGTCTCAACTGTTCTGATGCAAAACTTTTTGAAATTGCATTCATTGATTCTGCTATTGTTTTTGCTGATTCTGAAATATTAATCTGCTCATATACTTTAAAAGACTGCGCAAACGATTCAATAGTATTTCTCATTGAATCTGAAAACATTCCGCTTGTTAAATAGGACATATTTATTTTTGCATATGAATCCATTGTTTTTCGCAATGATTCTGCAATTCCGGTCTGCGAATAAGCTGAGTATGTTTTCATTATTTCATTCATACTTGACGTTAAAGAACTAGATATTTTCTTATATGATTCTAACGATTCAGCCAATGATTTTAATGACTTTTCAGCTGGTGTAGAAAATGTGGAATCTATTCTAATATCATTTTTCAATAATAACACCCCTTTTTATCCTCTGCTTTGACATTTTAATCGTCAACTCCCGATTTCTCTTTTTTCATTTTATCACACTCATACTCCAAACACCATTCTTATATTAGCAAAAAGAACAGCCTTCCGACTGCTCTCTGTGCTTACAAATGTAGCAAACTTACACATTGTTCGCATCCTATATATGTTTTTTCATATTCTCACAACTCCATTCCTCTGTGTTTCGTTCTATTTTTCTTCTGCTGCATATTGTACTCCTGGCTTCTTTCTCTGCCCCATTGCAGCCTGTCACTCAATTTTCTAGGCACCTGCTCTTTTCGTTTCTGTTCTTCTAATGCTTTTTCCCTCTGAATATCATGCCAGATTGCCGACTCTATAGTATCCCTGCCAAATATCCGCAGCGCTCTGTTATATTTATCTGATATTACTTCCAGCTTATCTACATCATCACACAACTGATTGCTCAGATCCGCTACCTTATCAGCTTCCTTTTCCAGATCATCATAATCTTTCTTCAACTGTTGATATTTATCTCTCCATTTTTCTGCTTCTCTAGAAAGTTCTATCACCTTCGCAGCTAACCCTGCAATATAATTCTTCATCTTAGCGAACAATGGTTTAATCTTTTTATTGCGATATGTAGACGCCAGTTCCAGTGCCCCGGCTTCCGGTAACACTAATTTAATTTGCTCGTAATTCTTTAATTCCTTATCAATACTATTTATGATTGGCTGCAACTGATTCCGTTGTTTCTCCATATACTTGAGTTCTTTTTCCACCTGTTCTTTGCTTTTCCTGACTTGATCCCTGGCTTTTTCTGCATCAGCTTTTTCCTGATCAAGCGCCTTTATATCTGATTCTGTCGCTTCTACATCTGCTGTTAAATTTTCTATTTTCTGCTCCAGCTCCTTTACTTCTTTTGCACGTTCCTTCTTCTTAAAATTATACACATCCAGATGTTCTTCATGAGTTTATTTCTGCTCCCATTCGATTTCATACCGCTCCATAATCTCTGCCAGAACTTCTTTTTCATGATTAATCCATTGATTCAATTCTGTATCATGCTTGGCACCACCTTGAAACCCAAGACTTTTCAGTGCCTGTTTCAACGAAACTCTTGTATCCATTCCTTTTCCCTTCCACCCGGTCACATAAGGTACAAAATCAATATGTAGGTGTGGGGTAGCTTCGTCCTGATGCAGATAACAGCAAAATACTCGGAGTGTTGGATTTCGTTTCTGAAAATCCTGCATATATTCATTCAATACTTTCACCGCAAGATCTCCCTCTGGTGTACCGGCAGCCATATCTTTATTATTCCCAATCTGGAAAATTACTTCATGGAACAGCTTCTCCTGCTTTCCATGCTGGATCTTATCATAATAATTCGTAATCTTCCGGTCATTTCTTTTCCCGACATTATATCGCTCTACCGATTCATCAAACAACTCTTTGTAAACATCCTTCAGGTTTTCATCCCGGTAACAGATGTTCAGATATACTCTGTTTGGATTAACATTTTCTGCAATAAAATCCCTTCTGTTATGAGCAAGAGAACCTGCTCCTGCCATACCGCTAATCGTTCTTTTCATCATCCTATTTTTTCACCTCACATTCTCTAAATAGTGCCGGATACGGCACATAAATTGTATTCATGCCCGTTAGGGCGGTTTTGTTACTTTTGTCAAAAGTAACGCAAAAGCACTTTCGACAGCCGTACCGTCCATCAAAAGTACCCTTGCGCCCTGCCGGGAGCTTTTCCTCCCTTCGGTCGGTATGTCTGTGCCCGGTTATATCCTTGCACGAATATATTCCAGATCACCACGATACGGTGTGCCCACCAGATACCAGTTCTGGGCAGCATCCATTTCCATTCTTGTCTGTATCCATTTCCCATCCATTAAAACCTGCAGGCATTCCCCACAGTGTAATCCTGTATCAAGCCATAAGTCCGATGACAAGATGCCGTATCTTCCGTTACTGCTGTTATAACCAAGTCTTCCCTCTCTCATTGTCCAGTCTCCTTTCCAGATACATTCAAAATCCCTACCAAGGATGCCCTGAAGCAGGGCTCCCTTTCAAATGTCTTACAAAAACTTCCATCCTCACATCTGCAACTTTTCCTTGTATGCAATTTATACAGGAGCGTGCCACGCCCCTGTCATATGGCATTCAAAGAAGAATTACCATCGAAAGTCGGCCTGTATTCCCCGCCTGTCCAGATACTCCTGCCGAGCTTGTTCCCGTTCTTCCTCTGTTGGAGCGGTTTTTGATTTCGTATATAATTCACGTTCCACCATAGTGTTCATTTTCTGCTCCAATCCTTTTTTCACATCATCGGCACAACTATCATCATCAAGCAGATGATATCGGAGCAGTTTCATAAATAATTGCTGCGGTACTTGTACATTTTTCATTCATAGCTCCTTTCAAGATAGCAAGATTCCCTGTTCTTAAAGAGATGGTAATCTTGCCATCTTCCCAATACTATTCAGGCAACATCCAGAACCACTGATTACCAATCTTCACAGACTCAATTTCCAGTTCCTTCTTCGCATTCCATAGTGTTTTCTTTTTAATCCCCCGACTTTCTGCTTCTTCTGCCACCTTTGTCTGGGCTACAGAACCGGATACCAAAATTTCCTTTAAAAATTCCTTTGCTTCGTGAATTTTCTGCCCCCGGTTGTCTCCGCTTAACAAATCATCTGCACTGATGTCATATTCCCCAATCCATTCAAATCCAGTATCTTTATCCAAACGAAATGCAATAGATTTTCCTTCCGGTGCAAGGGAACTTTTTACATGACACACCACACGAATTTCAGGTTCATCCTTGATCCTTCCGACAATCAGTACGCTTCTGGCTGCTGCTTGAAAATCAATAGAACCAAGTCCACGGTATGACGATTTCCCATTACTGTTTTTGTTCATATGACCAATCAAAATAATCGCACAATGATATTTCTCAGCAAGCACCGCTACACGCTTCATCAAGGGGCGAATTTCATTTGCCCTGTGCATATCTACAGCAGCCCCCAGAAAACCCTGTATCGGGTCTAAAACTACAAGGCGTGCTTTTGTCTTTATAATAGCTTCTTCTAATCTAGCATCCATCATAGTCAACGCCTGATCGTTATCATCAATTACCATCACTCTGGAACAGTCTGCACCTGCTGAAAGAAGTCGGGGCTTAATGGTATCGCCCAATCCATCCTCTGCAGTCTGATAAATTACATTTACCGGCTCCAGATCCACTGTTTTTGCCTCCAAGGCTGGTTCATCACTGCCCGATGGTAATACTGCCTCGCCTTTTGTCAGCTTTGCAATAATCTGCAGTACCATTGTGGTCTTGCCCTCACCGGGATCTCCCTGCACGATCGTAACTTTCCCAAAGGGAATAAAGGGATAAAGCAGCCAATCTATTTTTTCTACCTCTACCTGTTCCATATTTATCAGTTTTAAATTCGGTTCATCTCTTCTGTTATCCAAAATTACCTCCATTTTCTGTTGAAAGAAAGTGGAGACTTTGGTAGAATAACCTTAGTATTTGATTTGGATTTTCTACCAAGTCTCCGCCTTTAGGTGTTTGCCGACACTTAAAGGCTTTTACTTTTCATCTTCCAATGTCTCTGTTTTAAAATCACTTGCTTTCCATGTTACTGAACAATCATCACCAGTGATTTCAATTACCTGTTGCATTAATGCCCGGCAATCTGCCAGCACCTCATAAAAATCCTCTGTTTCCAGATGTTCCAGACGTTCCCACAACCGCCTTATTTCAAGGCTTAACCGATCACTTTGATATTTACCAACCGCAATCTTTACTTCCTGATGTAGTACAGACTGAATGAAATATTTTCCTTTCGGCAGTCCACTCACTTTAATGCGCGCTTCTAATTCTCTGCGTTCCTCAGGTGTCATCCGAAAACAAACTGTCTGATTGCGTTTTCTATCTTTATCTAATCCACTCATTACAAATCCTCCCTATATTCACTGTCCAGCCGTTCAGCCAGTTTTGTCTGCTTGTTTGGATAAAGATGTGCGTAGGTATTCAGCGTAGTTTCCACCTTTTCATGCCCGAGCCGATTTGCAATCTCCAGCGGTGAAAATCCCAGTTCAATCAGCATACTTGCATGGGAATGCCTCAAATCGTGTACTCTTATCCGCTTTACGCCACTTTCTTTAATTCCTCGCTGCATTTCATGCTCCAGATAACATTTCGTAATAGGGAACAACCTGTCGTCCTCCTGCAAATCATATAAGCTGTCCATATAATCTTTGATATCTGCAGCAAGAAACTCTGGAATGGTAATCACTCTCTTGCTTTTCGATGTCTTTGGTGGAGTGATCACATCTTTCTTACCAAGACGTTGATATGATTTTGTGATAGCAATTGTTCTCTTTTCCAAATCCACATCTTTCGGATTCAGAGCCAAAAGTTCTCCCAAACGCATTCCCGTCCAGTACAAAGTCATAAATGCCATATAAGAAAGCCTTTTGTTCATAACACTGTCGGTAAACCTCCTAAACTCCTCTCCTGTCCAGAAATCCATTTCTTCTGCCTTACTCTTACCCATGCTTCCGGCTTTTGCACAGGGATTACTTTTCAAATCATAATATCGAACCGCATAATTAAAAATTGCACTCAACTGGTTATTGATTGTTTTCAGATAAGTGGGTGAATACCCCATTTTAATCAACTCATTCTGCCATTGCCGGATGTCAGCTGCAGTAATATCATTTACCCGCTTATTCCCAAAATACGGGAGAATTTTCAGCTCCACAATATACTTTTTCGTTCTCATGGTATGCTCCCGCAGGCGAGTTTCCATATCTGCACAATACATCTTCCAAAAATCCGCAAACTTCATATCAAAATCCGCTTTTTGCGTAATAAGGAAATTTCGAAGCCATTCCTCCGCCTCTCTTTTGGTCGCAAAACCTCTTTTGGTAGATTTCCGACGTTTTCCTTGCCAATCCGTATAACGATACTGAATCAACCATTTTCCTGTTTTCTTGTCTTTTTCCGCTTTCATTCGACCACCTCCCACACACTGAAACCATACCAGCGTTTTTCAAAATAGCGTCTGGGAACTTTGCCCGCAATCACCAGAAATCCTTCTTTTTCCAGTTCCTGATTCAGCTTACGGATCAGCTTGTAAGCATGACCTACAGAAACACCCAGCATTTCTGCGAGTTCATTTGCAGTAATATAAATCTTTTTGTTTTCTGCCATATATGCATCCTCCTTTTCTATGTGTAGCGTTATCGCTACTTTTATAATCTCATTATATGTAGCGACTTCGCTATTGTCAAGTATTTTGAAATGCCAGTAGAAAAAATTTTTTAAACATGGTATAATGTAGCCATCTCGATACATGGAGGACGATGAAAATGACCATAGGAGAAAAAATCAAATACTGCCGAAAGCAAATTGGCATTACGCAAGATAAACTGGCTGAGCTGACCGGCATCCATCCGGTTTCTATCCGAAAATACGAAACAAATAAAATGCAGCCACAACCTCCTCAGTTAGAGAAAATTGCAGCTGCACTCGGTGTCAGTTATAATGCTTTGAATGGCAGTGATACCGCCGGACTTCGTCTGGAAACAGTTGGTGATCTGATGGGCGTACTTATGGTGCTTTGTAATTCCGGCATCCTCCAGATCAGCGGAGAGCGTGGAGAAGACAAGATGTTAAAAGATAATACTGTATCCATCCATCTGAATCCGGTTCTCTCTTCTTATCTCGAAATCGGATACACCACCAGAGGGAAGGCACATACGCTGTCTTTGCAGGATGCATTGTTGAATATCAGAAGTTATAAGGTGTTTAATGACTTGTTGAAATGGGAAAAGATGAATTACCTCTACCAGAGTGCTTTGAAATCCGCTGGAGATAATCCAAATGAAGCTACACAGGCAGCTATAGATGAAATAGCAGAGACGAAAGAAAAAGTGGAACTAGAATTACAGAAAAGCCAAGTATTACTTGCATAAATAATTTACTGTAGGAGAGATGCAAATGAATATAGCAAAAGATATTATAACAATAAGCGAAGATGAAATATCAACATATACCGAGGACATATATAGAATATCCTCTTCACAGGTAATCGGAAAAACTGATCCTTTTAACGGTGAACGTGCATTTATACTTTGTAATTTAGAACAATTAATCGGACTTTTATCTTTCACGCCCAAAAACGATAAAATGATCATACAACATACTAAAAACTTAATAAGTGCTACCAATGGTATTGAAGAATATCAAACCTTTTTAAAATATATGTCCCCTTCATTATCTATAACTCAAAGAGCATTATCATTACCTCAACTAACGACTTATGAGCGAAAATTACTTCATGAATTAATGATGAGTAATTACAATGAATACTTAATGAAAAGTGATTTTGTGAAATGTTGTTATTCAGCGATGAATGCTTTTTTGATTACCGCTTACTGTATTGTTTCAAAAGGAATCGAAAAAGATATTTCAACAATAGATATCACAGTTGACATATATGATACTGTACAAAATATTTCTTTAACCCCAAACACTGATAATAGTAATTTTGTTTATGTAGACTGGCATAGTATCAACAGAATTAATGATTTGTATATGCTGTACAAAACACAATATTGCGGATTAACAAATGCTTCTATTTTAGATTTAGTCTCCGCAGATGTTATTGAAGAAGAATATTACTTAAAAGATGAACGCTTTACTATTGCACCAAGTATTTTAATGAAGCAATATCTTTCCATTATTGAACGGGAAGTAAATGAAATCATTGTACTCTCTGGATTCAACCCTAATCCAGATCAACACTTAAATTGGTATGATATGAAAAATAGAGTACGTAAAAGGGGAATCGATATTGATTATCTCCCTTATAAATTACACGAAGCATTGGATGACCTTTATCCATTCAGAAATCACTCTATGCATGGTGAAACTGATATTACCAAAGAAGACTATTTGATTCTCTGCAAATATAAAAATCAGGAACTTTTCAAAGGACTTTCTGTTAAGAAATTAGAATTAACAAATACTGTTCTTCATCCTACAGTCGATGAAATTGCAGAATATATTGGAATTCCACAGAATTCTTAAACAATACATCACTCATACTCCTAAGCAATTTTGTACTCAATCTGTACTCAAACCACATAGCAAGAGCCCGGGAACCCGTATAAATACTGGATTTCCGAGCTCCATTTTTTTACTCAAACTCTACAAAGACTAACGCTTTTTGTTTAGGAATTATTCTCTGTAATGTTTCTCGTTCTTTTGATTATTTGATATATCCATATTATCCTGCCTATACGAGCTAATGTTATCATTTTGTTATCGGCATTGATAACACCTACTCGATAACTGTGGATAATAACTATATGTAGCATGTCAAATTATAAGCTATTTTGCTTAGAGATTCAACACAAAACTGAAATTTTACTTTTCCTTATATTCATCTGGTATTGCTATTTGAAATGTTTCACACAACAGCATCACATCATGCACATCATTTTTATCGTGTTCATATCCCAAATGAAGCATTACCTGACTCAATGGTTCAATACAAGAAACAGTTATATCTCCAACTTTTCCAATACCGGAAAAAGTTTTTGATGGAAATATATCTCCCTCATAAACAATTCCGTCATCTGTAAATTCAAAACAATGTAAATCAATGATTCTTTGTTTATCATCTTTCCAGACAGTATGACCATCCGTTGTATAATCAGTATTTACTTCCTCAAATCCATGCTGCTTAATCACATAAATATAATCATGATAATGTTTCAGTTCAACAAACAAATCAATATCATTGTGTATTCTTGATTCTCTTTTAAGAAGTGCATCAACACCCCATCCGCCATCTAAATATACTTTAATTTCGTTTTGCAAAGCATATTTTATAATTTCACATGCATCTTCTGTACGTACCATAATCTATCCTCCAAATTCAAATCTTTGTATGCTTTCCAACTCACTAAAAGCCTGAAATTTGTCAGTCTTTCATCCTTTTTGTTATCAATCACCAATTAGCTGTAATCCATTAGGATTTAGCTGATATATTTTATCGCACACCTCTTCAATATACTTTCTATCGTGAGAAATGCTAATGACAGCCCCCGGAAATTCTCGGAGCATTTTTCTTATTACCGGACCGGACAATGGTGAAAAATTTCTTGTCGGTTCATCCAGAATAAGAACATTTGCACCACTTAAGCTCATCCTCAAGAGAAGCACTTTCGCCTTTTGTCCGCCTGATAACTCCCGAATCGGATGCTCCATTTCATCTGGTGTGTATTTAAGTGAACCAAGGTATGTTCTAATTCTTGTACGCTCTTCTTTATCTCCTGTTTTATCAAGGTAATCAACCGGTGTAACATCCAAATCCAGCAGGTCTTCATAAGTTTGAGGCATATATTCTGCTTTAATGTCATTCCGATTTAGGAGTTCTTCCGCTATCTTTTTTAGAAGAGTCGTTTTTCCTGCCCCGTTGGCTCCTATCATACAGATTTTTTCTGAACCTTTTATTTTTAAATGAATTCCTTCTGCTAAAATTCTTTTGCCATCCGGAGTCACAAGCTTTGAAAGTTCATATTCTATGACCGTTTTTCCTGCGGGAATGTGTGAGTTTTCATCCCCTAATTTGACAAAGATTGCTTCTTCCTGTTCCGGCATCTGAGTCATATTTTCATCTTCTTTTTCAAATCTTCGTTCCATTGCCTTAACCGTATGCATTTTGTCCTTTAAGTTTTTGGCAACAGACGGTGCTTGTCTGGTACAACTTCTTAATGCACCTTGTACACTCTGCATAACTCTTTGATATTTTTCATCGCGAATCTTTTTCTCCCTACGGTCACTCAGTGCCCGCTGTTTTTGGATTTCAAATTTATGAAGCCGTTCTTCCACATAGCGTCTATAGGGAAGCTTTGCCACGGTATATCTCGCCTTTGTTTTTCGTATAATCTGCTCGATATGTATCACCATGTTGGCAGTACGCTCTATCAGCGTTTCATCGTGTGAAATAAAAAGCACAATGTGCTTCCAGTCATTTATGATTTTTTCCAGTAATGTAAGCGTCGCAATGTCGATGTCATTGGAAGGTTCGTCCAACAACAGCACAGAAACATCGCGAATGAAAAGCCTCATAAGTTGTGTCTTGACTTTTTCGCCTCCTGAAAGACTACCCATTGTCTGGTTACTGTAGAAAAAATCATTTTTCATTCCAAATTTTCCCGCAATAACAGACAATTCTTTAGGCGTTTTCTCCCAGAATATTTCCTCTTCAGAAAAATATTCGTATATTGTTTTTTCCTTATCTTCATCGAGCATCTCCTGCGGAAGATAACCAAGACGTTCGTGTCCCATTATCCTTTCCCCATCTGCTTCTATATAGTTTTCTACAAGCGACGGATTGTATATCCACTTCATTAATGTCGATTTCCCATTTCCCTCTTCTCCAATAATAACTGCCTTATCTCCATCATTTAGCACAAGGTTGAAATCATTAAGAATTATTCTCAGGTCTTTTTTATGTGTTAAATTTAATTTTTTTATCTGCAACATTAAAGTTTCTCCTTTTCGAAGTCTGAGCCAATTATTATTTTGAACACACAAAAACGAGTCTTTTTTGCATACGCAAAAATAGACTCGCTAAATAGACCCTTATTTCTTTTCCAAAAGGAAAACAAAGGAAATGCCTCTTGCGATAATCCAACTTAAGCGTACACAAAACAAACCTATTCTCTACAGGCTCAATAACTATATGTGTCTTACTTAAATCAAATTATCTATTAATCATTTCCTCACCTTACACAAAATGTGCCTTTCTTTCTTCTAATGGCAATACTATCATACTGTATTTTTTGTGTCAATACATTTCACCTTATGGAAGTGCAAATTAAAATTTTCACTTCCTAATTATACATCCAACCATTACGAAATTCAATCTTTCACAACCTCTTTACAACCACAACCACAGCACTCCAGCAAACGCAGGAGCACCATACCGTAAAACGCTTATGTGTAAATCAACTCCGTTCCTACAACTTCCCTCACACAAGCCTGAATATTATTCATTCTTCCAATCCATTCGTAGGGATTATCTTTCTTTAATTGTTCCGTCACATCTTGTCTGTCGGCATATTCCTTTACCAGTCGAAGAAACATATCCTCTGCTTGCTTATCGACTTCTGCAAGATAACTATGCAGCTTTCCGCTTGTCAGCAGGTTCATATATAACACTTTATAGTGTTCCTTTAAATGCCTTGCATGTCGTTTCCCCCATAAACCAATCGGCTCTATTTCTTCTTCGGCTGGTACTGTGATGTTCGGCAATAAATAATCACCCACCTGTCTATAAGTTCCGCCCATTTCTTCAAAAATTGTCTTTGTCATTTTCCTTTTCCTCCTGTGATTTTTGTCTATCGTGATCGTGTATTATCACGCTTGCGACCTTTAACTGTTCTTGCCTGCTCCAACAAATCATCTATCTGTTTGCGACCAAAAACCTTACGGAGCAGGCTGTAATCTTTATTTTCTGCTTTTAGGATTTTGTTTTCTTCGGTCAATCTTTCATTGACTTTCTCCAAACGCTGATTGGTGCGGTATAACTGTGCATTCGCTGTATTCAGCCTATGATAGTTGTCCCACCCCTCAAAGCAGCGGGCAAGCACCGTTTTGACAAGTTGCTTCAATTTCCTTACAACCGGCTCTGCCATTTTGGTTTTATATGCCTTTGCAGTCATAAATTTCTCTGGTTCTGGCAACTGATATTTCGGTGCAGTATCAAGCTCTATTTCAAGATTTGACAGCTCGTCTTTTGCCTTATCATAGTTCAATACTCGTTCCGACAACACATCAAATTCAATCTGTTTCTGCTCGATTTTCGCACCTAATGCCGCCACTTCTTTTTCTCTTTCCTGCTTTTTATAATCCAAAACAGAAAGATGTTTTTCGTGTGTGCCTAAATGTTCCCACTCAATCCCATAACGTTCCATCACCGCCGCAAGCTGTTCTTTTTCGGACTGTATCCATTGCGACCACTCCGTATCGCCACGACTGCCGCCCTTAAAACCTTGCGTTGCAAGAGCCTGCTTTAGTGACACTCTTGTATCAAGTCCACGCTTGCTGCCTGTGGTAAAAGGTACAAAATCTATGTGCAGATGTGGTGTAGCTTCATCCATATGCAGATGAGCCGAGAACACCCGAAGCTGTGGATTTCGCTCCTGAAAACCCTGATAGTATTCATCTAAAATCTGCTTTGCCAGTTCTCCGTTTTCCGTATCGGCGTTCATATTTCCCTTACCGCCCACCTGTAAAATGATTTCGTGGAACGGTTTTTCCTGCTTGGAACTTCGGATTTTTTCATAATAATCTTTTATCTTTCGGTCTGACCTTATCTGCTTGGCATTGTATCTTTCCAATGCTTCATCAAACAATTCGTGATAAACTGTCTTTATATTTTCATTGCAGTAGTCGATATTGAGATGAGTACGAGTTCCGTCTACATTTTCTGCTCGGAACTTTCGGCTATTGTGATTGACCGAGCCTTTACCGACCATTGCACTTATCGTTCTCTGCATTTTTTCATCTCCCATCTGTAAATTTCAACATTCTCAGGTTTTGTTACTTTTGTCAAAAGTAACGCAAAAGCACTTTTGACGGGTACACCCATCAAAAATGCGACCTGTAAACAGGTTTTGCGTTCTCCGAAGGCTCTCCGAGGGGTGAGCGTGTGCCGGTGGCACACACGCCTGCGAACCGACCGAGCCAGCAGGCGAGACCAAAGAGCCGCCTTTGAAAAGGCACTCTCTGCACACTCCCCTAAACTTTATCCGGTGTCAAAGTGTGACGATGGTGACAATGTTTTTCACAGCGTGCTGCTCTCAAAAACATTGACACCTTTGACACCGTTTGTCACGCCGTCTGCTCGGTTTCTTTCCAAAGTGAAACCTTTCTTCCGTCGTGTGTGCGGCTGTTCTGATAACGGATACCGTAATCACGAAACAGCCTGCTTGCGTTGATACTGAGCCTTAAAGAAAGTACATTCGGCTTTATATCCACCGCAAGCCTTTCGCAAAGTTCCGAAGCAGTTCCTTCCCATCTGTCACTTTCCGAAAAGAGCGTATCCGCTATCTTCTCAAGCAGAGGTTCGGGCGGTTCTTTCCACATCTCCGTTTCCGATTTTGCAAAGTTCCACACCAATCGCTCGCTGTCCCTTACAAGATGGATTTTCATATCCTGCTGGTCTCTGCCAGCAACATCAAGTGTGGCATTGTTGGAAGTACGCTTGTCCTTACTGAGAACAAATGCACCGTCTGCCGCACCCATCAGACCATTCGTGCCTGAAATCATATCGAATATATCTTCCGATTTTTGTTTGCGTGTATGATGAACAATAAGCATTGAAACCTTGTAACTGTCTGCCAACGCTTTCAGCCTTGCCACAACATCATAATCACTTGCGTAGCTGTAATCTGCTCCGCCTGCTTCACGCACACGCTTTAAGGTGTCTATGATAATCAAGCCTGTGTCTGGGTGTTCCCTCATAAACCCTCTTATCTGTTCTTCCAGTCCGCCATTGACCGTTTTACATTCCGTTGCGAAATACAGATTGCCTGTCTCCTTTGCACCGAACATCTGAAACAATCGCTTCTGCAAACGTGGGTAATCATCTTCAAGGGCAAAATAAAGCACCGTTGCCTTACGCACCTTATACTCCCAAAGCGGTGTGCCTGTGCTGATATGATAGGCAAGCTGTGCCATCATAAAGCTCTTTCCCACTTTCGGGGAACCTACGAAAAGGTAAGTTCCCCTTTGGAGCAGACCGTCGATAAGTGGTGTCTGAACCTCAAACACCGTATCATACAGCGTTGTCATTGATACTGTTTTCAGATAGGAAGGGTCTAACTGTCTGAGTATTTCCCTTTGCATTTCTTCAAAAGATTGCTCGTACCCCTTGAAATCCGTATCCTGATTGACTATACTATTGTCAGTACATTTGGAAAGTGACTGTTCCGCATCTGTTGCCGCAGATACATTTGGAATAGTCATTTCTTTTTTATTCTCCATTCGCATCCTCTCCTTTCAAACCGCCGAGAATAATGGAAATCAGTTCTATTACACTCAGCAGTTCATCATCCACACCTTTTCCTGCTTCAATCCTTTTCAGTTCCGCAAGGACTGTGGCAAATTCCGTTTTCAACGCCTTATACACTCTCGGATTGCCCTGTACCACCACATCCTGATTTAAGCAACGGCGGTAACAATACTCCTGTTTTGGCAATCCTGATAGAGCTACAGCTCTGTTAATGAGTTCGTTTTCTTCGGGCGATACTCGAAACCCTACTGTGATATTCCTCCAACGATTTTTGTTATCTCTGTTCTTAGCTGACATTTTCAAAATCTCCTTTCCCTAAATCATCTAATTTTTCTGCCATCTCAATCTGCTTTGACGGAAAGAGGTGTGCGTACTGATAAGTAATATCAATACTTTCGTGACCAACTCGGTCAGCAATCGCCACCGCAGAAAAGCCCATATCAATCAAGAGTGAAATGTGGCTGTGACGGAGATCGTGAATGCGGATACGCTTCACGCCTGCCGCCTTTGCCCCTCTGTCCATCTCGTGATGAAGATAGCTTTTCGTCACCGTAAAGATACGGTCTTTCTTCTTCAATCCGTAAAGCATACCGAGATATTCTTTCATTTCCTCACACAGAAACTTCGGCATTTTAATCGTGCGGTTGCTCTTTTTCGTTTTCGGAGAAGTAATCACATCCTGCCCTTTCAAACGCTGATAGGATTTATTGATTGTGACTGTTTCCTTATCAAAGTTGAAATCTGCCGGAGTCAAAGCTAACAGCTCGCCCTCTCGGATACCGCACCAGTAAAGCATTTCAAACGCATAAAAGGAAACAGGCTTGTCCATCATCTCAAAAGAGAATTTCTTGTATTCTTCCTTTGTCCAGAACAGCATTTCCTTGTGTTCCTCACGTCCCATATTTCCCACCTTTGCCGCAGGATTGGAACGCAGTTCATAGTAGCGGACAGCGTGATTGAAAATGGCGGACAACTGATTGTGCAGCGTTTTCAGATACGTCTGTGAATAAGGCTTTTTCTTCTCATCACGATAGGCAAGCATTTCATTCTGCCAAGTAATAATCTCCTTTGTGGAAATCTCGCTGATTTTCAGTTTCCCGAAATACGGAAGTATCTTTGTGCGTATGATATGCTCTTTGGTAAGCCACGTGTTTTCCTTCAAACGGTTCTTCACATCATTGATATAAAGCTCCGTAAAGGCTTCAAAACTCATATCAAGGTCTGAAGAAGTCTGCAATTTGAACATTCTTTCCCATTCCTGTGCTTCTCGTTTGGTAGCAAAGCCACGCTTGCATTTCTGCTTGCGTTCCCCTTTCCAGTTCACATACCTTGCCATCACATACCAAGTACCGTTATCTTCATTCTTAAATACCGGCATTTACATTTCCCCCTTTCCTGCTCCGTAGAGCCTTTCGTAAAAATACTGGCGATTTACACGCCCTGCAATCGTAATAAAGCCCTTTGCTTTCAATTCCTCATTTAATTGTCTGATGAGTTTATATGCATAAGGTTTTGATACGTTTAGTTCCTGAGCCACATCTTCGGCTCGGATAAATCTGTTTTCCATATCCTTTTTCTTCCTTTCTTAAAATAATTTTTTGCTTGCCGCTTTCTCCGTGTTAAAGTTCCAACAGGCACTCCTGCTTGTCGGCAGGCGCTGTGCTGTCCCAATGCACCGCAGTACATCAGGCGCTCGCTCGTATAGGGGTTCCCGAAAAGTCGGAGACTTTTGGGGAAGAGGAGGAGCAGTGCAGCGAATGAGCTTTTGTGCTTGCACACAAGCGAACGATACGGAACTTGCTCCGACGAGGTCTTGGCGGTTTGGCTTTTCGGACGGTCATTCAGTTGTCGCATTAAGCATATTTGTTTAATTCGTAATTTATTTTACTAAACATATTTGCTATTGTCAAGTGGTTGCAAAGAAAATATTAAACATTTTTGTTTCGGTTTTTCTTGACTTCCACTAAACATTTCTGCTATACTTATTTCACTAAATATAAAAGGAGCGTATCATTATGGCTATCAGCGAAAGAATACATTTTTTCAGACTAATGCGTGGTATGACACAAAAGTATCTCGGTACAGCAATCGGTTTTCCAGAAAAGAGTGCTGATGTGCGTTTGGCACAGTACGAAACTGGTACACGCAAACCGAAAGCAGACCTTACAAATGCATTGGCACAGGTGCTTGATGTTTCTCCACAGGCTCTTGATGTTCCTGACATAGACAGCTATATCGGTCTTATGCACACTCTGTTTACCCTTGAAGATATTTACGGTCTTACTGTCAGTGAAGCAGACGGAGAGGTATGCTTAAAGGTCAACAAGGACAAAGGCAGAGAAGCATATGAACTCCTCAAAATGCTGTATGCTTGGAAAGAACAGGCAGACAAGCTATCTTCCGAAGAAATCAACAGAGAAGAATACGATAACTGGCGTTACCATTATCCAGAGTTCGACACCACACAGCGTTGGGCAAAAGTTCCATCACAGGAATTAAGTGACGCTCTCGTGGAAGCATTCAAAGACCACTTGAAAGATAAATAAGCACCTACAGGACCTGCCACTGGCAGCTCCCTACAGATGCTTTGGCAACGACAAAAAAGCCCTTAACTATGGTTATTAACCACAGCTAAGGGCTTAGTTTATAATATGGAATTTGTTCAGAGCCAAGCTCCGAACTTTAGTCTGCAAGCCACCTGTTAATTGTTCCGTTACCCATAAACCACTGGATAACAAGAATAATGGCACTTGCTATGACTGTTATCAATTTGTTATCAAAAGACTAATCGAAATCGCTGAAACCCGCATAAACACTGGCTTTTTTAAGCAACTCGATTTATTCGAACTCAATCGTACCCGGTGGCTTACTCGTCAGATCATAGAATACGCGGTTTACACCTTTTACTTCATTTATAATACGGTTCATTACCCTGTTCAGCACCTCATACGGAACCTCTGATGCTTCTGCAGTCATGAAGTCGATGGTCTTTACGGCACGAAGTGCTACTGCATAATCGTAGGTTCTGAAATCACCCATAACGCCTACGCTTCGCATATTGGTAAGGGCTGCGAAGTACTGGTTGGGCATCCAGGATGGTTCTTTGCCAGTCTCGGCCTTGTAGGCTTCGGCGGCTTTGTCGATTTCTTCGCGGTAGATAAAATCTGCGTCCTGTACGATCCGTACTTTCTCGGCGGTAACTTCGCCGATGATACGGATTCCAAGTCCCGGGCCTGGGAATGGCTGACGGAATACCAGCTTCTCCGGGATTCCAAGCTCTAATCCTGCCTTGCGGACCTCATCCTTGAAAAGATCGCGAAGGGGCTCGATGATTTCTTTGAAATCTACGAAATCCGGAAGGCCTCCTACGTTGTGGTGGGACTTGATCACTGCGGATTCTCCGCCAAGACCGCTCTCTACAACGTCCGGATAAATGGTTCCCTGTGCAAGGAAATCAACGGCTCCGATTTTCTTCGCTTCTTCCTCGAAAATACGGATAAATTCCTCACCGATGATCTTACGCTTTGCTTCCGGCTCAGTAACTCCGGCAAGCTTATCGTAGTATCTCTGCTGTGCATTAACACGGATAAAATTCAGGTCGAACTGTCCATTTGGTCCAAATACGCCCTCTACCTCATCACCCTCGTCTTTACGAAGAAGACCGTGATCTACGAATACGCAGGTCAGCTGCTTTCCGATTGCTCTGGAAAGAAGTCCTGCTGCCACAGAGGAATCCACGCCGCCTGACAGTGCAAGAAGAACCTTGCCGTCTCCTACTTTCTCGCGGATCTCTTTGATGGTATGCTCCACAAAAGCATCCATTTTCCAGTCTCCGGCACATTCACATACGCCCAGTACGAAGTTGGAAAGCATGGTCTTTCCCTCTACTGTGTGAAGAACCTCCGGATGGAACTGAATGGCATACAGCTTCTGCGCCTCATTTTCAGCTACGGCTACTGGACAATCCGCTGTATGTGCAGCAATCTCAAATCCAGGTGCCTGTTTGGAAATATAGTCTGTATGGCTCATCCATACAATTGTTTTCTCTGATACGCCTTTGAAAATTCTGGATTCTTTTTTATCAACCAGAAGCTCTGTCTTGCCATACTCGCTGACATCTGCTTTCTCAACCTTGCCGCCAAGCACATGCATCATAAGCTGTGCGCCGTAGCAAAGTCCAAGTACCGGAATGCCAAGCTCAAACAGTTCTCTCTGGTAAGTAGGTGAATCAGCCTTGTAGCAGCTGTTCGGTCCGCCGGTGAGAATGATTCCCTTTGGATTCATTGCTTTGATCTTCGCAAGATCGGTCTTGTAGGAATAGATCTCGCAATATACATTGCACTCCCTGACACGTCTTGCAACCAGCTGATTGTACTGACCGCCAAAATCAATGACAATAACTAATTCTTTCTTCAAGGTCTTCCTCCTGTTTTCCTTATAAAGTCTCTTTGGAATCGTTACTGCTCACTATGCAAACAGTAACCTTGAATCTTCTTTCCATTATAAATGAGTACGGCAACTTTTACAACGGCTAATTTATTTTGCCATACAAATTTTTCGCCCTTTCTTTCCTGATCATAATTCTCCACTAATTTCATTGCTAAAAGGATCCATTATGTTGTTATGTAGTTGAAACCATTGTTAGTTTATTCTAATATTTCAATGGGATTGCCAGCAGTGAGCTGATGAACCAGATTTCCTACGTTTTTCAGGACAGCAGGCTTCTGAAAATGTCCATTCTGGACAATGTCCGGATTGGAAAACCAGACGCCACAGACCAGGAAGTCCTGCAGGCTTTGAAGGATGCGCCTATTATTCTTATGTATGAAGCCACTGCTTCCCTGGATGTTGACAACGAATCTTTGATCCAGGAAGCCCTTTCCAAACTAATCCAAAATAAGACCGTTATGATCATTGCACATCGAATGAGAACGGTTGATGGCGTAGATAAAATCGTAGTTTTAAAGGACGGCGTGGTTGCGGAAAGCGGTACGCCAGAGGAACTGAAAGCTCAGAATGGTATCTATAAACATATGATCAATCTGCAGCTTCAGGCAGAAAACTGGAAGTATAAAGGGGCTCAATGAGCCCCTTTCTTTTCATCCCAATATACACAGTCGTTTCTTCCAACTACGCTGGAATCAAACGGAGTGCCGTCATTTTTCTTATAATGCTTCGTCGCCTTGAATACACATTTCGCACCAACGAAAACAATAGGAACGTTGAAATATACGATCAAAATATTTCCCAGATCAGAGAACGCCCACAGGTTTCCAAGCTCCAGTCCGGCAAGGTTGCAGAGGATTCCAAATGCCGCAACAAACAGAGCAATACAGCGGACAATATTAATGCAAACTGCATCTTTGCGGATTCGGTTGGCTGCAATTTCGGAGAAGCTGATCATACCCAGAAGACAGGTAAATGCAAACAATCCGAAGCACAATGTTACCAAAAATGTCATGATCGCATTCATGGATGTTCCCGGTGTCAGCACTGCAATGGACTCTGTAAATTTCGGAAGTTTATCAAGTGCCGCCCATGCCTCAGCGCCTTCTCCAGTCCAGCAATGAGCCATAACAACCACAAATCCGGTAAGGGTACAGATCACTATAGTATCCAGGAAAACGCCCAGAGAAGCCAGAATTCCCTGCTCACATGGGTGCTTCGCATCCGCTGCTGCAGCAGACATGGTGATGGTTCCCTGTCCTGCCTCGTTCGACATCAGGCCACGCTTTACGCCCTGTGCCAGAACCGTTCCCATTGCACCGCCAAAGAATGCCTGTGGTTTAAACGCACCGCCGAATACTGAAGTAAAGAAATATGGGATCTGTCCAATGTTCAAAATGATCAAAACAAATACCACGAGGATATACAAAACTGCCATTACCGGAACCATCATATCCGTCCATTTGGAGACTTTTTTGATTCCGCCAAATGCGATTACCGCTGTGAGAATGATGATTGCCGCACCAGCTATATAGTAGAATAAAGAGTCCACGGCAATGGTTTTTCCTGTGAGAATTTCCGCCATTCTGCCCACGGAAGAAACTACATTAAAGCCCTGTGCCGGCAGGCAGCAAAGCGCATAAAGGATATAAAGGATGGACAAAAATACGCCGATGCCAACGCTGTTTCCAAGGAGCTTTCTGCCGTAGAACGGAAGGCCGCCTACAAATTCATCGTCCTTTTTCTCTTTAAAAATCTGCGCCAGAACTGCTTCCATATAAGCCACCGCCATTCCGAAAAATGCGGAGATCCACATCCAGAAAAGAGCTCCCGGGCCGCCTACTGCAATGGCGCCTGTAACACCGATAATGTTTCCCGGGCCTACTCGCATAGCTGCACTTAGCAGAAACGCTGCCAGCGGCGTAATTCCCGTTTGAACGGAACGCTTTTCTGTGAGAAGACGGATTCCCTTTTTGAAATGTGTCACCTGGATAAATCCAAGCTTAATGGTGAAAAAGATGCCGGATCCCAGAAGTACAATAATTGCCAGGGATATATTTCCCAGAATGGGAATATTCCGATACCATTCAAAGTTGGTGGGAAAGTCCCACAGCAGATCCGACAGCGGACCTATGAAACCAAATACTCCATTGATTGCCTCAAAAACAGCCTGCATACTCATACCTCCCCTTGTTATAACTGCAATTTCTCCCATGAAGATTTCCGGCTAATATTATGTTGTCAGGTCATACATTTTAATTTTCTGACATCAGTTATAAATCTTCTGGCGATTTGCATTATTACTTTCTATTATACAGAAATTATCGCCATAGTCTATTGTATTTTATGGGAAATATATTGCAAAAAGTGATATTTTGTATCTCGGGCTGTTATTTTGAGAGCTTCCAGTTTATAAGTTCTTTAGATTTTAATCATACTTTTTTCAATTCCTTCTCACAGATTCATCACAAATTCCGCGTATATTAATAAACAAATAAAGCGAAAGCTTTTTTACATAGATTAACAATTAACTTTTTCTTTTTCATACTTGCCGGACCAATTGGTCCGGCCCTCCTTCTTTTTAGGGGGATTTTTTTATGTCCAAAATCTGCAAAATAAAAGCCATATTCCCCAGTAAGTGTTCGCATCTCACTTCAAGGAATATGGCTTTTCAATTATTTCATTTATAAAATTTTATTCTGTTTATACCTGTCTGCCTTTACTTTGCAGCAACTCTCACTACTATTTTCCTGATTTTAAAGCTGGTCTGGTTTCTCTACTGTATAAGCGCTCTGATCCTGGATTGATGTTGCGCCGGACAGATCTACAGAATCACTGTAGGAGCCTGTTGTGATTGTGTACTCGCTGTCGCCCTGTACATAAACAGTTCCGTCTGTACCCTGAATGGTTACAGTTTTTCCTTCGCTGTCAACAATTGTGCCCTCATTTTCCAGGGAAGAAACTGTGCTGTCACCAGTTACAGTCCAGGTGGAATCGGAGCTTACATAGACGTTGCAGTATCCGTCTCCGCCTTCGCCAGCGTATGTCTCATCATCTACAACAGCGCCTGTCAGGCTGCTGCCCTCTGTCAGATAGAAATCAAGGTCGCTGATAGAATCCCAGATCACATTGCCCTGCATATCCTGGCTGATGCCTGTGAAATGGCAGTCCGCACCGTTTGCTCCAGACTGGCCCCAGCCTCTCTGGTTGGTGTTGCCTGTGCACTGCAGAAAAAATTCATTATCGTCGTTATAGTTAATGTCAACATTACTTAAAGTAATGGTACTTTCTGTATTGGTTGTGTAGAACACGCCGCCGTTTTCAGAAGTCAGGCTGCCGCCGTCCATCTGGAAGGTACTGTTTCCCACCTCAGAATCACCGGACATGCTCTGATAAAGAATAACG
>OLRG01001179.1_pt1 | contig 22023 bp, 18 predicted proteins | sample 1672331 | NCBI WGS metagenome assembly OLRG01 (sample SAMEA3136672, study PRJEB25190) | human gut metagenome
TCGTGATCATTCTCTAAATCCCTCTCGAAATGATAAATAAGGTAAAGTCCTTTGTACTTGCCAAAAGACACAGTTTATACACAGATACTTCATTAGTATACCGAGAATCTGTGCTAAAGTAAAGGGGTAAATGGATTATCCTGCTGGAATTTTGAAGATTTTCACCTTTTCTTTTCTCTTTCAGGGGAGTATAATACCAGTATGAACCATACAACAGGAGGAAATCATGCCGAAATATTATGGCTGTCCCTGTGAAGGCTGCGGCAGACCGCTGGCGCTGACCGATGATATCGTGGTCTGCCCGGACTGCGGCGCACCCTATCACCGCGAGTGCTACGAAAAGCTTGGCCGCTGCATCCACACCCCCGCCCATGGCGCGGGCTATGAATGGACGTTCCCGTACAAAGACGATGCTCTGCGCACCTGCCCCAGCTGCGGTGAGCGCACCCTGCGCACCGAAGAGCGCTGCCGCTGCTGCGGTGCCGTTCTTCCACCGGAGAGCCAGTGCCCGGAGCCGCCCACCCAGAGCCAGCCCGGCACCGACGCAGACGGACGCTTTGATTACAACGACCTTTACCGCCAGTATCAGCAGACGGTGGAGGAACCCACCCGCCGCAACGTGCAGGCGGCCTTTGGCAAGGAAGAGCTGATCGACGGCATCCCTTACAGCGACTGGAACGATTATATTGGCAAGGCCGCGCCCGTCTACCTGAACGATTACAGCCGGATGCAACTGCAGCACACCAAAATTTCCATGTGCTTCTCGGCGCTGGTGTTCGGCCCGTTCTATTTCTTCTACCGCAAGGCGTGGAAGCCGGCCTTTGGTTTTCTGGCCGCAGAGCTGGTGGTGGCCCTGCCCACCCTGCTGAGCATGATGCAGGCCACCGGCAGTCCGCTCACTGCGGGCATCAGCAGCACTGCCATCGTCGTGCTTTCCCGCATTATGACAGTGTTCAGCTTTGCGCTGGTGATGCTGCGCACCCTGTACGCCAAGTGGCTGTACCGCAAAAGCGCAGCCGAGCGCATCCGCCGCATCCGTGCTGAGTTCCCGGACGCTGCCCAGCGCCGTGCGGTCCTGTCTGCGCAGGGCGGCGTGAGCATCGCCGGTGTGATCGGTGCCTTTGTACTGCTGATGGTGCTGGGTGCCTGCGCTACCGTGCTCATGGGTCCGAATCTGGACGCTTTGGCCGGGATGCTCTGATCTGCAATGCCGCCCGCAAAGGCTGGCATTGCAGATTTCAAAATAGTAATAGGAGAATATGGATCATGATGAAGAAAGTCACAAAAGCTGTCATCCCTGCTGCCGGTCTTGGCACCCGCGTGCTGCCCGCCACCAAAGCCATGCCCAAGGGTATGCTGCCCATTGTGGACAAGCCTGCCATCCAGTATCTGGTGGAAGAAGCTGTGCGTTCCGGCATCACCGATATCCTCATCATTCTGGGCCGCAACCAGAGCATCATCGAGGATCACTTTGACCGCAGCCCTGAGCTGGAAGAAAAGCTGGCAAAGCCCGGCAAGGAAAAGGCGCTGGAGGAATGTCTGGGCATTGCCAACATGGCAAACATCCTCTTTGTGCGCCAGAAGCAAACGCTGGGTCTGGGCCATGCTGTGAACACCGCCAAGGCCTTCACCGGCGATGATCCCTTCGTGGTGATCTATGGTGACGACGTGATCTGGGGCGAGGACCCGGTCTGTGCTCAGCTGATCCGCGCCTACGAGGAGTTCGGCCGCCCGGTGGCAGGCGTTTCCGCAGTGCCATGGGAAGATGTGAGCCGGTACTGCAGCCTGAAGACCACCCCCATCCACGACAACTATTTCTTTGTGGACGACATGATCGAGAAGCCCAAGAAGGGACAGGAGTTCAGCAACTACTCCATTCTGGGACGCGTGCTGCTGACCCCGGAGATCTACGAGATCCTTGCCCACACCAAGCCCGGCGCAGGCGGCGAGATCCAGCTGACCGATGCCATGGCCGAGTATGCCCGCACCCGCGGCGGCATGACGGCCGTAGAGTTCACCGGCAAGCACTACGACATGGGCAACAAGCTCAAGGTGGTGGAAGCTCAGGTGGAGCTGGCCCTGCAGCATCCGGAGATCGGCGAAGAATTCCGCGCTTACCTGAAGGAGTTCTGCAAGACACTGTAACTTATCCTGAAAATAAAAGATCCTCCGGCAGACCTGTCGGAGGATCTTTTTTATTGTTTACCCATTTACCTGACTGGGGTGCTTCTGCGGCGGCATCTTGGTAAAGAGTGCCTTGAGCACCAGCGGAGTTGCCACGCTGGACACCACGATCAGCAGGATCACAGCGGTAAAGTAGACCGAGTCCACCACGCCGACATCCAGGCCCTTCTGGGCCACGATCAGTGCCACCTCGCCGCGGGTCATCATGCCAACGCCGATCTTGAGGGAGTCGCCCCAGTTAAAGCGGCAGAGCTTTGCGGCCAAACCGCAGCCGATGATCTTGGTGATAAGTGCCACAATGACGAAGCAGACACAGAACAGGAAGATTTCCGGCGTCAGGCCGCTGATGTCGGTCTTCAAGCCGATGGATGCAAAGAAGATGGGCGCAAAAATGATATAATTGCTGATATCCACGCGGCGCTCCACGTAGGGGGCATCGTCCATGGTGCACAGAACGATACCGGCGATATAGGCACCGGTGATATCTGCAATGCCGAAGTATTCCTCGGCGATGTAGGCCATGGCAAAGCAGAACGCCATGCTCACGATGGTGATGCGCTGGGTGTGGGGATTGCGCTTGTCCAGCCATGTCATAGCAAAGTGAGCCACAACGCCCACGCCCACGGCAGTGGCAAAGAACAGCACCGTATTAATGAGCACCTTGCCCAGACCCGTGCCGGTGCCGGAGCTTGCGCCCAGTACGCAGGTGAGGACTACGATGCCGATGACATCATCAATGACGGCGGCACTGACGATGGTAGTGCCGAGAAAGCTCTTCAGGTGGCCCAGCTCCTGCAGGGTCGCCACCGTAATGGACACGCTGGTGGCGGTCATGATGGTGCCGATGAACAGGGCACGGTAGAACTCAGGGCTGCCCACGGCAGAGAAGCCGTAGAACGCACTGTACAGCAGGGTGCCGCCCACCAGCGGAACGGCTACGCCCACGCAGGCGATCAGGGTGGCGATGGGGCCGGCTTTGATCAGTTCCTTCAGATTGGTGCCAAGGCCCGTGGTGAACATCAGCATGACCACGCCGATCTCCGCAAAGGTGGAGATGGCATCACTGGTCTGCACGAGGTTCAGGATGCACGGACCGATGAGCAGGCCGGCAATGATGTTGCCGAACCCGGTGATCTGCGCGTCGTCGATCAGTGTGCGCGGCAGGATGCCGCTCCAGAAGCCTGCAAGCAGCAGGATCGCAATGCTGAGCACTGTGGAGAATATTGCTTTGGTTTTCTGCGCAATCAGCTCGCTGACTGCGTAGATGCAGAATAGAATCGCAAGTGCGCTGATCGGTGTCATAAGCTTCATTCCTTTCTGTGTCTATACCGTATCATAAATTCGTTATGCCTGTCCAAATCATAAAAGTTATAGTGACGTTATAACCGGGACGGAATAGTATTCCTGTACAGTTTAACGCCCGCTTTTCATGAAAAACAGACAAAAGAATAGGCGCTGTGACTAAATCACAGCGCCTTTGCTTTGACACTATTCAGTATACCATTCTGCACTTTTTTGTCCATTTCACTTTTGTTATAACCCAGTAATAACAAAACGGAATAGCCTGTTATAACCGTCAAAACGTCTTATTCCCCGCTTTTCGGGTAAAGCTCCTCCAGCATCTTCACAAATGCCTGCGCTTCCGTGCTTAGCATTTCGCGGCTGCGCTGGATCCAGCCAACATTGATCTGCACCTGACAGTTTCGGATCGGGATGGTGCGGATGCCGTACTCCGCGAAGTCCGGCGCGCTCAGTCCCGGGCCGAGGCGAACCACATCGGTCGAGCGCAGCAGCGACAGGATAGCCGCGCTGTCGTTGACGTAAACGACGCGCTTGAACTGCTCGAGACGCACGCCGTCGATCTCCAGATAAAAGCTCAGATTGGAGAAATAATCGTCCGGAAGGCGGACGAACGGATGGGGCAGAAGCTGCTCCATCGTTACCTCAGACGCATGATACAGCGGATGATTCGGTCCGAGGTTGGCATACCAAGTGTCCGTGCCCAGCGCGTGGAATTGCAGGTTTTTGAACTTCAGCATGTGCTTGAGCTCCTTTACCTGTACGTTGTTGCTCATCACAAAGCCGATTTCCGCTTCGCCGTGCTCCACGCTCTCGATCACCTGCTGCAAACGGTTTTCCACCAGCTTGAGCGCCACACGGTTATCGTGGTAATCGTTGTAGAACTTCGCCACCAGACGCCCCATCGTGATGATCGGATAGGCCGCGATGGACAGCACCGGCGCATGCTCCTTCTCCGACAGGCCCTGAATGAGCTCCATCTGGTTGATGATCGTGCGCGCGTACTGATAGAGCTTTTTGCCCTCATCGGTCAGCGCAACGCCCTTGTTCGTGCGGTTGAAGATGCGCACCTTGAGTTCGTTTTCCAGATTGCTGATGGCCTTGCTCAGGTTCGGCTGCGTGACGAACAGCTTTTCTGCGGCCTTGTTGATACTGCCCTGCTCCGCAATGGCGACAAAATAGGTAAGTTGCTGAATCTGCATAACTCTTTTCCTCTTTTGTATGTAGTATCTTCAGTATAGCATATCTGAGCGGAAAATGTCAGAGGATTTCGAGAGGATAGGATCGTTGTTCTGAAGTATATAAATTGCATATCCCTCTGCTTTTAGCTCCCGGAAATATCCGGGAGCTTTTATATCGGTCATATATTTTTAAAATTTTTGATATCAGTCTTTCTTTGAACCGAATCGATTGCTGATCCAACACAGAATCCAGGGAACAAGTGCAGAACCAATGTACGAAGCGAGATATCCGATAGAAGTAGACTCTTTGCCGATCATTACGATCGTGACGAAGTATCGGCCAATCGATACAAGGGTTTCTTTAATGATAATCCACATCCAGCCGAAGAGCAGCCAGAGCGCATTGCCGATGAAATGGAAGTGAAAACCGGCGATAAAATCAGAGAAACCTTCCATGAAGAAAGCGACGATGGTTTCGCCGAAAACAAGGATACCGTTCTTCAAACCGTCAACAGCGGTCAGTACGGGAGCTGTTTGATGACGGGAAATCAGCATTTCGTATCCCATCACTCGGATGGAATGTGCCTCAAAAGAGGGCGTAACCGTTACGCGGACAAAGATAGCTGCAATAATTATTGCCAGAATGAGCAAGCTGATTATGGTATCTACAGCTTTCTGGGATGGGGTCGCTGAACTGGAAGGGGCAGAGGAGGTCGAAGCGGCAGAGGAGGTCGAAGGGGCTTTGTGGTTCGCAGACTGGGCAGGCTGAGAAGAGGGCGAGGTGCCTTCGTAAGGAGCAAGTCCAGCTTCGATTTCGCTGTAAGCCTGTTCCGGAAAATCCAAGGTGTCTAACTGCTTGCGGATGTATGCGATTTCGGTATGATCGGGATGCATCATCAGCTTGGTCTTGATTTTATGATATTCCTTTTCTACCGTTTTTTTCTCTTCGACAGAGTTGTAGAGTTTGCCTAAAAATGTACAGTCGATTACTTTCTGGGCAGAACTCTGCTGCTGTTGCAGCATTTTCTGAACCGCTGTATCGACTGGCTGAGAAAGCTTCAAGTCGGTAATTGCCTGCTGCGCTTGTGTGATTTGGTCGAGTTCGTTTAAGCTGTAAGAACCTAAAATTGCTTCTGCCTGCGCCATCTCTTTAGCAGCAGCCTGTGCCTGTTCTGCTGAGTCGAATTTCAGGGCAGGAATACCGTCGATGGAAGAACGGACACACTTTTCTTCTTCGAGTAGGTGCTCAAGTGTTTTGCGGAGAGCTCGAATATGTTTTTTTGCGACAGGAGATTGGTATTTTTCAAGCTGCGGCAAGAGAGCTGCAAGCTCTATCTTATCATGACAGTCTGTCATAGCAACAGCTTTACGGATTTCCTGTAATTCCTTACTCGCCACAGCGGCTTCTTCACGTGTTTTGAGCTCTATTCCGTCAACTGTTCGTGCCTTGCGGTCAAACTCGTGAAGCGCTTTGTCTACTTCGAGGATTATATCACAGTCATGGGAAAGACCGAGACGGTCGGCTGCTTTGCAAAGCTGGTCATGCGCATGCTGAGCAAGTACTTCGGTGGAGATAGATAACTCCTTACGGCGTTCTTCCATAAGTTTCAGCTTGTCCGGGAGTATGTCGCAATCAAAATAAGCGGCAAGCCTGCTCAGCTCTCCATCGGCATCCCCAAGAATTTTCAACAGCACGCGATAGCAGAGTGGATTGTATGGGTTCAGCTTCCAGATGTGCGGCAGACTATGAAGCACTCGTTCTGGATTGTCAGCAATATGTCTGAGATTATCAATCTGAATGTAGGACTGTTTGGAGTCCTCGGGCGTGACGATCGTGCACGGGAACGATGGAATATGATCAAAAATGCACATAATAACAGCATTATGACAGCTGAACACACTCATTCGAACAGCGTCTACTAAACTTTTTTTCGTATCCGGATCGTTGAATATAGCAGACAGTTTCGAGCTGCTGCGAAAGCTGGAACCGATTTTGCCAATCCCATTTACTATCATATGTGCAGCTCCGGCGGCAGCGTTCATTGCTCCGGCAGCGGCCATGCCTTTTAGTGCGCCGCCGACACCAAAACCGCCGCCGACAACACGCCCTCTTGTCTTTCGGCGCAGCGTGCGGTATTCATCCATGCTTTTTTCGTCGAGTACGATTGCTGCGTACTGTTCCTCGAGATGATCATATGCTTCGCTCCAGTAGTCAAAATATTTGCCATACTTACTCCAGAAGCCCGCCGCATCGTAAGAGAGAATATCTTTTTCAGCAAGACATTTTAAGGCTGTCTGGATCACTGGGTACATGCACTGCGCGTATTGATTGGAACCGTTTTGAATAATATCCTCCAAACGATGATTTTGTTTTGTGTACAGCGCATCAAATTCGCTTGCGACCTGATCTGCGAGATCGGAAAATAACTTCCTGTAGTAACGATAGTTTTTCATTTCTTCGCTGATAGGGAAGTGGATTCCTGAAATGATAAATTCCATAGCAATATCCCCTTTTGTTGAGCTATATCTATAATTATATATCATAACTCTATAAATGTAAATATTCGGGCGAATTTTTGATAATCTTATCTTAAAAGAGATGAGAGGTGTCGCTATGGAAGTCGGGATGCGTATTGTTGAACTCCGCCATCAGCGGGGAATTACCACAAACAAATTAGCCAATCTATGCGGTCTGTCGCAGAGTTTTGTTCGTTCAGTTGAAATTGGAGAGAAGAATATTTCAGTAGAGAACTTAACGCTGATCTGCGATGCATTGCATGTTTCGCTAAAGGATTTCTTTGACTGCCCTGTCGAGGGAACGCTTTTTACGGATGATGAACTGCAAAGCCAGCTTTCGCGGTTGTCGGAGAGACAGAAGAGGGCGTTGCTTGAGTTTATTAAGACGATGAAAATGTGAAGGCGAAATCAATTTAAACATTGTCCTTAACAGTAGGATTATGTCGTATTCACATGGATATTGAACTTTGAAGTGATTTCTTGTAAAATAAGCATATCAGAGGATTGCTTATGCTTCGGCATGATTTCTGCATAGTTAAAGAAGTACAGCTCCTCGAATATGATATCCAGAATTTTTCTTGATTTTGCAACGGAATGTCTTAATATAATTTAATAGCGAAAATCACCTATATGTGGCCGAGTATTTGGCTCTCATGTAGGTGATTTTTTATTTTCGTAACCGTCAAACCACCTCCCACGTATGAGATAATAAATAGAAGCAGCGGGAAGTTTCGGAACGAGCCGAAACGATCCGGCACTGTTTCGGGAGTGATGGCAATGACATCAACAGAATTAAAACATCAGGCACAGACTGCAAAATGGATAGAACTCATTAAAGAATGCCGTAGCAGCGGTTTGCTGCATAAATCGCAGCGATTCTGCCAACTGCACGGGCTTTTCCTGCCACCTTGCCGGAGATTTTCTGCCAGCTTACTGGAGCACCTTGCCACTTCGAGGATTTTTGCTTAAACCGCCTATATAGCGGCGCCTGCACGGAGTTTCAGCGACATCTTGCCGGAGAAATAGCGGCATTGCATAAATCGCTACGAGAGCTCTATCTGCACGGAGGTTTAGCCCCACCTTGCCGGAGTTTTAGCTCCACTCTGCCGCATTAGGGTACCAAAGCCTTTATAATGAATATGCACGGCAACTGAACTGCACCCCATTTGTTAGACAGTATGATATACTATCTAATAGATGGGATGATTTATTATGTCAGGAGGAAAACCAAACAAACGATACACACCGGAATTTAGTAACCGTCAAACCTCCCGCACCTCGATAGCGTATAATTAAGTTCGCAAAAGCAAATAGAAAATAAACAAGCCATTAGGGCTCCGGTAAAATGATAGTTGTCGAAAAAATCATCATGTAAAGGAGAGACCCTAATGGCTCGCAAAAAGAATACCACAAATCTGACAGAATTGCTACTGCAATGTGTGACGCAGCCGGATCCGATGCTGAGCATGCTGGAATGGCTGTGTACACACCTCATGGAGGCCGAGGTCGATCAGCAACTGGGCGCATAGCCTCGGCATTGAAAATCTATCCAGAAGCCAGGTCAGTGAGATGACAAAAGGACTGAATGAGCAGGTCGAGGAGTTCCGTAATCGCTCCCTTGCTGATACAGTATACCCGGCTCTCTGGGTGGATGCACTGTACGAAAAAGTTCGAGTAGATGGAAGAATTGTCAGCATGGCGATACTTCTCGTGTGCGGTGTGGGCGAAAATGGACATCGAGATATCATCGCTGTTGAACCTATGGCCGAAGAATCCAAGAGCTCCTATGGAGTGCTGTTTCAGAATTTGAAGGACCGTGGTCTGTCTCCAGCGCTTATCTCAGCCAGGAATCCATTGCGGCAACTCTGACCACCGCAGCCTAACTTCATTTTTTCAGGAGCCCTTTTTGCGAACATTACTTGACGCGGTCAAAATTTTCGTTTCAGGTATCAAAAAAAGCACCTTCACGTCGAGCATTTTTTTGATACCACTGCCTTTCCATACGACTTTCCATTTTCGGGGTCGCCTGCCCGGAGGTTTTCTAAGTGCTCGAAAAAGTATAAAAAACCGCTGATTTCTTACGAAATCAGCGGTTAAACATGGTTGCAGGGACAGGACTTGAACCTGCGGCCTCCGGGTTATGAGAAATCGGTGGTGGATTTTTGCGTAAAATAAGTTCTTATTTTCGCCATTTTAGCAGCATTTATGATGCTATTTCTTATTTAGGATTTCTATCCTCCCACACTCACACAAAATAATGAGTGTGAGTTGGGGTATTATTGGGGCTGGTTTTGAAGCAGCTGGTCGATTTGATTTTTGGCTTCCTGCATCTGTGCTTTGATGTTTTCTACCGCCTGCGTATCTGCCTGTACTTGCGCGATCCACTCGTCATCAATGATTGCATATTTAGGATACTCTTTCGCAAATCCACTGCTATTCTGCATCTGACAGGTTCCCGATGGAATGACATTCAATTCCTGTATTCCGCTTTCAGACAGCATATCCGGTGCAACCAGTACAACAACATCATTGCTCGGAATATAGGATTCGTCATCTACCAATGCACACGGTGCGGCAGAACTGGATCGGGAGCGAAAAATGCAGGAGGTTATGCTCACTATTAAGAAGATGGTGCCCATACGAACTATGAATTATCGGCGCATAGACCGCACGGTTGCAGGACATATTCGACCCATCCGTTACATCTGTACCCTCAGTCTGTGAGGGGGAACATCGTATAGGAGAAGGCGGCAGCGGGATGAATCTGCTGTGGCTGCAGATAAACTTTGCGCGCTTCCAAGCTGAGGAGTTTACACTGAATTTGGGATGGCCGCTATGCCCGTGTCAGCCTGCCCAGTGGAAACTTCAGCAGCACACACGCTTCTGTAACGGCTGTGTCGGCTGACAGAAGCGTGGAATGGGCTGGAACTTTAATCAGTTTTTGTGGATACAGTGGTCAAAACATCCATAGACTCCCTTGAGCCGCTGGCGGCTCAAGGGAGTTTTTTACGATAAATTCAGATTCCTCGATAAATCTCGGTTTGCCCTTGCATAAAGGAAAAAATAAATGTATAATTATTAGACACTTGATTGTGAGGAGTGCAGAGAAGAATGTCCATTGAAACGTCGAAAAAGAAAAAAGGCATCCAGATGCCCCACACGTACATTATTCTGTTTCTGATCGTGTTGGTTGTCTGCCTGCTGACCTACGTGATTCCTGCCGGCCAGTTTGAGCGCCAGGAGGATGCCAGCGGCCGTATGCTGATTGTACCGGGTACATACACTCAGGTGGAATCGTCACCGGTTTCACCGCTGGAAATCCCCATGGCTTTTGTGAGAACTCTGGGCAGCTCCAGCGTAAACGAGATCATCTTCTTTATTTTCATCATCGGCGGCGCCTTTGAGCTGATTATGCAGACAGGGATGATCACCGCCTTTTGTGCCAAGCTGGGCAAGATGTTTGCGGGAAAAGAAAAGCTGCTCATCCCCATCTTCATTACGGTCTTTGCCGTAGGCGGCTTCACCATGGGAATGTCTGTGGAGGTTCTGGTGTTTGTGCCTATTGGGATTGCAGTGGCCAAGGCAGTGGGCTATGATACCATCACAGGTACAGCCATGATCGCCATGGGCTCCATCGTGGGCTTTACGGCGGGCATCTATAATCCCTTTAATGTGGGTGTGGCTCAGTCCATCGCGGGTGTGACTCCCATGTTCTCCGGAGCCTGGTATCGCTGGATTATCCTGGTGGCGTTTATTGTTGTGACCAGCCTGTATATTATTCATTACGCGGAGAAGGTAAAGAAGAATCCCTCCAAGAACCTGATGGGGAACGAGGATTCCAACCTGGAGGATGTGGATGTATCTGCGATTGAAGTGACCGGACGGCACAAGCTGATCCTTCTGGCCGTTGTCATCGCGTTGGCCGTTTTGATTTACGGCGTGGCCTACTTGGGATGGTTTATCACCGAAATGGCTACTTTGTTTTTGGTGCTGGGTGTGGTATGCGGTATTCTGGCCGGGTTCAGCGGCAACAAGATCTGCGATCTGTATGTGCAGGGCATGGCCAATATCACCTTCGGTGCGCTGATTGTGGGAGTGGCCGGTACGATCAATACCGTTATGGTGGACGGCATGATCATTGATACCATTATCAATGCCTTGGCCAATGCGATTGTGGCACTGCCCAGCTCGGTAAAGATCATCGGTATGTTCCTGGTGCAGACCATCATCAACCTGCCCATCAACTCTGGTACGGGCCAGGCGGCAGCCACCATGCCGATCATGGCGCCTGTGGGCGATCTGGTGGGCCTGACCCGCCAGAGCACTGTGCTGGCCTTCCAGCTGGGTGACGGCCTGACCAATGCCATCTTCCCCACTTCGTCCACCATGCTGGGATTTTTGGCTGCGTCCAAGATTCCCTATTCCGTGTGGCTGAAGTACGTCATTAAGCTGGTGATTTTGCTCAGCCTGGTTTCTATGGCCTTCCTGACTTTGGCTGTGGTGATCGGTTACTGATCCGTTTAGAGCTGGCCGCCGCAACTGCATGGCGCGACGGCAGGATATTATAGATTTTAAAGATATGGGATGGGACATGCCATGGAAGAAATTCAGAAGCAAATTGCGAATATCGTTTCAGAGCTGATGCCGCAGCTGTGCGCGCTGAGCGACGAAATTTTTGATTACGCCGAGCCGGGCTATGAGGAGTACCGCTCCTCAGCTGCGCTGACAAAGTGGCTGCGAGCCCACGATTTTGAAGTAACCATTCCCTACGCCGGGCTGGATACGGCTTTTTGTGCCGTGTACCGCCACAAGGGAGGGCGGGCTGCCGGAGGGCGCGCAGTAGGATTTTTAGGGGAATATGATGCGCTGCGGGGCCAGGGACATGGCTGCGCCCACCATATGCAGACCCCTGCCATGATCGGCGCGGCAATGGCCCTGCGGGGAGTGCTGGAGTCTTCGGACCAGCCCTTTGAGATCCATGTGATCGGGACGCCCAGCGAGGAGTCGCTGGACGGAGGCAAAAACGAGATGGCCGCCCACGGCGGGTTTGACCATATTGATGTGGCCTTCATGGTGCACGGCAGCACATTGACCCAGCTGGAGACGCCCTCTCTGGCTCTGATCGAGATGGATGTGGAATTTCACGGCAAAACCGCCCACGCGGGTATTGCGCCTTATGCTGGGCGCAGCGCAGTGGATGCGGTGACCATGCTGCAGACAGGGCTTGGGCTCATGCGCAATCACCTCAAGGATTCCAGCCGGGTGAGCAATATTGTGCTGGCTGGGGGGACGGCAGTCAACTCCGTGCCCGATTTTGCCAAGGTTAAGGTAGAGATCCGCCACTCCTCCATGGCGTATCTGGAGAGCGTGGAGCAGTGGACCCGGGAGATTGCCCAGGCTGCTGCCATGGCTACCCAGACACAGGTACAAATTACCCCTGTGGCGCATATTTACAACACCACCATCAATGATGCCATGGGTGCGCTGCTGATGGAGTGTGCAGAAAAATTTGCGTGTGACGGAATTGCTCCGCCCCGGAAGGACTGCGGTTCTACCGATTTCGGCGCGGTGACCCACCGGCTGCCCAGCTGCTGCCTGCGGGTAAAGACCATCGAGACAGATGATCCTCCTCACACGGACGCATGGGTAAAGACCGGGAAAGAGGCGCGGGCTCATCAGGGCATCTATGACGGTGCTGTGTGCTGTGCACTGGCTGCCTTCCGCCTTGTGACGGATGAGGCTGCCTGGCAGGATGTGTACCAGTGTTTCCTTGCGCACCAAAAGGAGAATTGAGGAATGGAAGAACTCTCACGGGAATGCCTGATGGAGACACTGGATGTGTTTTCCGGGCTGAAGCGCATCGGCGGTTCGGAAGATGAGCACCGTGCCTGCGGCTATCTGATCAAGAAGCTGCAGGAATGGGGCATTCCATGCCGCGTGTATGAGTGTGACGGATATGTCTCCACTCCTATAGAAGCGTCAGTTACTGTAGAGGGGATGGATCAGACCTTTGAAGCCCTTCCCCGTTCCTTCTCCGCCCATTGTCCGGACGGAGTGACCGCCCCCTTGTTTTATGATGTCCATGCCCACGACCAGCTGAAGCCCAGACAGGAGCAGGATTGGTACGCGGGGGCGCGGGGCTGCATCGTGATTGGGGACAATTTTTATGAGGACTATGTTCAAAAGCTGCGGGGATACGGTGTAAAGGGCCTGATCCATCTGTGGACCAGCGAGGAGCCTGTGCTTCACTACGAGACGGTCAGCCCTGTGTGGGGCACCGCGGAGCCTGAAAACGGAAAAACCTATCCTGATTTTCCGGTGGTGGGCCTGAGAAGCTGTGACAGAGAATCCATACTGCCCTTGCTGACGCCTGGAGCCTGCAGCCGTACCGCGACGGTGCGCAGCGTACTACAGTGTGGATGTGTGCGTCTTCAGATCCCTGTAGCCGAGCTGGCCGGTGAAACGCCGGAGTATGTGCTGGTGGGCAGCCACTATGACTCCTGGGATTATGGTGTGACGGATAATGCCACCGGGAATGCCGCTGTGTTGGAACTGGCACGGGTACTGTCCCAGAAGCAGCTGCGGCGGGGTGTCAAAATCGCGTGGTGGCCGGCCCACTCCAACGGACGGTATGCCGGGAGCACTTGGTACTGCGATGAGCAGTTTGAGGACCTGGATGCCCGTTGTGTGGCGCTGGTCAACATGGACTCTCCCGGCTGTATGGGAGCGCAGGAGATCGGGTTTTCCACGTCCGGTGTGGCAGGGGATACCCTTGGGGATATCCTGCGTCGGTGCACCGGGCAGGCTGAGGTGGTGATCCGCCCGCTGGGGCGGGGATCAGACCTGTCATTTTTCGGGCCGCGCATTCCCATCCAGGTGTCCTTTGACTTTTATCAGGCGCCGCCCAACCGTGGCCGCTGGCACTGTGCAGGCAGCGGCGGAGGCTGGTGGTGGCATTCCGTGGAGGATACCATGGATAAGGTGGACCCCCAGCTTCTGATGAGGGATACACGGGTGCTGGTGGAGCTGGTAAAAGAGTTTGCCGATGAAGCGCATCTTCCCTTTGACGCGGCAGGGTGTCTGGCGCAAATGAGAGATACTGTGGCAGACATCCGGACCCATTGCGGCGATGACTTTGATTTCGCTCCTGTAGAACGGGCACTGGAGGAGCTGGACAAGGCCTGTGCCGGGCGTATCTGCTTTTCCAGTGACAGACAGGCGAAGGAGGCAGGAGGCCGGCTGACGAGACTGCTGTGCAGTGCCTGTGATGAATATCACTTTGACAACACATTTGCAGTGGGCCTGCTGCCCGGTCTGCAGCTGGTCAGGGGCAAGCACCGCAACGACCTGCCACCTCAGGAATTTTTGTATTGGCGGACAGCCTTCCGCCGGCAGGTGAACCGCTTTGTATCTGAGTGCACAAGCATTGTCCAAGCACTGAACAGCGACGCGGACAGTGTGGTATGATAGAGAAAAGGGATATGGATTATGCAGACCAATATCAAAGAGTATGACGAATCGTTTGATCTTACCCAGGCACTCCAAAAGAAGGGCACCAAGGAATATGGTTTTATTCATTTGGCCCAGCGGGCCAACGGTTCATGGGTGAATATTCCCATTATGCTGGCGGTGGGCGCCCAGGACGGTCCCACGTTGGTGGTGGATGCCTGCAACCACGGCGACGAGTATGAGGGTACTGAGGGAATTATCAAGACCTTTGAGGGGCTGGATGTATCCAAGATGAAGGGAAGCTTCATTGGAATCCCTGCCCTGAATGCAGAGGCCTTTGCCGAAATGAAGCGCTATAATACCCTGGACTTTGTGCCCCAGGATCTGAATCGCATCTATCCGGGCGGAACCGGCCCCATGACGGCTTATGTGTGCAGCTGGTACTGTGAGAACATCATCAAGAAGGCTGACGCGGTGATCTGCATCCACGGCGGCGGCAACAGCGAGTATCTGGAGCCTGTTGTGCTGTACTGCGGAGAGGAGTCTCCTGTGGCGTATAAGTCCCGTGAAATGGCCCAGTGCTTTGGCTTTAAGGTCTTGTGGAAGAACACCCGCTACGCGGAGAACAGCGGAATTGAGGATGAGTATGCCTATCAGATGGGCATTCCCTGCATTACACCCGAGATCGGCGGACAGTGCACCCGCATGTATCAGCGGGATGAGCACAAGCAGATGTTGGAGACCGGAATTCGCAATGTGATGACCCTGCTGGGGATTCTGGAGGGCAGCGTGCCCGCCAATGAGGGCGTACACCACTATGACATTGATTATATCTATAACCGCAACGGCGGGATTCATGTGCCTGTGAAGAAGGCAATGGATTCTGTGCGTAAGGGCGACACGCTTTCCATCATTACGAACCTGTTCGGAGAGGAAGTGGATCGGGTCATTGCTCCCTTTGACGGTGTGGTCATCGGGTACTGGACATATTCTGTCTGTCCTCCTCATGGCTGGGTATACATGGTTGGCAAGCCTGTGGATGGGGAGTAAAGCGCCCAGATCCATGCATCCTGCAAATCGAAGTGCCAGTTGAGTATCCTAGATACGAACAGGGCAGAAGCAGAGTGGGCTGTACATGGCCTGCAGAAATGAAAAAAGGGCACCCTTTTGGATGCCCCAGTCTGTCGAAAAAGTCCAGCGAAAGCTGGGCTTTTTCGTTTGTAAACGGGAAAAATGAGTGGTGAGGGATGCTGAAACGGGGAAAAATGGGGCACAATGACCGGGTGTCTGGACATGCTGACAGCCAGCTTAGCTGGTGGTTTTGACTTGAGCTTATGCAATCAACAGCTTCTTATTGTTGGATAGACAACTTGATTTTCTGATAGGTGTTCCAATCAATGAGGTTTTGTTTGCGAAGGACCTCATTGAAGTAATCAAACCAGATTCGTTTCGTCAAAGCCTCGCGGCTTGGTTTTCTCATACGCAGGCCTCCTTTGCTACAGTATGCCTGATCTTTTTGGCGGTCATACCTGGCATGATGATAAAAAATGAATCTGCTCATTTTCCAAGGAGCAGGGCCTGTGCGAGGGTAATTGGGCCCCTTTTGGTGATCGACTGCACTGAGATTGTTCCGTAGGGTAAGGTTGTATCTCATATACCGCTCTTGTTGCTTTGTGGATGGCGATGGAACATATATTCCAGATCTGGCTCTTTTGTGGACAGGATTCCCGCTTGTAATCTCTGGTTGCTTAACATATGCCAAAGCGACGAGCAAACGGGGAGGGAAATATCCGCAAACGAAAGGACGGACGCTGGGAGGGTCGGTACACAGTCGGTCACGATCCAGAAACAGGAAAGGCCATCATTAAAAACGTCCTTGGAAAGACGCAAGCGGAAGTCAAGGAAAAGCTGAAGAAAGCCATCGAGGAAAATGTGGGCATCGACTACGGACGGGCCAAGACCTACACCGTGGGTAACTGGTTAGAAGTGTGGTATGAGAACTATGCCAAAATCAAAATGCGCCCATCCACCTACCTGACCTATCATGGCTACATCGAAAACCACATCAAGCCGCAGCTCGGCAAGATCCCGTTGAATGATCTGACGACGCTGCATCTGCAACAGTTCTACAAGAAATTGTTGGCAGAAGGGCGGGTAGAGCGAATCGAAGCACAGAAGCAGCCCAAGGGACTGAGCGCCAAAACAGTGCGCAACATCCATCAAATCATTTCCTCTGCCCTGAAGCTGGCAGTCGAGCAGCGGCTGATCGCCCACAATCCGGCAGACGGCTGTGCACTGCCGAAGGCGGAGCGCAAATCAGATTTGATCTTATCATCAATTCCGTTGATAGAATCTATATTTGTAGCTTTAGAAATCCAGCCTTTTGATTTCAGATATTCATAGATTTTCTTTTTAGTGACTTTGCCTTTTTGCTTGGAAACAGGGTGTATGAACATATCTTTAATCAACTGCTTTTTATGCTCTGTAGAAAGCGGTTGACCATCAATTTTTAATGGATTTAATTCGTTGAGCAACATATACTCGCTATATAGTAAAGAATCCTTAGGCAGAACAGGGTCACCTGTGTAAGTACAGCGACCGATTAAATTGACGAGAAATGCTTCAGCTGAATGATCAAGATCAATCAGTTGATTAAAGTTCCACGGATAAATTTTTTCTTTGCTATCAGTGTTAGAACGAACAGCCCAGTGATGTGCTGCTTTATCATTTAGTGGACCGACATAATACGGAACACGGAATTCAAATGTTTTTCTAATCTTCTCAGCGGGAGTGTAACCATCGCATTGCTGTTGTGCTAGAAATGGTAAATATAAAGAAGCGTTTTTCAATATTGCATCTAGTTCGCGCAGTTGAAGCTGATAGGGGATAACTCCATTTTCAGAGCTTCGCAAACGCGGCAGAAAAGAACCATCAACGATTTTTTGATATATAGTTGCAATGACAGGGGATTTGGATTCCGCCATTTCAGGCAAAGACTTTTTTAGGAATTTGCAAAAAGCCTCCTGTGAGCAAGTGTAATCGCCGCTTTTATGATGATATTGGCTATAGGCAGCATAATTATCAAGCTTGTCCTCTTTGTCACAAAAAATAGAGTTATATCGTTCAATGCAGTGCGCCTTAATATAATCTTTAAGTGCTCTTAAGTCAATGTTATTTTGCTTATATACAGCAATTTTGGCATCGCAAAGGTATCTGTGCGTACCGATAATTTCCGCAAAGCGTGCGGCATCGTATACATCTTTGGCAGCAGTAACTACGGATATATGATCATCTAATACCTCACAAAGTTCATTGTAATTTGCATCAAGATCATTTTGCAGCGTAATTTTCTTGGCATCTTTAAATCGGTCATCACCGAACAGATTGGAGAGTGCAACAGACCTTCCTGCCAGCAATTCAGAAATGTAAAAGGGAGAAATTCCGGCTTCATTTTTGCTGGGCTTCTTTAGACCTTCGGTAAGTAAAGCTGCCTTTTCCGTAACTCGCATATTAGGAGTTTTCAAAATGTTTAGATAATTATCCATATTGTGCGGAACAAAATCCAATCCGTATGCATCTGATAAAAGAGTACAAAAATCATCGAACTTATCCCTTAAAGATGAGTCATTGTCCGATGTTTCCGATATTTCGTAGAGGAAATGTCCCCGTGATTTCATCAAATGATGTAGTGCAAGATAGACAAGACGGACATCATGCGAATCTGTGGAATGTGCTAATTCACTGCGAAGATGATATGTGGTTGGATACTGGGCGTGATAATCGCAGTCATTAAAATTGGAATCGGAGAATAGAGAATATTTAGAATTTATACTTTTATCTTCCTGCCATAAATCACTCTCATGCATACGGGCTAAAAATTGAGGATCCTTTTCATTTAATGCAGGAGCAAAGAGCATTTCTAAAATATCAAGACGTTGTTTTCTGCGCTGCAAGCGACGCCTTGCAGCACGATGAGTACGGCGCTCTGCAGCAGTTGATGCATCGGGGGAACAGACGAACACCCCACATGGCTTTTCCTTTAGTTTTTAGAACATGATACATTGTATCCGTGACGGCCCAGCCGACAGAACTGCTGCCGGCATCTATTCCGAGATAATAAGGAATCTGTGTTTTTTCTTTCATTTTCTTTATCTCCCTGATTGACAAATTGATGATTGGGGTGGATAATAATAGTGTACCAATGATTTACTACCATTAGGTATTACACTACAAGTTCAAATAAGCTTTTAGCGCAAGCGCCGTGTATGCGGCTCCATAGTGTGTGGAACAAGAGATCTCTTAGGAGATCTCTTTGTATTTTGTCCAATTATTTTGCGACAATTTAACTTTTATTGGTTTAATATTACCACAATGGGCATCGAATAGCAATGTTTTACAATGTGTATAAACTACAAAATATAAAAGACTGACTGATACCACATAAGTATATCAGTCAGTCTTTTTGTTTTCTTCATCAAAACGGCGGCGGAATATGCGAATGATGCGCAGTATGTCCTTCTGCTCGTCCAAAGTCATGGAGGACAACTGTGCGTCGATTTTCCGTTTGATCTCATTGGTTTCCGGTTGTTTCTGCGGGACTTCCTCGACCGAGCCGATCAGTTCATAAAACGATATGTCCAACGCAGTGGCGATACGGTTCAGCGTTTCAATCGTCGGATTGCGCAGACCGCGTTCGATTTGTCCCAAGTGTGCAGCGTTCAGATCGGCTTTGAAAGATAATTCTTCCAAGCTGATGCCCTGTGCGTTGCGGAAAGTCCGGATTCGTTTGCCGATTGCAGCCGAAATATCAGTCATTGGCAACACCTCTCATACCATCATAGAGGTAGTTGTTCCAATCGGCAAATTGATATATACACTGGTAAATAGTGATTGTTATATCATTTACAAATGAGGCTGGAAATGATATACTGTGCATAAGAAAGCAAAGGGGAGGGGATCGCGTGAAGTGTCCAAAGTGCGGTTCGGAAAATACGCAGTATGTGGCTGTTCATCATTCTGGCAGCAGCGGATCGTTTACAGATGCCTGCTGCGGTATGATGATTTTCGGGCCGATCGGCATATTGTGCGGCCTGTGCGGAGCAAGTCCGGGATTTACCGATGATTACTGGGTGTGCCATTCCTGCGGTAAAAAGTTTCAAGCGGGGACTGCGAAAGCAGCGGAAAAGGCTCGGCAGGAGAAAATTCAACAAGAACTTAATGCAAAAGCCAGGCGAAAAGCATTGCTGTCGGCAGCGAATCCAGTAATACTCCAGAATATCGACAACGAAGTGATAGAAGCTGAAAACCGCTATAAGGCTTTGAAAGCTCGCCTGAAAGCGGATAAGCAGGCATTTTTGCAAGAGTACCCGGCGTGTAAGGTACAGAATACATTCCGGATGATTGGGAGAGGAATCATCATTGCATTGATGGGCTTTATAGCATTTCTGGCTATTGATATGGACGAACTGATTACGATAATTATCTGGTTTCTTGCTGCAATGGTGATTGGAGTAATGTGCATGATGCCGCCGTATTACATAAAGCTATCACCAGCCTTAACCGAGTTAAACGAAGCAGTCGAAAATGCAAAGAAATATAAAGAGTATTTAGATAGACTGAAAAAGGCTCGTGATGAAGAAAACGGTGTATGAATGGCTGATGGCAGTCGGCCATCGAGCAGGCTGTCATCAACGCGCAGATAGGAGCTTTTACTGGAAAGGCAGGAAGTTTCCGCTGTGTGCCCGTTGTACAGGTGTTCTGGTTGGATATATTCTCGCTGTGCCAGCGTATACGGTTTGCAGAAAGAACGTGAGCGTGTATGCCGTTTGCTGTATCCCACTGGTGATAGACGGTTTAACTCAGCTATGGGAGTGGCAGGTGTCTACCAATCGAAGAAGATTTGCAACAGGCGTTTTAGCGGGATATGGTATCTGCTCTATGGCGATAACGTTGCTGTTATTCGTAAAAAATTTAATGCTAAGGAGTTGGTAAAAGATGTTCTGTCCAAATTGCGGTACGGAAATTAAGGAGAAGAAAACATTTTGTCCGAAATGCGGCTCTCCGCTGGGCGTAGAGGCAGTTCAAGAGGACACAAAGACGGTGGAAGCTGCTGCAAGCACAGAAAACGTTCATGAGAATGTAATACCACCACAGGGAGCGCCAGTACCATCGAAAAAGGGCGGTAAAAAGAAGTTTATCATCGGCGGTATTGTGGCGGTTGTACTGATTTTGATTGCAGTGATGATTGGTACGTCTGGTGGTAATACAGGCTCGACCAGCACGGACACTTATATCGAAACCGTACAAAATGGCTATCTCGGCGAATTTACCGATATGACGGTGCAGGAATTGCTCAGCAGCTACTATGAAGATCAGCTGGGTTGCACAGCCGAGTGGGACGGCGGAGAGAACGATGATGGTCAGCAGATTGTTGAAGTAAAATATACAGATGAAACTGTGGGCGACACAACGATTCAGTTCAAAATGCTGGACGAGCAGGTGTTCAAAATTTCTGCTTTTCATGATCCCAATACAGAGATTGAAAAGGCAAGCGACCTTGCGGCAGAGTTAAACAGTCTATACTTTATGGCTTACACCACAAAGCATGAAACAGAACTCGACAGCGCAGAGAAGATGAAAGCCTTTATTGATGAGCTGGATCAAATCTCCGGTTCTGCGGTATTGTATGGCGCAGCGGCAAACTATACAGGTGATCGCGCACAGCTTTGTACACTGTTTGGTGAGGACGCATTGGAAACCTCGGTTCCGTGGGTACTGGATGCGTATGGCTATCTGGATATGAACGACTATGCACAGCAGGACACTGCTGATACGACAGCAGTAGAACTGGCATCGACTGCGGATATCTCATCGGCTGATTATATTTTCCCGAGTGACCGCCAGTATATCACTGAGTCCGATATGGCAGGCTGGGATCAAAAGACGGCTCTGCTGGCCCGCAACGAGATTTTTGCTCGTCACGGCTATGTATTCCAGACGCAGGAAATCCAGAATTACTTTGCGGCTAAATCGTGGTATACGCCAAATTCGTCCTATGATGGAAGCGATTTGAGTGATGTAGAAAAGGCGAATGTCGATACTATTTCTGCATATGAGCAGAAGATGGGCTGGGCCGAGCAGGATGTTTCGCCGACAAAGTTGGCGCAGGGTGCGGTCAGCAGCTATGTGGAGAGCCAAGGCGATTACTGTACCGGTTTCGACTATGTTAGACCATATGCAGAAAACGAATATCTGGTTTGTGCAAAGATTGGCGAGTATGAATGGGAAGCCGAATATATTGTAGAGGTCAACGGCTCTGACGCATGGGTAATCGGCCGTCTGGACGGCGGTGTGTTTAGACCGGTATAAAAGCCAAAAGCCCGAGCGGGAAACC
>OLRG01001190.1_pt1 | contig 21858 bp, 17 predicted proteins | sample 1672331 | NCBI WGS metagenome assembly OLRG01 (sample SAMEA3136672, study PRJEB25190) | human gut metagenome
TGTTTTTGAAAATATGGAGGCCTATAAGGCTAGATTGAAGTTTAAAGCTGATTTGATGAAACAAAGAGCAGGGCAAAATGATGTTATGCTTGCTCAGCAGTTTGATATAATCAGAAAGAACAAAAAATAGTATTGTGTATGATAAATTGGTAGAAAGGAAAAGGTAACTGACCATGAAAAGAAAGTTGATTATTGGTTTACAGGCTATAGCCGTTACAGTTGTTGCTGTTGTTGGTACTGCTTTTGCAGCTGATGCAGGTTCTGCTAGTGACCCAGTTGCGTCAAAGAGTTATGTTGATGACAAGATAAATCAGGTTATAAATATGATAAATACTGGTAGTGCTACTACTGAGGCATCAGGTTCATCTTATGTGCCTGTTTCAGTTCCTGTTGGCAAGGTTCTCTATGGTGCAGAGGGTAGTGAAATTATACTCCGTTCTGGTAAGGGTACTATTTACACAGCTGGTGTAGACGGTGTTGTTGATGCTACAACTGGTGCAAACTTAAAAACTGGTGCAACAGCAGTAGCTAATCATATTCTTATTGTTCCTAGAGCCGATGGCAGAGGTGTTAATGTTTCAGAGGCTGCTTGGTTCTTAGTTAAGGGCGGTTACAGCATTAAGTAATTAGTCGAGAGGTGTATTATGAGTATTTGCAAAATTTTAGGTGTTCCGTTTCAGAATATAACACCAGGAGATGCTGAAGAAAGAATTGTAAAGTTTCTTCATCAGAGTGGAAAAGCTATGGTGTTTACACCTAATCCAGAAATGGTAATGGCGGCTCAAAAAGACGAAGAATTTATGAGAATTTTAAATGAGTCAGCTATGAACATTCCTGATGGTATAGGTATTATTTACGGTTCAAAATTTACAAATAACCCAATAAAATCAAGAGTAGCAGGTTATGACTGTGTTCAAGGTGTTTTTGAACTTATTAAGGACACAGACAAGACAGTTTATTTCTTTGGCGGTGCTCCGGAAATTGCTGAAAGAGCAAAAGAAGCTATGGAGAAAAAACACTATGGACTTAAAGTTGTAGGCGTGGCTGACGGTTATTTTGATGCTGAAAAAGAACAAATGATTATAGCCGATATAAACGAGAAAAAGCCGGATTTACTTTTAGTTGGTATAGGATTTCCTAAGCAGGAAAAATGGATATATAACAACATTAAAAACCTTAATGTAAAGGTTGCTATTGGTGTAGGTGGTAGTTTTGATGTTATGAGTGGTAATGTAAAGAGAGCTCCTAAGATATTTATTAAATTAGGTCTTGAATGGTTCTATAGACTTATAACACAGCCAACAAGAATAGGCAGAATGATGGTTTTACCTCTTTTTATGTTAGTTGTTATTAAAAATAAAATATTGGGTAAATAGTAAATAGCCTCCTTTGGTTTCAATGGAGGCTATTGCTTTATGTACAAATATGATTTTGTAACTATTAAATAGTAATTGTTTTAAATTTATGAATATGTTAAAATAAAAGAAAAGATAATTTATGTAAAGGAGAATGGATATGAAGAAATTTATTGTTGCTTTGACAACCATTGGACTTATTTCTGCTATGAGTGTTGCTACTTTTGCTGATAATTTTGCTAATTTTAACGATGCACAGCCAATGCAGAATTTTACATCAGATATTAATAAACTCTACACTTCAAATTTGAATAAAGTTTCATCTAATGGTGTAAACGATTTAGATATTAAAGACGGTTATTTTTCTTGTTATAATGGATATGTATATTATTTGGATAATTCAAAAAGTGGATATACAGACCTTAGAAGAATGAAAGCTGATAAAACAGGGGATATTCTTATACACAGAATTGTAACAGGGGAGAGCTATACTCTTAGTTCTTATATTTTAGGCGATAGCAATCTTTACTATACAATTTACAATATTAAAACTCAGCAACACAGTTTCAGAAAAGTTGATTTAGTTACTAAAAAGGATAGCTTAATTTATTCTTCTGATACCGCTATGTTAGAGGTGTTAGCATCTCAAAATGGTTATGCTTATGTGTGTGAAACTTCTTTTGATGAAAACAATGATATTCACAGATTAATATATAAAGTAAATGTAAATAAAGGCACAGACAAATATGTTGTTGTAACAACTAAGACAAATGTAAATTACTTATGTGCAAGAATAACAGGAGATACTCTCTACATAAAGAAAGTAGATTTTTCAAATGCTGATGTAGAGGATTATCCAGAGTCTGTATTGTTAATTGATTTGAAAAAAAGCAAAATTGTAAAAGAAATAAATCTTGGTACTCACAATGTTGTGGATATTAAAAATGGAAAAGCTATAGCTCAAGATGGTGGAAAAATTACTTCTATAGACTTAACATCTGGGGAAGAAAAACAGCTTTTAAATTTAGATACTAACAAAGTTCAAATGCAATATTTAGGTTTTTATAACGGCAAATTGTACTATGTAACTTATAATTTAAGCACTTATGAAAATAAGGTATCTTATAAAAATATAGGTACAGGGGAAATGAAAGACCTTACAAGTTGGGTAGAACAGAGAGTAGAATAATATAAACACCTCCTATTTTTAGGAGGTGTTTATGCTATAAGTGTTGTAAATGGTCGAAATTTAAGCAAAAATGGATTTCATAGATAAATGGTAGGTTGATTTATATAAATTGAAAATATAGGGCATAAAGCCTATATATATGGGAAATAAAAAGTGATAGCAAATTTATGCTATCACTTTTTATAGTAAATCGGAAAAATATAATATTAATTTAATTAACCAATGATATAAACCTTAACATTTTTGTGGCCAAAACCAGATGATAAAGCAGCTGAATGTGTACCGTAGCAAAGGTCAATTCTGTTACCCTTAATTGCTCCACCTGTATCGGCAGCAATACAGTAACCGTAACCTTCAACATAAAGCTTAGTACCTAAAGGAATAACTCTTGTATCTACAGCAGCTACACCATAACCAGCCTTCATACCAGATGCTGTATAACCATTTGAGTATGAACCACAGCACTTAGAACATGGGCAATAAGCAGTGGCATTAAGTGTCATAGCCTTCTTATACTTAACAGAAAGACCTGGAATAGTGTTTGTAGTAGTTGTTGCAGCAGGCTTAACTACAGGAGCAGGCTTAGCCTTAGTACCTACATTAATAACTTCTGTAACAGGTTCCTTAGTAACCTTTGTAACAGAATCAGTTGATGTAACCTGGTCGCCAACATACTTTGTAGTAGTAGTAGTAGTCTTAACGCCGTCAACACCAGCAGTAACTACTTTCTTTTCGCCAACATAAAGGCTGTCAGTTTTAACTTCCTTTGTTTCGTAAGGAATAGCTTCGTAAGTATCAACTGAAACTTCTCTTATAGTTGAAAGCTGAATGTACATACCCTCTGAAAGAGGTGTAGAAGCTGTCTGGCTTGCAAGAGTGTACTTTTCAGTAGTGTTTTCTTTCTGATATTCTGCAAGGAAAGCACCTAAATTTGAAGCAGAAGTAGTTGATGACTGTGCCTTACCACCGTCAACAGAAACAATAACAGTCTTAGGCTGAGCAACAACGATTTCCTTTGAATCTGCTACAGAGTTGTTAAGGTCAACGCTTACATCTGTTGAGTCAGTTACTACGATATTGTTACTAGCAAGAAGGTCACCAACTGTTGAGCTCTTGTCAGCATTAAAATATTGAACATTACCGTCTACAATAACCTTAACTGTATCTGAACCAGCATTAGAAACTTCAGCAGCAGATACAATAACATTTGATGAAATCATAGTTGCAAAAACAACGGCCATTGCCGATACGGTCTTAGTAAATTTCTTTGTCATAATAATCCTCCTTAGGGGCTTAATAATTTTGTAATATTTAGAGTTAAATGTTACAAAGTTTGACTTGAAAAATCTATTGAAATTAAAAGTCGACAAGCCTCATACATAAGTTTTTGACAGTTTTAAGTCGTTCAGAGTCGAATTTTACGAAAAATAGGCATAAAAAATCAGGTTAACCGGCAAATCGGTAAACTAACCCTGAACAATTACAAGGACTATCTTAACACATCTGTAACAATTATGCAACAACTTTTTTTCAACAAAAAACTTCGAGGGCATTTTCCTTTGTTTTTTGGGCTACTATTTGTGGAGAAAGTTGTTTAATTTGTGCAATTTTCTCTACAATATACTTCAGATTTTGTGAATTGTTTCTAGTTCCCCTTAAAGGTGTTGGAGATAAATATGGTGAATCTGTTTCCACTAAAATTTTGTCAATTGGGACATTTTCAACGACCTCAACTAGCTTTTTTGCATTCTTAAATGTAACAACTCCACCTACAGAAATATAAAATCCCATTTTTATATATTCCTGTGCAAGCTCCTTACTGCCGGAAAATGCGTGGATAAGTCCCTTGCGAACTCTACTGGCTTTTATTATGTCAAAAGTATCCTGTGCAGCATCTCTTGAATGGACAACAACTGGCATATTTAAGTCAGCTGTTAAATCCAACTGTCTTTTAAACCAGTACTGCTGTTTTTCTTTTGATGGACCGTCATCATAGTGATAGTCAAGGCCTATTTCTCCTATAGCTACAACCTTTGGATTTTCAGCATATTTTGCAAGAGTTTTTATGTCTTCTTCTGTCATATTCTCAACTTCTGAGGGATGAACACCTACATTTGCATATATGAAATTGTATTTTTCAGCTAATGCCATAGCCTTTTTAGCACTTTCCATAGAGTCACAAGAATTTATAATAAAATCAACTCCGTTTTGGTGCATTTCTTCTATTAATTGATGTCTGTCGTCATCGTATTGAACATCGTCAAAATGGGCATGAGAATCAAAGTACATTTTTGTATTTCCTTTCCTATTTTTAAACAAATTAAATTAGTTTCTTCTATATTAATATAAAAATAAATAGGTAAAATAACAGGTGTCCTAAAAAGAACACCTGTTAATAAAATTTATTTGAATTTTATTAGTTTACTTCAGCACCGTCGCCAATGTTTCCGTCAACTGTAAGTACGCCTAAGTTGCCGTTTTCGTCTTCAGCAGCAAGTATCATACCTTCACTTACAATCTTACCCTTCATCATCTTTCTAGGTGGAAGATTTGTTACTACAACAACCTTTTTGCCTACCATATCTTCTGGAGAGTACCATTTAGCAATACCAGAGGCAATAGTCCTTGTTTCAGAGCCAATCTGAACTGTAGATTTAAGGAGCTTAGAAGAACCCTCAACCTTTTCACAAGCAAGGATTTTACCAATCTTCATATTAACCTTACAGAAGTCATCAATATCAATATATTCTGGTTCTTCTGCTGGCTTTTCTTCTTCCTTAGGCTGTTCAAGTTTAGCTTCGATTTTTTCAAGAGTCTCCTTTGCATCAAGTCTAGCAAAGAGAATTTCTGGCTTTTCAACAACCTTTGTACCAGACTTATACATACCGAAAATGTCAAGGCTATCCATTGGACGCTTCTGAGCGTTAAGCTGTGCAAGAACCTTTGCTGAAGTTTCAGGCATAAATGGTTCAAGAAGATTAGCACCAATAGAAATACCTTCAACTAAGTTGTAAAGAACTGTAGCAAGTCTTTCTTTCTTAGTTTCGTCTTTAGCAAGTACCCAAGGCTCTGTTTCGTCAACATACTTGTTACATCTTTTGAAAAGGGCAAATATTTCAGTAATAGCATCAGCTACTCTTAATTTATCCATCTTTTCAATAACTCTGTTGCGAGTAGTTGTAACAACATTGATTAAATCTTCATCAACAGGGTATGAACAACCAGGGTTAGTTACAACACCGTTGAAATACTTATTACTCATTGAAACAGTTCTGTTTACAAGGTTACCAAGAACATTTGCAAGGTCAGAATTCATTCTTTCAATCATTAATTCCCAAGTGATAACACCATCGTTTTCAAATGGCATTTCGTGGAGAACAAAGTATCTAACAGCATCTACACCGAAGAAATCTACTAAATCGTCAGCATAAATTACATTACCCTTAGACTTACTCATTTTGCCATCGCCTCTTAAAAGCCATGGATGACCAAATACCTGCTTAGGTAATGGAAGGTCAAGTGCCATAAGGATAATAGGCCAGTAAATAGTATGGAAACGAATAATATCCTTACCGATAAGGTGAAGGTCTGCTGGCCACATTTTGTTAAACAAGTCAGAGTTGTTGCCGTCACAATCGTAACCAATACCAGTAATGTAGTTTGTAAGGGCATCAAGCCATACATATACAACATGCTTATCATCAAAATCAACTGGAATACCCCACTTGAATGATGTTCTTGATACACATAAATCCTGAAGACCTGGAAGAAGGAAGTTATTCATCATTTCGTTCTTTCTTGAAACAGGCTGTATAAATTCAGGGTGGTTGTTAATGTGTTCAATAAGTCTGTCAGCGTATTTACTTAACTTAAGGAAGTATGCTTCTTCCTTAGCAGGCTTAACTTCTCTACCACAATCAGGACATTTACCGTCTACAAGCTGAGATTCTGTCCAGAAAGATTCACAAGGTGTACAATAAAGACCTTCGTATTCGCCTTTGTAAATATCGCCTTTTTCGTAAAGCTTCTTAAATATTTTCTGAACCTGCTTTTCGTGGTCTACATCAGTTGTTCTAATGAACTTATCATAAGATGTATTCATTAAATCCCAAATTCTCTTTATTTCAGTAGAAACATTATCAACGAACTGCTTAGGTGTAATGCCGGCAGCTTTTGCCTTTTCTTCAATCTTCATACCATGTTCATCAGTACCAGTTTGGAAGAAAACATCGTAACCCATCTGTCTTTTAAATCTTGCAATACTATCAGCAAGAACGATTTCATATGTGTTACCAATATGAGGCTTACCAGAAGTGTAGGCAATAGCCGTAGTCATATAAAATTTTTCTTTACTCAATTAAACTACCTCCAAAAAAATCATTAATTTGATTATATAACAAATAAAGTAAAATTGCAATTTTTATTGTAATAGTTTAGCAAATTTACTTTATTATTCCCGATAATTGTGCTAGAATATACCTACTTTAGATTTTGGAGGGTTGTATATGTATAAATTAGTTGCTACTGATTGCGATGGTACATTTATAGATTCAAAAGGTTGGTTGCCAGAGGAAAACAAAATTGCTTTCCAGAGATTACACCAAAAGGGTATTCCTGTTGTACTTGTAACAGGAAGAAACGACTTTCTTACAAAGGATTATGTAGACGAGCTAGGTTTCCAATGTCCTGTAATTGGTGGTAATGGGGCTACTCTTGGCAACATATATACAGGGGAGAGAAAGTATGTAAATGCTATGACAAAAGATGAAATGAATGGTGTGTTTGATATATGCGACAAGTTTAAAGTGCCTTGCAAGGTGTTTACTACTGAAAAATGCTATACAAACGATATAGATCTAAAAAATGGTGGTATAAAACTTATAACAGTTAAATATACAAAGCCTATAAAGACTACTATTGAAAATGTATTGGAAACAGATATAAGAAAAACTGCTGATTTCAAAAATGTAATAAAAGTTGTTGTAATAGAGGATAACATCGAATTTCTTACAGAAATAAAAGATGCTATAAATGAAAAAGTGAAAACTGTTACAGCTATACAGTCTAACTGGAATTGTATTGATATAGTAAAAAAAGGTGTTTCAAAAGGTGCAGCACTTTTGAAATATGGTGAAATGTTAGGCATAAAGCCGGAAGATATTATTGCTTTTGGAGATAGTGAAAATGATGTATCTATGATAAAGGCTGTAGGTGGTGGATATGCTATAGGCAATGCTGACCAATGTGTAAAAGATGTTGCAAAGTATATTGCTGATACAAATGACAACTGTGGCGTAGCCAAAGTTTTGGACAAGGAATTTAATTTAGGAATATATTAATTTGTGACAGGGCGATTACTGATGAGTAGTCGCTTTTTTGTTCTGACCTACAAAATAAAAAGTAAATAATAAATTTCATAGTAACTTGTAATAAGAGTGTACAGCCAGTATAATTTAAAACACTAAAATACAAGGAGGAGAAAATGGAGTTATCGGTTATTGGTACTTTTTTAGGATATGTTGTAGTCAGTTCTTTTACACCGGGACCTGGTAACTTGCTGGCACTTAACAATGCTACCAGCTACGGATTAAAGAAAAGCAGAAATATAATTTTGGGTATTTGTTGTGGCTATGGAATAGTTCATTTTCTATGCACATTGGCTTTATATATTGTAAATAGACATATTTCGTCTGTTCTTTTTATGCTAAAATATATTGGTGGAGCTTATATATGTTTTTTAGCTTTACATATAATGTTAAGTAAAAAATCAGAAGATGTTAGTGTGAAAAGCCCCTCTTTTAAAAGCGGTTGTTTGTTACAGCTTGTAAATGTGAAAATTTATTTTTATATTATAACCCTAATAACCACATATTTTATACCAAATTTTCCTACAATAACTGGACTTACATTAGCAGGAATAGGTGTAGTTGCTGTAGGCTGTTCTTTAGTAGGTGCAGGCTTGAAAAACTTTTTTAATAAATATTATAGAATAATAAATGTGGTTATGGGTGTATTTTTGCTTTACTGTGCTTGGGATATAATAAGGAGTAATTAATATGTACAAACCTAAATTGGAAAAAGATATAAGATGTCCTTTGGAATATGGTCTTGATGTTTTTGGTGGCAAATGGAAATCCAGAATAATTTGTGTTTTTGCTGATAAAAAAGTTCTTCGATACAGTTCTTGAAGAAAAGAAAGGATAAACATAACAGATGCAGTTCTTGACTCAGCTTTAAAGGAGCTTATTTCTGATGGTATTATTGATAGACACCAGTATGATGAAATACCACCTAGAGTTGAGTATTCTCTTACAGAAAAGGGCAAATCAGTTGTGCCTATTTTACAGGATATTTGCAAGTGGTCAGGAGCTTATTATAAAGAGGATAGTGAAAACACATTACTTCAATGTCAAAAGTGTGACTATAAATAGGAGAAAAATATGAATATTGAATATACAACAGAAAAGAAGTTTACAAAAGAGGATATACAGGAATTGTTTTTATCAGTAGGTTGGGTTTCAGGTCAATATCCTAACAGACTTTATAAAGCACTTATGGGTTCGTCTACAGTTTTAACTGCGTGGAATGGAGAACACCTTGCCGGACTTGTAAGAGTTATTGATGATAGTGAGCTTGTGGCATTTATGCACTATGTTTTGGTTAATCCAAAGTATCAGGGAAATGGTATTGCCGGAAAAATGGTAGAAATGATAAAGGAAAAATATAAGGATTTTCTTTATATTGAAGTTATGCCAGATGAAAGCAAAAATGCTACTTTCTATGAAAAACATGGATTTAAAATTATGGCAGACGGAGTGCCAATGCAGATTTGCAACTTCAATGGTAAAAAATAAAGGGACAGCTTTGCTGTCCCTTTATTATATGTAAATATATTTTACTGCTGTTCCGTAGTAGTTTCTGTTGTTTCAGTAGTGGTTTCTACTGTGTTATTGTCAGTGTAATTTTTAAGGGTAATAACATCAAGCATATCAATGTTACCATCGCCATTAAAATCAGCATTTTCAAAAGAAATATCACTTGAAAGATTTACTCCCATAACATACTTTAAAAGAAGAGCAACATCTTTGTTATCAACAGAATTATCCTTGTTTATATCATAATTGTCTGAATTTAATCTTTCATAAAATTCAATCATAGCAGCAGAACCAAAGTTAGCACCGGCCTCATCGCCTACAACCTTTACATACTTTGTATAAACAGGTGTATCGAGGTTTACTGTCTTTTTAGTTCTATCACTTGCCCAAGTTGCAGTACCGGCCTTAGTCCAGTTTGTACCGTCTTTACTTGTGTATACAGAACATTTTGTAAATACACCGTTAAAATTACCTGTTTGTCTAGGTGTATAGTCTATAGAAGTAAGAAGAACAGGCTTATTAAATTCATAAGCTATAAATCTGTTAAGGTCGCTGTTTGTAGTATAAGTTGTATGCCAGATTGTGTTTATATTACCGTCTATAGATTTACTTGCACTTTCATTGTCGCTCTGGGCAGAAGAATAGGCAAGTACCTTTACATTAGATATAGAAATATAAGAACGGTCGGCAGTATCTGTGTCAGTAGTAAATGTACACTGTGAGCTAGAGCCGACAAGGGTAGTTCCGTTTGCACCAATTCTTACAGAAACTGTTCTGTCGCCCTCAAAAACTGTATCGTCAGTAAAGTTTGTCCAAGTTTTTCCGTCTTCTGACCATTGATATTTAGATGTAGCACCAATAACTTTATTTTCGTTATCGTTGTTATAAAGTCCAGAAGGAGCAGAGCCTGCCTTAATATCAATAGTGTAGTAACTAGATGCACCTTGAAGTTTTACAAGCAAATCGTTGTCGGCTGTAATTTTGGAAATTTCTTCATCAGTTAATTTATGAGAGTTATTAGTACCGGCATTTACCCAGTTTTCGCCACCGTCAATGCTATATAAAAATTCTGTGCCACCGTCAGTAAACTGGTCAGAGAGAACTATAGTATTTGCATTTTCTCCGTCAAAAGAGAATGTGGCAATAGCCAAGTTTTCGTTTCCTAAAATGTAGTCTGCCATTGTTTTACAAATATCAGGCTGTAAAGACTGCTCGCTTGTAGCAACTGATGCAGATTTAAGGGCGTTAAGTGTCATAATGTTGAAGTCCGCAATATCTGCTTCACTTGAAATTTCAGGCTTTATAGCATTTTGGAGCATATCGTTCATTGGCTGAGGGAAGTATGTCAATGCAGATATTATTTCCTTTGCAAGTTCCATATAGTCGTCACTTGTTTTTTCAGCTGACTTATAGGCTGTTATTAAACCGTCCCAAGCATCTAAGTTGAAATTCTGTATTTCAATAGCCTGTCTGTAAAGTTCAATAGCCTTGTCTGTGTTCGACATTTGTGCAATCTTTACTAAGTCTTCAGCTTTTTGGAAGTTGTCGTAATCGTTTAAGGCTGCCTGTGCTAAAGGTACATAACTTACTCTGTAACCCTTTGCCCAGCTTTGAGCACCCCAACCTAAAAGGAGTGTATCGCCTCTCTCAGATTTTGTCCAACCATAGACATCGTTCCAAATGGACCACTTAGCTAAAGCATTTTCGCCCTTTGATGGGTCATCAAGTTCGTACTTTAAATAAGCTGCGTGACCAGGCTGACCAATAACTACACTAGGAATACCAAAGGCTGTAAGAAGGTTTACACCTACTTTTGAAATACCACCACATACAGCACCTTCTTCAAATACTATCCAAAGTTTAGGGTGACCACTTTCAAATGGTATGTTTATATCGTAAATGTCATCATTAGTGTCGTCATCTGTGTTTACAAGGTGATATTTTTCTGCCCATGATGCCTTGTTTTCATCAGTATAGTATTTATCCAAGTAGTAATTATAGCCTGTAATATAACCCATATAACTATAGGAATTTAATATAAGCTGATTATCTGCTAAGTCGCTAAAAGCTACACCGGCTTTAGCAGCTGATTTCTTTCTTGCATAGTAATTAAGCCATTCAATTTGGTTGTCATCACTAATAGAGTTCATTACCCATCTCATTTCAGGTACAGTAAGGTTTTCAAAAACACTATTTACAAGGCAACCATTTTCATAAAGTTTTTTGTAGATAGCATATCTTCTGACTGGATTAGAGGTTTTTGTAGAGTCTGCCCAGAAGTAAATTGAACCTGCATGAGAAAACATTAAAGCTACAAACATACGCTTGTAAAGGCTGTTTGACATATCCAATGAATAGTTCTTGTAAAGCTGTGTAAGTACCATGGCAGCCTTTTCATAAGAGCCTAAAATGGTATTACCTGCGTTAGCATAGTAGTTAAGAGCTTCAAAGTCATCTAAAAACCATTCTAAGGCTTCTCTGTTGTTTTCATTTTCAGCTGCAAGAGTAATAAGGAAATCATAGCCGGTTCTTTCTACAAAGTTCTTTTGGTAAAGTATCTTTCTGTAGGTTTCACTTTCGTAATCACTTAAACCAGCAAGCTCACTTTCATACTGAGATACTGTTTTTATAAATTTAAAATTGTCAGCTGATGGTTCTTTATAGTCTGATGAAATAAACTTTCCGTTTGCGATTACAGAATGGTCATAACCTTTATCACCATTTGAACTTATATCAAATTTAAGGTATTTTGCATTTTTTAAATCAATGGTTACATACTGACACTCACTATCGCCTTTTAACACACCGGTGTTTTTAACCTGTGTCCAAGTGCTATTGTCTTGAGATGTATATATATTGAATATTACACCGTTACCGTTGCTACCCTTAGAATAGTCAACACCTAAATAACCAGTAAATGTATCATAACCGTAATCGTCTACAAGATATGAAATGTCATACACCAATGTAGCTGGGGCGTGAGCACCAAGACCCTTTAAAAATTGCTTTTTCTGCCCATTTACTTTAAGGGCAATAATGCCGTCTTCTACATTTGTATCGTACTTTAATGTAGAATAGCCTACACTACTAGATATTAATGCACTAGACGGTACATCAGAAATATACATATATTCTCCTGTACGGTCAGGGTATGTACCAGAACTTGATACAAGTCGTGGCTGTGAATAGAGAAGTTCTCCTGTTTCTGTAATAGTGAGAAGAACTCTGATATATTTGTTAAGCTGGCTTTCAGTAGGTGTATATTTAGCTGAAGTGGCAGAACTTATATCTGTAAATTCTCCGTCAGCTGTGTCACATATTTGCCATTGATATGTATATTCAGTATTTTCTGCACCTTTTAGCTGTGCTAAAATTTCGGAATTTACCTGACAAGGACCTGAAAGTACAGCAGAAACAGATACAAAACTATTGTCAGAATATATATAGTCCTTGTTATTTCCACTAATACCAAGTCGTATATATTTATTGCTCATACTAGCAGGAACAGTGTACTTAAGTGAAGTAGCTGAAGGAATATCTGTAAAAGTAGTGCCGTCAGCACTATACTGCCATTTGTAGTAAAGAGTATCCTCCGGATTTACATATTCTGTTTCAGCTGTTACAACACAGCCAACTTTAAGACTGCCTGTAATTTTAGCAACCATACTTCCTTTATAAGCCTCGGAATATAAATTACCGTAGTATTCATTTGTTTTGTCATAGATTTTTACTCTATAATAGGCTTTCTGTTCGGTTATTGTATAGTTTTTTTCTGTGGCATTTTCAATGTCTGTCCATACAGTACCGTCATCGCTATACTGCCATTGATAGCCTAAGTTTTTACTGTTTCCTACAGTAAGGTTGTCATTGGCTGTAAGGGTTTTGCCTATAGCAGATGTACCAGATATAGTTACATTTCCGTCAAGTACAGTATCGTCTGGGCGAAGAAATACAAATTCAGATGCACTTGCCCAACCATTGTTGGCAACTGTAAATTCAAATCTAAGTTTTTCAAAGTCTGTTGCCTGTGGAAGTGTTATAAGTACATAGCTATTGGAAACAGAAGATGAACCTACAGCTACTTTATCCCAAGTATCAGTTTCGGAATTGTAACTATATATTGTAGCTGTTGTTGGATAACCTTTGCCTTTTGCACCGTCTTGTCTTGTGGCATAAAGTATTCTGTCTATTTTTGTGGTTTTGTTAAATGTAACATCAACATAATTTGTTACAGTACCATAGCCATTACCAGTTTCCCAATGAGTAGACCAATTACCGTCAAAGGCATATTTAAGATAAGATGTACTATATTGACCTGCATTGTTGGAATAGGCTGAAATATATGTGTAATCATCAGAATTTGTACTTACTCTGTGATTTTGCCAGTAGTCTGATGACATTTTAGGGTCACTTGCTGATATTGATGAAACTGTAAGTTCCTGAGATGTTTCGTCAGCAAAAATATTAAGTGGTGTTATCTGTAAAGTCATTAATGTAGATAACCCCAAAGCTATTGTTTTCTTTAAATTCATTAAATACCTCCATTTTAATTTTCCATTTATTAGATTAAAGTTTATTATAAATAATAATGATTGTCAATAGACATTATATATAAAAAAATCTATGCCAAATTGGCATAGATTTTAGTATGGTTTTAAAGGTTTTTAATTACCTTTTTATATAAATATCTCATTGATAAAAGTGAAAGAGAAACAGATATTACTTCTGCAATAAGGAAAGAGAACCAAACCTTATTTATATCTCCTGTTAATGAGAGAAGATAAGCTGATGGTAAAAGGAAAATAAGCTGTCGCATAAATGAAACCATCATACTTAATACACCATGTCCAAGTGCCTGAAATACTGAAAGTGAAACGATAGAAATACCAGCAAAAAGGAAGCTGACAGATATAATTTTAAGAGCAGGAACACCAATAGAAAGCATTGTTTCAGAAGCATTGAACATTAAAAGTAACTTGTCTGGGAATATCTGCATTATAGCAAAACCAATAATCATAATACATACGGCATAGGCAATACTGAGTTTAATTGTCTTAACCATTCTGTCACGCTTTCTAGCACCGTAACTGAAGGCAATAATAGGAACCATACCGTTGTTAAGACCGAATACAGGCATAAATACAAAACTGTTAAGTTTAAAGTATACACCGAATACCGCAACGGCAGTTGATGAAAAAGTTATAAGAATTTTATTCATACCGAAAGTCATTGCAGAGCCGACTGACGACATAATTATTGAAGGAATACCGACAGAAAGAATGTTCTTTACAAATATAATCTGCGGTTTAAAACCTTTAAAGCTGATATGTACATCGGGATTTTTGGTAAGGTTAAATGTAATCGCAAGAATTGCCGCACATATTTGACCTGTTACAGTCGCAATCGCCGCACCGGCAACACCCATTTTCGGCATACCGAATAAACCGAAAATTAATATAGGATCGAGTATGATATTGATAATTGCACCTGTTGACTGTGTTATCATTGTGAATATTGTTCGTCCGGTAGATTGAAGGATTCTTTCAAAACCAATCTGCATAAATATACCGAATGACATAAGCAGACAAATTCTTGTGTATTCAATACCCATATTTGCAATATCGCCTGCACCCGCTTGTGCAAGGAAAAACGGCTTTGTTACGAAAATTCCTATAAGTAAAAATAAAACATATCCGAGAACTTCTATAAATATACCGTTTTCGGCGGTCTTGTTTGCCGCTTCAAACTTTTTTTCGCCGAGTGCGCGTGAAAGCATTGCGTTTATACCTACACCTGTTCCGACTGCCACGGAAATCATAAGGTTTTGCATTGGAAATGCCATTGAAACGGCTGTCAATGCGTCTTCGGAAAGTCTTGATACGAATATACTGTCGACTATGTTATAAAGCGCTTGTAGTATCATTGATATAACCATAGGCAGTGACATTGTTACAAGCAATTTGTTTACAGGCATTGTACCCATTTTGTTTTCTTTCGGTTGTTCCATTTATTGTGACTCCTTTCGATTTTTATATGCAACTTTCTTATTATACTATATTTTGTGGCGGTTTGCAAGGGAAGGTGAGGGAATTGTGGGATTTTTGTGTATGGTAAGTGGGCGACCAATGGTCGCCCCTACGGAAGAGTGGTGTCACGGAGTGACGGAGAGGTGGCAATCGAGAAAATAAAAAAGCCCTCCCTCAGACGGCTGAGCCGCCAGCTCTCCTCAAGGGGAGCCATGAGGGGTGTCATGTGTGCCGTCCAATACGGATGAGATGTGTGTGGGCGAGGGAGAGCCTCTCCTTGAGGAGAGGTGTCACGGAGTGACGGAGAGGTGGCAATCGAGAAAATAAAAAAGCCACCCCTCAGACGGCTGAGCCGCCAGCTCCCCTCAAGGGGAGCCTTAAGGGACATCGGTGTGCCGTCCTATACGAATGAATGGGAGGAACGGAGAATTGTTTTGTGAATAATATAATGATTTTGCATATAAATAAAATCTGCTATTGAAAAATAGATATAATTGCGGTATAATTATAAGATAAGGAAAAGTAAGAAAGGACTTGCGAAAAAAATGGATTTGGAATTAAAAGAAATTGAACTTGCGGCTAAACGTCTTGAGCCGACTATTCACAGAACTAAGATTGAATCATCTAAAACTTTCTCTGACATGACAGGCGGAGAGATATATTTAAAATTTGAGAACCAACAGAAAACAGGTTCATTTAAAATAAGAGGTGCGTCAAATAAGATTGCCGCACTTGTTGAAAGAGGCGAAATTACTTCAGCCGTTGCTTCATCTGCCGGCAACCATGCACAAGGTGTTGCGTATGCGTCACACGTTCACAACATTCCCGCAACTATCGTTATGCCGAAGTCTGCTCCTATCGCTAAGGTGAGTGCGACAGAGGGTTACGGTGCCAAGGTAGTGCTTTACGGAGATTGTTATGACGACGCTTACAAAAAAGCGGTTGAAATTCAAGAAAAAGAGGGTGCAACTTTCCTTCACCCATATGACGATCTTGAAGTTATGGCAGGACAAGGTACAATCGGTATAGAAATTCTTGAGGATTTACCTACTGTTGATATGGTACTTGTACCGGCTGGCGGCGGCGGTCTTTTGGCCGGTGTTGCGGCTTGCATAAAGCAAATCAATCCGCGTGTACAAATTATAGGTGTACAAGCTGAGGGCGCTCCTGCAATTTACAATTCATTTAAAGAGAAAAAACACGTTACTACCGATTCTGCCGTTACTATCGCAGACGGTATTGCGGTTAAAATACCGGGTGACAAAACTGTTGAACTTATTAACAAGTATGCAGATGATGTTGTAACGGTATCGGATGCGGAAATCTCAGAGGCTATTTTACTGCTTCTTGAAAGAACAAAGCAAGTTGTTGAACCTGCCGGTGCTACACCGCTTGCGGCTGTTCTTAACAACAAGGTTGATGTTAAGGGTAAGAAAATCGCTTGCGTACTTTCTGGCGGTAACATTGATGTTAGCTTTATTCACAGAATTATCGAGCTTGGTCTTGTTACGCGTGAGAGAAAGCTTAAATTTAAGACTACACTTCTTGATATTCCGGGAAGTTTGGAACATCTTTCACACATTCTTGCCGAGGCAAACGCAAATATCGTAATGGTACAGCACGACAGATTGAGTGCAGAACTTGATCCGAACGAGGCAATTATTCATATTGCTTGTGAAGTCGGCGGCAGAGAACACGGCGAAAGAGTTATTAAGGTACTTGAAAAGAACGGTTATAATATTGTGATGGAGTAAAATTAAATGATTAAAAAATCTCTTATTTCTCTGATGTATGAGGCGGCATCTATTCAGCGTTGGAACGACCATATCCGTCCTTGGACCGGCTTTACGGAGCTTGACAAGCAGGCACACAAGATGTTTTATGCTTATGTGCTTGCAAAGTGTGAGGGCGAAAGCGTTAATATGATAAAGCTTATTGAGGGCGGAATATTTGAGTTTTTCCACAGAATTGTGCTTACTGACATTAAACCGCCTATTTATCATAAACTTGTAAAAGAAAAAGGCTTTCAAATAGATAATTGGGTACTTTCCGAGCTTGAAGAACATATGGACGGTATCGGCGGCGGTTTCTTTGAGAGAATGAAAAAGTATTATCTTGACAAAGATTACGCATCTCTTGAAAAACAGATTTTAAAAGCCGCACATTACCATGCAAGCAACTGGGAATTTAAAATAATTTACCCTATGAATCCGCAGACTTTCGGTATAGAACAGGTTAAAACCGAAATGGCACAGGGATTGGCGGCTTGCGATACTTTTCACGGCTTCAGATATTTTGCCGGAAGTAAGTATCTTCAAGAGTTTTTGTCGCTTATAGGAAAGCTGAGATACCAACAAAGGTGGGCAAAAGCGGTAAGAATGCCCGAAACTTTTGTTATGGGGCATATGCTTGTCGTTGCGATTTTGTCGTACTTTATGTCGCTTGAACTTGACAATCCTTGCAGAAAACGTCTTGAAAACAACTTCTTTTCGGGACTTTTTCACGATTTACCCGAGGTTTTGACAAGGGATATTGTGTCCCCTGTAAAGAACAGCGTCAAGGGTTTGGACAGCATAATCAGTGAAATAGAAGATGAACAAATGCGTGAAGTTATTTATCCGCTTTTACCGCCTGCTTGGCACAGGGAGATAGAGTATTACACGCAGAATGAATTTGACTCTAAAATTATTGATGACGGCGAAATCAATATGGTTACGTCGGACTTGATAAACGAAAAGTATAATGAAGACAAATACAATCCGATAGACGGACAGATTATACGCGGATGTGACCACCTTTCCGCATACATTGAGGCATATATGTCGCTTAGCTATGGCATTAAGTCAGAGCAAATGCAGAGCGGATATGACCATTTGAAAGGCAAATACAAGGATAAGGTTATCGGCGGAATTAATTTTGGAGAATTATTTAGTTACTTTGTATTATGAGATATAACAGAGAAAAAAAAGAACTGACCTTTGATGAGGCTAAAGACAAGGCTTTGAGATTGCTTGAATTTCGTTCGCACAGTGAGCGTGAACTTTCGGATAAGCTGAAAAGAGCCGGTGCAAAGGAAGAAGATATAGATGAAATTCTTGAATTTTGCAGAAATTACGGCTTTTTGGACGACAGAAAGTATGCGATTGCAAAGGCAAAGGATTTAAAGAATTTGAAAAAATACGGTAAAAGACGTATTAAGTCCGAGCTTTACAGCAAGGGTATAGATGCGGAATACGTTGAGGAGGCGGTTTCGTATCTTGATGAGGACGAAGAAGATATGCTTTTGCCTCTTGTTGAAAAAAGGCTTAAAGGTGACTTTGAAAAGAAAAACATTGATAAATGTATACGATATTTTATGTACAGAGGTTACGGCTTTTCTGACATTAAAAATTGTATAGATAATATAAAAGAGGAATATGGAGAGTAAACTTATGTATAACATCGGTCTTGTTTCACTTGGCTGTGCGAAAAATCAGACAGATGCCGAAATTATGCTCGGTATATTGGCAAATGACGGTTTTAATATAACGTATAATCCGTCGGACGCCGATGTCATAATCGTAAATACTTGCGGTTTTATCGAGTCGGCTAAACAGGAATCAATAGACGCTATACTTGAAATGGCTCAATACAAAAACGGAAGATGTCGATTGCTTATTGCGACAGGTTGCTTGGCAGAACGATACAGCAGTGATATTTTAATCGAACTGCCCGAGGTTGATGCAATAGTCGGAACAGGTGATTATGATAAAATCGCGGAGGTTATCCGCGAGGCGTTTAAGGGCGAAAAGCCTGTAATATGCGGTCATAATGACAGAACTCCGGATGAACGGCTTCCGCGAATTTTGTCAACACCGTCATATACGGCATATTTGAAAATTGCCGACGGTTGTGACAATAACTGTACTTATTGTGCTATTCCTATGATTAGAGGACATTTTAGGAGCAGAAAAATTGAAGATATAGTTGAAGAAGCTGAAAATCTTGCGAAAAACGGCGTTAAGGAACTTATACTTATTGCACAGGATACTTCACGTTACGGAAAAGATTTGTACGGCGAATATTCGCTTGATAAGTTGCTTGAAAAACTTGTCACGGTTGACGGTATCAAGTGGATAAGAGTGCATTATTTCTATCCCGAGGCTATTACGGACAGTCTTATTGATACAATGGCTAAATATGATAAAATATGCAATTATATCGATATGCCCGTACAGCATGGCAACAATGAGATTTTAAGACGTATGGCAAGACGTACAACTCAAGAACAAATGGTTGAGAGAATCAATAAAATAAGAGAAAAAATGCCTGACTGCACAATCAGAACGTCTATAATTGTAGGCTTTCCGGGTGAAACGGAGGAACAGTTTAACGACCTTTATGAATTTGTTAAAAAGGTGCGTTTTGACAGAATGGGTGCTTTCACATATTCACAGGAAGAAGATACTCCTGCGGCTGATTTTCCGAATCAGGTTGATGAGGAAATCAAGGAAGAACGTCTTGACAGACTTATGACACTTCAACAGGGAATATCGCTTGAACTTAACAAGGCTAAGCTTGGCAAAACACTTGAAGTTTTGGTTGAGGGATACGATGAAGAAAGTTTCTTGTTCTACGGCAGAAGTCGCGGCGACAGTATTGATGTTGACGGAAAAGTATATTTTGCAACGGAGGAAGAAGTTACTCCGGGCGATATTATAAAAGTGAAAATTCTTGACGCAGATGAATATGACCTTACAGGTCAAGCGGAGGTGATTTGATGAATACAGCTAATAAAATTACAATGATTCGTGTAGTTCTTGTACCGATATTTATGGTGTTGTTTATGATAGATAACGTAATGTGTCATTATGCGGCACTTGGTGTTTTTGTACTTGCGTCGATAACTGACGCAATAGACGGTCACGTTGCAAGAAAATATAATCAGGTAACGACTTTCGGCAAATTCGTCGATCCGCTTGCGGACAAGGTACTTACAACGGCGGCATTTTTGATATTGATGTACTATGACCGTATGAGTGTGTGGGCATTGATGATTGTGCTTGTAAGAGAATTTGCGGTTGCGGGTATAAGACTTGTTGCGGCGGGTGAAGGCAAGGTTGTTGCCGCAAGTATGTGGGGCAAACTTAAAACCGTTACGCAAATGGTTGCAATTATCGTTGCAATGCTTTTACTTCCGATTCAAAATACATTCTTGGGTGTACACCCTAAATTGATTTCAGATATACTTATTTGGATTTCGGTTGTATTCACAATAATTTCGGGTGTGGACTATATAGCAAAGAATTGGAACTTGATGGAAATGAAATAAATTTGTTTTATATAAATTGAAAGGGGAATTACATAAATGAAAGAATTAATAAATACTCTTAAATTTGACGCAAGCGGACTTATTCCGGCAGTTGTGCAGAATATTGAAACTAACGAGGTGCTTATGGTTGCATATATGAATGCGGACACGATTAAGCAAACTCTTGAAACAGGCAGAGCAACTTTTTGGTCAAGAAGCAGACAGGAAGTTTGGGTAAAGGGCGATACTTCGGGTAATTATATGTACGTTAAAGAAGTTCGCGTTGACTGCGACTGCGATTGTCTTGTTGTGCTTGTTAATCCTGCCGGCCCTGCGTGTCATACGGGAAACAGAAGTTGTTTCTTCAGAAAGATTGAGGACGGCAAGCTTGTTGAGGACGCAAAGGAACAGACTAAGACAGATGTATTTGCGCGTGAACAGGCTGTAGTTATGGACAGAAAAGAACACCCTGAAGAGGGCAGTTATACAAATTACTTGTTCGATAAGGGCGAAGATAAGATTTTGAAAAAAGTCGGTGAGGAGGCTGCCGAAGTTGTTATTGCAGGTAAAAACCGCGATAAGGACGAAATCAGCTACGAAACCGCTGACCTTATTTATCACCTTACTGTTATGCTGGTTGACAACGGTATGACTTGGGAAGATATTTATAAGGAAATGGAAAGAAGAAGTAACTAATCGAAAATCGGTTGCCGAAATTTTGGCAGCCGATTTTTTTGTTTTGAGAGGTGCAACGTTTTGGTATTGTAAAATGTCGGTATTTGTGATATAATAAACTATTATAGAAAAAGGAAGAATCACTGTATGTGGCATTTTATAAAACATTTTATGACAATCACAAGGCACCGTCACAAGGTAATGTATCATTGCCTAAGGTGCGGAATTTTGTGGCAGGGTATGCGTCACGATTTGTCGAAATATTCACCGACTGAATTTTTACCGGGAGCAAGATTTTATCTCGGTGACAGAAGTCCGACAGAGGGCGAAAGACGTGAATACGGTTATTCAAAGGCTTGGATGCACCACAAAGGAAGAAACAAACATCACTTTGAATATTGGACAGACTACAATCCCAAAACAAGACGTATGGAGGCGGTCGAAATGC